>Ga0335081_10021878_pt1 | contig 10345 bp, 7 predicted proteins | sample Lox_Sample_35_FD_206713 | JGI IMG/M metagenome (GOLD analysis project Ga0335081, IMG submission 206713) | Soil microbial communities from Loxahatchee National Wildlife Refuge, Florida, United States - Lox_Sample_3.5 | ecosystem: Environmental > Terrestrial > Soil > Wetlands | place: USA: Florida...
AATTCCTCCCACCGCCCCCACGCCGAGCGCGGGCCCGAATTTATCCGCGCTGCCCGCCAGCACCTGAAATCCCACTTCCTTCTGGCGCGTCTTCAATTTTCCCACCACGCTCACCCCCGCCGACGAGGGCTTCGCCGCGCCTCCCAGCGCCGCCACCGGCACCAGTTCCCCGCCCTGGCCTCCGTTGGTCGCCGCCTGCACCATGCGCGGGGTGACCGCCTCGAATGTTTCCGTCACTGTAGCTTCGCGTCGGATGTGCCGCGTCTCCTGCACCACGCGCCCGATCTTTTCCACGTCGCCGGCCGATTCCTTCATGCCCAGAATGTTCGGATGCTCGGCCAATTCGATCACCAACTCCGCCGCAATGTTATACGCGGTGTAAGGAGGCACGTTGTAGATCAATACCGGCAACGCCGAGCGGTCGGCGACAAAACGATAGAAGGCGAGCAGATTCGCCGCCTGCATCTGAGGACGATAAAAATGCGGCGTGCGCACCAGCGCCACGTCATACCCGAGCACGGCAGCATACTCGGTCAGGCGCAGCGTCTCTTCCGCCGACTCAAGTCCCGTTCCCGCGATCAGAACTTTGTTCGCCGCGGCCGCCCCGCGCGCCGTCTTTAGCACCGCGCGCCGCTCTTCGTCCGAGAGCATGACCGCTTCGCCGGTCGAACCCAGCACCACCATGCCTGCCGCTGGCGTCTTCGAATAGCGTTCAATATTATGTTCGAGCTTTTTGTAATAGACCGCGCCATCGGGATAAAACGGCGTCGTAACCGGCGGAAAAATCCCGTGCAGCAGCATATACAAAGGTTAGTGTATCAAGCCCCAACCTCCCCAGGCCTGAAACCGAACTGACATGGGAACTGAGAACTGAAACCTGAAAAGCCGGAAACTTGCAGCCGGATGCTGGCTGCTGAGTGCGAAATGCTCAGAGCTAAGTGCCAACGGCCAAGTGCTTCTGATATAGTGACCTTCCAGCCCTTTGGAAGTATTCCCAGGTTTCGAACCCCGGCGTTTCCCATCTCATGCCCAAAGGGCAAAAGGAGCACTCATGGCAGGCAAAAGCGTCAACAAGGTCATTCTGATCGGCAATCTTGGCAAAGACCCCGAAGTGAAGTACACGCCCAGCGGCACGCCCGTGGCCAAGCTGACTGTGGCCACCAACGAACGCTACAAAGATAAAGAAGGCCAGTGGCAGGACCGCACCGAGTGGCACAACGTGGTGCTCTGGCAGCGCCTGGCGGAAATTGCCGGCGAATATCTCAAGAAGGGCGGCAAGGTGTACATCGAAGGCCGGCTGCAAACCCGCTCCTGGGATGACAAGCAGACCGGTCAGAAAAAGTACATGACCGAAGTCGTGGGCAATGATCTGGTGCTGCTCGGCGGACGCGGCGAGGGCGAGGCTTCAGGCGGATACTCTCGTGGCGCAGCCGCTTCCGGCGGGAATAACTTTGACCAGCGCACGCCCGAGCCGGAACCGGCAGCGGCCTCTTCGCCGATTAGCGATGAAGACATCCCGTTTTAGCAATGGGAAAACCATAAATGGCGGATACTCGCATTCGGCTCGAAATTGAGGACTGGGTGCGGCGGAACTGGATGCCGGTAGCATTTCGCCTTTTCCTCGCGGCTTGACCGGCCCTTCGAGTGCATTCTCCGGCTTTTCGGCACAGCTCAAGTGTGCCCTTGCCCAACTGAGCTTCGGAAGGCTGCCTCTCCGATGACCGGATCCACCAACCTGAGATCGCGAGCTGTCCGCCAACTCGCCTTCACCATCGCAGCTTTTGCCGCCGTGATCTTTTTGCCGGCAGGGACTCTGCGCTTCTGGCAGGGATGGATTTTTCTCCTGCTCACCGCCGGACTCTCTGTTTTCTTCTCTTTCGATCTGTTGAAACACAGCCCCGAGCTGATCGCGCGCCGTTTGCAGCGCAGGGAACCTGAACCCAGGCAAAGGCTGCTGCAGGCGCTTATCAAGTTTATTTTCTTCTCGGGCTTTATCCTGGCCGGCCTTGACTTCCGCTTCGGATGGTCGCGCGCTTGGCTCGGGAGATTTCCGCTGGTCTTGATCGTGGCAGGAGAGGTTTTCATGGCTAGCGGTTACTGGCTGGCTTTCTGGGTGACGAAAACAAACCGTTTTGCAGGAAGCACGGTACAGGTGGAGCAAGGACAGGCCGTCATCACGACGGGGCCGTATGCCGTCGTTAGGCATCCTATGTATGCAGGCATAGCGCTGGTTTCGCTGGCTGCTCCGCTGGCTCTCGGATCATATGTGGCCCTGCCGGTTTTCGCGCTGATGGTTCCGGTACTCGCGTTCCGGCTCATCCATGAAGAAGAAATTCTCTGCCGGCAGCTCCCGGGGTATTCAGAGTATCGCGCCCGCACCCGTTTTCGCCTGGTGCCGGGAGTATGGTGATCGCGCACCGGTAGAGTGACAAAGCAAGCCTGGTTGCCCCATCCCTTCGCGACGTTCGAAGGGGATCCATTCTCCGACAGTCCTTCTACCTTCCGGCCACTCTGTCCGCGATCGCATTCAGCAGCTGCGACTTCCTCTCTTCCGCCAGGTCCGAACCCTCCAAAATTTCCCGCGCCTGCGCCGCTGAGAACGACAAAACAAACTCCGCCGCCCGTTCGCCGGGCGTGTGTTCACTGCGCAGCAGCGCGGCCCGGACCTCCCGCCGCAACGACCATTTTTCATGGTGCGCGACCGCACGGACCAGCGCGGCCGGAGCATCCGCATGTATGAGCGCCTTCACAACCGCCGCCTCGGTCAGCCGCGCATTCTCCAGCGCCGCCTGCATTACGCGGGCTTCCGCATCGCGCAACAACTCAGCCGCCACGCGTCCCGAAGCGCGATGCGCGAGCGATAGCTTCTCGCCGGAAGAAACCGACTCCAGCCGGTGAATCAGCGCTTCTTCCGCCGCCAGCTTGATGTCGGCCGGCGTAAGCGGCGTCAGCGCCACCTGCATCAGCTCGAACGTGAACAGATGCCGCAGCATGGGCAGCGCCACGTGCCGCGGCGCCCTCGGATGCTGCACGATCGCAAGCCTCACTTTGCGGCTCTTGAGCGCGGCGCCATTCTTGCTGAGCGCGTCGAAGACCTGCGGCGAAAGATCGTGGCGCTGCAGTTGCGCCAGCGCCGCATCTTCTCCCAGCGATTGATCGAGAAAGACATCCATCTGAAATATCGCGTAGCGGACAGCCGCCCTCGGCTGTCCTGATCCCTGTCCTCTTCAGCTACAACCCGCGCGCCAGGGCGAGCGCGCCCTGCACCGGCTCAACAAACTCCCGGCTGATGGCCAGCCCCGCCCACTCGCCGCGCAGTTCATTGTAGAAATGTTCGCGCACTACCGCGCTGTGGCGAAACACACCGCCGGACATGCCCACGGGTAAGCCGGCAGCGCCGCATCCCAGGCGGCGGACCACTAGCTTCGCCAGGCGCGCCAGTTCACCACCCGCTCGCGACAGAATTTCCTTTGCGATAGCATCTCCCGTCTCGGCGGCCGAAACGACAACCGGAAACAGCGCCGCAAAATCGGGCGCTGGCGACGCATTCGCTGCGGGAATCAGCTGCTCGAAACTCTCAACCTGCCACGCCTTCATGATGGCTGCCAACAACGGGGAAATGGAATCCTGACTCTGCTCATCGCGAGCGCGCAGCGCCGCCGAGAGCGCCTCGCGTCCAATCCAGTGGCCTGAGCCTTGGTCGGAAATCGCAAATCCCCATCCGCCGGCGCGCGCCGTGCTCCCCTCGACATCTCTTCCGTAGGCAATCGAGCCCGTGCCCGCAATCACGATCACGCCGGGGCCCTTGCCGAACGCGGCGTTCAGCGCAATGTCGCTGTCGCCCACCACTTCAATCCGGCCCGCAACAATTTTGCTCACGATGCTACGAACCAGGGCGCTCATCTGCGGCCGCGCCGCCCCCGCCATGCCCACGCAGGTTCTGCTGATCTGCTGGGCTGTGGTCTTCGCCGCGGCGCAAGCTTCGCCAATCGCGGTAGCCAGCGCCGTGCGCGCCTGTTCCTCGCCCACCCGCACAGGATTGCTGCCTGAACTTTTTCCCGCGCCGAGCACCGCCTTCTCATCGCCAATCACGCACGATGTTTTGCTCCCTCCGCCATCAATGCCAAGAAAAAACGCCATGTGGGTAGCATAGGCGGGAATTCTTCATTCGCACATTGATGACCCCGGTGCGCGGCCACAGCACACCCGACAACCGCCCCCTAACAAACCAGATACCTTGATCACCGAAGTGCGCGCGCAACCGCCGCCACGACCGTTAATCTGGCGACAAGCAGCCCATGGGCCTCGATCGCCTCGATTTCGCCATCATCGCGCTCTACCTCGCGGGCATCACGCTCTTCGGACTGCGCTTTCGCAAACGCCATCGCTCGCTGCGCGATTATTTTCTTGCCGACCGCAACATTCCCTGGTGGGCGATTGCGCTCTCGGTCGTCGCCGCCGAAACCAGCACGCTCACCATCATCAGCATTCCCGGGCTTGCCTACGACACCAACTTCACCTTCCTGCAAGTCGTTTTCGGATATCTCACCGGCCGCATCGTCATCAGCTTCATCCTGCTGCCGCAGTACTTTCGCGGCGACCTTTACACGGCCTACGAACTCATCGAGCGCCGCTTCGGAAACAAACTGCGCTCGCTCACCGCCGGCCTGTTCCTCGCGACGCGCGCCGCCGCCGAAGGCGTGCGCGTGTATGCGGTTTCTATCGTGGTCGCCATCGCGCTCGGCACCGGCCAGATCGCTTCCATCGCCATCATCACCGCGCTCACCCTGATCTACACCTTCGAAGGCGGCCTCGCCGCCGTCATTTGGACTGACGTTGTGCAGACCGTGATTTATGTCGGCGGCACGCTGGTCGGAATGCTCACCATTCTGCATCTGGTTCCCGGGGGATGGCATGCAGTTCACGCCGTGGCCGCCGGCGCCGGTAAGTTCCAGCTCTTCGACTTCGCCCCCGACCTGTGGAAGCCCTACACCTTCTGGGCGGGAATCATTGGCGGGACATTCTTCACCCTGGCGAGCCACGGCACAGACCAGCTCATCGTGCAGCGCCTGCTGGCGGCGCGCAGCCAGCGGCAATCGGCCGTGGCCCTCATCTCAAGCGGCGTGGCCGTCATCTTTCAGTTCGCGCTTTTTCTGCTGGTCGGCGTCATGCTGTTCGCGTACTACGGGCGCCCCTCAGCCAGCTTCGGCCGCGCCGATCGGATTTATCCCACCTTCATCGTCAGCCACATGCCGCACGGAATCTCCGGGCTGTTGATTGCCGCCATTCTCGCCGCCGCCATGTCGAACCTGAGCGCGGCGCTCAATTCGCTTTCTTCCAGCGCGATGCTGGATTTTTATTTGCGCCGGCATCCGCAAATGGACGAACAAAAAAAGATGCGCCTCTCGCGGCTCTCGACTTTGTGCTGGGCGCTGCTGCTGTTTGTTCTCGCCCTGATCGCGCTGCACAAGGCCGGGCGCGTGGTCGAAGTGGGATTGCAGATCGCGTCCGTCGCCTACGGCGCGCTGCTCGGCGCATTTCTTCTGGGAGTGCTGACGCGCAAGGCGAACCAGCGCGGGGCGATGCTCGGCATGCTGTGCGGTTTTGCCGTCGAGCTGGTTTTATGGCAGCGCACGAGCGTGCCCTGGACCTGGTGGGTCTTTATCGGCGCCGCCATCACGTTTGTCGTGGGATACGCGGCTTCGCTGTTCGGGCAGAGAGAACACGCCTGAACCTGTCATTCCGTTCTTCACGCAGGGACAGCCGCTCTCGGCCCTCCCCTTTTCATGACAAAAGGCTGGCAGCCGGCGCAGCGATGAGGAAATTCCTACTCATAGCGCAGCGCCTCGATCGGATCCAGGTTCGCGGCGCGCATCGCGGGAAACATGCCGCTCACCACGCCCACAAATCCCAAAATCACGGTCGCAATCAGCAGCGTCTTCGGCGCCACAATCAGGCGAATGTCTCCTGCCGCGGCATGTTTCGCCAGCGCGCTGTACAGCGTCAGCGTACCCACCGAAAACGAAATCACATAGGACAGCAGAATCCCGATCAGCCCGCCCAGCGCCGTGATTACCAGCGCCTCCGACAGAAACTGAAACAGAATGTCCCGCTTGCGCGCGCCCAGCGCTTTCTCCACGCCGATCTCCCGCGTGCGCTGCGTCACCGAAACCAGCATGATGTTCATCAGCCCCACTCCCCCGATGCCTAGGGTGATCGTGCCGATGAACGCCAGCAGCACCTTCAGCGCCATGGTGATGATGTTGAACTGCTCCAGCTGCTTCCTGGCGTCGAAGATTTGCACGGCTCGCTCGTCATCAGGCTTGAAGCCGTGCGCCACCGCCAGTGAATCCCGCACCATCTTCACCACTTTCAGATGGTCCACGCCCGTCGAATCCAGCCAGATTCCGTTGATGTAGTGCGTATTCTGCAGCGTATCCATCGAGCGGTAGGGCAGATAAACCGCGCGGTTGTCGTCATTGTCGGCTTCCTGCATGCGCGCGCTCAGCACGCCCACCACCTTGAACGCCACGCTGTTGATGCGGATGGTCTCGCCGATCGCGCTCATTCCCGAAAACAGCTTCTCCTTCGCCTCCGATCCCAGCACTGCATACAATCCGTGACTCAAATTGTCATCGTCATTGATGAACCGTCCCTCGCTCACATTCAGCGCCCAGATGTTCTGCATGCTCGGGTCCACGCCAAACACCGGAAAGGTAAACGACCGCGGCCCGTTCTGCACCGTGGCCGCTTCCATCTGTCCCATGCGCGAAACGTACTGCACCAGCGGCACCACATTGCGCATCAGCTCCACGTCATCCTGGGTGAAGCGGATCTCAACCCCCGCCTTGTTGCCGCCCGCCTGCTGCGAAGTGCGGCCCGGAAAAATGCCGATCGCGGTCGCCCCGTAGTTGTCCCAGATATTCTGAATCGCCCGCCCAAAGCCATTTCCGTAGGCCAGGAGCAGCACTACGGTGGCAATCCCCCACGCCATGCCCAGCATGGTGAGCACCGTCTTGCGCAGGTCGTGGCGCATGGCGCCATACGCTTGTCCGAGAAGATCGCGCTTCATAAATGGACCGGCGGCTACTCGCGCCGCAACGCCTCCACCGGCTGCAGCATTGCCGCCTTCCGTGCCGGATACAATCCAGCCGCCACTCCGGCGAACGCGAGCGAGGCAATCGCCAGCGCCGCCGTCATGGGCACAATGCGCGGCGTATCGAAGCCTCGCGGCTGGGGCAGCAGGGCCAGAGCTCCCATCAGCGCCGCCGCACCCGTCATCCCCGCGCCCCCGCTCAGCACCGTGAGGAACGCCCCTTCAATAAAGAACTGAAACATGATGCTGCCGTTGGTCGCGCCCAGCGCCTTGCGCAGGCCGATCTCGCGCGTGCGGTCCGCTACCGCCACCAGCATGATATTGATGATCCCGATCGCGCCCAGGCTCAGCGTCACCAGCCCCACGCTGCCCAGAAACGTATTCATCGCATCGAATATCTTGCCGATCTGGTCCACGCTGCGAATGGTGTCCCACTCGTCGAACGCCTCCTGGTCGCGATAATCGAAGCCGTGATTGCGCGCAATGATCTTGTGCACCTCGGCGCGCGCCGCTTCGTGCACCGCCCGCGACACCGGCTGATAATTGATGTATGAAATCGCGTCCTCGATCTCGCCCACATTCAGCGGCGGAAAGTATTCCCGCATGGTGTCGAAGGGAATAAAAATTCGCAGATTGACCGTGTTGTTGTCTCCATGCCCGATGCGCTTCAGCGTACCGATCACTTCAAAACGAACTCCATTTAGCAGGATCATGCTGCCCACCGCCGGCCGCCCGTAAAACAGCACCCGCCGCGCCTCGTCGCCCAGCACGACTACCCGGCGCTTCTGCGCGTTGTCCAGTTGATCGAGCCAGCGCCCATTGGCCATGGGCAAGTAACGAATCTGGTTGTAGTAAGCGGGCACCCCGTTCAGCTGTCCGCTGCTCTGGTAAAACTCGCTCACCGCCCGGATATCTCCGCGCGAAATCACCGGCGCCGCCAGCTTCACCTCCGGGCAAGCCTGAATCTCGCGCCAGTCCTGCATGGTGAGGTAATACTGGCGCAGGCTGGTGAAGCTGCCATTCATCGCCGGCGCGCGCCCGCCCCAGATGAACATCACGTTCTCGCCCAGCTCATCGAACTGCTTGCGATTGCCCGAGCGAAAACCTTCCCCCAGCCCCACCAGCAGCAAAAGCGATCCCACCCCCCACGCGATGCCAAACATGGTGAGAAAAGAACGCAGCTTGTGCGCCCACAGCGTGCGCAAAGTCTGGCCGAAAATGTCAAAAATCAGCCGCATGCTCTGAATTGCCTTCGGACCGCGCGGTTGAAACTCCTAAACTCTTGATACGTCGGAACCTGTGCCCTTGTTCCCTGCTGGGGAGCCTCAAGCAGTTGGACGCAATCTGTGCCCAAAAGATATGCCCGGCGATTTGTCAAATCCGACTTGATTTTTCCACTAGCGGGCAGCCCTCGGCTGCCCGTCCGGGCGCAGCTCGGCATCCTCGCCCGCCCTCTTCACCAATGCATTGACTCCCACCCCGTTTCGGTGTATGAATATGCGCCATTTTGTATGCCGCGTCGTATCTGTTGCTTTGTCTTCGTTTTCTTGACCGCTCTGGCCGGCGCGAACGATAAGTCCAACTGGCGGCAGGTCCGCAGCGAGCACTTCATCATCATCAGCAATGCCGGAGAGAAACCGGCCCGGCAGGTCGCCGGCCAGTTCGAGCGCATGCGTGCGGTCTTCCACTTTGCCTTTCCCCGTTTGCAGGTGGACCCGGGTTCGCCCATCATCGTTCTGGCGGTGAACAACGAGAAAGATTTCCGCGAGCTTGAACCCCAGGAATACCTGCAAAAGGGACAACTTCACCTCGGCGGCCTGTTCCTGCGCGTGCCCGATAAGAACTACGTTCTCATGCGAATCGGCGCGGAAGGCGACCACCCCTACGCGGTCATCTATCACGAATACACCCATCTGCTCTGCGCCAAGGCCGAGGCCTGGCTGCCGCTGTGGTTGGACGAAGGCCTGGCCGAGTTCTTTCAGAATGCGGACCTTCGCGACAAAGACGCCATTCTGGGCGAGCCTAGCGCGGGAAACATCTATCTCCTGCGGCAGACGAGACTGCTGCCGCTGCCCACCCTCTTCGCCGTGGATCACACCTCGCCCTACTACCACGAAGAAAACAAGGGCTCCATTTTTTACGCGGAAGCCTGGGCCCTCACCCATTACCTCAAGGTCACCGACGCCACGCAAAACACCAACCGCCTGGCCGACTATGCGGACCTGGTAAGCCAGCACGTGGATGCCACCACCGCCGCCACCAAGGCCTTTGGCGACCTGCAGCAACTGCAAAAAGCCCTCGAGCGCTACATCATGCAGGCCAGTTTCAGTTCCTTCAAGACTCCCGCGCAAACCAAAGTGGATGAATCCGCCTTTGAGGTGCGGCCCCTGCCCGCCCCGCAGGCCGACGCCGTCCGCGCCGACTTTCTCGCCTACAACAATCGCATCCCCGACGCTCGCCGTCTTCTCGATGCCGTGCTGCAGCAGGACCCAAACAATGCCCAGGCGCAGGAAACCATGGGCTACCTCGCCGTCCGCGACGGGCGCCTCAACGAAGCCCGCAAGTGGTATGGCCAGGCGGTGAAGGCGGATTCTCACAGCTACCTGGCGCACTACTACTACGCCGCCATGTCCATGAACGGCATGCTCAGCGATGAAGAGCAAGCTCAGATAGAAACCAGCCTGCAAACCTCCATCAAGCTGAACCCCAGCTTTGCCCCGGCCTATGACCGCCTCGCGGTCTCCTACAGCATGCGCGGCCAGAAGCTCGACCAGGCCCGCATCATGGCCCTCACCGCCATTGACCTCGATCCGGGGAATTTTGTTTATCGTATGGATATGGCGAATGTGCTCCTGGCCCTGCACCAATATGCCGATGCGGCGCGCGTGGCTCGCAATGCCCTGCCCTTCACCAAGTCTCTGCCCGAACAAGCCCGCGTGCAGATGTTCATAAGTCAGCTTGAGTCGCATAGCCAGTCCGAGGCGCGAGTCGAGGAAGCCGACGTACAAAGCGGGGCACACGTCCAAACCAGCCAAGAAGATTCACCGCCGCCGCCGCGGGATAACTCAGCCTCCGAGAGCGAGAGCGACACCGAACCTCCCCGCCTGGCTCATCGCCGGGACGTTCCCATCACCGGCCCGCACCGCGTCGTGACCGGCGTCATCACGAAACTCCGTTGCGGCGAACCCGCGCTCATGGATTTCGACCTCGACAACGCGGGCCGTCTCACCGCGCTGCACTCGGAGAAAT
>Ga0335081_10021880_pt1 | contig 10344 bp, 5 predicted proteins | sample Lox_Sample_35_FD_206713 | JGI IMG/M metagenome (GOLD analysis project Ga0335081, IMG submission 206713) | Soil microbial communities from Loxahatchee National Wildlife Refuge, Florida, United States - Lox_Sample_3.5 | ecosystem: Environmental > Terrestrial > Soil > Wetlands | place: USA: Florida...
TATCTGGCCAGCCTCACCAACTATTACACATTCTTCCTCATTGGCAAGTTCCATGTCTCGGTGGAGAATGCACAGGTGCACCTGTTCGTCTTCCTGGCGGCGGCGGCGACCGGCGGCCTGGTTGGCGGCCCGCTGGGTGACCGCATCGGACGGAAGTCCATCATCTGGGGTTCTATTCTGGGCGTTCTGCCGTTCACGCTGGTTTTGCCTTATGCCAACCTTTTATGGACCGGCGTGCTCAGTGTGATTATCGGGCTGGTGCTGGCTTCGGCATTCTCCGCGATCCTGGTTTACGCGCAGGACCTGAATCCGGGCAAGGTGGGCGCGATCTCGGGCCTGTTTTTCGGACTGGCATTCGGCATGGGAGGAATCGGCGCGGCGGTGCTGGGCGCGCTGGCCGATCTCACCAGCATCGACTTCGTTTATCGCGTTTGCGCGTTTCTGCCGGCGGTTGGCCTGCTGGCCGTATTTCTGCCCGAGATCAGCCCCGCCGAAGCGCGCGCGGGGGGATGAAGCGCGGCGTCGCTTCAATCTTCCAACACGATCGCCAGATCCCACGGGTGCAGCGTGAGAACGGCTCCCCGCTCGACGGGCCGGCCATCGAGCAGTTCCGACCCGGCTGCGTATGAGTAGTGGAACGGCTGGTCGTGCCCGGAAAAGTTCAGGTAATAGTGAAGGAGTTTGCCGTGTGGGTTGCTACCGTGCCGCACCTTCACGGCATCCGGCAGTTCCTGATCCGCTCCGGTCAAACCGGCACGCGCCAACACATCCCGCACGATGGCGCGTTGCAGCGCATCCGTAACCACGGTCCCCTCGTAGGTTAAGGTTCCGCTGCCATAGCGGTTGCGGGTGATGGCCGGAAAATGCCAGTACGGATGGTCGAACGATGCCACCACCTGAGCCGTGTCGGCGACCAGGAATTCCTCCCATACCGAGCCCTGGTTGGCGCTGCCCACGGCATACGGATCGGGGGCGAGTTTCACCGGCTCGGCGAGATTGGTGAACTCCTGATAGTGGAATCCGGCGGCGGCACGAAGCGGCCCCGGCGCCATCTGGGCCCTGACGGTGGAGTGCTCGTCGGTAAAACCGCTTTTGAAAGACATTACCACGTGGCTGCCGGCTCTGACGTAATTCGCGATGCGCTCCAGAGCCGCGTCGGACGCGCTATAGAGCGGCGGCACCAGCAGCACTTTATAGCGCGAGAGGTCCGTATCGTCAGGCGTTACGAAGTCCGGCTCGACGTTCAGGTCGTAGAGCGCGTCGTACATCTGGCGGAGGATCGTCATGTAGCCCACGCGATCGCTCACGGGCATATAGGACAGCGCATTGGCCGAATCGGTGCTCACGAGAATGGCAACCTGGTTGTGCTTGCGCAGATTCACGAGCTGAGGGCCGATTTTTTTCAGCTCAGCAGCCACGCGCGACACCTCGGCGTAGGTGCGGTTCGGTTCCAGATCCTGCGAGAGCACGCCCCTCCAGTAGGTTTCCTGCCCGTAATGCAGCGAAGACCAGTGCCAGTATTCCACCATGTTCGCGCCCGCCGCCAGGTGGGCATAGACCGCCAGGCGCAATTGCCCCGGGTATTGAGGGTACTGGGTTCGGGAGTCCCAGCCAATGGTTTGCGCATTGGTTTCGGTCACCAGATAGTTGGTGTGTTTCAAGGAGCGGGCCAAGTCGCCCGCAAGCCAGATGGCGCGGCCGCTGAGGCGGTTCTGGGTCTCGAAATACGGGTTGGCCGCGACGATATCGAGATGGCGCGCGATGGCCCATTGATCCAGGTTGGTGTGTACGCCGCCGCTGAAATCGTGGGTGATAAATTGATCCGGACGCTTGTATTCATTGACGATTTTGGCCTGCCACGCCAGATAATCGGTGACGATATCGTGCTGGAAGTCTTCCCATTCCAGTTTGTAGCCGGGGTTGAGGATGCCATCCCTGGGGGGCAGATCGGCCCACGTGTCGATCAGTTGCCCCCAATACGTCAGGCCCCAGATGCGGTTGATGGTCTGTGGGGTGCGGTATTTGCGCTGTAAACGTTCCAGGAACGCCGCGGTCGTATACGGCGTGGCGACGCCGTTGGGAAAAGTTTCATTGTCGATCTGATAGCCGATTACAGCCGGATGGTCTTTGAAGTGGCCGACGATCTGGCGGATAATGCGTTCGGCATGTTTGCGGAAATCGGGATTGAGGAAGTCATAGTTCTGGCGCGGTCCGTAGGCTCCGGGTGTAAGGGAGGGCGGGTAGGTCGGGTAATAAGGATTAGCCAGGGGCGGCGCCGTTCCAGCGTGCGTCACCGCGATTTCGGGATGAGCTTTGTAGAGCCAGGTGGGGATGGAGTAAGTGGGGGTGCCGAGGATCACTTCGATTCCCGCCTGGTGCAGGCGATCGATGGCCCGTTCCATCCACGCGAACTCAAACTGGCCGTCGCGAGGCTCCCAACTGCTCCATGTGGATTCGCCGACACGGACCACCGTGATGCCGGCCGCGCGCATCAAATCGACATCTTTCTCCAGACGGTCGTACGGCATGTACTCCGGGTAGTAAGCTGCACCATAGAGTACGGTCTTCATGGAGCCGGGATCGAAGGCCGGCTGACCCTGCGCGGCGGCCATCGCCACGTTCCCCATCAAAACCAGGCAAAGCATGGCGCCAGTGCAAATGCGACTCATTTTCAACCTCCGGGCCGAACTGTTATTAAGCTTACGATTCGAATCATAGCGTGTGGCACAACCCAGGTGGCACGCCACGCCCGGAACTGTGACATAATCGGGGGCAAGTTCCGGTTTCAGAGGGTGTGAAAATGCAGCATTCCGCCGTGCTTCTTTTGCTGGGAGCAATGGCAAACCTTCCTGTGGCCGCGCAAGTGATGGGCGGAACCACGCCCACCACCGGCAGCGGCGGGCAGACCAGCGTGCAGGCGAACCCGAATCTGGGCTCGGGGGGCGGAGCCAGGGGGACCGACGTCTCGCGGGCGATCTACATCTCCGGCAGAGTGGTGAAAGAAGACGGTTCGGCGGTCTTGCAGAATGTCACTATCGAGAGAGTCTGCAGCGGCATGACCAAGACGGTAGCGTACACCGACGTCCATGGACGCTTCAACTTCCGCTGGGGCGACGGCACTATGATTGTCGCGGATGCGGCCGATGCCGGATCCGGTCCCACAGGGAACGCCAGTGGCGCCGGCTACGGCAGTTCTCAATCCACCGGGGGTACCAATACTTTGGCCGCCGATCCGTTCGGGAGCCGCATGATGAATTGCGAACTGCGGGCGAACGTGGCCGGCTATACCTCCGACACGGTGAACCTGTTCAACCGGAGGGCTGCCGACAGTCCGGATATCGGCACCATCGTTCTCCATCCGATTGCCGGCGTGGAAGGATCGTCCATCAGCGTCACGTCGATTATGGCTCCCAAGGGTGCGAAGAGCGCCTATGAGCGAGGCTTGCAATCTCTGTTGAAGAACAAACCGAACGATGCCGCGAAAGATTTCGAAAAGGCGGTCGCGCTCTACCCCAATTACGCCGATGCATGGGTGAACCTGGGTAAGCTGCGGCTGGCGCAGCGGGCGGACGAACCGGCGCGCGCCGCCCTGCGGAAGGCCATGGAAGCGGACCCGAAGCTGATTACGCCGTATCTGGAACTCGGCCTTCTGGCCGCCAAGAATGCAAACTGGCAGGAGTCGGGCCGGTATCTGGATCGCGCGGTGGCACTGGATCCGGTGGACTTTCCGCAAGCCTGGTATGCCGATGCGGTGGCGCATTATAATCTGAAGAACTATGACGCGGCGGAGAAAAGTGCGCGCGCGGCAGTGAAACTGGATCCGCTGCACGCCAACCCGCGATCCGATTACCTGCTGGGACTGGTGCTGGCCGAGAAAAAGGATTACGCCGGCGCCGCCGCGGAATTAACGGCATATATGAAACTTGCGCCCAACGCGCCGGATCTCTCACAAGTAAAGGATCAGCTTGGACAATTGGAGAAGCTGGCGGGTGTGCCCCGGTAGGCGCCGGCCGGCATTTGGTTCCCTATGCGCGCCGTCGATCTAAAGGCCTTGAATGCCCACGAAGTCTCGCGGGCGATTTCGCTCAGTCGGCGCGCGTTCCTCCGCAGCGCGGCCAGCGCCGGTTCCGCCGCGACCATTTTCGGCCCCGCCGCGTTGCGCGGCATGGCTGCCCCGAAGGGCGGCAAAGCCGTGGTGGTTACTTTCGGAGGGGGCGCCCGCGACGACGAAACCTTCGCACCGGACGGCCAGGAGAACATCCCACACCTGCTCGGTGAGTTGATTCCGCAGGCCACTTTCCTGTCACACGTAGTCAACAAAGGAATTCTCGGCCATTACGTAGCGACGGCCAGCATCGTTACCGGGGCGTATGAAACTTTTAACAACTTCGCTGCTGTCTCTCCTAACAATCCAACGGTTTTCGAGTACTTCCGGAAGGATCTGAAACGGCCTGCTACCGACGCCTGGGTAGTGGCGCCGAGCAACGGTTTCGCGCGCATCGGCGAAAGCGCCCACAAGCTTTACGGCGGCGGCATGGGGGCGGGCGTAATCCTTCCCAAACGTCTGCTTGCCGCGGCGCTTTCGGAAGCAGACGGCGCCGGCTATGAGCACCTGCTGCGCGACAACTACGAAACACCGCTCTACGCGCCGTCGCTGGCGGGGCAGCAGATCGGGCTCGAGCAGATGGCGGAAGTTCTCAAGCTGTCGGTGGATGACTTTGCCGCCCACGCCCGCAATCTGGCCAGCCCCGACGAGCTATCCGTATATATAGCGAAGCAGCTCATGCATCGGCTTTCGCCCAGCCTGCTTTGGATCACGCTGCACGACATCGATATTGCGCACTCGGGCACGTTCTCGCTCTACGTGGAAGGCATCAAACGCACCGACCGGTTGTGCGGGGAACTCTGGCAGGCCATCCAGAAGGACCCCGAATACGCCAATCGAACGACCATGTTCATCCTGCCGGATTTCGGGCGTGACTCCGATATCGATTCGGGCGGCAACGGTTTCCAGCACCACCGCACGGGCGACCCGGTGTCGCGCACTACGTGGATGATGGTGTTGGGGCCGAACGTGAAGCAGAACGTGGTGATCGATCGGCCCGTGGAATCGACCGACCTGGTGCCGACGCTGGGCGCGTACTTCGGCTTCGACCCGCGCCTTTCCACGGGCAAACGAATCCCGGAGGTGGTTTGAGCCATGCTTCCGGATCAATTAACGGCCGCCAGTTTCACCGCCTATCCTCCCGAGGCGCGGCAACTCGCGACCGGACAGATCGCGCTGCTGCGCCGTTTGCCGCTGGCATTTCTTCCGCTGCTGCTGCGCGAACTGATTGTCTACGACTGGAAGTTTCCGGCGGAACGGGCCGAGCTTGACCGCCAGTTTACGTATTTGGGGAGCCTCGCCGCGGGTTCGTTCCAGACCGTCATGGCGGCGTTCGCGCAACTTCGGCTGGCGCGCGAGTTGGAGCAGATGGATTGGGTCAACTCGCCGGCCGTGTTTTCCGAACAGCTCTCGGCGCACCTGTGGGCCACGCATCAGATCGATAATTTCCGCACCGCCGCGGTAGATTACGTCGGCAAGGTCTCGGCTTCGGCGCCCGATCCGGTCCTGCCCACCCACCGGCTGGGCGTCGCCATTATCGGGCAGGGCGTTGCGAAGAACGATTATCGCCTCTTCCGCAAGCTGGCTCCGCAGGGCACACACTTCACCCAGGTCAAAGCGGGCGGCGGCGTGCGGGTTCTGCTGGAGGCGGCGCGGCGGCGTGCCGAAGCGCATCCCGTTCCTTACGGGCACTGGTATATCGATGGCGGCGCCCCGCTGGCGGTGCCGGCAAGCATTACGCGCATTTCCTACGACGCGCTCTCCGCGCCGCGGGCCATTCTGCAGAACCGGATGCGGAAAACGTACGAGGCCGCGGTCTTCGATCCCGAGGCCTTTCGGACCATGCTGGCGCAGATCAAGCCCGAGGAGACCGGTCTCGATGCGGGCGGGGATGGCGTGCTCAATCGCTTCCAGCTCAGCTTGCTGACGGAGGGATCGGGAACGCAGGTTTTCTCCACTACCTTCGTTCAGTGGGCGGCGCGGGAAGCGCTGCGCCGCGCCCAACCGCTCACCCTGGTTACGCGCTTCGCTCCGCGGCAGCGCGAGAAGCAAATGAACGAGCTTCTCGCCGAGCACCAGCATACGCCGGAGCTCGATCCCCAGGGTTCCCTGATCGATGCCGATATGGGCGCATATTACACCTGGCTCAATCAAGAGCGCCTGGCAGGGGCGGAGAAATCGGCGTTTCTGGCGTGGTTTGAAGATCACGGCGAGGCGGTGGCCATCGCACCGGCGCTGGAACGAGGCAAACGTTCCGCCGCCGCGATCGGGTTGGATGAGCTGATCACGCAAATTGCATGAACATGCTTCCTGCCTTGCTATTGCTGTTCGTTGCTTTCGGTCCGGTCGATTTGTTTCGGGCCGGCCTGACGGCTCTCGACCGCGGCGATCTCACAGCGGCGCAAACAAATCTGGAAGCGGCCAGCAAATCGGCTCCGCGCGACGGGCGGGTATGGATCGCGCTCTCGCAGACATACTGGAGACTGCATAAAGAGGCCGCGGCGGAAGCGGCGGCGGGCAAAGCCGCGGCCCTGGCCCCGGAAGATGCTGCCGTGCTGCAGGGCTTGGCCATCTACTATGCGGAGACCAATCAAACGCTGAAGGCTGCGCAGGCGGAGTCGAAGTACTCCGCCAAGATTCCGCAAAACGGCGGTGCTCGCGAACGCGCCGCCGAGCTTTACTTCACCGCCGCGCGGCCGCTACTCGAGCAGCAGAAGTTCGCCGAGGCCGGCGTTGTTCTGCGCGAGTCCGTGGAGCGCCTGCCGGAGAGCGCTCAACTGCAACTCGCGCTGGGCGTGTGCGACTACGGGCTGCGCCGGTTCGAAGAGGCCGCCGACGCCTTTCTGCGCACTATCGAAATCGCGCCCGAAACGGAACAGCCTTACACCTTCCTCGGCCGCATCCTGGATCAGATTCCGAGCCGGCTGCCGCAGGTAACTGAGCGGTTCGTGCAGTACGAAGCGGCGCACCCCGCGAGCGCGGTGGCGTATCTGCTCCACGCCAAGGCTCTGGATGCGCAGGCGCTCTCGCCCGAAACTGCGATGCGCTTACTGGAGAAGTCGATCGAGATTAATGGCGGAGACCCGGCGGCACACTTTGAAATGGGGACGGTGCTGGACCGGTTGCAGCGCTACGCGGAAGCGGCGGCGGAGTTCGCGCGGGCGGCGGAACTGGCGCCCGCGGACGCGGCCGCGCATTACCGCCTGGCGCGCGACTACGACCGCATCGGCAAACACGAGGCCGCCCAAGCTGAACGCGAAAAACACGAACGACTGATAAAGGCGCAGGAACCAGTCCGATGACGCGGCGGGAGTTCATCGCCGCGATAACCGCCCTTGGCCTGTATCGCCGGTCGGATTGTCGCAGTCAGGCGAACGCTGGCGGGTATAGCGCAAACCGCTCCCTGACGGTCGCGGCTCTGTTGTGGCGCGACCGTCAGGGAAGCCGGTTTAGCTCAGAACATCAGGCGTAGCGCGAATTGAACGTGGCGCTCCGTTCCCAAAGCGGCGCCGGTGATGACCCCGAAGTTGCCGTTTCCTCCGTAGGCTTTGGCATCGCCGAGGCTCACGTCAGGGAAGTTGAGGATCGGAGTGTTGAACAGATTGAGGGCTTCCGCGCGGAATTGAACGTGAAACCGCTCCGAAAGGTTGAACTGCTTGAACAGCGAGAAGTCCAGGGTTTTGGTGGGAGGGCCGGTCATGGTCTGAAGGCCCACGTCGCCGCCGGTCGCAACCCCCAAGGCCTGATTAGTAAACGCCGGGACGAAATCGGTGATATCGAAGTACTCGTTGGTCGTGCGTCCTCCCGGCGGGGGAGTATTGCCATTGCCGGTGTAGCCCGAGGCATAATCGGGCAGGCAACGGCTCCAGACGCCATGGCAAATGCCGTTCATCGAGAACGGTTGGCCCGTGCGCAGCGTCAGGATTCCGTTTGTCTGCCAACCGCCGATAATCGCATCCGCCGCCCGGTTCATGCTGGAGCCGAATTGACGGCCCCGGCCGAACGGCAAATCGTAGTTGAACGCGGTGGTGAAATTATGCCGAATATCCCACGCAGCGGAAGAATATCCAGTCGCCCAGTTGGTCTGCGAAATGGGGTTGAAGTTGGTCGAACCGCTGAGCGGAGTGCTGCTGTTGGCGAGGGCGTGGCTCCAGACATAGGATGCAAGGAAATACAGCCCGTGAGAGAACCTCTTCTCCAACTTCACTGAACCCGCGGAATAGTTGCCGAAGCCGAAGGACGAAGTCATGGAAAGCCCATTACCTATCGACTGGCAAGTCGAGCACGCCGGTTGAATCTCCTGTAGATTCGCCGAGCTGATCGAGGTGTTGAAGGTGCCGAGATTCGGGTAGGGGTCGGAGTTCCACAGGATCACCTGCCGCGCCTGGTGGTTGCCCTCGTAGCCCACTTCGAGAGCCATGTCGTAGGGCAGTTCGCGCTGAAGCACCACGTTCCATTTATGCACAAGCGGAGTTTCGAAATCGGGCTGCACTCCGCGCATGGAGACGCTGGCATTCTGCGTGAACGGACTCAGCGGATATCCACCGGCAAAGCCGCCGGTGAAGTAATCGCAGTTCAGGCACTGCGGCTGGCTGATGCCGACGAAGCTACTATTGCCCTGGTAGCGAGTCAGGTTCACGGTTTCATTGAACGGCACGCCTTCGCCGCGGTTGGGGCTGCCGCCCTGGTTCTCTTCGCCGCCAAAGAACATACCGTAGCCGATGCGAAGCACCATCTTGTCGGCAAAGCGGTACGCGATGCCAAGGCGTGGAGCGAAATCGAGTTTGTCCCACGGGATCATATAATTCGAGACGTTACAGCGGTTTACTGTCACGGTGGGGAACAGCGTCCCGAAGTTAGGCGGCAGAGCAGCGTTGCAGTTACCGCCCTGTGGGATGTAAAGCGTGTTGTTCTGTATGTCGTAATTGGCTTGCCGCCCCCACTGTTCGCCGATGGGCGAGAACAGCTCATAGCGGACACCGAGGTTCAGAGTCAGCTTCGAGCTTATCTTCCAATCGTCCTGGGCGTAAGCGGCATAGGCTACTTTTTGCGAGGAGACGAAATTGGTAGTCGAAATATTAGCGCTGTCGACTACGCCTAACAGAGCCGACGCCATGGCATCGCCGGTCAGACTGCTAATGCTCGATCCGTTCGAGGCGTTGTTTCCCGATGGGAACGCAGTCTCGTTGTTGCTGAAACCGACATTGCCATGGGGATCCGGAACCTGGAAGAACGGGAACTTCACGGAGCGGAATTCAAAGCCGAATTTAAAAGCGTGTGCGCCCTTGCTGATGGCGACGTTCTGGATCAAGTCCCAAACGTTGTTGTACTCCTTGGTGGGCACCCAGTCGACGGCGCCAACAGTCGGATAACCGTTGGAGAAGCCGATCTGCGGGAGCCCGCCATTGTTGGTGGTGGCGGTCGTGGGGTCGTAGCCGCCGATGCCAAACTGCTGGAAGAGGTCGGTACCCGGGTTGGCTCCGATGCGCGACGTCACCAGGCGGGTGAAGCCGACGCGGCTTTCCGTGACAATGCTTGAACTCCACACGCGGGCATAGCTGACCTGCCCGTTGCGGCTCAGATCGATTTCGCCGGCACCATTGAAACCGGTATCGTCAAGCGCGCTCGGCAGCGGAGCGCCGTCGGTTTTGGAAGTGTCCGACCAGCTCAAAGAGCCGAACAAAGTGGACTTGTCGTTGAGGCGGAAATCGACGCGCGCATCGCCCTGATCGGTGGTAAGAGCGCCTTTGGTGTTGTAGTAGTAATCGTTGGTCGGCGCGTTGCCCGTGATCACCGGCTCATTGGGAGTGGGGTAGAGTTGCATAATCTTGGCCCACGCGGGATCGAAGTGGCTGGTGGGAATGATATTCCCCGGGAAGGGCGTTCGCGAGACCGGAATCTGGAATCCGGACGAGTTCACCTGATACGTGGTCGATGCGGGATCGTAGATCATGCCCTTGGCAATCGAGATCGGATTGCCGTTGACGTCAGTCCCGGTATAGCTCGGCCCCAGCAGGCTTGAGAAATCGCCGTTCTTCATTGCGGCGGTGGGAACGGTTGTATACCCGGAGTAGCCGAGGTTGGGAACAGAGCCGCCGGAATCGGCGATGCGCGTGCCTTGGTAATCGCCAAAGAGGAATAGTTTGTTCTTTTTGATCGGGCCGCCGGCCGTGGCGCCGAACTGATTCTGCACGAAAGGTCCGATCTTTTGGCCCGCGCGATCGTTCGACCAGGTATTG
>Ga0335081_10021883_pt1 | contig 10344 bp, 8 predicted proteins | sample Lox_Sample_35_FD_206713 | JGI IMG/M metagenome (GOLD analysis project Ga0335081, IMG submission 206713) | Soil microbial communities from Loxahatchee National Wildlife Refuge, Florida, United States - Lox_Sample_3.5 | ecosystem: Environmental > Terrestrial > Soil > Wetlands | place: USA: Florida...
GACGGTGGCCGGCTTTGCCAAAGAGGGGGTGGAGTCGGTTTCCAAGCTGACCAGCGGCCTGACGGCGCTGTTCCAGAAGTCCGTGGAGTACTCTGTCGCGGTGCAGAAGAAGGCGCTGGAGTTTGCTGCGGAGCAAAACAAAGCGGTCTATGAGACGGCGAGCCAGCAATTCGGTCTCTGCGGTTCGCCGGTTGAGTCCATTCAGCGCAGCCTGGATGTGCTGATGGAAACCCAGAAGAAGGTCCTGGACATCGCCTCCAAGCCGCTGAAGGCGACCCCAGCCGCCTAAGGCGGTTGTATACTGCGGGGTTTGTGGATGGTCCGAAGGCTCCGGTAACCGCCGGGGGCCTTCGTGGCTGTCTGCCAGACCCGGCGGGGAAAGGACTTCGCAATGGCCAACGATCCAACGAGCAATGGCGCGCAGTTTGATCCAATGGGCACCTTGCGGCAGATGCGGGACGCCTACCTCGACGTATGGGCCAAGACCATGGTGGACACCGTCAACAGCGAAGCCTACGCCAAGGCGACCGGCAGCATGCTGGACGGGTATCTGGCGGTCTCGGCGCCCTTCCGCGAAACGGTGGAGAAAGCCATGCTGCAGGCGCTGCAGCAGCTCAGCATGCCCAGCCGGGCGGACTTCATCGGGCTGGCCGAGCGGCTCACCAACGTGGAGATGCGTCTGGACGACATGGATGCCAAGCTGGACCGGATCATGGAAGGGAAGATTTCTAAACCGGCGACGGCAACCCGCCGCCGCACGGACGCGCCCCGCGGCCGCCGGAAAAGGACGAAGTAGCCATGGTTGACGCCGCGCTTCTCGATCCCATCGCCACCATGCAACGACTCACCACTCTCAACAAGGCACTGACCTCGAAGGCGCCCATCGCCCAGACCCCCAAGCAGCTGGTGTGGGCGCTGAACAAGGCCAAGCTCTACCGCTATGTGCCCATGGTGCCGGAGAAGCAGCGCCATCCCATCCCGCTGCTGCTGGTGTTCGCGGTGATGAACCGTCCTTACATCCTCGACCTGCGGCCGGGCCACAGCTACGTCGAATACATGCTCAAGCAGGGATACGACCTCTATCTGCTGGACTGGGGATGTCCCGGGCCGGAAGACAAGAACCTGAATTTCGGCGATTACACGCTGGAGTACCTGCCGCGTGCGATTCGCAAGCTGAAAGCCGTTTCCAGGGTGGAAGAATTCAGCATGCTGGGCTGGTGCATCGGAGCGATCATCGCTACCAGTTACGCCGCCCTGCGGCCAGATGACGGCTTGCGCAACCTGATCCTGCTGACCGCTCCGCTGGACTTTTCCGACAAAGAGGGAATCACCTTCGCCCGCTGGACCGCTGAACCCAATTTTGACGTGGACAAAGTGCTGCAGACCTTCGGCAACATGCCGGCGGAGTTTATCGAGTACGGCGCCAAGGCCCTGAAGCCGGTGGAGAATTATGTCGGCAATTTCCTGCGCCTGTGGGACAACCTCGACGATCCCAAGGTGGTCGAGGCCTGGCATGCCATGAATACCTGGGTGACCGACAACATTCCCATGGCGGGGGCGACCTTCCGACAACTGGTGGTCGACCTGTATCGCAACGACCGCCTGATGAAGGGCGAGTGGGCGCTGCGTGGCGAGCGCGTGGATGTGGGCAAAATCCGAGCGAACCTGCTGACGGTGATTGCCGAAGGTGACCACATCACCCCGCCCTGCCAATCCAGGGCGATCATGGGAAAGGTGAGCAGCAAGGACAAGGAACTGTTCAGCATCCCCGGCGGGCACATTGGGATCATGGCGGGAAGCGGGGCCAGCAAAGTGACCTGGCCTCACCTCAACGCCTGGCTGGGCCCGCGTTCGGATTAGCCTTCAGAGCACAGCCCGGGTCACACCGCGGCGCGGCGGCTGGCCGCAAACGCGGCCCGCATCTCGCGCTTCAGCGTCTTGCCCGCGACGTTGCGCGGAAATTCTTCGTAGATCACAACGTCCTGGATGCGCTGGAACTTGGCGTCCACACGAGCATTGGTCCACGCGATCAGTTCCTGCCGATCGATGGTTGCGCCCGCTTTCGGTACCACCGCCGCGATCGGCACCTCGCCCCACTTCTCATCCGGAGCCCCAAACACCGAGGTTTCCCGCACCGCCGGGTGCTGGATGATGACCTCCTCGATGTCGCGGGGATATACGTTCACCCCGCCGGAGATGATCATGTCCTTGATGCGGTCGACCAGAAACAGATAGCCGTCCTCATCGAGATATCCGGCGTCGCCGGTGTGCAGCAGCCCATCGACGATGGCCCTCTCGGTCAGCTCCGGCTGCTTGTAGTAGCCGGGCATCAGGATGGGCCCGCGCCCGCAGATCTCTCCCACCTCGCCGGGGGCGCACTCGGTGCCGTCGGGGCGAAGGATCTTGATCTCGAAAAACGGCGGGGGACAGCCCACCGATCCCAGCTTGCGTACCGAGTCATGCTTGTCCAGGATGGTGACGAAGCCTTCGGTCAGCCCGTAGAGTTCGTAGAAGCGCCCGGGCAGGGTATCGTTGAGGAGCTTCTTGTGCTCCACGTGCAGTGGCGCTCCCACGTTGTGGATCATCTCCAGGCTCAGCAGCTTCTGCGGGTCGTAGGCCGGGCTGTGCAGGATGGCGATGATCTGCGCCGGCACCAGCACCACGTGCGTCACCTTCCAGCGGGCGATGTCTTCGATCACCCGCTCCGCCTTGAAGCTCTCGTGCAGGATGTAGGTGCCGCCCACGAACATCCAGGGCATCAGGTCGAGCATGGCGCCGTTGAAAACGATGGAGCCGGCGTGCAGCGCCACGCTCTCCGGCGTCATGCGCCAGGCGTGGGAGAACAGCGCGCAATACATCGCGCGCACGAAGTGGGTGTGCACGATGCCCTTGGGCAACCCGGTGGTGCCCGAGGAATACATGATGTTGAAGACGTCGTCGCAGGTCAGCTGCGGGTCGGGTGGCTCGTCAGCGGAGGCTTCCGCCACGAAGCGCTCGAAGGGGACCATGCCGAAGGAAGGGGCCTCGCCTACCAGCACGGTTGTCTCGATCCGGGGCAGTTCGCTGCGGATGCGGCCGAAAGCTTCCGAGAAGCCGGGGTCGCCGATTACCAGCCGGGTGTCGGAATCCTGTAACAGCGTTTTCAGGCCGTGGACCTGAAGCAGCGTGCTCAGGGGAACGATCACCAGCCCGGTCTTGGCCGCCGCCCAATACGAGGCCATCAGCTCCAGGCAGTTGGGCAGGACGGTGGCGAACTTGTCGCCCTTCTTCAGCCCCGCCGCCAACAGCGCGTTCGCCAACTGGTTGACGTAGGAGTTGAACTCGCGATAGGTGAGCGTCCGACCGCTCGCCACCAGCGCCGGATGATCGCCGCGATAGCGCGCGTGCCGCGGCAGCAGGCCGCCGATGTTCAGGCTGGCGCGGCCCACCGCCGCCCCTTTTCCATTTTCGTGACTCATGGCGTGCCCCCTATTACATTTACCGGTGTTAGCCCGGAATCATACCCGCACCGGATTTGGCGCTCAAGAGACTCGCGCCTCCTGCGAGGTGCTTGTGTTGCCGCGACCGGTGATAGAAACTTGTGGGTTGCTTGTACCCGACGGCTTAGGACAATGGCTACTCTGACGCGGCAGCAAGCGATTCTCACGATTACCCGGGAGGCGCGCGGTCGTGTCCCTGGTGACGGCGCCGAACTCGCCTTCGGATACTGGCCCGGCCAGGGCGCGCCGGTCGTGGCTCTGCACGGGCTGACCGCCACGTACGTCACCTTCATGGGTGTAGCCGAACGGCTGGCCGGCCGGCGTCCGCTGTTCGCTCCCGACCTGCGGGGCCGGGGCGATTCCGACAAGCCCTCCGGTCCTTACGGCATGGCGCAGCACGCCCGCGACGTGGCCCGAGCCATGCGCGCCCTCGGCCTGGGACCGAGTGTGATCGTGGGCCATTCGATGGGAGCGTTCATCGCCACGGCTCTGGCGGCAAGCGAGCCAGAACTGGTCGCAGGGCTCATTCTCGTCGACGGCGGTTTTGCCCTTCCCATGACCGAAGCTGCCCGGCAGGCCTTCGAGTCCGGGCTCGGGAAGCGTATCGCCCAGCTTCGGCAAACCTATCCTTCACGGCAGGTCTACGGCGATTTCTGGCGCAGCCAGCCCCAGTTCCCGCCGGCAGATTGGGGCCCGTGGATCGAGGCGTTCCTCGACTATGAACTTGGCGGCGAGCCACCCCGGCTGCAGCCCAAGGCGTCGGAGCAGGGGGTGCGCGTTGACCTCGCCGAGGGATTGAAAACCAGGGAGATCACGCAACGGCTCGAAGCCATCCGCGTGCCGGCGATCATGCTGCGCGCCGAGGCCGGCTTTCTCCCTGGCCAGCCGCCGCTTTATCCCGAGCCAGTGATGGCGGAGATGCGCAATTACCTGCCAGGGCTGGAGGCACACACCATCCAGGGCACGACTCACTACACCATCGTGCTGGGGAAACGCGGCGCCGCGGCGCTCGCGGACCTGATCGTTGATTTTTCCCGGCGCTGCCTGCCATAGGTGGATGGTGTTCCCCTTTCGTAACCGGGCAGCGACCTCCGTGCAGTCGCCCGGCAGCTTAGGTTGCGGTATTCTCTCGCTTATCGCAGGTGAAGGTCTCATCGAGGTATATCCGATGTCGAGAAGCTCCCCAGTCCTGATTTTCACCATCGCAGCCTTGCTTTCAATGACGCCGGTGGCGTTCGCTCAGGCGCAACAGCCCGAGCAGAGCGACTTGGACAAGGCGCCGACGATGCGCATCTCGGTGGTGTCGCGCACCACCAAGGCGGTCAACTATCGGCATCGCGGCGGCTCGACCACGGTGGACTTCCGTGGCACCGACCAGATGCCTGAAGTTACCGGTCGCGCCAAGGTGGACAGCAAATCCGGGCGTCTCGACATCGATGCCAAGCTCGAAAATCTTCTGCCCGCCAACAAGTTCGGCCTCGAATACCTCACGTATGTCCTGTGGGCGATCACGCCGGAGGGCCGGGCCAGCAATCTGGGTGAAGTCCTGCTGAAGAACGGCAATGGCAGCCTGAAGGTCACCACGGAACTGCAAGCCTTCGGGATGATCGTAACCGCCGAACCGTATTTCGCGGTCACTCAGCCCAGCGATGTGGTGGTGGCCGAAAACATCATCCGCCCCGACACCCGGGGAATGGAAGAAGCCATCAACGCCCGCTACGAACTGCTGGCCAAGGGAACGTATGCCTCTACGGTCGAGCCGATCCAAGGCGCGATCTACGGTATTGACTCCAAGACGCCGATTGAGCTGTTCGAAGCCCGCAACGCGGTGCGCATCGCCCGTGCGGCACGCGCCGACCGCTACGCCGCGCCCAGCTTCCAGAAGGCGCAGGAACTCTTGCAACAGGCCGAGGACGCCTACCTCCGCAAGCAGGGCAAGACGCCCATCGGCACCCTCGCCCGCAACGCTGCCCAGACCGCCGAAGACGCGCGCGTGATCTCCATCAAGCGTCAGGAAGAACTGCGCATCGAGAAGGAGCGGCAGGAGGCGGCGGAGCGCGAAGCCCAGGCCAAGGCCGAAGCCGAGGCGCAAGCCAATCGCCGCGCCCAGGCGGAAACCGAGCGCCTCCGCGCCGAGCAGGCCAAGGCGGAAGCCGAACGTGCCCGGGCTGAGGCCGAGCGCGCCAAGCAGGAAGCGGAAGAGGCCCGCGCCGCCGCTCTGGAACAGCAGGAACTGGCGCAGGCGGAAGCCGAAAAGGCCCGCCTGGCGGCGGAGCAGGCCGAGCAGTTGCGGCGGAAAGCCGAAGCCGAAAAGGCGGAGATGCGCGCCCGCTTGCTGCGCCAGTTGAGCGCCATTCTGGAGACGCGTGACACCTCGCGCGGCCTGGTGGTCAACATGTCGGATGTGCTATTCGAATCGGCGAAATATGGTCTGCGGCCGGCGGCGCGGGAGCGCCTGGCCAAGATTGCCGGCATTCTGCTCGCCTATCCCGACCTGCACCTGGAGGTCGAGGGTCACACCGACGCCATCGGCAGCGATGCCTACAATCAGGAGCTTTCGGAAAAACGCGCGGCTGCCGTCCAGCAATACCTGGTGCAGCAAGGCATCCCGGCAAGTTCGATCGTGGCGCGAGGCTTCGGCAAGTTGCAACCGGTGGCCGACAACTCGACCGCCGCCGGACGCCAGCAGAACCGGCGCGTGGAACTCGTCGTTTCCGGCGACATGATCGGTACCGCCGCGGCTTCGGCGCAAACTCCGGTCAGTCGCTAGCGGCGATCAGGAGCTCAGAGCATCTGATGTCATCCTCCCATCTCTCTGTCGGGAACCAGAACTCTGCGAGTATCCTCTTCCTCGCCGGAATGCTCTTTTCGCTCAGTCCCTGGGCGTCGCCGCCACTGGCGCTGGCCCTGGGGCTTGTGCTCGGGATCGCCTTCAGCAACCCATTTCGCCGCGAGACCAAGCGGATCACCACGATGCTGCTGCAAGCCTCAGTCGTCGGTCTGGGATTCGGCATGAACCTTCACCAGGTGCTCAAGGCCGGGCGCAGCGGATTTGTTTACACCGCCCTTGGTATCTGCTTCGCCCTGGGCTTGGGAATGACGCTGGCCCGCGCGCTCAAGGTGAAACCGACGGCTGGATTTCTGATTTCCACCGGCACCGCCATCTGCGGCGGCAGCGCCATCGCAGCCGTCGGGCCGGTCGCCGGCGCCAACGAAGAAGAGATGTCGGTGGCGCTGGGCACGGTTTTCATCCTCAATTCCATCGCCTTGCTGACCTTCCCCTGGATTGGCGCCGCGCTGCATCTCTCGCAGACCCAGTTCGGACTGTGGGCGGCGCTGGCCATTCACGACACCAGTTCGGTCGTGGGCGCGGCCGCCAAATACGGGGCGCTGGCCCTGGCAGTCGGCACGACGGTGAAGCTGGCGCGCGCCCTGTGGATCGTCCCCATGTGCATGGCGACGGCGGCGGTGAAGCGCAGCCGGCTGCGCATCCAGTGGCCGTGGTTCATCGCTTTGTTCGTGCTGGCGGCGGTGGCCAACTCGCTCCTGCCCGCCGGAGCGGTGATGTTTCACGGCTGCTATCGCCTGGGCGTCATCGGACTGACGGCGACGCTGTACCTGATCGGCAGCAGCGTCTCCCGCGACACCCTGAAGACCGTGGGCGCGCGTCCGCTGTTGCAGGGTGTGCTGCTGTGGATGGCAGTGGCGGTCACATCAATCCTCGTGATCCGCTTCGGGGTGATTGGACTCTGACGGACTCGCCGCCGTTCTGCTAGGCTGTTAGGTTGATCCATGGGGCGAGTCCGTCCGTCAGGGGCTCTCATATGAAGGAAGACGTGGCTACTACCGTGCGGCTGCTCGACGAAGCGCTGGCGCGCTACGTGCGGCCGGATACCTTTCCCCTGGCCATCCGCATGCTCAAGCCGGGGGAAGAGGTGCCCAAGGACGTTCGCATCCCCAGCAAGACCATGGGCGAGCAATGGATCGTGTGCCAGTCGATCGGGGTCGCCCGGCGCTACGGCTGGAGTATCGCCGTCGGCCGGGACGACGTCATTTGCCCGCTGGCCGCTATCGCCTTCGGCTTCCACCGCCCCAACGACGAGTACCTGAAGGGCTTTGCTTCTGTCGGCATGTACTGCAAGGACGAGGCAGCGGCCACCAACCTGGAAGCCAGCACCTGGAAGTTCGAGCCCGGCACTTACGATTACGTCTGCGTCTCGCCGCTGAACCGGACCAACTTCGAACCGCAAGTAATTGCCGTTTACGCCAATAGCGCCCAGGTGCTACGGCTGGTCCATGCCTCGCTCTACAAGCGCGGCGGGCGAGTGGTCTCGACCGCCGGCGGACGCCTGGATTGCTCCGAAATCGTTATCCAGACCCTGACCACCAACGAGCCCAAGGTCATTCTCCCCTGCACTGGCGATCGTGTTTTCGGCATGGCGCAAGACAACGAAATGGTCTTCGCCTTCCCTTGGGAGTATGCGCAGGAGATCATCGAGGGCCTCGAAGGTACTCATAAAGGCGGCACCCGTTACCCCATCACCGTCGCCATGCGCGAGACGGTGACCATGCCCAAGTCCTATCAGGACCTCATGAAGATGTTGTCGGACCGCGACGCAGGAGCTGCAAACAAAAGGGATTAGGGCATGACTCATGTCCTTGCGCCCCGGTTGGTCAATTGGTACACTCCCGCCTCCGATGATAAGGTCCCATTAACTTCAAAATAACTGCAGGGAGGCAGGGGTATGACTTATTCCATTTCCCTCCGCAAGTGGATCGTTTTCATGGGCGGCCTGCTGTTTCTGGCCACCGTTTCTTTGTTCGCACAGCAGGCTACCGGCCCAGAGATCAAGGTCGGCGGCATCTTTGACCTGACCGGCATCACCTCGGACGTGGGCAAGTCCTACGCCCAGGGAGTGCGCGATGCCGTCGAGTGGACCAATGCGCACGGTGGCGTCAACGGCAAGCGCATCAAGCTGGTGGATGTGGACTACGGCTACAAGATTCCGGAAGCGATCGCCGCTTACAAGCGCATGGTCAGCGACGAGAAGGTGGTGATGATCTCCGGCTGGGGCACGGGCGATACGGAAGCGCTGCGCGAGCAGGCGGCCAAGGACAAAATCCCGTATGTCTCCGCATCGTTCTCCGCTCACATCTCCGATCCTTCCAAGAACCCGTACAATTTCTTCGCCGCCCCGACCTATTCCGACCAGTTGCGCGCGTGGTTGCGGTGGGTGAAGGACGACTGGAAGGACAAGTCGCGCAACCCGAAAGTGGCGGCCCTGTACGGCGATAACGCCTATGGCCGCTCGCCCATGCACGCCGGCGCCCTATTCGCTAAGGACATCGGTATTGACTGGGTCTATGACGGTATACTCCCTGGCGCCTTCCAGGATGCCACCAGCCAACTGCTTACCATGCAGAAGGCCGGCGCCGATTACGCCTACATCAACGTGACCACCACTGGGGTTTCCATCATCCTCAAAGACGCGCAGAAGCTCGGCCTCAAAACCAAGTTCGGTTCCAATCCTTATGGATACAGTGAGGCCCTGCCTCTGGTGGCCAAGAACAACGCAGACGGGGTGACCGGACCGATGCCGCATCCGCCATATGGCACCAAGGTTCCGGGCATGCAAAAGATCCTTGATTTCAACAAGGGCAAGGACATCTCTTCGCCGCCGCGCGATGCCGTGTACGTCCGTGGGTGGGCCTCGACGCTGGTTTGGGCCGAGGGCCTGAAGCGCGCCGACAAAGCCGGACAGCTCAACGGCGAGGGCATCAAGAAGGCGTTGGAGACGCTGAGCAACTTCGACATGGGCGGGCTCTCGTGCAATGTGACCTACACCGCGAGCGACCACCGGGCTTGCACCACCACGCCGATTTACCAGATCAAGAACGGCACTCTGGTCAAGGTCAAGGACTACGACGTGGGACGCAAGAGCGAGTGGCTCGGCATGTAGCACTCGGCTTGATGATGGAGGAAGCGGAAACACGTGTCAGGGCACGACTTCAGTCGTGCCGCCGCGAGCCCTTTACTCATTTCGATTCATTTCAAGTCCGCCCGAGCCAGCTTTGCGAGTGAGGGCGGCCGCGGCATGTTGCTGCGAGCGCGGATTTATTTAAGAGATGGGGAGAAACTTGAGTGGACGATCACGGCACGACTGAAGTCGTGCCCTGACACGTAATGTCCACCCAAAACAGGCGCAGTGCAGGGATGGCATGCTGCAAGTCCACAACATCGAGGTCATCTATAACGGCGCCATCCTCGTGCTCAAAGGCATGTCCCTGCGGGTGCGGGAAGGGCAAGTCGTCGCCTTGCTGGGCCCCAATGGCGCCGGCAAGAGCACTACGTTGAAAGCCATCTCGGGCCTTCTGAAGTCTGAGGAAGGGGAAGTCACCGACGGCGACATCCGCCTCCTGGGCACGCGCATCGACCGGCTGGAGCCGGAGGAGATCGTGCGTCGTGGCATCTTCCAGGTGATGGAGGGCCGCCGCGTCTTTGAGGACCTCACGGTAGACGAGAACATCCTCATGGGCGCCTACACCCGCAAAGACGCGGCCGGCGTCAAGCGCGATCACGACCTGGTGTTCGATTACTTCCCCCGCCTCAAAGAGCGGCGCAATCAACTGGCGGGGTATCTCTCCGGCGGCGAGCAGCAGATGCTGGCCATCAGCCGCGGTCTGATGGCCCGGCCCAAGATCATGCTGCTCGACGAGCCCTCGCTCGGCCTTGCCCCCATGCTGGTGAAGGAGATCTTCGCCATCATCCGCAAGATCAACCAGGAGGAGAAGACCACCATCCTGCTGGTGGAGCAGAACGCCAATATGGCGCTGTCGATCGCCGACTTCGGCTACATCATGGAGA
>Ga0335081_10021885_pt1 | contig 10343 bp, 11 predicted proteins | sample Lox_Sample_35_FD_206713 | JGI IMG/M metagenome (GOLD analysis project Ga0335081, IMG submission 206713) | Soil microbial communities from Loxahatchee National Wildlife Refuge, Florida, United States - Lox_Sample_3.5 | ecosystem: Environmental > Terrestrial > Soil > Wetlands | place: USA...
CCCCTCCAAGCTCGTCGTTCAATTTCGAAGCGCGCTCGAGGAGTCGTGAATGAAGATAGAACACATCTCCGGGGTACGCCTCGCGACCCGGCGGTCTCCGAAGGAGCAATGACATCTGGCGGTATGCCTGGGCGTGTTTCGACAGGTCATCGTAGATGACGAGTGCGTGACGGCCGGAATCACGGAAGTATTCTCCGAGCGTCGCTCCTGAATAGGGAGCGATGAACTGCATGGGCGCAGAATCGCTGGCGGAAGCCTGGATGACCGTGGTGTATTCCAAGGCGCCCTGTTCCTCGAGCTTGGCCACGACCTGAGCAACCGTGGACCCTTTCTGCCCAATGGCGACATAGATGCAGTAAACAGGTTTGATCCCCTCCGACTTTGCCTTCTCCGAGTGCGTGTATTTCTGATTGATAATCGCATCCACGGCAACCGCAGTCTTTCCCGTTTGCCGGTCGCCGATGATCAATTCCCGCTGCCCGCGTCCGATCGGGATCATTCCATCGATGGCCTTGATTCCCGTCTGAAGCGGCTCTTTCACCGGCAGACGTGCGATCACACCGAGTGCCTTTCGCTCAAGCGGAAGAAACTTGTCGGTCTTGATCGGGCCGTGGCCGTCGAGAGGCTCGCCAATGGGATTGATCACCCTGCCAAGCATTGCCTCGCCCACAGGCATCGAGGCAACGCGGCCCGTGCGTTTGACGGTATCGCCTTCCTTGATGTGGGAGCCTTCTCCGAAGACAACACAACCGACGTTGTCCTCCTCGAGATTCAGCGCCATGCCGGAGACATTGTCCGGGAATTCAACGATCTCTCCGTACATCACTTTCGCTAAACCGTAGATCCTTGCAATCCCATCTCCGATTTGAAGAACGGTGCCGACGTCGTAGACATCGACTTCTTTTTCAAATCCCGATAATTGCTTCCGCAGAATCGTCGAGACTTCGTCTGGTCTTACTTCAGCCATGGATGTTCCTTCTTCGAATTTTCATTAGTCCCAATCCTTGTGACACACCGTGTGCCGCAATTTCTCCACTCCCCTGTCACCCCGGTGACAACCCGAACCCCTCGGTGTCGTCACAAACGTTCACCCGGGGAAGAACTAGTTCATGCCGTTCCCTTCGCCGAACCGGCGTCGGAGAAGCTCGAGCTGCCGTTTGATACTTCCGTCATACACCGTATCGCCGACTCTCGCAACGAAGCCGCCGATTAATTGCTTGTCGAGCCCAAACGCAAGCTGCACATTCTTGCCCGTGTAGTGTTCCAGCTTCGTTCGAAGAACGGAGGTTTGTTGCCCGGAAAACTCTGAAGCTGTCTTCACATCGACGCGGATAATCCCCTGCCGTTCATCGCAGATGCTGAAAAACTGCTGGATGATGTCCGGAAGCAGTCCTTCCCGTCCCTTGAGCGCAATGATACTGATCGACTCGATCGTCGATTTCTGCAGTTTGTCGGCGAAGATCGTCAGAAAGACCTCGCGTTTCTTCGGCTTGTTGATAATCGGGCTCTTGAGGAACAGGAGCAACTCTCGCGACCCCTTGATCCAGCCTTGTAGAAGCTCGAGGTCTTTGAGCATTGCACTCAGATTCTTCCTCTCTTCCGCAAGCTCGACGAGAGCTTCCGCATAACGTCTTGCGACCCTTTCATTCGTCATTGCTGTGCATCCTGCCGGCTAGTTCTTCGGAAGCTGGTCAAGGAATGAATCGACCATTTTCTTTTGCTTCTGCGCGTCCAGCGTTTCGTCGAGAATCTTCTCGGCGGCTTTGATGGCAAGATCCGCCACCTCCGACCGCAGCTGCTGGCGGGCGGCAACGACATTCCTGCGGATTTCTTCGCCGGCCCGCTGAACCTCCTGATCCGCCTGTCGACGCGCCTTGCCAAGAATTTCCTCTTTCACTTTCTCGGCCATCTCTTTGCTTTGGCGCATGAGTTTCTGATACTCCTGTTCTGCACGAGCGATATTCTCTTCATTCTTCTTCAGAAGCTCTGCCGCCTCTGCACGCGCCCGATCCGCTTGTTCCAATGCACTGCGAATTTTATCTTCCCGTTCCCCGAGCGCTTTGATGATCGGCTTCCACGCATATCTGCTGAGAACCCAGACAAGCAGGATGAATGAGGTGATCGTCCAGAGGACGAGACCTGGATTGACCTGGAGCATATGTTCCCTCTATTGCTGTGGTTACTTGTTTGCGAGAATGAAGCAAATGACGAGTGCAAAGAACGTCGCGCCTTCAATGAGCACTGCGGCAAGCAGCATGGATGTCCGAACCTGACCGGCCGCTTCCGGTTGCCGACCCGTTGCGTCCATCGCGGCGGCGGCAAGCTTGCCGATTCCAAACGACATACCGAGCATAACAAGTCCTGCCCCGAACCCTGCTGCAAAATAGCCCCACTGTTGGGCAGCCCATTTTGCCACTTCAACTGCGTTTGCGTCCATGGAAGATTCCTCCTGAGATGATGGTCAATGTGATGTAGTTGAACGAACCGTGAAACACATTCTAGTGATCGTGGCCCTCGTGTTCCTCAGCCTGCATCCCGGTGCCCATAAACAGCGCCGTGAGAATGGTGAAAATGTACGCCTGTAACAACGCTACAATGATTTCCAGCAGGCTGATGCCGACGGAAAACAGGACTGGCACGGGCGCAACGAGATACGATTTGAAAATGAAAATCAGGCCGATGAACGAAAGGAGCACCATATGCCCCCCATTCATGTTCGCGAAAAGACGAAGGCAGAGGGCAAACGGCTTCGTGAACATCCCGATAACCTCCGTGGGAACCATGATGGGCCAGAGATACCACGGCACGCCTCCCGTGAGGTGCATGAAGTAGTGCTTCAGCCCCCGTTCGCGAATCGCAGCAACCTGGATCATTACCAGTGAAATGAATGCAAGCCCCCCCGTGACCGCAATATTAGCCGTCGATGTCACCCCATACGGAACGAGCCCGAGCAGGTTCATAATCAGAATGAACAGGAACGTCGTAATGAGATAGGGCAGGTACTTCATTCCCGCCTTGCCCATTGTTTCCATGACAATATCATCCCGCACGAAAATTACGATGGCTTCCATCGCGCCTGCAAATCCGGTCGGCACAAGGGAGTTCCGATACTTGCGGGCAGCGGAAACCGCAGCCACAATGAGAAGAAGGCCTGCGACCCAAAGGAAAATGACGTGTCTGGTAATCGATAAATCGATGGAGACGCCGCCGATCGTCACAGGCGGGAAATGAGGGAGGTCGATGTGACCGAACGGAATATCGACCTCGTGAGAATCCCGCAAGTGAGTAAACAGATGTGTGAAGCTGAATTGTTCACCCTGTCCTGCAGCGGCCAGCGTGTCCGCGAGCGCTTGCGGAGCTTTGTGAAGCGTATCAGCAACCGTGGAAGGATTCAGCGGCATATTCCGTTACTGTTGGTTCTTGACCGAGACCCTGTTTTCCAGCAAGTAGATTTCGAGAACGAGATTCAAAATGTAATAGAATAGGAGCGAGAGCGTAAGCGATAGCGGATCGAACGCAAAATACCGCAGCATCACAAAAACGGCGGACAACAAAAGAAACAACCGCAATCCAATCCCGCCCAGCACGATTTTCAAGAACGTTATGTTGCTCTTACCGAACGAAAACTCAATTGCGAAGTACCCCAGCATCAGGTGCACCAGACTTGCGATCGCTGCGGCAACTGCGCTCCTGAGAGCTTCGTGCGATCCGAACCGCGAAACACCGATGTATCCGGGAACGGCCGTCCCAACATAGAGATACGCAACCAGCCTCAAAAAACGCCAATCAGCTTTCACTTCGTCTCTTTCTTGGTTGGTTCCTGCTTGCTCAGTTTGGCCGCCGTCCTGAAGAATTTGATGAACCCTCCGAGGACTCCGACAAAAACGCCTGTGAGCATCAACCAAGGGGACGTGTGTAATTTCCCGTCAGCCCACGATCCCAGATAATAGAAAATGATGACACCCGCAGCCAACTGCAGTCCAAGGCCAAGGTATGGTGCGCCTTCCCGGAAAAATGAGTTTCTTCCCGTTTCCAATTTCGCGCGCACTTCCATCTTCCTTTGAGGTCGTGCTTGCCGGAAACCCGGCAATCGTGCAGTTAGTGTTTTACTTCGTAGAGGGGAGCTTTTTCCGACATCGACACTTTGCCATCAAAAATCGAACCTTCGTCCACGACAAGCTTGGTGGCACGCACGTCCCCTCGAACAACAGACTTGCCCTCGAGGACGACTTTTTCCGCCGCACTCACAGCTCCGCGCACTTTGCCGCCGATGGTGATGTTCTTTCCCGTAATATTTCCTTCCACTTCTCCCATCACTCCGACCGCAAGCGACTCCGATGCAATGACCTCCCCGATAACTTTCCCGTCGATTCGCACGCTGCCCTGACTGCGAATCTTGCCCTCGACAACCGTTCCGGCGCCAATCATGTTCAGTTCCCGAATCGGATCAGGTTTGGCCATGGTGTGTTCTCACAAATTGTAGTTCAACAAGTATAATTTTGGATCGACGGGAGTGCCGTTCTTCCAGATTTCAAAATGCACGTGCGGTCCGGAGCTTGTCCGGCCGGAATTGCCGAGAAGAGCGATCGGCTCGCCGCGTTTGACAAACATATTCGCCGACTTGAGCAGAGTCTCATTGTGTTTGTAGAACGTGAGAAATCCGCCGTCGTGGGATATGATAATCTGGTATCCATCTTCGTGCGTCCACCCGGAAAACACGACGTATCCATCGGCGGCTGCACATACCAACGATCCCATTTTTGCGGCAATGTCGAGACCAAAGTGTCCGTGCGCCGGATCGTAACCCCGTGTGGTGTACCCTTCCACCGGCATGATGGCCGGGAAAACTATTTTCGGAGTTTCCTCCGGCTGGGGATTCGATGGATGGTAGTTTGTTTCTTCCGCTTCCTGCACCGAATTTGAATTCGACACGCTGTTGTGTACGACTTCCGCCGGCTTCTCTTCGGCACCCTCCAAAGGGACAGCGTGCTGGGCCGCAACGAGTGCAGACACGGTATCAGGGATATTTTCGCCTAATGCCCTGCGCAATTTAATGTTGTACGAGCGCAGCTCGACAAGCTGCTCCATCACGCCGTTCATTCTTTGGCTCAGACTGACGAGCTCTTTCCCGTATTTGTTTTCAAGATAAGGATTTGAAATTGGAACCAACGATCCGACAGGAGTGTAAATCAGAACCAGGAGGACAGCGGAAACAACGAGGACCACGCCCCCCAGCAATCCGGCAACGATCTGCCACGGGGCGACCTCGAAGTTCCTCGATCTGCGGGTTTCACCGTTCGGCACAACGAGAATCGAAAGGACGTTTTTCCTCGATGCATGGTGCTCACGGTTTTCGGACATCTGCCAATTTCACCGATCAATTCGCTCTAAAAACAATTTTTTGGATGCGAAATATAAACAACGATGCCCCGAAATGCAAAGCATTTTTGGGATCGCGCGGAGCAGCAAGGCCATAAAGACGACCCCGGACCATCATTGCAAGAAGGATGAGCGCGAACCCGGGGTGAATAAGTCGAGCCGGCGCGTTCGGCCTGAATCAGACGACGCGACCAAGGAACTTTTGACTCTCAAAAACGTTGAACAAAAGAACGGCATAATACCATTGTGAAGTCCCGGTCGAAGAAGCTGAGAATATCGTTTGTTGCCCTTCTACTGATTCAGTTCATTGGGGTTGGTGTCTGGCTTCCTACCCATAGTGACGTCGATTACAGCGTTTGGTCGCTCGATTCGAAAGTCCAGGAACACCACGACAACGGCCCTTGCCGCGACACACCGCTTACAGAAAATGATTATTGCGCCATCTGCGCTGCGGCACAAGCCCGTGTCTCATTCAAACCTGTCTACGTATCCTTCGGCCAATTCCAGATCGTTGGCCTGCTGCAAGAACTGGCATTTGTAACCCCCTGCCAACAACTTCATTTCGATTCGTTCTCCCGTCGCGGTCCCCCTTCTCCTCTCCTCGGTTAGTCTCCAACATATAGCAATCTGTGCCGTGATGTGACCTCTCGGTTGCATCCGGTTACCATATTTTCCCAATTAAGAGGAGATGTGAAATGCGCACAGCAATCTTAGCATTCTGTTTGTGCACGATAGGATCGTTTGCGTTCAGTCAAAACGATGCACCGTCAGCCAACACGATGACAGATCCATCCGGTCCCAAGTCGACTGTGGACAAGCCGGACGAAAACATCGAGGTCCGCGTTACGGTGAGCGATGCGAAGGAGAAGTTCCCCATTGAACTCGCTCGTGTAGTCTTGCGCCAGGGAGAGACACTCGTTGCGCAGGACGCAACAAACCACGCCGGGCAAGTTCGGCTGCACGAAATTCCTCCAGGTACGTACGGTTTGACGGTCTGGTTCGTTGGTTACCAAACGTATTCCGACACAATCCAGGTCGATGCTCAACACACGATTGTTCAAGTGGCTTTGCAACTTGAAGGAAATAAACAGCAAACGGTGGAGGTCGTTGGCGTGCGGGCTCGGGCGATCACGCACATTGATTTGAGGAGCGACAATCAGGTGTTTGAATCGGAGACCTATCACGTTCCTCCAACCGCCCGCATGACGAATCTGATCCAGGAGAACATGATGGGTGCCGTGCGTGCACCTACCGGCGAAGTCCATATTAACGGTATGCACGGGGAGTTCACGTATTACGTCGATGGCATCCCTGTGCCACTCGGGGTGTTCGGCGGACTGAACGAAGTGGTGGACCCCAAAGTAATCGACCGTGCTACATTCATAACGGGCGGTTTTCCTGCCGAATATGGAGGACAGATGGCGGCCGTTATTGACCTGAACAACCGTGTTCCAAGCGGCCAGGTTCACCTGGACGCGTCCACGTACGCCGGCAGCTACCTTGCTTCGGGCAGCGGTCTCGGGGATCGGGTCGGCTCGTTCAAAGCGATCAATTCCAACGGGCAGGACCTGTCAATCAGCGATCACTCGAACAATCTCGGATACTTTCTTTCGGGATCACGGCAGGAGACTGATCGGCGGATCGATCAGCCGGTCCAACAACTGTTCAACGATCACGGGTTCGATTACTTTCTGTACGGGAAGCTCGATTATATCCTGAGCGACGTCGATTACCTGACCGCAAACCTTAACTACGGCAACACGAATACGCAGGTGCCATACGATTCCGCGGAAAGTATTGCGGCTGACCAACAGGAAACGACGAACGGATTCCAGACGCTTTCGTATTTTCGAACTCTGAACGGGGACATCGACCAGGAATCCAATCTTTTTGCGGGCGTGTATGCGCGTGAGGGGAGTCTGAAGTATACACCGGGCGGTATCGACCCGCCAAACTTCCAGTTTGCAGACGATACGGTGGATTCCTACCTGCTAACCGAGAATAGAAACTTCACCACCGTCGGATTGCGAACCACGTTCGATAAAAGGTTTTCCCACGAATTCATGTACAAAGTTGGCCTAAATTTCGGCAGCACATCCGGCACTGAGAAATTTACGTCGCGAGACTCTGCGGGCACACCGGGCCCGTCGATTTCCTCAAACTTTCTCGGCTCCGATTTTGGAGTTTTTGGTCAGACTCAATGGCATCCTCTTGAGTGGACGTCGTTCGAAGTCGGTGTGCGGTACGATCAGCATATCGCCCCCGACGTGCCTTTGCAGTCCCAGGTGAGCCCAAGGATCCGATGGAATTTCCTGATTGATGAGAACAACTCGGCGTACCTGTACTACGGCAAGCTCTTCATGCCAACGAACATCGAAGGCTTGCGGTCGATTGCCCTAAACGTCAGCAGCACACTCACGCCGACGTTGCCGGAGCGGGACAATTTCTATGAAGCGGTCTATGTCCACAACTTCCCCTTCGGCTTGACATCGAAACTGCAAGGTTTTTACAAGTTGGCCTCGCCCGGCCTCGACGACGAAACGGTTGGGAACAGTGCCATCAAGACCCCCGTCAACATCGAAACAGTACATTTTACTGGTATCGCCATGGCTCTTTCCTACAGCAGCCCGGAGACACCATTCTCGGGCTACCTGAACGCTTCCATCATTCACGCATACGGATCCGGGTTGGTAAGTGGCGGTTTCCTCGATTACGACGATGATGGCGCGGCAACGGATCTCGACCACGATCAGAGACTCTCCATCGTCACCGGACTCAATTACCAACCGCAGGACTGGTTTGCCAACCTCGTGGGAATTTACGGATCGGGACTTTCGAATGGAAATCCGGATTTCACGGATTTCAAGACCGGGTTATTTGATTTCAACCAGGCTGCCCACACAACGCCATCGTGGATCATCAACCTGGCGTTCGGCTACACATTCCACATGACCGGAGGGTCAACGTTTATTCCGTCGCTGTACGTGACGAACCTCTTTGATCATCAGCACCTGATCAAAGGGGCGTACTTCAGCGGAGCTAGCTGGGAGGAACCGAGAAACGTGATCTTCAAGATATCTGTTCATGTTTAAAGCAGCAGGGATATCTTATTGACCGTGAAATTCACAGAAATAGGATAGCTTCGGCATCGCAGGAAGAGCTAGGCGTCCGCGGGGTGGGGCGCCTGGCCTTTGCCGCAATATTTATCGCGGACACGTACAGTAGGGCAAGGAGGAGAAGGACGATGTCGTTCATCAAGGAGAACCGGAGTGACCTGATCCGCATCGCGGCAATGGTCGTTGCGCTTGTCCTGAGTTGGTTCGGAGTCTGGAAATTCTTTTTCGCGTTCGATTTCATTGCACTCGGAGCGACAGTGATCGGTGGGTTCCCGATGTTCCGTGAGGCCTACGAAGCGGTCCGCGAACGGAGAATGACCATGGAGCTTTCGATGTTCCTCGCCGTCACGGCGACGTTGGTTATCGGACAGTTTTTCACAGGTCTTGTGATTACTATCTTTGTTATGTTCGCGGAGCTGCTGGAACACCAGACCATCGGCCGTGGACGAGACATTATCCGGAAACTGGTTGATTTCCTTCCCAGGAAGATCACCGTTCGGCGGAAGGATCGTGAATTGGAAATAGAGACCGCGGGACTACGACTGGATGATCTTGTCATTATCGCGCCAGGGGCGAAAATTCCGATCGACGGCATTGTCCTCAAGGGAAAATCGTCGGTTGATCAATCGTCAATCACGGGAGAACCGCTACCGGTTGAAAAATCGAAGGGAAGCGAAGTCTTTGCGGGAACGATTAACCAATCCGGTATCATCGAAGTCCGCCCCAGGAGAATCGGCAAAGATACGACGTTTGGCAGGATCATCGACATCATTGAAAAGGCTGAACAATCGAAGGCGCCGATCCAGAAGACTGCGGACAAACTTGCCGCACGATTGGTCTACATCGCATTCAGTGGAGCCATCGCGACGTATGTGTTCACACACAATATCGTATCTGCGATTTCAACCCTCATCGTCGCCGGCGCTTGTGGTGTGGCTGCGGGAACACCTCTCGCCATCCTGGCGGGGATCGGACGAACGGCAAAAGAAGGGATCATCGTGAAAGGTGGCGTCTACCTGGAACGGCTCGGCAAAGTGGACACGATCGTCTTGGACAAGACCGGCACTCTGACCCTCGGAGTTCCGCAGGTGGTCCGTATCCAGTCGTACACGGAGGCGAAACGAGAGCGCGTCCTGCAACTTGCTGCCATTGCCGAACAACACTCAGAACATCCATTCGGGAAGGCAATCGTGAAACGGGCGCGTGAATACAATCTTTCGCTCTCTTCTTATACAGACTTGCAGTATTGGGCCGGACAGGGTCTCGTCTGCCGTGCGAACGGGGATACGATTGTGGTAGGGAACATTCCCTTGATGAAGAAGAACGGCGTTTCCCTCCACGGCTGGCATGCCAATACGGGCATACAAAAAAAGGAGCCGGGCGATTCGACCATCTATGTGTCGAGGAATGGGCATCTCGTAGGTTCCATTGATTTCGAAGATGTCTTGCGCACTGAGGCGGTCCAGGCCGTGACCGAACTCAGGGATGCCGGATGCCGAGTGGTACTCCTCACAGGAGATTCTGCGAGCGCCGCGGCAAAGGCGGCGAAGTTATTGGGAGTTGATGAGGCATTCGCACAAATGCTTCCAGATCAGAAACTCGACAAGATCCGTGAGTTAACGCGACGTGGAAGAATCGTGGCGATGGTAGGGGACGGAATTAACGATGCCCCTGCCCTTGTTGCGGCGAACGTTGGGATTGCAATGGGAGGTGGGACGGAAGTGGCTCTTGAAAGCGCGGATATGGCGCTTACCACGGACAACCTCATGAAACTCGTCGAAGCGATCAGGATCAGCAGGCAATGTCTGCGCGTTATCCTGTTCAATTTCTGGGGGACGATTGCCGTCG
>Ga0335081_10021887_pt1 | contig 10343 bp, 2 predicted proteins | sample Lox_Sample_35_FD_206713 | JGI IMG/M metagenome (GOLD analysis project Ga0335081, IMG submission 206713) | Soil microbial communities from Loxahatchee National Wildlife Refuge, Florida, United States - Lox_Sample_3.5 | ecosystem: Environmental > Terrestrial > Soil > Wetlands | place: USA: Florida...
AATTGACGAGTGGCATCCGCCTGAGTAGCATAATCGATAATTCCAAGCGGGAAGCTATTCACACTGGTAGCGCAGGGCGATGCTTCACGTCCTGTTTTTGGTGGTCGCAGATGAGCGGAGAGGGCGTCCCGGGTGATGATGATAGCCGTCTTCTCGGGAGTCCATGACAGGCAATGCGAAAGGGAAAAGTCATGATGAAGATGCAAGCATTCCGGGTAATCTCACACACGTTCCCCAACCCAATCAGAAATCTCGCGGCGTGTGCTCTCGCACTGACGCTCGGCCTGTTCGCGGGCGCCAGTACCAGCCAAGCCACCTCCTACATTTGGACGAATACCACGGGCAGTACCTTTGACGACCCGAACGCGTGGAACCCCGTCGGCGGCCCGGGTGGGGTTTCTGACGGCGCGACCATCGCGTTCACAGGAACGCTGAATATTCCACTCACCAACAGTTTTCAGGGCCTTGGCAGCCTGTTGATTGGTGCCGCCAGCAGCTCCGGTACGCTCAATCTGGGTCTGGACTTTGGGACAAATGTGTTCGCGAGTCTCAGCGCCAACGGAAGCAGTTCATCGGCGTTCGTCTTCGGCAATTCCGGAACCGTAAACGTCTTCATCTCGGTCGGAACGATGTACTGCACCAACTCCACAGGCAATGCCCGCATGATCGTCGGCCGGCAGAACGGCCCGACCTCGGTGTTCCTGACCAATGGCAATGTCAAGGCCGGCAATCTCATCATGGCGAACGGCGCCAGCGCGTCTGGCAGCAAACTCGTGGTCAGCGGAGCAACTTCGTTCTGGACGAACAACACGACTGCGGTCGGCAACGCCGCGAGCGTCAGCAATACGACGCTGGTGATCAGCAACTCGGCGACGTTTGCTTCGACCAACGGCTTCACGGTCGGCGGCCAAAGCCCCAACTTTTTCTGCTCGGTCCTCGTCGATTCCGCTGGCGGACTGTTCACCAGCAATCAGACGGCTACAATTGGCGGAGGAACCGGTTCATCGACCAATAGCGTCACGATTCAGGGCGGTGGCCTCTGGGACGTGGGAAACCGCCCCATCACGGTCGGCGCGGGCGGCGGAACCGGCAATTCGCTGGTTATCGGCAACAATGCGACCATCACGAATGCGACAGTGGTGGCGATTTCCGCGGGGAACTCGCTGAGCCTGTCGGGTGGTGTCGTCAGCGTATCGGTCGCCGTGAGCAACACGTCGGGCACGGTCAGTGGCTTCGGAACGATTGCGGGTAACGTGGTATTTGTCGGCACTGGGACATTGAGCCCCGGCGTAGGCCCGTTGATCGGAACACTGGGTTTGTCGCAAAACATGCCATTGCTATCCACTTCGACAACCATCATCAGCCTGGACAAGAGCCAGAGCGGCAGCAACGACGCGCTCAATGTTGGCGGTACGTTCACCGAGGCCGGGACATTGACCATTAATAATACGGGTCCGGCCCTGGCTGGGGGAGACGTCTTCCAGCTATTTGCCGCCGGGGCGCTGTCGGGCGATTTCGCAACGACCAATCTACCGGCGCTGAGCGGCACGTTGATCTGGGACACGTCGAGCCTGCATTCCGGTCTTATCTCCATTATCCTTCCGCCCAGCATTACCGGTCCGGACGATCAAGCCGTTCTGCCCGGCAGCAACGTGGTCATCAGCGCCGTCGTCACCGGCGCCCCGCTCCCCTCGCTGCAATGGCAACATGACGGCACGAATCTCGTCGGAGCCACGACCGACACGATCACCATCAACAACGCCTCCACCAATGATGCCGGCCAGTATTGCCTCATTGCGAGCAACACGGGCGGCACGGTCACCAACTGCATGGCGCTCACTGTTTGCTCGGGCGGCTGCGCGCCTCACATCAGCGGTCCGACCGACCAGACCGTCATTCAGGGCAATAACGGCACGTTCAGCGCCTCGGTCTCCGGCTTGCCGGCACCGACGATCCAGTGGCAGGAAAACGGGACCGATATTCCCGACGCCACGGGCACCCCGCTGGTGTTGACAAACGTCCAGTATTCACAGGACGGATTTGTCTACTCCATCATCGCCAGCAACGAAGCCGGTTCGGTGACCAACAGCGCCACCCTGCATGTCATCATCACGCCCACGATTTCCCAGCACCCGACAAATCTGACAGTCACGGTCGGCCAAAGCGCGTCGTTCTCGGTAACTGCCAGCGGCGTACCCGCGCCCACCTATCAATGGCAGAAGAACAACAGCAACATTCTCAACGCCACCAATGCCACCTACAGCATCGCCAGCGTTCAGGCGTCGGATATGGCCAACTACCGCGCGGTGGTATCCAACGCGGCGGGCAGCATCAATAGCAGCAACGCGTTCCTGACGGTCCTCTCCACGATGACTGCGACGCCGACCCCGGCCAACGGCGCCGTCAACGTCTGCTACGACACGCCGTTGTACCTGGCGTTCAGCACAACACCCGTGTCCACCGGCACGGGCAAGATCCAGATCTTCAACGTGACCAACCCGGGGACGCCGGTCGACACCATCGACACCAGCGCGGGGAACCTGCAACTGCGGACCATTGGCACGGAATCATTCTTCACGTTCCCGGTCATCATCACCAGCAACACGGCGGCGATCTACCCGCACTTGGATATATTGACCTCCAACCAAACGTACTTCGTCACGGTGGATGCGGGCACCTTTGCCGACACCAACGGCGCGCTGTATACCGGCGTCACCACCACCAACGGGTGGGTGTTCACCACCAAGCCGAATGGCCCGGCCAACCCGAACAGCGTGGTCGTGGCCGCCGACGGGAGCGGTGACTTCTGTACCGTCCAGGGCGCGGTGGATTCACTGCCCAGCGGCAATACGAACTACACGTTGGTCTACATCCGCAACGGCGATTACAACGAACTCGTCGATACACGAAACAAGAACAATATCACGTTCCGCGGCCAGAGCCGTGACGGCACCATCGTTGGCTATCACAACAATGACAGCCAGAATAGCGGCACACACGCGCGGATGGCGTTCAAGGTGTTTGGCAACGACATCGCGGTGGAGAATATGACGATCACCAACAGGTCCGGGAAGATCAACGTCATGGCGGAGGCGCTGATGATTGAGTCCAACATGAAGCGGTTCATCTGCAACAACGCCAAGATCGCCAGCTACCAAGACACCATCTTGGGCAACACCGGCGGAACGCAGGCGTACTTCAAGGACAGCCTGATCGTGGGCGACACGGACTTCATTTGGGGCGCCATGAACGCGTTCTTCACGAACTGCGAACTGCAGTGTGAATCCCCCCAGAGCCATGTCACACAGGCCCGAACGGATGATAGCCCCAGTACCAGCAATGGCATGTCCTTCGTCTATTGCCAAATCACCAGGGCCAACGGCAGTGTGACCAACAATAGCTGCGATCTGGGACGGACCCTCGGGTTCTCCTACGGCAATGTGATCTTCAAGCACTGCCTGATTGATTCGCACATCAGTGGCTGGTCAGATCCCTCTCTCCGTGATTGGGAATTCGACAACAGCAATCTCACCGCCACAGCAGCGGTGTCGTACAACGGCATCCAGTTGACCAACGGCGACGCCAATGTGGTCTGTGCCGATGATCCCACCTGCTGGCTCTATGGTTGGGTGGCGCAACTGGCGCCAAACATTGTCAGCGGTCCGACGAACCTCACGGTCACGCCGGGCCAGCCGGTGACATTCACGGTCAGTGCGACCGGTATTCCGGAGCCAGGTTATCAGTGGTTGAAGGCGGGCACGAATCTGGTCGGTGCCACGAGCGCTTCGCTGACCATTCCGAGCGCGGACGCTGGCGATGCGGGCACGTATTCGGTCATTGTGTCGAACAGCGCCGGGAGCGTCACGAATTCCGCCATGCTCACGGTGGTGCTCACGCCGTTCCAACAGTGGCAGAATGACCACTTCGGCTGTACGCTCTGCCCACAGGCGGCGGAGACCGCCGATCCGGATGGTGACGGGCAGGACAACCTCGCGGAATTCCTGGCGGGAACGGACCCGAACAGCGCCAGCTCGTATCTGCACGTCATCTCGGTTGCCCCGCAGGGCGACGATATCTCGGTCACGTGGGCCACATCGGGTGGCGCTACCAACGTGGTGCAGGCCACGGCCGGTGACGGAAACGGCGGCTTCAGCACCAACGGATTCATGGACATCAGCGGGCCGATTGCGATCCAGGGCAGTGGTGACGTGACGACGAACTATGTGGATGTCGGTGGCGGCACCAACACGCCGAGCCGCTACTACCGGATCCGTCTCGGTCCCTAGGGACAAGCGACGGAGCACTGCCTGCTCCACGTGTTCGCCCGTCTGGGGGCACGAGGAGTAGTCATACACATCAGTGAGTTGTTCTGCTCTTTTATTGGAGGCCGCATCCATCGACAATCTGGCCACAGAATTGCTATACTCCATCGCAGTTATTTCCCGCCACCCCTTGTGGTATGTGGTATGGGAATTAAACGGCATGGGCTGGCATTAGAAGCACTGTTGATGGGAAAACGGGAATCAAGTTACGGTATCCTCACGATGGGAACGAGCGTGAAACTTTCGGGCAAGGTTCTCGGTCGACGCCTCGCGAAATCAGACAAGGTCTTGTCACTCTGCTGCTTCTGGCTCGGCGTGCTGCTGTTGTGCGGGCCGCCCACGCTGGTATACGCTGGTGGTGATCCCGATTTTCCACGCATCAACACCAACCTGATATTCGATGTCACCAACACCATCTTTGCCGGTGGGGCGTTGGGCAACGGCGTTTCCAACAGCGCGGCCGCGATTCAGGCAGCGATCAGTATGGCCTCGACCTCCATCGTCGCCAACGCCACGGGCGGCACGGTTCGGGTTAGCGCCGTCGGCACGTTCACCAATTATCTGAGCGGTCCCATCAACCTAGCCAGCCACGTCAATCTGTTGATCGACAGCGGCACCAAACTCCAGATGCTCCCCAAGAGTATGTGGACCGGCACGACGACCTTTGTCAACGGAGCCACGCTGACCGACGTCGAGATCAGCGGGGCGGGAACCATCGACGGGCAATACTCGACTTGGGGAGGCATCGATCCGCGCCCGAACTTTATCGAGTTCGACCATTGTAAGCGGGTGGCGATCCAGGGGGTAACACTCCAAAACCCGCCAAAATTCCACATTATGGTGCACAACGGCAATGGCAACCTCACGATCCAGAACCTCACGATCAACACCCCTGACGGCACGGCCAACACTGACGGGATCGACCTGGCATCCACCAATGTTGTAATCCGTAATTGCTACATCAGTGATGGAGATGACAACATTCAGATCGGAAGCAGCTCTGCCGCAGCGAAGAATATCACCATCTCCAATTGCACGTTTGGCACGGGACATGGCCTGTCCATTGGCAGCCCCACCCAAGACGGCGTGAGCAACTTGGTGGTCGCCAACTGCTCGTGGAATGGCACCGAGTACGGCATCAAGGGAAAGACGGACCGGACCCAGGGTGGCACGATGCAGGACATCCATTACTCCAATCTGACGATGACCAATGTGAATTTCCCCATCGCGTTCTACAGCCACTATGACACGCTCATGTCACCATCGAAAACCATTAATGTCCCCCCTGCCACTGCCGCGGGAGACACCACGTCGAGCATCACTAGCACCACCCCCTTCTGGCGCAATATCACCGTCAGTAATCTGACCGCTGTGGGGAATAGCGGCCCCGACGGCCCCGGCAATATCGCGGGAATCATTTGGGGGCTGCCGGAGTCTCCCATCTCCAATATGACGTTGATCGGAGTCAACATTCTGGGCCGCGGCGGCAACGCGACCTTCTGCGTGTATCACGCGCGGGGCATCAACATCCTTGACTCCAATCTTACCGCCCCCACGTCCGGCACGAACACGCTGACGATCTATAACGCCGGAATCACGATCACCAACAGCGCCCCCAACCCCAATGTGATGACGATTACTGGATTGGGGTCGCCGTCCAACAGCGTGCTGTCCGTGTTCAACGGGCAGGCTGGTACGCGCGACGCGAGTATTCTCGGCGCCAATCCGTCGCTCACGCTAGCCAGCAGCACGTTCACGGTGAGCAATGGCATGACCGTGGGCGCATCGTCCAAGCTCAATTTCGGCCTGGGGACGAACGTCACGAAAGCAGTGGTGACCGGCAATCTGACGCTGGGTGGCACGCTCAACGTGGCCGATGGTGGTGGCTTCACGAACACGACCTATACGCTATTCACATACGGCGGCACCTTGACGTACAGCGGCCTGACCATCGGTTCGACGCCGAATCCCGGCTTCACCTACACGGTGTCCACCAACACTCTTGGACAAGTGAACCTGATCGCTTCTTCTTCATGCGCCGTTGGCGCCGCGGGTCCGATTTCCGGCTCGTCTTCGGTTCCCACAGGGCAGAGTGGTGTACCGTACTCCATCTCCAGCGTCAGTGGCGCCACCACCTACACGTGGACCGTGCCGTCCGGCGCGTCTATTGCCAGCGGCCAGGGGTCGACCTCGATCGCGGTCGACTACGCTTGCGGAGCAATTTCCGGAAATATCACCGTCACGCCGTCCAACGGCAGTTGTAACGGCGCTTCCAACAGCCTGGCAGTGACTATGACGGTAGTGAGCGCGGCGGGCAGTATCAGCGGAGCGTCCACCGTTTGTGCAAATCAAACAGGCGTGGGCTATTCGATTTCTGCCGTCAACGGCGCGACCACCTATACGTGGGCCGTCCCGTCCGGCGCGTCCGTCGCCACGGGCCAGGGTTCGACCTCGATCACGGTCGATTGGGGTTCAACCGGTGGTAACGTCACCGTCATGCCCGCCAACGGCAACGGCTGCATGGGCACCGGTGCCAGTCTGCCGGTCACAGTCAACCTCGCGCCCGATGTCACATCAAGTCCGTCACCACAAACCTTCTGCGGCGTAGGTACCGCCAGTTTGTTCGTCTCAGCCACCGGCACGGCCCTGACCTATCAGTGGCGGAAGAATGGCTCCAACATTGGTAATGGTGGGACGATCAGCGGGGCCACAACGACAAACCTGACCCTCACGGGCGTAACGACTGCCGATTCGGGTGCGACTTTCGATTGTGTGGTCAGCGGCGTCTGCAATCCACCGGCAACTTCCGGTGCAGGGACACTGACAGTCAACCCGAATCCAACCGCGTTCAATGTCACGGGGGGCGGCGCATCATCCTGCGGGACAAACGGCGTGGCAATCGGACTGGATGGCTCGGAATCCGGGGTCAATTACCAACTGCTGCTGAACGGCGGGCCGTCCGGTTCCTCTGAGCCGGGTACAGGTGGCGCTCTCTCGTTTGGCAGCCAGACCGCGCCGGGTACCTACACGGTTGCCGCCACCGATGCCACAACAGGCTGCACGAACACCATGAACGGCAGCGCGATTGTCTCGTTGACCGACCCGTTCCTCTGCTGGCAATTGCAGTACTTCGGATGTACGAATTGCCCACAGGCAGACGCTACGGCGGACCCCGACGGCGATGGCCAGAACAACATGGCGGAATACCTCTCGGGAACAGATCCGACCAACAGCGCATCGGTTCTCCAGATCACTTCGGCAATCGCCCAGGGCAACGACGTCGTGGTAACGTGGACCACAGCGGGTGGTCACACCAACATGGTGCAGGCGGCTACCGGGGCCGTTGACGGCAGCTACACCACCAATTTTACCGACCTGAGCGCGCCAATCATAATCTTGGGTAGTGGAGACGCGACGACGAACTACACAGATGGCGGTGGAGCAACGAACGTGCCGTCGCGGTTCTATCGTATCCGCTTGGTGCCGTGACGTGCGGGCACGAAGTGTCGACCGGCAGCAATGCCGCCGGGGGCTCTCAAACCTGACCGTGGCCAGTTGCTCATTCATCGGGACCGAGCGGGAATGGAGCCTGAATGAAACGGTGAAAAGTGGAGGCGCGAGCAACGCGTATCCCCCATCGTAGCCACACCGTTCATGGGAGAGGAAGCACGGTATTTTAGCTTGCGACCACGACCTCAAGTATGCGCTTCTAATGCGCAAGGTGGGTTCCAGCGAGAAACGGATTGATTCTTCCAGCACAAACAGATCGCGGGAGTGACCGAAGTCCTGTGAGCACCCGGACTGCCCGGTCGTTCATTGGCGTGGGCTGCCTGGCATTCGCGCTGTCGGGAGCTGCGTTCGCCGGCACGCCGACGTTGCCGACCATTCCTGCGACCAACTTCGTCGTTACAGACTTCGGCGCGATTGGCGATGGACTTACCAACAACGCCCCGGCGATTCAAAGCGCCATCAATGCAGCGTCAATTGCCGGCGGCGGTACGGTCGAGATACCGGCCAACGGCACACTCAGTACGTATCTAAGCGGGCCGATCACCCTGGCCAGCAGCATCAACCTGCAAATCGATGGCGGCGCGATCCTGCAGATGCTCCCGCGCAATGTCACCACCAACGGGTTGGTCGTCATTCCCAAATGGCCCAGCGCCAGCACGCCCTTCATCACTGGCGCCACTCTTCACGATGTGGAAATCAGCGGCACGGGGACCATTGATGGCCAGGGCACGAATTGGTGGTTCCCCAAAGCCTCCACGCGGCCGAATTTTATCCAGTTCACACACTCCACGAATGTGTTGATTCAATCCGTGACGCTCCAGAATCCGCCCACGTTCCACATCATGGTGCACAACAGCAATATCAGTCTGACGATCCAGAACATTACGATCAATACCCCGGGGGATTCGCCCAACACGGACGGGATCGACCTCGCCTCCACCAATGTCTTGATCCAGGGTTGCTCCATCAGCGATGGCGACGACAATATCCAGTTCGGCAGTAGCGTAGCGGCGGCCGCAGATATCATTATCAGCAACTGCACCTTCGGCGCCGGTCACGGTCTGTCACTTGGCAGCGGCACCCAACTCGGCGTGCAAAACGTGGTCGTAAGCAATTGCTCGTTCAACGGCACCCGCTACGGGATTCACATGAAGTCGGACCGCGGCATCGGCGGCTTGTCGCAGAACCTCCAGTATCTCGACATCACCATGACGAACGTGGCCTACCCGATCGCGATGTACAGCTATTATAACGAGATCGGCGCGCCCAGCACCATTAACGTCACCCCCTTCATGGCTTCGACGGACACAGCCCAAGCCGTGACCAGCACCACCCCGATCTGGCGCAGCATCACGATCAGCAACCTGACCGCGACCGCGAACACGGGAAAGAACGTCTCCGGCATCCTCTGGGGTCTGCCGGAGATGCTTGTCTCCAATGTGACGCTGTACAATGTGAATATCACGGTCACCAACAGAACCTTCGACGTCTATAACGCCACTGGCATCCAGATCATCAATTCACAACTCAGCGATCCCAACGCGACCACCAACACCTTGACGCTTTTCAATGCTCAGGTCACGGTCACCAACACCTCGCCCAATCCCAATCCGGTGACCCTCGGCGGTTTGGCAACCGCTCAGGGGCCCAACACGCTGGCGTTCTTCAACGCGCAAGCTGCGGCGACCGATAGCAACATGCTTGGCGCCGGCTCCATTACGCTGGGAGACAGCACGTTCACGTTCGCGCAAGCCTCGGTCAATTCCGCCAACAATTTCAATATTCTCGACAGCGGCACACTGGTCGCCAGCGGCGGCACGAATTCTTTGAGCGGCGCATTAAGTGGCGGCGGCACGTTGACGTTCAATATGCTCGCCAACGGCCTGTTGACGCTTCAAGCCGACTCCTCGGCTTTCGCCGGAGCTGTGACAGTGAACAGCGGGGCCTTGCTGGTTGACAATACTACTGGCACCGGGACCGGTCTCGGAGCGGTCAGCGTCGGTAGTGGGGCAACACTCGGTGGCCGCGGTGTGATCGGTGGACCCGTAACGATCGCTGCCGGCGCTCGATTCAGCCCCGGCGACAGTATCGGCACGCTGACCATCAGCAACACTCTCGCGTTCGGTAACACGTCGATCTTGCAGTATGAGTTGGGCGCCAGCAATGATCTGGCGGTGGTGAGCAGCAACCTGACGTTGGACGGCACCATCAATATCACCGATGCCGGTGGGGTCACCAACGGTATCTTTACCCTCTTCCAGTATGGCGGCACGCTGACCACCAACGGCAGCCCCACGATCCTGACGATCGGAGCGGTGCCGGACACGAATCTGATGTATGCGGTGGATATCAGTTCCAACGGCTTCGTAAACCTGATCGTGACAGTCCCCACCGCGGCCAGTTTCACGGCCAGTCCGACCAATGGGTTCGCGCCATTGACGGTGACGTTCACCGACACCTCCAGCGGCACGATCACCGACCGTTTCTGGGACTTCGGCGATGCGACCACCA
>Ga0335081_10021888_pt1 | contig 10343 bp, 9 predicted proteins | sample Lox_Sample_35_FD_206713 | JGI IMG/M metagenome (GOLD analysis project Ga0335081, IMG submission 206713) | Soil microbial communities from Loxahatchee National Wildlife Refuge, Florida, United States - Lox_Sample_3.5 | ecosystem: Environmental > Terrestrial > Soil > Wetlands | place: USA: Florida...
TCAGGCGATGTTCGCGGCGATCGAAGAAATGGCGGCGGCCATGCGCGCGGAACTCGGCTCCGATCGCCTTGCGTGGCTGGATGCGCTGCCTATGGTCGACACGCGGGAGGGGCTGGCGGTAGTGCATGCCAGCGCCGGGAGCACGTGGCGCTCGCCGGCGCCCGAAGCGACGGATGAGGAACTGGCGCGAGTGTACGGTGAGTTGGGCCGTCCTCTGGTGGTGTACGGCCACGTGCATCGGCCGTTCGTGCGCCGGATCGGAGAACTAACCGTAGCCAACTCCGGCGCCGCCGGCCAGAGTTACGATGGCGACCCGCGCGCGTCGTACCTGCTGGCGGATGACGGCCGGCCCGAAATCCGGCGCGTGGAGTACGACGTCGAAGCGGAGATCAGAGCGCTTCTCCAGTGCCGGATGCCGCATGCGGAGTGGGTAGCGCGGTCGCTGCGGGCCAGCGGGCCGGTAGCGTTGTAAGCGGCCGTTCATGCCCTATGTCACGTTGTTCGATATCTCGCAAACCCGGTTCCAGTGGGCCTATCCTTCGTTCGGCCTCCTCTTTCTGGTGACCGGCTTGATTCTGACTTTGGTGGTTTCCCGCTGGTCGAAGCGGAGGAGTCCGCGGATTGCCGGCGGCGTGATGATGGTGTTCTCCGCCGGGTGGACCGCGTTTGCCATATATTCCACGCACCGCGACTACGTCGAGTGCCTGGAGGCTTTCCGCCGGAATCAGGCGACCGTCATCGAAGGCACGGTGGAGGACTTTCGAATCGCGCCCTACGAAGGGATGGATGAGTGTTTCCGCGTCCAGACTGCGACGTTCTGCTATTCGGACGAATCCATTCAGCCCGGATTCCACCGGACCGGGGCGCGCGGCGGTCCGATTCGTCCCGGACTGGCCGTGCGGATCACCGCATACCGCGGCAACATCCTGAAACTGGAGGCGCGGCGCTAGGAATCCGTATCGTCAGGCGCCGGCATCGGCATCGTCCATGCGGAACAGCGCCTTCGAAATCGCCGCAATTCTGCCGTTGACGGTATCGGCGACGTAGAGTTGCCCATTGATGGCCAGCGCAACCCCCGTGGGTCCCACCACCAGCGCATCGGGATCCGCGCGCTCGGCAAGGCCGCCGGCGATCCCGGTGCGCCCAGAACAGCGGCGGCGCCTAAATCGCGCGCCGTCATATTCCACGGTCCGTTAATGCCGCTGCCGGAGATTATCGAGATCGGCTGGAGCCGAGAACCACTAATGCGGCGGTAAGTCCAACGCCTTCCGGGCAGTCGCCTGGGAGATTACCCGGACTCAACTGCGCGAATTACTTCACATCGCCGTTGTTGCCACTCTGATCAATGGTCGTGCCCATACCTTGTAAATTCGAAGCGGCGTTGAGGTTACTCGCCAGGACACTACCCCATCCGGGTGGACATCGCCGTTGGGGGGAACGGTAGAGGTGATTTGCCCGATATTATTGAGGTTCTGGACGACCGCCGGCCGCGAGGAGTGCCTTTATCGCCAGTCCGCCGATGATACTAATAGCTCTATGGACGAAAGCTCACATATTCCGCAACCTCCTAAGCTCGCTTACGGTTTCCGTATACGAACGGGTTGGCGAAGTACTTTGTAGACTCTAACTCCAATGCGGGATTAGAGTTACTTTGTTGCCTATTATTCGTATCGCAATGCCAGCATCGGATCGACGCGCGAGGCGCGACGCGACGGCACCCAGGCTGCCAGAAAGGCAGTCGCACCGAGTATCCCGATGGCGGCGATCAGCGACACGGGGTCGAACGGACTTACTCCGAAGAGCAGGCCCTTGACCATGCGCGCCGCGGCCAGCGATCCGGCAAGACCAACGAGGGATCCCAGGGCGGTCCACAGGCCGGCATACCGCTGCACCTGCAGGACAATGTCGCGCGGGCGGGCGCCGAGCGCCATTCGAACGCCGATTTCCTGTGTCTGCTGCGCCACCAGGAACGAGAGCACTCCGTAGAGTCCGACCGCGGCCAGGAGCACCGCGAAAGCGGCGAACAGGGCCACCAACAGCGCCACGAAGCGGGGCTGCTCGCGGAACCCGCCCACGCGCGTTTCCATGGATTCGATTTTCACCGGCAGCGTTGAATCGATCCGCGCGAATTCGGCGCGAATGAAGCGTGCCAGCGTCGCCGGGTCGACGGAGGTTCGGAACAGCGCCACTCCCGAACGGGGCAGCGTGGCTGTATCCATGCGCAGGCGGTAATATTCAGGCTCGGTTTCCGTAAGCCCATTGTTGCGGGTGTCGGCCGCCACGCCCACGATCGGACACCACTCGTCTTGCAGATCGAGATCGAGCTGCCGGCCGACCGGATTCTCATTGCCGAACATGCGGCGCGCCATGGCGGCGCTCAGGATGACGGGCGACGGTCCGGAGCGGCGTTCCGTCTCCTCGAAGGCGCGGCCGGAGATGATCGGGATTCCCATGGCGCGGAAATAGCCTGGAGTCACCCATCGGAATTCCACCATGCCGCCCCCGGATGCTACCGGCGGATGGCCGGCGATGCGGATGTTGGAGTACGGCCGTCCCATGGAACCGCGCGGCGGGATGGAATCGCTGAGGGCGAAGAGGCCGCTCGCGGGGATCGCCTGCAGGCGTTGTTCGAGGCGGCGGAAGAAGGCATCCTGCATGCCGGCCGTCTGGTAGCGTTGCCGGCGCAAGGTGAACGACGCCGCGGTCAGGCGCTCCGGCTGGAACCCGAGCGGCTCGTTCTGCAGCTTCCAGAAACTGCGCACGAACAAGGACGCGCCGGTCAGCAGTACCAGTGAAATGGCCACCTGCGCGGCCACCAGAACGCGGCGGAAAAGCGTGCGAGCCGCGCCGGCGATACGTGCGCCGGCCAGCCATTCGGCGCGCGGACGCTCCAGCGCGGGCACGGCGCCAAACAAAACCGCAGCCGCTATCGACGCGGCCAGAGCAAACAGCAGCGTGCGCGCGTCGAAGCCGGTCCGGTCGACCCGTAATAAGCCTTCCGGCGCCAGGCCGACGAAGATGCGCAGCAATATCCACCCGGCTCCGCAACCAGCCACGCCCCCGGCAATGGCAAGCACCAGGCTTTCCGTCAGCATCTGCCTCACCAGCCGCCACCGGCCGGCGCCGATGGCCGTGCGTACCGCCAGTTCGCGGCGGCGCGCCGCCGCCCGCGCGAGCAGCAAATTAGCGACATTCGCGCAAACCAGCAGAAGCAGAGCCATCACCGCGCCCAGCAGCATCCAGGACGCCAGTTTGACTTCGTGAATCTGCCGCTCGCGCAACGACCGTACCACCAGGCGCACTTCTTTGCGCAGTTCCCGAGGCGTGTCGAGGTCCGCGGTACGCTCGAAGATCGGCTGCATGGCCACTCGTGCCTGGCCGATGGTGACGCCCTCCCGCAGACGCGCGAATGTCCGCAAAAAGGAACCGGCATTGGCGGCGCGCGGCCGCGCCGGGTCCAGTTGCTCGGGCAGCAGGAGGTCCGCCGATCCGAGTTGCGGCATCTCGAAATCCTTCGGCAAGACGCCGACAATCTTCACCGGCGCATCGTCGATGGTCACGCTACGGCCCAGGACCTTCTCGCCACCGCCATAGCGGCGCTGCCAGAGCGCGTACGAGATCAAACCCACCAGCGGCGCCCGGGGCTGATCGTCCTCCGGCGTGAAGTCGCGGCCGATCGCCGGCTTCATACCCAGGGTACGCAGCCAATTCGACTCGACGGCCTGACAGGAGAGCCGCTCCGGCGTATCGCCCGCCAGCATGTCGCACTGGGCACCGGCGCGCATGGACGTCATCGATTGAAAGACCTTCTGTTGGGCCCGCCAATCCAGGTAGCTGGCCACGACATTGAATTCGTTATTGTCGACCGGCCCGAAATAGCCGATGGAGACGAGCTGGTCATCTTCGGGGTACGGCAGATGGCGGAAGAGCAAGGGGTCCACGACACCGAAGATGGACGTGGACGCGCCCACTCCGACGGCGATGGTCGCGACGGCGACGATCGCCAGGGCCGGTGATTTGCGGAACCCGCGGGCGGCGATGCGGGCGTCCTGAAGAATGTCGTCGAACCATCGGCTGATGTGCACCGAGCGCACGTTCTCGTAGGCGCGGAGCCGGGAGCCGAACTGGCGGCGGGCCGATTGGCGCGCGGCTTCCTCCGCCATTCCACTGGCGCGGTTCCGTTCTTCGCGCATGGCCAGGTGCGAATCGATCTCGTCCTGCCACTCGCGCTCCCGGCGGTTCCAGGGCAGTCTCATGCAAACCTCAGCAGTCTCTGGACGCCTTTGGCGAGCGACGTCCAGCGATCTTCCACGTCGGCCAGGCGCTTGCGGCCGGCCGGAGTGAGCGAATACCAGCGCGCCTGGCGTCCGTTTTCCGTTTTGCGCCACTCGCCGCGCAGCAGCTTCTGCTTTTCCATGCGATGCAGCGCCGGATAGAGCGAGCCTTCTTCCACCCGCAGCAGCCCGTCGGAGACTGTCTGGACGTGTAGCGTGATGCCGAAGCCGTGGTTGGGCTGGTGGGCGAGGGATTTCAGAATCAAAAGCTCCAGCGCGCCCTGGAGCGTGTCGGCCGCGCGCATATGCTCTCCTAGCCAGCTAGGGTAGACCTCTAGGAGAGAGAAGTCAAGCGCGGGGCGGCCGCAGGCAGGACAGCAGCGGAGGGGCGACCGCCTTTTGCGACCGGCCCTAGCCGACGCGGACGAAGCGTCTGCCATCCATCGGCGGGGCCGAACTGGAGACATCGCCGGCAGGCGCCGGTTCTCCCGGGACCGTCCGCAATGGCACCACGCCGGCCCAGATCGGAAGGACGAGATCGGCTTCGTCGTCGATCGGCGGACCCTTGCGGACCTTGGCGGACGTCTCGGCGAGCGGCACCGTGAGCACCGTCGTCGCCTTCAATTCCTGCTCCGTCGGCTGGCGGACCTCCTCCCATCGCCCCGGCACGACGTGGTTGGTGAAGCATCGCAGCGCGTCCCGTTTCGCAGTCGGGTCGCTCACCAGCCGGGCTTTTCCGAGGATTACCACGCTGCGGTAGTTCACCGAATGATGAAACGCCGACCGCGCCAGCACCAGTCCGTCCACCAGGGTCACCGTGACGCAGACGTCGATCCCGGTTTCCAGGCCGCGCAGCATGCGGCTGGCGGCGGAGCCGTGCAGCAGAATCTCGTCGCCGCGGCGGGCGTAGTTAGTAGGGATGACGTAGGGTTGTCCGGCGTCGACGAACCCGACGTGACAGACGAAGCCTTCGTCGAGGATCGCGTAGATTTCGTCGCGGCTGTAAACTCCGCGCTTGGGCAGACGCTTCACCTGGGTCCGGTCGGTCGGAATGAAATCGGCCATTGGTTTTATGCTACGCCAACGGCGGTGGCGTTACCGCCGGCGTCAGGAGCCCAGCAAGTCCACGGCTTTCAGAATCACGGGGTCGCGGCGTGCTTCGACCTGGTCGCCTTTTTCGACGCCGAAGGCCTGATTGAACAGTTCGGTCTTGAGGCGGTTCGAGATGAAGTCCCGTTCGGCGATCCATTCGGCGACACCCGGCTGAATATTGCGCGCGGCCAGGAAGGTCTGAAACTGGTCGAGCAATTGCGGCGTCACTTCAAACTCTTCGTCGATTTTGTTGGCGCGCAGATATTCGGTCGCGAAATTGGGGAAGGATCCGCTTGCCTCCAGCGCCGCGCGCAAACGGTTGAGGCCTTCGGGAAAAACGACGTAATCGGGCATCACGCCGCCGCCGCCTTTCACCGGCCGTCCCTTGTCGGTGTGGAAGTCGGCTCTCTGATTGGCGTGCGCCGTCGCCGATTGCAGTTCGTATTGGCCGGCCTCCAGCGGACGCTGTTCTTCCAGCGGTTTCTGGATGGAGCGGCCGCTGGGCGTGTAGTAGAGCGCGGTGGTCAGCGCCAGGCCGGTTCCTTCATGCAGATTGAAGACATTCTGCACCAGGCCCTTGCCGAAGGTGGGCTCGCCGACGATCGCCGCGCGGTCGTGATCCTGCATGGCGCCGGCCACAATTTCCGACGCGCTGGCCGTCTTGGCGTTGGTGAGGATCGCCAGTTTGAACTTGTACGGCCGGGCGCCGAGCGGGACTGTTTCGGCCTTCTCCGGCACCGCGCGCCCGCGCACCGTCACGATCTTCTGTCCGGGATCGAGAAACATCGCGGCCGTTTCCAACGCCGTCGCCACCAGGCCGCCGGGATTGTTCCTCAGATCGAGCAGCAGTCCCGCGAGGTTGTTGCCGCCGAGTTTTTCGATGGCCGCGCGAAGGTCTTTGGCGGTGTTCTCATCGAAGGCCGACACGCGAACATAGCCGACGCCGGGCCCGACGAAAAAAGCGCGCTCGACGCTGGGCGCCTGGATTTCCGCCGGATCGAGCACGAATCGCTGGATGCGCCCCGAGGAAGGACGCATCACATCCAGCCCGGCCCGCGCCTGCCGCGATTGCGTGAGCAGTTGTTGTAGTTGATCCAGGTCGAGCGTGCGAATCAGATAGCCGTTGATCGCCAGAATCTCATCGCCCGGCAGCAAACCGGCTCGGGCCGAGGGCGTGTTCGGCATAGTCTGCAGCACGATCACGCGTCCCGGCAGCAGGGAAACGACCGTGCCGAAGCCCTTCTGCGTGGAGGTCTCCATCTCCCGCAACTGCGCGAACTGGCCGGGGTCGAAGAAAATCGAGTGTGGATCGAGGTGGCGCAACAGGCCGGGGATGGCGCCCTGGTAAAACGCCTGTTCGGACGTCACCGGGTCGGCGGCATTCTGTTCGACGATGGCATACGCGTTCAGAACCGCCTTCATCCGGCGATCGAGTTCGTCGTCATCGGCAGCTCCCAGCACGGCGGCGCCAAGCAGGAGGATGGAAAGGACACAGGCAGGGCGACGATGAGGGCAGATTGGCAACGTTCCCAGGCTCACTCTAATTATAGGCCGCGGCACTTACCTCTCGAACCGCGTAGCCTTTTTTCGCGCCTGCCGCGCCAGCGCCAGATCGATGAGCCGATCCAGCAGCGCGCTGAAGGGGATGCCGCAATGCTCCCACATCTTGGGATACATGCTGATCGACGTGAACCCCGGAATGGTATTGATCTCGTTCAGGTAGACCGTGCCGGTGGACGATTCGAGCAGAAAGTCCACCCGCGCCATACCTTCGCACTCCACGGCGCGATAACTCTCCACCGCCAGCCGGCGCACCTCGGCCGTCATGCCGGCCGGCAGCTCGGCGGGCAGAATGGTGCGCGCCATATCGAGCAGATACTTGTCTTCGTAATCGTAGAATTCGCGGGAAGGCAGGATTTCGCACGGCAGGGAAGCGATCGGATCCTCGTTGCCGAGCACCGAACATTCCAGCTCGCGTCCGTCGATGGCGCGCTCGACAATCACTTTGCGGTCATACCGGGCGGCCAATTCGATGGACGCCTCCAGCTCGGACGCGTTGCGCGCCTTGGAGATTCCAACCGACGATCCCAGATTCGCCGGTTTCACGAAAACCGGAAATCCCAGGGCACGGCAGGCATCGACCGCGCCCGCTTGCCCGCGCGCGAGGACGACGTAGTCTACCACGGGCAACATTCGTGCCGCGCAGACACGTTTTGTCATCTCCTTGTCCATGGCCACCGAGGATGCCAGCACGCCCGCGCCGACGTACGGAAGATCCGCGAGCTCGAGTAGTCCCTGAATGGTCCCATCCTCGCCAAAGGTGCCGTGGAGCACGGGAAAGACCACGTCGATTCCGGGATGCGCACCCGGCTCGGGCACAATCGGCGCCGGCGACCATTTGCCGGTCTTGTCGATAAAGTACTCGATCTGTTCGTACTTCGCGGGGTCGAGCGCGTCCATGACGGAGCGGGCGGAACGCACCGACACCTCGTGCTCGCCGCTGCGGCCGCCATACACGACCGCGACTTTCAGCTTCATAGAATTCGTTTACCCAATCCGGACATGATGAGTTCCACGCCGAGGTCGGCGGTGCGGTTCGATTCGTCGAGGACGGGATTGACCTCCACCACCTCCATGGACAACATGTTTCCGGAATCGCAGATCATTTCCATTGCCAAATGCGCCTCGCGATAGGTAGCGCCGCCGCGGACCGGGGTGCCGACGCCCGGCGCGTCCTTGGGATCGACGAAATCCATATCGAGCGACAGGTGGAATCCGGCAGCGGCGTCCGAGGCCAGGCGGATGGCTTCCTCCATCACCGACCGCAGGCCGCGCTCATCGATGTCGCGCATGGTGAAAGCATGCACACCGGAGCTTTTGACGCGCAGTTTTTCCTCACGGTCCACGTCGCGCAGGCCCACGATGACGGTGCGGCCGGGCTGCACTTTCGGTTGATAGCCGAACATTCCCGCCAGTTCCGCCGGTCCCATCCCGAGAATGCAGGCGAGCGGCATGCCGTGAACATTTCCGCTGGGGCTGGTTTCAGGGGTATTCATATCGGCATGCGCGTCGAGCCAGATCAGGCCGATCGACTGGCCGCGGGAGCGGTAAAAGTGCGATACGCCGCCGGCTGTCCCGACGGCAACGGAATGGTCGCCGCCCAGCACCAGCGGCACGCGATCCTTGCGCAGCGCCTCCTCCACGATGAGCCCCAGGCGCTGGCAGGTGGACGCGATCTGCGGCAGGTACTTGGCGTGAGGATGGCCTTCCGGCGACGACTCCGCCTGATCGACCGGCACATTGCCCAGATCTTCGACTTCATAGCCCAGCGAGGCGACCCGGGCGTTGAGATTGGCGAACCGCAAGGCCGACGACCCCATGTCGACCCCGCGCCGTCCCTGGCCCAGATCGAGCGGCGCTCCGATGATGGCGATGTGGGATTGTTTCATGGGTAGCTTGCCGCTGTCAGCCGTCAGCTATCAGCTTTTCCTTTCGATGCGGGGCATGGTGAGGCGCTTCGCGGACCGGAGGAGCCGCGATACCGCCGCACGGTCCGGCAGAGAAGCCGCCGGCTGAAGGCTGACGGCTGACAGCTCATCACAATTCCGCATTCCCCGGCGTTCTGGGGAACGGGATTACATCGCGGATGTTCTTCATCCCGGTCAGGTACATGATCATCCGCTCGAATCCCATCCCGAAGCCGGCGTGTTCCACACCGCCGAAGCGGCGCAGATCAAGATACCACCAATAGGCTTCTTCCTTCATCCCGCGCGCCGCCTGTTCGCGGATCTTCTCGAGCAGCACGTCATGCCGTTCCTCGCGCTGGCTGCCGCCGATGATTTCGCCGATTCGCGGGACCAGCACATCCATCGCCGCGACGGTTTTGCCGTCATCGTTGGCGCGCATGTAAAAAGCCTTGATCTCGCGCGGATAGCCCGTCACGATCACAGGCTTCTTGAATAACTCTTCGGTCAGGTAGCGCTCGTGCTCGCTCTGCAGGTCCGCGCCCCAGCCGCATGGATATTCCCAATTACGATTCGCCTTCGCCAGCAGGCCGACGGCTTCGGTGTAGGTGATCCGCTCGAATTGGCTCTCGACAACCGCGTCGAGTGTTTTCATCAGCTCCGGCTCATACCACTTGGCGAGGTACTCGATGTCGGCGCGGCACGCGGAGAGGGTCTGCTCGATGAGGCTCTTCAGAAACGCCTCGGCCAGATCCTGATTTTCATCGATGGCGCAAAACGCCATCTCCGGCTCGATCATGTAAAACTCGGCCAGGTGGCGCGGAGTATTGGAATTCTCGGCGCGGAACGTGGGACCGAAGGTGTACACGTTGCCGAACGCGTGGGCGAATATTTCGGCCTCGAGCTGTCCGCTGACGGTCAAATAAGCGGGCCTCCCGAAGAACTCGTGGCCGAATTCCTTTTCGAATTCCGGAGACGACACCGCGAACATCGAGCCCGCGCCTTCGGCATCCGACGCGGAGATGACGGGCGTGTGCACGTAGAGGAATCCGCGATCCTGGAAGAACTTGTGCACCGCGACGGCCAGGGCGTTGCGCACCCGGAAGACGGCGCCGAAGGTGTTGGTGCGGGCACGCAGGTGGCCCATAGTGCGCAGCGTTTCCAGCGTATGGCGCTTTTTCTGCAGCGGATAATCTTCCGGCGCGTCGCCGTGGATCTTCAGCGCCGCCGCCTTCAATTCCACGGCCTGCCCTTTGCCGGGCGATGCCACCAGTTCGCCTTGCACGCTGATGCACGCGCCGGTGGAGATACGGGCCACCACGTCGGGCGGCGCGACGCCTTCATCGAGCACCACCTGCAGATCGGCCGGCGAAGAGCCGTCGTTGAGCTGGATGAAGTGGACGTTCTTGCTGTCGCGGCGGGTCTTCACCCACCCTCGCGCCGTAACCGCTTCTCCGGGCGAGCGGCGCAGCAAATCGCGAATATAGGAGTTCGGATGAATCATCGGTCAAAG
>Ga0335081_10021889_pt1 | contig 10342 bp, 8 predicted proteins | sample Lox_Sample_35_FD_206713 | JGI IMG/M metagenome (GOLD analysis project Ga0335081, IMG submission 206713) | Soil microbial communities from Loxahatchee National Wildlife Refuge, Florida, United States - Lox_Sample_3.5 | ecosystem: Environmental > Terrestrial > Soil > Wetlands | place: USA: Florida...
GTGTCTATTCACATGTTTCTCGATGGATCGGTACTGGAAGTCTTCGCCAACGGCACAACCGCACTCACGGCGCGCATCTATCAAATTCCCTCTGGCCCACTCCGGTTGAAACTGGAAGGCGACGTGGAACTCGCCTCGTGCGACGCGTGGCAGATGAAGCCCATCTCGAAAGATCGCCTCACCGGTTCGTTGTGCTCTTAGGCGTCAGTAGATTCCCTTGTCCGGCTGCGTGCTCTCGATCTTCCCTTGCTCCACCGAAAGCGTGTATGCACTTCCTCCGTCGCCGGTCCAGGAAGGCAGATCAAAGTGTCCGCCCGATTTCACCCGGTAGACGCCGATGTTGCGGAACGTCAGCGCAACGCCCTTCTCGCAGATCTCCGGTGCCTGCGTAGGACGCAGGAAGTATGCCCCTCTGCCTGTGCCCACCACGGTCCCCTTCCCGTCAGCCTCTACGAGCACCGCTGATTTTTCGTCGATCGCAACTTCTCGCGGAGACGAACTCCATCCATCTTTCATGAGGCGAGCCAGAAATCCTAGTGTGCGCCCCATGCGGTCGCGCTTGGCAAAATGCGAGTCGGTGATCAAATTCTCCAGGTGAGGAATCTTCAGGAAATTCCGCACCAGCGTGACCCGCTCAAAATAAGGATTGGGCAGCACATCCGTAGAGGCCAGATCCTTGTCGTCCGGCTTGTCTTTCAAGCAGCCATAAACGAATTCGCCCTGAACAGCTAAGCCGGCACTCGTGCCGCCAATGGGCTTGCCCTCAGCAATGTCTTCGTTGATAGCTTGCTCGATCGGAGTCCCCTGCCACCCGCGCACATAGTTCGACTGATCACCACCAGCGATGAACACCACCTCCGCCTTCCGGATAATCTCCGCCACCGCCGGATCCTCGGCCGCCTCGCGGTTCGGAATAATCAGCGTCGCTACCGAATTCGCCTTGCACAACCCATTGACGTACGGGTTGTAATCATCGTCGCCCCGCGCCCGTAGGATCAAAAAGTCGCCACCGTTCCCCTTATGGCAAAGCCAGCGAAACGCTTCGTCGAGGTCGGACCCCCCGCCCATCATGGCGATGCCGAAGGTGGTCTTCGTTTGGATGTCAGCTTTGTTGCCGATGCGGAAGTACTGGTAGGAATCGGCCGCGTGAGCGACATTCGCGGCGAGCCCTAGCAAGAAGAGAGAAAGTGTCCACCGAATATTGCTTTTGTTCACGGCGTAAACATACACGATTTTCTCAGGGCTCGCATCGCTAGTGCCTCCGATTGGACCGATTCTCGGAGTGTTCCTGCAGGAAATACTCCTGCGATCGTCCCGTATCCGACGAGACCAGTGCCCGTCGAGGCGGACTCGTGAGAGCACACAAGGATCAGCATCTGACCTGCCTCACTGCGGTTGCGGGCTGTTCGTGGCAAACAACCAGTCCCCCGTTTGCGCGTCCACCACGTTTCTCATGTGGTTCCGCTGCCATATCGGCACCGAATCTGCGTGAGGGCCGTGCGCGGAAAACGGCGGCAATCCTCTCAAAGTAATGACCCACACAGCCCGCGGCGAAGAACCCATTCGGGATTCCATCACGTACACGCCCTCGATGGCTTTCGCCATGAATGGACTCCCAGATCCCTTGGACAAGATGGCGTCGAGCGCATCGAGAAAGCGAATCTTGGGGTCATCCTTCGGCAAACCCGTATAAACCTCTTCGTCGTTTTGTAGCTGCTTCTGAGCAGAGTCGGCCGAGGCTGGAGCCCGCATCTCCGGCGCTTCGCCCTTGTACAAGGAAGTAACACTCACAAGCTGACCGCTGTCCTCGAGCATGACAACGGTGAACTCGCGCGGATAGCGATCCTGGAAATTTGGGACGGCAGACTTAAGCTTCAGAGCTGCGTGGAAGAAAGTGACCTCCCAAGCCGGCTTTGCAACGACCTCCCGCCAAAGAAATGGCAGGCTGCTTGTCGACAGAACAAGTCGGCGGGCCACAATCTCAGAAGTCAGCTTATCTAGTCCAGTCAGGCGTCCCGCAAGTTCGATTGCGGCAGCTTCCGTGGCAAGCTTCTTTCCTTCCACCATCGATTTCTTCCTCCCAGTCTCTGACTGCGGGCATCGGGCAGCTAGCGTCAGAGCGCACAAAATGTATATCAGGCAGAGGCCCCTACTTCGTCCGCCTGCACCCGTTGCCTCACCGTAGCCGCCCATTTCGCCCTTGCCTCAGTTCGGATTCTTATCCCAGATGTTGATGGCGGTATTGCTCACGCGCTCAGCACCCCACTCTGAGTTGTCGTCGCTGTGTGGATCTCCCGCAGAGAAACCTGCGTCTTGGTAAACAAGTGGGCCACGCACTCGGTACTGGCACTCGGTGAAATTGCACTTGTTCCCCGCTGTCCCCGACATGTCATCTTCCTTGTTATGGATCTCTCCAGTCCATTGAACGCTGGTTCCACGCTTTCCATTCCAGAAGGGATCGGCGAGGGTTTGCCAACGCGTTCCGTCGAAATAGAACGACCACTTCCCGGTGGCCGGATCAAGTTCGATCTTGTACTCATGCACCGATCCCTCCGCAGGAGCCGGTACCTTAATAATCCGGTACCCATCGCCGTTGATCTCCGCGTACTGGTCGGCCGCTATCGCTGCGGACCCTGCGTTACGTTCTCGCCCATATCCCGATTGCGCCCACTTCACGGCGCCGCTCTCATTTGAAATGTTAACGTAGGTACAATGCAGGGCGTGAGAGGTACCGCACCCCTCCTTTTCGCAGCATAGTTTCCCGTAACGAGTCTTGATCTTCGCTTTAGCCGCATTCAGATTCGCCACGACTTTGGTCGCGCTCGCATACCTATTCATGGATGTGCACGTGCATACCTTTGCGGGTGCGGTATCTGTACATGGTGAACAGCCTCCGGTTGTATATGTGACTTTGATGGTCACGGCCCCCGCCTTGACACCAGTCACTGTTGCGGGGTTGGCGGAAGGAGAAACTGTCGCAATGGTTGCGTCACTGCTGCTCCATGCAAAGGTGCCTCCCGCAGGGTTCCCCGTGGCCGTCAAGCTCGCAGTCGTGCCGGCGCCACAAATCGAAACGGGCTTGGGACTGATCGTTACTGTGCAGGAGCACGCGGCTGCTCCCCCGTCGGCTGGCGATCCGCCGCCTCCCGAAGCCGGGGGCGTGGGTGTGGCGTTGTTCGTCACTCCTGTGTACCTCCTGAGGACGCCGCCAGGACGTGGGCTAACCACGTTAGCGCTTTCTTCTCCAATCGCTCCGCCCGCGCCCCAGCGTCTGTAATCTTGCGGTCAGCCAGGGTTCGCGAAATCCAAGGATAGAGAGGGTCGTTGGTGCATCCATGCCCGAACGCGAACATCAGCACAGTCATCACCGCATGGCCCCGCAACGTGGGGAACTGGTACTTCCTCGCTTCCCCGCTCCCTTCGTTGACAATTGCCCGCAAGCCCGCCTCGCCAACGTAGTCCGCCTTCTGCGGAAAAATGCGCGCCATCTCCATCAGCATTCCAGCAATATAGTCCTGCGTTGATAGGACAAATGGACTCTGCGCCAGGACCGACAGTCCTTTCAGGGCCTTGTAGGTATTAGCGGCATGAGGCCCAGCCACTTTTTCCTCATAGTCCAGGCTCTTTTCATACAGTTGCTCCGCGCGTAGCATCTGGTCCTCGGCAGCATTCACGATCTTGGCCGCCCAAGGGTACTGTGGATCCGTGTCGAACGCGCTGCCAAACAAGTACCGAAGTTCAATGAATAAGCGAATAGGTCCTCGATTTGTGAATCCATACGCGCCCGCCCGGTCGATTCCGTTGCGAACTGCCACACGCACTTGGTCGTCGCCGATCACTTTGCAGAGGCGCGGGGACATTTCCTTGCTGTGCTCCACCATCTCATCCTCGAACTTCTTCAGATGGTGTTGCCGAAACGCCTCCGTCTGCTCCTGACGCATCGTCCACATGGTGTTTATCTCTGCCCCTCGGGCCCTGGCTTCTCGATGATCGCTGCGGGCTCCGTGCGGGCCATCGCCGACTTCGCCGGGGCATTCTGAAATGCGGGCTGGGTTAGCGACAGCACTCTCTTCTCCGCTCCCCGCCCTACGGTGGTGAACTCCCACAACTGCTCGGGTTCTTCTCCTTCCAGAACGTAGCGCTTGATCGGGCCGAAAAATTGATACGCTTCCTCGGCTGTGCACGTCGGCAAGAAAATGCGCATGACGCGCGGATCGTAAAAGCGAAAGTATACCTGCTCGCCGTCCGGAAGCCTCACCTGCAGGAAGTGGCGGAGGTGACGCCGGATGCCCTGGAAATCGCCGTCGCAGGTTAAATACACACCCCAACTCTTGCCCCAACCTTCTTTCACCAGCGCGTCCACGAGTTTCGAGTCGGGCACGAGCCGCACCAGGTATGGTGCGACTTGCGCCAGTTGCATCCCCTCTGCGCCTTCGTACAGCGACTGACACTCCTCTTTGTGATTCACCAGCAAAGCCAGGATCCGGACGTCGCGGGCGGCATCCAGGATCGCGTACAGCGGTTGCAGATCGCGACGCATTAAGGGCACCAAACGATCCTGCGCAGTGGTCGCCACGGGTGGCGACGCCAGCGCGGCTGCGGCACTGGCGACCGTAGGCTGGTCGGGATCGATGTGAATTACGAACGTGGTGTCGCCCGCTACTATCGAATCGCCGTCGCGCAGGACCACCGCGGTCACAGTCTGGCCGTTGACCAGAACTCCGTTTCGGCTGTTGAGATCCGTTAGGCGACAGTCGGCTCCCTGCCATCCCAGGCTGAAGTGCAAACTGGACATGTGCGCGTCTTCAGTACACGCGAAGTCGGCGCGATCCGTACGACCGACGCGCAGGGTTCTTCCCTGCTCCAGCCGGATCTTGTTGCCCGCTTGCGGTCCGGATCGCACTTCAAGAAAAACCGGCATAGATCTGCGTTCCCGTGGCGCTCTGGGGGGTGAGGCCTCGACCGAGGCCGGATTACTTCTGTCAATGCTTGCAGAACGGCGCACCTGTCTGGGCCGCCGCCTGCAGCACTTTGCCCTGGCCCACCTCGCCGATCATGACGGTCATTTCTCCGAGCACAATCGTGCCTCCGTGCGCTGTGGGATCTCCCATGCGCGCTGCCATGAGGCCGCCGATCAGGACCGTGGGTGAACCCATGGCGATGATGTCGGGCGGGCCGACGCAAGTGGCCATGTCTGTAACGCGGGCGGCGGGCAGCATTCCGATCAGCACGGTCGGGCAGCCGGGCGGAAGAATCGGTCCTCCAACGTGCGGCACAACGCCCGTGACCATCGGGCATACGTGCATGTCCGTGATGCGTGCTGCCGGAGGCATCGCTTTGGTCCTGCTCCTCTCTTTGCTAACTCAGTCTCGACTCACTCAACTCGCTAATCTTGCCCCACATTCTCCGGAACCCGATTTCCTGGGGTTGAGAATACTAGAAACTGTCGCCGGATCCGCCCCCGTCGAAACCTCCTCCACCCCCACCTTCAAAGCCCGACGGATCCGACGTTTGGGCGAACTTGCTGCCGTCGTCCGCGATCTGCGGGCTCTTCGGCGTGTCCGGATCCTTCGGCGCTTGAGGCGACTTCGGGTTGTCCGGCGACTTCGGACTCTTGGTGCTGGCGCTGGTTGCAGAACCCGCCGACCCACCACTGTTGATCAGAACCATCGTGCCCTGAATCGCGACTCCAGCCGGTCCGATGGTAATGAAACCGCCTGGCCCCACCAGGCTGATTTGCATGCCCGCCTGCAGCGTTATGTTCATGCTGCCTTCGACCGAGACGTTCTGTCCCGCGGTCAGGGCGTAATTCGATCCCACCATTTCGTCGCAGTTGCTCGCGATTTGCAGCGACTGGTTTCCGCCGATCTGCTCGGTGCGGTTCGACCCCACATTGAGGTCCAGGTTGCTGGCCACCGACTCCGCCCGATTGCCGCCAATCGTCAGCGAGAGATTCGATCCAACGTTCTCCACCCGGTTGGCGCCGATGTTGAGATGAACGTCTGTGCCGACGTTCTCGATCTGATTCGCGCCGATATTGGTATGTACATCTTTGCCAATATTTTCCTGCAGGTTGTTGGCGACGTTGAGGTGCTGGTCGTTCCCGATCGTCTCCATCAGATCGGTGCCCACGGTCAGCGACATGTTCTTGCCGATCGACTCAACATGGTTGGCAGCAATCGTCAGGTGTTTGTCCGCGCCGATATTCTCAGTCTGGTTCGAGCCGACGTTCAGATGCCGATTGGCGCCGACAAACTCGCGGGAGTCAACCTCGACCCGCTGGTCCATGTCCCGTTCGGCATTAATGAAAATCTGTTCGCTGCCGGTCTTGTCCTCGAAACGAATCTCGTTATAGTTGCCGCTCCCGCCGCCCTTCGAACTGCGCGACATGAACGTACTCACGGTTTGGTGATCGGGCAAGGTATACGGCACGGTCTGATCCGCGTTGTACACGCGTCCCGTGATCAGCGGGCGGTCCGGGTCGCCCTCGACAAAGCTAACCACGACTTCCTGCCCCATGCGCGGGATCCACATGGAACCCCATCCCTTGCCTCCCCAGGGTTGCGACACTCGAATCCAGCAGGAACTGTTCTCATCCTTCTGGCCCAAACGGTCCCAGTAAAACTGGACTTTGATGCGGCCATACTTATCGACCCAGATTTCTTCGCCCGACTTGCCCACGACCAACGCAGTCTGCGGCCCTTGCACAAAGGGTTTCGGCGTGATCCGCGCCGGCCGGAACGGAACGAACGATGGTATACACGTGAACTGATTGGAGTAGTGAGCCGGGCTATCCGTTTTTCCCTGCGAATAGCTGCCGACCGTGGCGACGTGCTGCACCTCCGTGATGACGTACGTGCTGTTCATGTCGTCGCGAGGGTGATCCTTGAGGTCGAACTTGTAGCCAGAGGTAAACGCCCGACACACGCTGGCCCCGCTGACGATGATATTGCTGGCTTCCTCCTCCTGCATGTGAACCTTGGCAGCGGCGGTGCCCTGTGATTGCGTCAGATGATCACCGGGATAGTCGTAGATCTCGAAATTGCTGTTTCCTCCGACCTCCACCACCGTCGGTTCATTCGCCATGAGATTCGCAGCCGGCGTCTCGAAGTTGTAATCGGTCAAGGAATACATGCCGGTGTGAAGTTCCTGCTGCATATTCCATGCCGTAATCACATCTTCGGAATCCAGGTCCCCGCTGGTCTGGTTGTAACTGGCCGTCTGCTGGTCGGGGCAGGGTTGGTGCACACTGGAGGAATCGGCCATCACCAGTGTGTGCTTGCCGTTCTCATGCTCGAAATAATAGAAGATCCCGTACTGCTCCATGAGGCGTGACACGAAGTTGAAATCGGTCTCGCGATACTGGACGCAATATTCGAGGGGTTGGTAGCTCCCCGTGACGGAGTTCTTGAAGTCGGTGTATCCCCCGGTCTTGAAGACATCCTGGATAATGTCGGGGATCGTCTCGTTCTGAAAGATTCTGCAGTCCGCGCTTCGGGTTAAGAACCAGAGCCACGGCACAACCTCCATCTGATAACTGGTCAACTGCGTGCCCGAACCGCTTTGCGCAAATCGGCTGACGAAGCCGTTGAAGTAGCGCTCATTGCTCCCGTCGGAGAGTAAGACTCGGATCGTCACCCGCTGACCGATGATGTCCTTAAACGCAATGTCGTTCTTCTCGGAGAGAAGATCGAGATGAAAGCTGAATAGCCGCGAAATACTCTCACGGCCGGTAAAACCCTGCAACAGGAGCACGTCGGTACCCAGCGGCGTGTCCAGTGCGATGAGGCGGTTTTCCTGGCTAAAGGCCATACTATTGACTCAGTATCCTAGCTCAAATTGCGGCTGCGAACGGGTCCTGCCCAACACTGCTCCACGGTCCTCTCGATCTTGCCGACCGCTGACAGTTACCGAATCCGGACTTCACAAACGCTGGTATCTCCGCATCATCGCTTCGCGCTGCAAGTCGCCGTACACGTAGCGCAGGATCAGAGACGCTTCATCGTTACGGCGCTTCACCAGTCCAGGCTCCTTCGCCCAGATACGCCTGGACGACTCGAAATACCAGTAGATCCATACTAGGTCCTTGATGAAGACTGCCGTCCGGAGTTCTTTCTTTTCCCAGTCGTTTCCGAAGAAGTCCTCTTCTTCCTTCGTCTCCATCTTCGGCTCCGGTTCGGGCTCCGCCTTCTTGGCACTCGCGGCCGTACCCAGGTGCAACGGCTCCAACCCAAACGAAAGCTTGGAAGCGCGCCGGGGAGATGGTGCGCTCGCGATTCCGGCAAGATGCAACTCCAGCCCAAATGACGCTGACGGTGACGAGGACGTGGCAGGAGCCTCCTGCTTCGTCTCGATCATCACCTTCCCTTCCTTCCTGTGCACGGTCCCCGTGTTGAACACCAGCGACAAAAGCGCGACCTGCACCCCAGTCGGCAACTCCGCCAATCCCGGGAAGAACTTTGCAGTCAGGTCGTAGTACTCCGGCAGCATGGTTTTGCGGAAAACCGTCAGGGCCAGATCCTTGAAAATCGTCAGGCCCTTTACCTTGGGAAGGTACTTCAACGCGCGATCTTTTTGCAGGCCCGCCGCTTGCGCCAGCAGATCAAGCGGCGACGGATCGGTCCACATTGGATCGAGACTCAACTTCAGAGGTTGTGGTTTGGGTGGTGGCATTCCGGCCAGCAGCGATTCATCCACCTTGAGCTCCGGAATACCCAAGGACCGCCCTTTGGCGGAGATGCTGGGCGGCTGGGATCGAGTATCGAGTTCTGCCCAGTCCTGCCGAATCTTCACTTCGCTGTGTTGCCCGAGATCGTAACCGAGACCAATCGTAACCCCGGATACTCCGATGACACTCCCGTCCTTATTCACGGGGACGTACGGATGCTCCTCAACTCTCTCCGATTCCGTAAGAAAATTGGTCGCCTGGACCAACACCTCTTCTTTGCTCCCTGCCGGATACAGCGCCGCGACCTGCTGCTCCACCGGCAGATGAAACTTTGCTTCGAGAGCCCAATCGTGAAAAGTGTTGAGGCCGGGCAGCATATATTGTCGCGGCGCTCCGCAGTCATTGACGCCGGTTGGACCCGGAGTGTCGCCTAGCAACGACAACCGGTTCGGATCGCCGGCATCATTGATCCCCAGCGAACCGGCAGTCCGTTCGGGATAAGCAATCCGGTCCACCGTGTGGCATAGGACCGCTGGACCGAGAGTGCTCTTCTTTCTTGAAGTTCCCATACAAGCTTCTCAATTGCCGGCTTTCGAAAGCGCGAAACTCGAGCGCTGCGACCGGCTCCCGAGACGACTTCCATCAGCCCGATCAGGCATAGGTGAACGCGCCATCCGTCCCAATGCCCACGTGAATCGATTTCGGCTTCTCTCCCTCCGCCAAGCGCCCCAGAATCTGGCGCGAAATATCCGGCAGTAAAGAATTGGTCAGAATGTTGTCCACGTTGCGGGCGCCGCTCTCGACTTCCGTGCAACGCTTGGCCACTTCTTCAATCAACTTGTCGTCGTAGGTCAGGCTGATCTTGTGGTTCTCCTGAACTCGCCGCTGGATCTTGCCCAGCTTGAGAACGATGATTTTCTTCAGAGCCTCATCCCGCACCGGATAGTACGGAACCACTACCATGCGTCCCAAAAACGCGGGCTTGAAGATCTTGTTCAGTTCCGGCTTGAGCGCCGTAACCAGTGCCGCCGGACTCGGTGCCGTTTCGGGATCTGCGCACAACTTCATCATCTGGTCGGTACACGCGTTCGAGGTCAGAATGATGATGTTGTTCTTGAAATCGATCTGTCGGCCCTCGCCGTCCTCCATCATTCCCTTGTCAAATACCTGGTAGAAAAGTTCGAGAACGTCCGGGTGCGCTTTCTCGACTTCGTCGAGTAGCACCACCGAATACGGCCGCCGGCGGACCGCTTCCGTCAACACTCCGCCCTCACCGTAGCCCACATATCCCGGAGGCGATCCTTTCAACGTGGATACGGTGTGCGACTCCTGAAACTCCGACATATTAATGGTGATCAGATTGTGCTCGCCGCCGTACAACTGATCCGACAAAGCAAGCGCGGTCTCCGTCTTGCCCACGCCGCTCGGCCCCACCAGCATGAAGACGCCGACTGGTTTGTTGGGATCGTCAAGGCTGGCACGCGACGTCTCGATCCGCTGGCTGATGATTTCCAGTGCATACGGCTGTCCGATGACGCGATTGCCGAGCAGTTTCTGCAGATTGAGGATCGTCGCAATCTCATCCTTCATCATCTTGCCGACCGGAATCCCGGTCCAGCCGGAGATGACTTCCCCAACGATGTGGGCGTCGACGCAGACGCGAATCAGCCCCGC
>Ga0335081_10021890_pt1 | contig 10342 bp, 13 predicted proteins | sample Lox_Sample_35_FD_206713 | JGI IMG/M metagenome (GOLD analysis project Ga0335081, IMG submission 206713) | Soil microbial communities from Loxahatchee National Wildlife Refuge, Florida, United States - Lox_Sample_3.5 | ecosystem: Environmental > Terrestrial > Soil > Wetlands | place: USA...
CGCGGCCCCTGGTCGATGAACGACAGCGCCGGCATCCTGATCGACTACGCCACTGGTACCGTCACCGCCGGCGCCGACCCGCGGACCTCCGCCCTGGCCTTAGCCTGGTAAGCCACGTCGCCCTCTGAGCCGCGAACGTCAGTGAACGGAGGCTGCCATCTCCTACCGCCACCAGTTCGCCATCGCCGTGATGATCGCCGAGTTCGTAAAGTCGATCAGGAAGGCTCCCACGACCGGCACAACCAGAAATGATTCCGGCGCCGCTCCGAACTTCTCCACGAGTTCCTCCATGGAAGCGATCGCATTCGACGTGATCCCCAGCATGAACCCGCAGAAGCCTGCCGACGTTACAGCCGACTCGTAGTCGCGGCCCATGAGCCAGAACACCGCCGTAATGCACATCAGCCAGCAGAACGCCACTTGGGCCACCAGCATGACGATCATGGGCAACGCAAGATTCGCCAACTCCCAGAGCCGAAGCGTAACCAGCGCCATCACAATGAACAGGTAGAGCACGATCCGCCCGATGGCCGTCACTTCTGCTTGCGAAATGCGCACGAACTCGTAGCGGTCGTCCAGATTGCGGATCACCGCCGCCACAATCATGGCGCCAATGTAGCTGGGCAGGATCACGTGATGCCTCTGGATCTCATCGCTCAGTACGCTGCCCAACCCGATCGCGATCCCCATCACGATCACGGTGGACGCGCCGAACAAGCCCGGCCCTCCGGACTTCGCTTCGATTTCAAACGCAGCTCCCGCCGCCGGTTTCAAACCGCGCTTCCGGATCAACCATCCGCCGATGTAGCCGGCGATCAAGCCGGCCACCGTAATCCCGAACGTGCCCGCGGCGAATGCAGCGGTGGTTGCGCCTCGCACGCCCATTTCTTCGAACTTCGGCCCCCACGCCAGCGCCGTCGCCGGTCCGCCGGCCAGCGCTACCGATCCGGTGAGGATCCCCAGCCGCGGGTCCACGCGCAGCGCTGCCGCTAATCCCATGCCCAACAGATTCTGCAGCGCTGCTCCCACACTGGCGATGCCCAGCAGCTTGACTACGCCGATGCCGCCCTCGCGGATCAACTGCATCCGTGCGTTCAAGCCAACCGTGGTCATGAACGCGACCATCAGAAGATCGCGCAACACCACATCCGCGTCGAAGTTGACCAAGCGGTCGCGAAGCACCAGCGCCAGCACCGCGTACACCATGCCGCCGGCGATCGGCGTAGGGATATTCAGCCGGTCCAGCACGGGCAGCCTGCGCTTCAACCACACGCCGATCAGCACGCCCAGGCATGCCAGCCCCAGCACATGCGCCGCGTTCAGTTTCCAGACGGGGATCAACTATGCAGTATAGTGGAGCCCGCGACCGAAAGCCGGCCTCAGTGCCCGCCGCGAATCAACTGCTGGTACTGCTCCTCAGCTTGTGGGTCCGGCCCATGCGGATGATCCAGGTACACTCCCAGCCAGTACCGCGTGCGGCGCAGATCGCCCACGCGCACGAAGACCTGGGCCAGCGCTTTGGCGCAGCGCCCCAGTTGCGGCTGGTGTTCTAGGTGCAGGCTGCATTCTGCTTCCATGTGCTCCAGCACGCCCAGGGAGTCGAGCGCGGGAATGCCGGGCGGCGGCCGGCGCATCAGAACGATGGCGGCCGGATCGCTGTAGATCAGCTTCCAGGTTTTCTCAGCAGGATCGGCCAGCGCCGGCGCCAGCAGGTAGATCAGCCCTCCGTTGTACTCCATCGTATTCATCACGATGGTCTGGATACCGTATTGGTCGAGTAATTCCTGCGCACTCTTGCCGCCGGATTCGTCGTGGTTGTACAGGATTCGGCCGTAATCCGTGAAGACCGATTCGCTCAGCGCGCGGCCGTCGATGAACACGCGATACTCCGGCCACAGCCGCCAGATCAGGTAGCCGCCGTATTCGTAAGTGTTGAAGATCGGTCCGGGAATATGATGCGCCAACAGGAAATCCGCTGCTCCACTTGGATACCTCCACTCCGCCGCCCGCAACTGAAAGTAGTGGCCGTTCGTGGCAGAGATTCCCGCGCCGGCCAGGATTAAGCAGAGCAGTACGGGAACACCAGTGCCCCAGCGGCCCCTCCAAGGAAAGTAGGAGGCAATCATGATGGGCGCAAGGATGCCGATCAGGATCGTGTTGCGCTGTGCTGACAGCGCTGCCACGCTGAACGCGAAGAACAACAGCCAGTCTGATGGCCGCACCTTCCGGCGCGCCAGCAATAGGAGCGCACCCGCGGCAAACAGCAGAATGGTGAACTCGCCGGGCCTCCACCACACCGGCCGCGCCCACTCCAGCAGCCGGGAATTCAGATAGCTGCTCCGATAGTACATCAGGATCTGCGGAATACGGAATCCGTTCGGGTTGATGCCTGAAGCCAGGAACGAGAGCGCGCTCACGATCCACAAACGCCGGCTGTGGGGTAACGGCTGGGCTCGTAGATAAAGCCACAGCGCTTCGGCGGAATACGCGCCCAACACCACCCAGCCCAAAAAGTATCCGCCGTGGCAGTTGGCCCATGTGAGAAACGTTGCAGGCAGAATCCAGACCGTCCACTGGAACTCCAGGATGGCGATGGTCGCCGCCAGCATCAGGAACGTGATCAGGAACGGACGATCGACGGCAAACGGGATGGCGATGGTGGCGGTGGCCAGCGCCGCGGCCGCCGCCCAGTACAAACTCCCGCATCGGCGATGAACGACCAATCCCACCAACCCGCAGAGAGCCGCCAGCAGAGTGGCGCGAAGCAATACCACGCCCGGGAAACCGCCGACCCGATACACCGCGTACAGCGCGAGCTGCGCCAGCCACTCATGGGTCAGGTTGAAGTGGCGCGTCAGTTCCTCGCCGGCATAAGTGGTAGCCGCTCGAGCCGTGGTGAAGTTGAACGGGTCGGGAACCGGCAGCGCCCGCTTTTCGAGGATGTACTGACCGGTCTTGAGATGCCACCAGAAGTCTGGGTCGGAGATCTCCGCGGAGAACCACGCCAGGCACAGGGCCGCTGCAAGAATGACCACAACGCGCGGGCCCCAGCGCCGCCATACGGCATTCGGCGCGGCTTGGTGAGCGGGGAGCGATGAACGCGGACGCGTCTTCACACCACATCATAATGCACGGGCGGCGCCCGGCGAGGGCTGTCCGAAAGATAGTCGCGCGTTCGGGCGAACTTCGATTAGGATAAGCAGGTCGGCTAAGCGCAAGTTAGACACTGATGGCGGCCGCCACCTCCTCAAGACATCCCTCCGGTGGCCGCTTTTTTTATTCCACCGGCACGGCGCGGTCGAACACTACGTCGAACGTGGCGCCTTGGCGCAGGTCTACTTCCCGGCCGCGGGTAAGCAGGACGGTCGCCAGCCCGACACCAGCGCCGGCTCCGGCTCCAATTCCGGCCCCCGTCCAACTGCGATCCGCCATGCCGCCGATGGCCGCTCCTGTGCCGGAGAGCGTTGCCACGCGCGCCGCGTCCGTTCCTTTGCTGCCGCCTTGCTTGATGGTGTTCTCCTGAGCATCGACCTTCTGCTCGGTGCCTTCGGAATCCACCGACGCCAGGCGCGGGGAGAGCTTGATCACCTTTCCGCCGGGCAGCGTCAGAGTCTCGATCCGGATGGCGAGTTCGGCCTTCCCGCTCACCCGGCCGCTCCGCTTAGTGTGCGAGACCACGCCCTGCACGTAGGTGCCTTCGGGAACGACGATTTCGCCATTGGCGGCAATCGGCGCGGCCGTTCGCATGTACACGAAGTCGCCTTCGCGCGCGGTCCGGGTGCTCACCGAATTCACCAGCCGCAGCAGCACATGGCTACCCTGCGGAATTTCAGTCGCCGCGGAAAGAGCCGAAACGGATAAAGCCAGAATCGCCAGTCGCATAAGAATGCTCCCTGCCCTATTATGATCTAACCCGGCGGCCGGAAAAACGTCGCAGCCCGAACACCTCCACCAGCGAGATGTACAGGTTGATCACGCCCACCCCGCTGATCGCACCCCGAACGTAGAGGTTGTCGCAATAACGGCGGAAGTTGCCTACGAAGTTCGCGAAATTCTCCCAATAGTCGGTCCACGGAAAAATCACCAGGAACAGCCCGATTTCCAGGCAAAATGTGATGAACAGCACCGCGCCGGTCTTGTGATACCAGCGGTATTCCGGCGCCGGCGGGGCGTGATCCTCCGCGGCGGCCGGGGGCGGTGTGCCCTCGGGGAGAGGCTCGGACGGCGTCATGCAGCGCCCGCCGTTTCGAACAACTCCATCTGGGGATTGTAGTCCAGAGGAAACAAGCAGTGCGCGCGAACCGGTTCGAAGCTCAGGCGATGCAGCGGAGTCAGGCCATTTTGTTCGATGGCGCGGCAGTGCTCCTCGGTGGCGTAGCCCTTGTGCGACGCCAGCCCATACGACGGAAACACTGCGTCCCAGACCCGCATGCAGTCGTCGCGATAGACCTTGGCGATGATAGAAGCCGCGGCAATCGCGTGGCAGCGCGCATCGCCCTTGATCAAGGAGCGTTGGGGAAGCGGCAGGTCGATGGGAACCGCGTCCACCAGCAGGAAGTCCGGCTGCGGACGGAGCCGGCTCACCGCCCGCCGCATTGCCAGGCGCGAAGCCTGGTAGATGTTCATGGCATCGATGGTGGCGGCATCCACGGCGACGATGGCCCATGCCGCGGCTCGCTCGCGGATGCGTTCCGCCAGCACCTCGCGGCGCTCCGGTTCGAGCATCTTGCTGTCGTTCAGACCGCGCACCGGCCGGTCCGGCGAAAGCACCACAGCCGCGGCCACGACCGGGCCGAAGAGCGCGCCACGGCCGACTTCATCCACCCCCGCGACGGCGTGAAAGCCCCGCGCGCGCAGTTCTCGCTCGAGTGTAGCTTCGCATCGGAAATTGCCACCCGCAGCCTCGGGCCGCATGAGGTCACGGCTGGTTAGTCGCGCTCGCGGAGTCGCGCGGCTTTCCCCTTCAGACCGCGCAGATAATACAGCTTGGCGCGGCGGACGCGCCCGGTCCGCACCACGTCGATATGATCAATCACCTTGGCATGCACGGGGAAGATGCGTTCCACCCCGTGGCCGAAGCTCATCTTGCGAACCGTGATGCTCTCGCCCATCCCGGTATTGTGGCGGGCGATGACCGTGCCTTCAAACGCCTGGAGCCGCTCCTTGTCGCCCTCCTTGATCTTCACGTGCACCCGGATGGTGTCGCCGGCCCGGAAGGCGGGGACACTCTCGGCCCGTTTATTCTTGTTAATGAACTTCGTCAACAGCGCGTTCTGCATGGAAATTTCCTTAATCTTCTATCTTATACGAAGAGGACCGACCTCCGCTCCATTCCTGTCGCGGCTCTGAGTTTGTTAACAGGTCCGGCCTCAACCGCTCCGTCTTTTCCAGCGCCGCCAGCCTTCTGAATTTGCGGATCTCTTCGTGGTTCCCGTTTAACAACACCTCAGGCGCTTTCCAGCCGCGGAAATCCGCCGGGCGTGTCCAGTGCGGGCAATCCAGCAGGCCCTCGCCATGGCCGGTGTCCTGGAACGATTCAAAGGCCGCGGAGCTCTCGTTGCCCAGCACTCCAGGCAGCAGCCGCGCCACGGAATCGATCACCACGGCCGCAGCCAGCTCGCCGCCGCTCAGTACGTAATTCCCGATCGATACCTCGAAATCGGCCAGGTGTGTCGCCACGCGCTCATCCACGCCCTCGTAACGGCCGCAGATCAGCAGCAGCTCAGGCACGTCCTTCAGGTTATTCGCCAGGGCCTGGTCGAAGAGCCGCCCTTGAGCAGACAGCAGCACGACCTTCTGGCCGGCCTGGCGTTGCGGCCAGATGGACTCCACCGCAAGAAAGATCGGCTCGGCCTTGAGCACCATGCCCTCGCCGCCGCCGAACGGCCGGTCGTCCACCGTTCTGTGACGGTCGAACGTCCAGTCGCGCAGATTGTGGATACGGATCTCCAGAAGCCCCGCGTCCTGTGCCCGGTTGACTACGCCATGCGCAAACGGCCCCTGGAAGAATTCCGGGAAAATCGTCAGCACATGAAAAATCACGGTCGGTTCAAGTCCTTCAAGCCTTCGGGCAATTCTACCGCGATGCGTTTCCTCACGGGATCGATCTCGACGCAGATGGAGCGCGCAAAGGGAATCATCAACTCGCCGTTCACGATCAGCAGCCCCTGACCTCCAGAATCCTCCCATCCGCTGACCCGCCCCAGGGATTCGCCCGAGCGCCTGTCAACCACTTCGCAACCGACCAGGTCAGACTGAAAGAATTCGCCTGGATCCAGGGGGACGCGCTGGCTCACGGGCACGCACACCTCTGCGCCCACCAGGCTTTCGGCATCGGAGATGGTATCCACGCCGCGGAACTTGAAGATCAGAGCGCCGCCGTGGAACCAAGTCGATTCCACTTCGAATCGATCGCCGGCTCCGAACAGGCACACTTCCCGCAGCGCTTCGTAACGTTCGGGTTTTCCGCTCAAGGCCAGCGCCGTGATTTCGCCGCGGTTGCCCCGGGTCTTCCCTAAGACGGCGACCGCGACCCAACCGTCCGGCGGCCGGCTCACTCGAGAATTTCCAGGGTAAAACGGCGGTTCAACTTCATCCCAGCCGCCCCCAGGATAGTTCGGATGGAACGGGCCGTGCGTCCCTGCTTCCCGATTACTTTTCCGAGGTCGCTGGGCGCCACTTTCAGCTCCAACACCGTGACCTGCTCGCCCTGTACTTCTCGAACCGCGACCTCTTCCGGGATATCAACCAGAGCTTTCGCGATGTCCTCAATTAACTGTTTCACCACCCGGCCTCCCTGATTTCATGGTAACGCGAACCCTATTGGTGGGATGCCGGTTTCGCGCATGTTACACCTTGCGCGGGCGTTCTATTCATTACACTTAGGCGTCCTACGCCGCAGGCTGGGGCGCGGCGGCGGGGTTCTTCTCGACCAGGCGCTTGACGGTGTCCGACATTTGCGCACCGGTCTTGACCCAGTGCTGGATGCGGTCGTGCTTCAACACCAACTGCGCCGGTTGTGCGACCGGATTGTAATGGCCCACGACTTCCAGGTGGCGGCCGTTGCGGGCCCGCTCTTTTTCAATCACAACCACGCGATAAAACGGCTTCTTTTTGGCGCCGAACCGCGCCAGGCGAATCATCAGCATTCGTACTCCCACATAGAAATTGACTGGGGCTTGTAACGATCAAAGCCGGCAGGCCCCGCTACGCTCCGAACGGAAAACCCGGCGGCATCTTCATCTTACCGAACTTCCTGCCCATGAAGCCGCCGGATAACGACTTCATCATCTTCCTGGCCTGCGCATATTGCTTGAGCAACTGGTTCACTTCCTGCACCGACGTGCCGCTGCCCCGCGCGATGCGGCGGCGGCGGCTGCCGTTGATGATCATGTGATTGTCGCGCTCCCGCGGCGTCATCGAATCGATAATCGCCACCACGCGCGTGATCTCTTTTTCATCGACCTTGGCGTCCTTCAGTTCTTTGAGCATCCCCACCTTGGGCATCATGTCGAGCAGGCCGCTCAGCGGGCCGAGCTTGCGGATCTGGCGCAACTGGTCGCGAAAGTCCTCCAGCGTGAACTCGTTTTCGATGAGCTTGCGCTGCATCTCGACGGCCTTCTTCTGGTCGAGTTCCACGCTCGCCTTCTCGATGAAGGAGAGGATGTCGCCCATTCCGAGGATGCGGTTGGCGGCGCGGTCGGGGTGGAAGGGTTCCAGGGCATCGAACTTCTCGCCGATGCCGACGAACTTCAGCGGTTGCCCGGTTACGTTGCGGATGGAAAGTGCGGCGCCGCCGCGGGCGTCGCCATCCATCTTGGTGAGGATCACGCCGGTGATGCCCAGGCGTTTGTGGAACTCGTCGGCGCTCTTGACGGCATCCTGGCCGGTCATGGCATCGGCCACAAACAGAATCTCGACGGGATTGAGCTGCTCCTTCAATTGCTGCAACTCGATCATCAGTTGGTCATCGATGTGCAGCCGCCCGGCGGTATCCACCAGGAGAACGTCGCGGCCGCTGTTGGCGGCCTCGCGGCGCGCCGACCGCGCGAGGTCCAGCGGAAGCTTGTCTTCGGGAGTGCCTTCGTAGATCGACTGGCCGACGTCCCGCGCGATCACCTTGAGCTGCTCGCGCGCGGCCGGCCGGTAGACGTCCACCGACACCATCATCGGGCGGTGGCCATTTTTGGAAAGCCAGCGGGCGAGCTTGCCGGTGGAGGTGGTCTTGCCGGAGCCCTGCAGTCCGACCACCAGGAAGACGCTGGGCGGCTCGTTGGCGAAGCGCAGCTTGGATTCGTGGCTGCCCAGGATCTTGACCAGCTCTTCGTGAACGATCTTGATGACCTGTTGCGAAGGCGAAAGCGCGGTGAGAACTTCCACGCCCATAGCCTTCTGCTTGATGTTCTCGATGAGCTGCTTGACCACCCGGAAGTTGACGTCGGCTTCGAGCAACGCCATGCGAATTTCGCGCAGGGCGCTCTCCATGTTCTCGGCCGAGAGCTTGCCTTCGCCGCGCAGGTTTTTGAAAACCCGCTGCAGTTTTTCCGAGAGGTTGTCGAACATAACCGGCTATTGGGCGGGAGGAGCGATGCGGATGCTGCTGGCCGCCATTTTCCCGGCGCGGTCCATTCCCAGTTCGTAGAGGACGCGCGTGCCGGCGCGCAGGTCGGTGGCCAGGCCTTCGACCAGGCGCGACACGTGAAAGAAAATGTCCCGTCCGCCGTCGTCGGGGCGCAGAAAGCCGAAGCCCTTGGCTTCGAAGTAGGTGACCACGGCGCCGGCCTGCTCGCCGGCGGGCATTTCGCCGCCTTCGCCGCCTTCGGAAGCCTGCGAAGGCCGGCTGCTCTTGTCTCCGACGCCCTGCTTGATCAGGGCGAGATCCTCTTCGGTTAATTCTTCGGCGGGCGGGGCATCGGGCATCTTGAGGTTCGGATTACGCTTCCGCGCCTCTTCAAACAATCGCTTCTGGCGTGCGTTCAACGAAAATATCCTTTTGGTATGGCGGTGGGGACTACGCGGTGGCGGGCGCGGTCTTCTTTCTGCGGGCGCCCTTCTTTTCGGTGGGGGGCTGCCGGTCGCTCTTCTTCAGACTGCTCATCACCATGGTGGTGACGAATTTCTTTTCGCCGTGATCGTCGAACTTGATCACGATGCGTTCCTCACTGCTGGACAGGACCGTACCCAAGCCGAACTTCTGGTGCTCGACCTGGGCGCCCTGGGAAAAGGTGTTGGAAGCCATAGAGTTTCTACGCTTTACTCCTCGGGTGGATTGCTGAAGGTGCGCACTGCCGCCGAAATGAGGACAGAGATGAGGGGCACTGATACCACGATAGATCTACTTATCAATAGTAGCAGATGGGACGGGTGGATGTCGAGTTCGGTAGTCCGGGATGTTCCGGGATGTGCGGCGCGCATGTCCGCATGGGAGACGACGCCGGGCGGCAGGCCTGAGGCCTCGCCTGAATGGGGAATCGCGGAACGAAACCAATCCCATTTTCGGCCATGTTGAGGACCGGCCGGATAGCTGGCGATGGTTGGAAGCAGAGGAGTTAGGGAGAACTGGGCGGGGACTTGGCCGGCCCTTGGTTGAGCGCCCCGCGCGGGTGAAACGGCTGGAGCGGCGACTGGTTCTGCCAACGAATTTCGAGCTGACGAAACAAAGGGTGATTATGTACTTGACACAGATGGAGAACGGGCGCATAATTGAACCATGCTAGGAAAAACGCACCGCATTGGCCCGAATCTGATAGAAACGACAAGGGCGTTCGCTTCTGAGGAGAATTGCCACATGTACCTTGAAGCGGCTCGTTGGCCGGAAGGCGTCCGTTGCCCCCAGTGCGACCACGACAAGATCTCCAAGTTCACCGTCAAGGGGAAAATGCGGACCTACACCGATGGCACAATCAAGGCCGCGCCGGATCGTTTCCTCTATCAATGCCTGAAGTGCAAGTACCAGTTTGCAGCCACAACCGGAACGATCTTTAGCGATACCCATCTTCCGCTGAACAAGTGGATGTTGGCCGTAGCGATCATGTGCAACGCCAAGAAAGGCGTCTCCGCGAAACAGATGGAGCGCGACATGGGCGTTTCTTATAAAACGGCTTGGTACCTGAATCATCGCATCCGCGAAGCGATGAACGATGGGATCACCGATCCCTTCACTGGCACGGTCGAAGCCGATGAAACCTATGTGGGGGGCAAGTATGACAAGCGCCGCAAGCGGGCGAAGTGGGATAAAGAGCCGGTGTTCGGTATGGTCGAGCGCGAAACAGGCCGCGTCCATGCAAAGCATATTCCCGCCCCGAATCGTTGGGCCATCTCCCGCGAGATCGACGCGGTTGTA
>Ga0335081_10021892_pt1 | contig 10341 bp, 10 predicted proteins | sample Lox_Sample_35_FD_206713 | JGI IMG/M metagenome (GOLD analysis project Ga0335081, IMG submission 206713) | Soil microbial communities from Loxahatchee National Wildlife Refuge, Florida, United States - Lox_Sample_3.5 | ecosystem: Environmental > Terrestrial > Soil > Wetlands | place: USA...
CTACCAGAGATCCCGTCTTCTCTTCGCCCGCCACGCCGGCCAAGATCCTTGACCTGATCCCAGCACGCCTAACGACGCGGCATTGGGCCGCGGAGCGGCACGAGTTCCTCGGTGAGCCGGCGATTCTGTTGTTTGGCGTTGGCGAGGTCGGCGCGCAGGCTGGCCTCGGTGACGAGCGAACGGGCGGGAAGTCGCGCGGCGCGGTCCGCGCCGGCCTGGCGCTGACGGTCGCGGGCCTCGGCGATCCGGGTGAGCAGGTCGTTGTCGGCGTAGAGCAGGGAGACGGAGACCCCGGCGCGGCGAGCGACGGCGGGGAAGCTGATCGGATCCCCGGCCTCGGCCATCGTTTCGAGAGTGGCCAGCGCCTGGCGGCGTTTGGTCTGGCCGTCGCGCCGTCGCGCCCGCCGCAGTGCGGCGGAGTTGTCAGTCATGGCTCGTCCTTTCTGCGGGTGGGCCCGAGGGTGACCGGGACCAGGCGGCGGGCGCGGCGGACGGTGGCGGAGGCCTCCTTGAGGACCGCCTGCTGTTCGGCGGGCAGATGGCCGAGTGCCGCCTCGTGCGTGCGGATATGGCCGGTGATGACGTCGAGCTGGCGGGTCACGTTCTCGACTACCCAGTCGGCGGCGCTGGCGGCGAGCATTGCTTCTCGTTCGCGGCGCAGGTCGCCGGCGTAGCCGCGCAGCTCGGGCAGGAACGACGGGTCGGACTCGAAGTGCGGGCAGCCGGCGCATTGATAGCGGATCGGGCAGGCGCCGCCGCCGGCGCGCACGTTGGAAGGCTCGGCGCACTTGCCCATGGGAACCGCGGTCCACGACAGCTCCTCGCGCAGTTCTGCGGCGCGGGAGGGCGACCCGCTCACCGGGCGGGCGGTGCCGCGGTTGTCGATGGTGTGCCGGGCGAGCAGTTCCATCGCCGCCCGCTTCTTGGCCTCGCCGACTAACGGCACAGTCAGGTATTGGAAGTGTCGGAATAGCTCAGTCTCGGCGAGTCCGGCGGCTGACGTCGGCGGCGTAGGCCATCCAGTCGCCTGACGACAGGCGCTGCCAGGTGGTAGCGACGTCAATGTGGATGCCGAGCATGCGGGCCAGCAGCGCGGCGGGAAGCTCAGAGGCGAGTTGGAACAGCGCCGTCGAGCGTGCCTGGCCAGGGTGGATGCCGAGGTCTTTCAGCCGCTGGCCGAGGTGGCCCGTGCTGACCGGCCGGCCGGGCTGCCCGCCGGGGAACAGCCAGGGCGAGGGGCCGGCGGCGCCGGTGGTGGCGTGCCCGCGCTTGCCGTCCAGGAGCTGCCGGGCCAGGCTGGCGACGGGTTCGGGCAAGGTGATCGGTGCGGGGCCGAGGCGGATCTGCACCGTGGTGCCGCTGACGGTGACATGAGCGGTGGTCAGGCGGGCGACCCGGGCAACGGGCTGGGCGTAGAGCAGGACGAGTAGTCCGGCGAGCCGGTCCCGCGCGTTGACCGTGTCGTCGTGCAGGAGGCAGCGGGCTGCGTCCCAGCGGGCCTCGTCGTCTAGTGCCTGGACCGGGCCTTGCCACCTGACGGCGGGGAACGACACCGTGGTCAGCTGCTGCCGGGCGGCCCAGCGGACGAAGTGCCCCGCGTGGTGGCGGTGAGATGTTCCGCCGGACGACAGCCACTGGTCGAGGTCGGCCTGGCCGCACGTGCCCAGGGTCAGGTCCCGTGAGCCCAGCCAGTCAAGCAGGGCGACGGCGGCGCGGACCCGCTGCTGCACGGCGTCTTGCTGCTCTCGGGTGACAGGCCGGCCGTTGTTCCGGCCGCGTAGCCGGCGCAGCAGGTGCCAGGTGGCGTAGCGGCGCAGGACCTGCCGCTGCTCCGGGTCAGGGCGGCCGTCGAGGACGCCGGCGGCGAAGCGTTCCAGCCGGGCCATCACCTCGTCGCGGGGCGGTAGCGTCCCGGTGGCGACCAGGACGCTGCGCAGGTGCGCGAGGACCGGGGTCTGCTCCAGGCCGTCGAGCTCGCCGTGGCTGAGGTCCCGGCCGCCGGCCGCGATCTGGGACAGGGCGGCGGCGACGGGCGGCTTGGCGAGCCAGCGCAGCGCGGTCGCCGGCGGGTCGGTGGCCGCCAGCGCTTCCTTCAGCGGGCGGAGCGAGGGGCAGATGCCGCCGCCGGGGCCGGCCAGCAGCTCGCGGAGCCGCAGTTCCAGCAGGCAGCTGGCGCACTGGCCCGGCCGCGGGCTGTCAGCGCAGGCCGGGCAGTCGGGGAACGCCGGGACGGTGCAGTCCCGGCAGCGCGGCTCCGCCCGGGTGCCTGAGCCGACCGGCCGGACCTGGCCGCAGTTGGCGCACCGTGCCCGCAGAGCCTGGCAGGACGGGCACCGGGGCAGACCAGTCAGCCGGGAGATCCCGCATGGTCGGCGCCGGCAGCAGACCGAGCACTCCAGCACCGGCAGCGGCGGGCAGCCAGGGCAGAGCGGCCCGTCCGGGCTGCGGGTGCTCACCACCCGGCGACGGCCGCAGTTCACGCAGACTTCGAGATTGACCGGGTCGCTGACCAGGCAGTACGCGCATAGCGGCGTTCCGCTGGCGTCACGGGCCGCGGGTTCGCTGGCCCGGCCGCACCGGGAGCAGGGCAAGGCCCGGGACCTGGCCACGCAGTTCCGGCACAGCCACTGCCCGCCGATCGGCCGGTGCAAGTGGATGACCCGGCCGCAGCCGGGGCAGGCGGGATGCCCCACCGCCTGGGCGCCGGCGTCACAGAGCCGGTCGATCAGCCGCAGGACCGCCGGGACGGGCGCTTGCGCCCCGTCCCCGGTGAGCAGGCCGGGACGGTCCTGCAGCGCCCAGGCGAGCTGCAGCCGCCGCCCTGGCCTGGGCACTGCCGACACGACCGCCGCCGCCACCGTCCCGGCGGGCAGCGACGGGTCGACGCCGGCGACGACTTCCACGATCAGGGCGACGGGATCACGGCCGTCACCGGGCGGGCACTGGTGGCAGCGCGGCTTGCCGTCCCGGTCGCGGCTGTTGACGGGCCGGGTCTCACCGCAGGCCGCGCACGGCTCACGGGCCGGGCCGCAGACGCCGCAGCACCAGTCCTCACCGCGGCGCTGCTGGGTGCGCAGCGCCTTGCCGCACTCGGCGCACGCCGGCGGCGAAACCGCCGTCGCGCCCGCTTTGACCAGCGCGATCAGCAGGTCTCCCACTGCCCGGGGCGCGGGTGACCGGCCGTCGCGGAGAACAGCGGGCCGGCCGATCAGTGCCTGGGCGAGCCTGCGCTGCTTGGCCCGTCCTCCGGCGACCCCGGTCACCACCGACCGGATCGCCCCGCTGTCCATGCCGGGCTCGATGCCCGCGATCAGGGCGACCGCGACGCCGACCGGGTCGGCGACGGCGTCGCCAGCGGGATCAGTCACCGGGCCGGGTGATCCGGGCGCGCCTCGGGCGCAAGCTGCCGATTCCGGCGTCGCCGCCGCCTGCGCTGGCCCTCTTCTTGTCCTGCGCGGCGACGGGAACCGGTTCGATCAGGTCCGTCATGTCGCAGCCCAGGATGTCCAGCAGCGCCATCAGGATCTTCAGGCTCAGCCGCTCCGGCCGCTCAGTCACCAGCCGGTAGACCTGGCTGGACGACAGCCTTATCTCCCGGTCGGCCAGCGGCCCGATCAGGTCCGTCGTCTGAAACATGCCCCGGGCTGCCATCGCCTGCCGCAGGTGCCAGCGGTAGCCCAGCCTGGCCGTCACCGGGTCTCCTCCTCCCGCCCTGGGCCGGCGTCCAGCGCCGGGGCCAGCGCCCGCCGCAGCGCCGTGTTCATGAAGTCGTCGCTGACGTGGGTGTAGATCGCGGTGGAACTGTCGGTCTCGTGGCCGATATTGACCTGGATGAACCGGCGGTCAACCCCGTCCTCAGTAAGATGGCTGACATACGAATGCCTGATCGAGTGCGGGACCAGGGCCTGCGGCAGGCCGAGCGCGTCGCGGTAGGCGACGAACCGGGCATTGATCTCCGCCGGCCTGACCCGCCCGCCCCGCTCGGTCACCCACAATGCCGGGTGCCCCTCGCAGCCGAACCTCGGCCTCACGTTCTCCACGTAATCGTCCACCGCCTCCACCCCCCAGACCATCACCGAGGCGACGTTCCGCCGCCGTGGCGGCTGGCCGCGCTTGGCCTTCCCGTACCTGACCTGCAGCATCCCGTACCGGCCGAACTCCGGCGCCGACGGGTTCCGCCCCCAGTCCGTTATGTCCAATTTCGATGTCTCGGTCCTCCGAAGTCCCCACCCGTACATCACCTTGAACAAGGTCGCGTCGCGGTAGGCGGCCAGCGCTCCCTTCCGCCCCGACCTCGCCGCCCGCTCCACCTGGTCGTCGGCGTAGTCCAGGAACCTCTGCAGCTCCTCGCGGGTGAACGGCCTCGCCTCGGGATTGCCCTCGTAGTCGTTGAGATGCGCGATCGTGTTCCACTCGTGGCAGATCGCCACCGGGTGGTTCCCCGGGCCGAACTCGCGCTCGCACGCCGCCGCCCAGCCGTAGCGGGCGTCGGTCAGGAACTCGGTGAACTGCCGCAGGCTTCCCTGGTAACCCCGGATCGTCGACGGCGACAGGTGCTCCTCCGACGTCAGGCACAGCGACCACTCATCCATGTGCCCCGCCGCCCAGGCCCACGGGTACTCCCCGGTGAACGCCATGAAGCGGCGGACCAGCCGCTCCCGTCTCCCCGCCGTCTCCTCCCGCAGCCCGCGGGCGGCCTGCTGAGCCTGCCAGCCCCGCAGCATCGCCTCGAACATCGCATCCTCGGGATGCAGCTGCGCCACGCCCTGGACCAGCTCAAGAGCTGCAGCCCCCGCAAGATCACCACGCCCCACAGGCCCCTCCAGCCCATCTGATGCAACCCTCTTGAAGGAAGGATCATGCATCTAACGGGACCAGCCTGCAAGCGATTCAGGTCAAACGGCATGACTGCCGGAATGCGCAACCTACTCCGGCAGTGCGCTCATCAGGCGACCTGCGCGAACGCACCCGTCTGATGCAATTCCTGAGAGTTCCGGTAGTACGAGCGGGTCACCGCGTAGCTTCGGTGATCGAGGAGTTCGGCCAGCACGTCGATAGGAACACCGGCGTCAGCGTGCCTTTGCGCGTAGCTGTGCCGGTAGGCATTCGGCACGATCTTGGCGGTGTCGAACGCGAGTCCGTCGCGGCTGCGCAGGGCCGGCAGGGTGCTGACCCAGTCGCGGTGCCGGGCTTCCAGTGTCGATCTGCTGATCGGCTTGGTCCCGTCGGGGTTGGGTTAGCTGGTGGGCAGCAGCTTGAGCTTCGCGGCCGGAGCATGCGAGAACCGTTGCCGGACTCGCTCGCTGCTGCTGACTGATGATCACCTCGGCGGTGGCGTTGCTGATCGGCAGGCGGCGGCCCAGCCGGCTGGCTTTGACGTTGTCATAGACCAGTACGGTGCCGCCGTCCTTGTCGCGGGCCAGGCAGTCCAGCGGCAAGATGTCCTCCGGTCTGCGCCCGGTGTCGATCCCGATCTGGGTGGCGGCCCTGACCTCGGCGGGCGCAAGGATGTGCAGGCTGGCGCACAAGACTGTCATGATCTCCGGTGGCAGGTCACGGCCGGGTTCGCCGCGCTGCAGGTCGGCGGGGATGTCGGCGCGTTCGACGGTGACGTCGCCGGCCTGCCCGGCCGCCACCTGGCCGGCCCGGGCCAGGCCCAGGCCGCGGATCCCGGCCAGTATCGCCTGCACGTCCCGGCAGATCATGTTCCGTCGGTAGCGGCTGATCTGGCCGGTTGCCTCCAGGTAGGCGATCCGGTTGAGGAAGGTCTCCACGTCGCCACGGCTCAGCGCAGGATAAGGCCTGGCAGCAGATGGTGGACGGTTTCGAGGTCGACGCCGCTTTCGCGCGTCGCCAGCGTGAGGGCGGCGACTGGCGCCATGACGACGAGTGGCAGGCGCGGATCGAGCGAGCAGTCTTCACCGACACCCCGCCGACGCCAGATAGCCGCGCCGCACCCAGGTGCACGACACCGGAGCTCTCAGTCTGTCGATAGGAGTCCAGCTCCAGGTTTCAAGAAGGAGTCATCCGGTGCCGTGCACTGTTATTAGGTTTCAAGATTGCTCCCCTGGCGTCCTCCGCGCTCCAACGACGGTACTGTGTCGAGGTCGCGACCCCTCGGAACTCCCGTACCCACAGCTCCTTCGGTTGATCGGCAGCATAGAGCGAGAAGTCCTCGACCGGATGCTGATCATCAATGCCATGCACCTGCGCCCGGTTCTCGCCGGGCTCGGCTCAGGCCTTCGGCTGAGCCCGCGTGCTCAGCTGGCCAATTGGCGCTGCTGCAGCGACGAGGTAAAGCGGCTTACGGAGCCCGGCTGAGTAGCTGGGCAGGACGCCCTGCGCCGGCCGCGGCGGCGGCCACCCAGGTGCGGTACCCGCCGTCCAGATTGCGTGCCTCGAACCCCAGCTCGTGCAGCAGCGTCGTCGCAGTGTGGCCGCGCTGGCCGACCGCGCAATAGACCAGGAACGGACCCGCGCCGAGAAGGCGAAGGTCCTCGCGAAGAGTGTCCAGCGGGGCGTTGACGCTGCCGGGGATGAAGCCCCTCTTGTGCTCGTCCGGCGTCCGCACATCGAGCAGGGTCCAGCCGGTGGCCCGCAGGGTATCGATCTCGTGGGGCTCCACCACATCGCACTCGCCGGAGAGGATGTTCTCGGCCATGTACCCGAGCATGTTCACCGGGTCCTTGGCGGACGAGAACGGTGGGGCATAGGCGAGCTCGAGATCGGCCAATTCCTGAGCCCGGACACCGGCTGCTATCGCGGTGGCAAGCACATCGATACGCTTGTCGACGCCGCTTCCCCCGACGGCCTGTGCGCCGAGGATCTCGCCGCTCTCCGGATCGAAGAGCATCTTCACCGACATCTGCTCGGCGCCCGGGTAGTAGCCGGCGTGGTTCATCGGGTGCGAGCGCACGATGCGGTACCTGCGACCGACGGCACGGAGCCGGGTCTCGTTCCACCCGGTCATGGCCGCCGTGATGCCAAAGATCTTGACGATGGCGGTTCCCAGAGCGGGCGCCGGCCGCACCGGGAGCCCAGCGATGTGGTCGGCCGCGCGCCGGCCCTGCCGGTTCGCCAAGTTCGCGAGAGCTATCAGCGAGGATCCCCGGCCGACCCGGTCGCTCTTCTCGGCTGCGTCCCCCACCGCGTAAATGTCGGGATCATTCGTGAGCCCGGACTCGTCCACATCAATACCACCGCGCGGGCCGATGGTGAGCCCCGCCATCTGGGCCAGTCGCACGTCCGGCCGGACGCCGATCGCCCCGACCACCAGCTCGCCCGCAATCACCCGCCGGTCGGCCAGCATCACGCCGTCCGAGGTCACCTCGGCTACGGCGACGCCTGTCTGCACGGTGACGCCATGGGCCACCAGCTCTGCGGCAACCGCTATCGCGAGCTCGGGGTCCAGGGCGGTGAGGATCTGCCCGGCCGCCTCGACCACGGTGACCGTGATGCCCCTGCCGGCGAGGTTCTCGGCAGTCTCCAGGCCGACGAATCCGCCACCAATGACCACCGCAGTCGCCGGCTTGCCGGTCACGTCCGTGGCGAGGCGTTCGGCGTCTTCCACCGTCCGCAGCACCCGCACCCGGCCGGATCCCGGAACCGGGGGACGGACGGGCTCCGCCCCGGGGCTGAGCACGAGCTTGTCGTACGCAAGAGCAGCCATCGAGCCGTCCACCGTGGAACGGACGGCCACACGGTGGCGAGCGGGGTCGATTTCGACCACCTCGGCGTTCACCCGGACATCAAGCCGGAAACGATCGAACAGCCGCCCGGCGGTCTGCAGGAGGAGATCGTCTTCATCCTCGATAACCCCTCCCACGAAATACGGCAGGCCGCAATTCGCGTACGAGACATGACCCGAGCGCTCAACGACCGTGATCGAGGCGTGCTCGTCGAGGCGGCGCATTCGGGTGGCGGCAGACATGCCTCCCGCCACACCACCAACGATGACCACGCGCATCGTTCCCGCTGCCTGGTCACGTGCTGGGGCCTGGACCACCATAGCCTCCTCCGCACTCAAACGGGATCGCCATCATCGCACCCGCAGGATACCCGACGGGGTATATCAGGCGATCCGCCAGGGTGCCACCGTCACCACCGAACGCCCAGATTGCAGCCAAACTGTCCGGCCAGCGGCAAGGCCGACCACGTTCCAGAAGCCACCGGCGGCCCTCACGGCAGTCGCGACCAGCGATGTCCTGCCTGGCAACACACCGCGTCCATCTGCTTTCGGTCGAGTTCACCGACTCGTGCAGGAGTCCGCGCTCTGAACATCGATATTGATGGTGCCCGATGCCATATCCGGCCGGGGCACTGCGAGGGGTCGCGGGAAGCCCACCGGGACAGGGAATTGTTCGTCGCCGCCGTCCAGGCCGGGCGCAAGGTCCGCCCACAGGACAAACAGCCGTTCACCGGCCCGCACGCGCACCGGCCACAGCAGCGCGCCGACGAGGATGGCGCTGTAGACGTGGTGGATGACGAAGGCAGGATCACCCACATCACGACCCCGTTGATGAGGCGGAGCGTCGGTGCGCTGAACACCGTCAGCGGCCAGCCGAGCGTCCACGCCAATAAGGCGCCCTCGAAGCCCCGGGAGTACAGGGCGAAGCCGGTCAATGGTCTGGCGGGAGACGTGGAACATGTCGGCGATCTGGGCGACGGTGTACTGGCGGGAGCATAGTCGGGCCACCGGCTGGACCCTGCTCGATGTGCGGACGCCGGACGAGCACAAAACCGTGAGAGCCAGTGGTGCCAGAACTGCGTCCGCGGCCTGCAATCTGCAGTTTCCTGAATCAGCAGGTGATCTTCATGCCGCCCGCTCGTACTCGTTGAGCAGCCTGGTCGGCAGCACCGTCCAGCCCCAGGGACATCGGGCCAGTTCGCCCACGATCATGCCGCGGCGTTCAGCGGCCGAAATTCCGTGGGGCCGGGCGGGGCCGGCCCTTGCGCCAGGACCCGGCCGCGCCCTCGTTGTCCCACACCTGCGCCTTCGGGACAGCGCCGAGCTGGCAGATCACCTCCCACTGGTCCAAGATCACGTCTGCTGACTCCCGCGACGGGATCATCCGCGCCGCCAGCCAGCGCGAATAGCCCGGCACTCCGACCAGGACCGGCGGCTGCCTGACTGCCCGGACCCCAGCGGGATGCCCGTCGGCGGGAACCACAGATCGCACTGCGCACGCTCGCCCGGCTTTCATACTGCTGGCGGCGCACTTCGCTGACCTGGTAAGCCTTGCCCTGGACCGGTGGTAGTGGCGGCGGGTTGCGCTCAGTGAGCACTCCCGCGAGACGATCAATGGCTGGAGCTAGGGCTAACAACGCCTCAGCCTGAGCCAGGCCGACTAACGCTGCGGGGTCGTCACCATCGCTAGCGCTGCTCGCGTTTTCGGCGTGACGGCTGGCGGCGGCAGCGTGGCCGAAATCGTCCATAGCGCCACGTTATGCCTCCAGCCGGGCGTCCGCGGTGTGGCGGGACGGGCATGCTAACGGTGCTAACCGACCGAGGCCTGATGGGCTCGGCGGCGTGCCTTGTTCCGTGCCGAGCCGCTGCTCCGCGAGCGAGGTCCACTCTTACTGCGTGAATTTCCCCGGCGGGCCGCGACGAAGTTCACCAGCGATCCCCGACAGCGGCTCGTGGTTGCACAGAATGCCCAGATCTGCGTGCGTCCACTGTCCAGCGTTGGAGGAGGTTCTGGGGAACGGAACGGGTACGGGCGCGCTGGACGGTGCGAGTGGCGGGCCACACGGGTCTCAGTTTTGGTCTCATTCATCTACGTCCAGGGACGTCCGCGTACGGCCAGCAGCGTTCACGAGCAGGGCAGATGGCCGGTCATGGACCCCGGTAGACGGCCATCCTTAATCCTGAAAAGCGGAAGGTCGGCAGTTCGATCCTGCCCCTGACCACCACCACCGACCTGCAAAGACGTTGCCTCACCTGCGCAAACGCTGTGAGGCACCGTCTTTTGCTCTCCGGCTGGCTACGGCTGTTCACGGCTGACGGCGAGTCGTTGCGCCCAATACGCGCCCAAGTCAGTCGGCGTCATCGTCGCCGAGGTCTCCAGCGGCCCCGTGGCCGGTGGCCCGGGCGTCGCCGGTTTCGCGTACTGTGTCTTCGATGCGCCGCTTCGCAGACCTTGAGCAGCATGCCTGCTTGGCGACGTCCAATGGTCACCGACCTCGCCGAGATCACCGCCGCACTCCGCATCACACCTGGCCACACCGGCCAACGCGTTGATGCCCCTATGTCAAGCCGTCTGTCACCCGCCGCAATTGTTGGGATCTGGCCGTCCGCCCCGGAATTTGACAAGGGAACCCTCGCGAGAACCCTGATCGGGG
>Ga0335081_10021893_pt1 | contig 10341 bp, 8 predicted proteins | sample Lox_Sample_35_FD_206713 | JGI IMG/M metagenome (GOLD analysis project Ga0335081, IMG submission 206713) | Soil microbial communities from Loxahatchee National Wildlife Refuge, Florida, United States - Lox_Sample_3.5 | ecosystem: Environmental > Terrestrial > Soil > Wetlands | place: USA: Florida...
AACTCGCCGACCACAGCCGCAAGCTCCGCGTCGATCGCCTTGCCAACCAACTCCGTCTCCACACCGCGTACCAGCAGCGGCGCAGGATTCACGGCGGTGATGGCCACTCGTGCGTCGTCCACCTGTCCATTCGAGCGCTTGAGCACGACCGCCACGCCCGCCAGCGGATAATCGATCGACCCGCGCACGCGCAGCTTGCCATAGACGCCGCGGTATCCGGCGGTCCGCTCCGGCAGGTGCACGCGCGCGACGATCTCGCTCTTCCCCAGTTTCATGCGCGCATCGCCGACGTTGGTATAGAAGTCGCGCAGTGGGAACCGCCGTGCGCCTGCAGTGCCGACAATCTCCAGTTCAGCGTCGAGGCATAGCAGCGCGGGAGGCGTGTCGCCGGAGAACACCGCCCAGCATTTCGAGCCTCCGGGTGCGACGTGGCAGAGATCGCCGTCTTTCTTGATGCAGAAACCGCATGAGGTCCGCCACGTCAATGATTGGTTGTACCAGAGGCAGCGCGTATCCAGGCAAATGTTACCGCCCAGCGTGCCCATGTTGCGCAGGATCGGTGAGGCCACAGTCTTGGTGGCTTCGTGCAGCACGGGATAATCCCGCCGGATCACACTGGACTGCTCAATCTCGCTCAACGTGGTGAGCGCCCCGATCTCCGTTCCCTGCCCCGCCAGCTTGCGGATGCCGCGCAGTTCGGCAATGCGCCGGATGTCGATCACCCACGCCGGGGCGAAGAGCCGCTGCTTCATCGACGGAATCAGGTCGGTACCGCCGGCGACGATCTGCGCGTCGGAGTGCCGGCCCAGAAGGTCGATTGCCTCGGCGAGGCTTCGCGGACGCAGCAGCTTGAACTCGGGCAATGACATGGGGTCTGACCAGGCTCGGGGTTAGAACAAAGCTATTTTACGGCGTATCGTACAAGCGGTGATAGATGCCCGCGTTGCGCAGGATGGCCTGCACGTACTCGCGGGTCTCGGTGAACGGAATCGACTCGACGAACTCGGCGGGCTCGCGAAAGTTTCCCGACGAACGCCACTCTTCCACGCGGTCGGCGCCGGCGTTGTACGCGGCGAGAGCCAGTTCCAGCCTGCCATCGAACTTCTGCACCAGTTGCCGGAAATAGCGCGTACCCAGTTGCACGTTGATCGATGGCTCAACCAGCATGCCGACCGAATATCTGCGCACCTTCAATTCGCTTGCCATGCGCTTGCCGGTGACCGGCAGAAGTTGCATGAGGCCAATGGCGTCGGCGCGCGAGATTGCCGAAGGATTGAATTCCGACTCCTGCCGAATGAGCGCTGCTACCAGGTAAGGATCAAGCTGGTTCTCAACCGCGTACTTCTTCACGTCGTTCCACCACGGCCGCGGAAACAACGCCTCCCATACCGGGCGGGGCAGTTGCTCGATCTCCAGGCCGAAGTAGCCGGGCACCGCGCGCTTCAGTGTCTGCAAGGCGCGATCGTAGCGCTCCTGTTCCTGGTAGAGATGCGCGATCTGGGCCAGCGCCCAGGGCGCATCGCCGTTGACGTTGGCAGCCTGCAGCTCGCGGGTGGCCAGGTCGTACAGGGCTCCATTCTCCAGCAGCAGGCTCTTCTGCGCGCGCAGGTCGTCGGAAGGCAGCTCGGTGTTATCAACGCCAGACAACGGGCGCAGCGCCGGAATGTGATCGAGCAACGGATCGGCTACCGGGCTTGCGCTGGGAGGCAGCGTCCGCAGACGCGTGCGCGCCAGGTCGGCATAGTAGTAATAGCGGTAGCGGTCCAGAATCTTCTGGTAGTAAGCGCGGGCGCGGTCAAAATCGTGTTCCTCTTCCGCGATGCGTCCCCGCCAGTAAAGCGAAGGCACAACCTGGTTCGAGGTGGGATACAGCTCTACCTGCTTCTCGAATCTCCAGCGCGCTTCGGCGTTACGGCCCAGGCGGAAACTCAGCCACGCGGCTTTCCAGTGCGCATAGGGCGCGTACTTGCCGGTGGGGAAGCGCTGCGCCATCTCCGCATAGAGCGCGGCGGCGTGGTCATAGTCGGGTTTCAGCAGGTACAAGTTCGCGGTTGAGTACAGAGCTTCTTCAAGCCACGGACTGCTGGGATAGCTGGCCCGCAAGCTGGAGAGTGTCTGCTCGACCCGGTTCAGGTCGGGGCGCTCCATCTCTAGCAGCAAGTACAACCGCAGGGCGTCGGCTTCGCCGCTCATGGGTTGCAACCCGGCCAGCATCTGTTGCGTTTCGTACGCGCGCCCGCCGTGAAAAAGCGCGGCTGCCAATCCTACCTGTACCCCCGCAAGCTCCTCCGGCGGCGCCAGCTTTAGCAGGCTGCGATACTCGAGGATGGCATCAGTATGCCGGCGCGCCGCGGCCAGCAATTCCGCGCGCGTCTTCTGCTCCTGGAACGCAACCGCAGGCACGCCCGGAGCCGAGGCCAGCGGCTTCAGCAGAAGCTCGGCCTCGGCGGCTTCGGGCGAAAGCGGCATGGTGTAGTAGATCCGCCGCAGTGTCTGCGCAGCCTTTACCGGCTGACCAGCGGCTGCGTAGGCGCGGCCCAGCGCCAGTTCCAGGTCGGCGCGCGTGGGCAGGCGGTGCGCTTCCAGAAGCGTGATCGCCTGCTGCTCGCGTCCGCTGGAGACCAGCGCTCCCGCGTAAACCACCATGGCATCTCGCTCCAGCAGCGAGTCCGGATACTTCGTCTGGAATCCTTCCAGCGCTGCGGCCGCGTGCGCAAAGTCTCCGCTGCCCGTGTACGCGGTCGCGAGATAGTAGTCCACGTAATCGCCCAGTTCTCCGGCATGGGCGCGCGCGCTCTTGAGCGGCTCGATGGCGGCGGAATACTGCTTGTCGAGCACGTGCGCGTATCCGCAGACCAGCCACGCCAGCGAGCCGGCGGCGTCATTGTGCGCGCGCGCATATTTCTCCACACCGGCATAAGCGGGCGGAGTGCGGTCCTGGAGCAACTGGCGCGCCATCGGCTTCAGCGACGCCGAGGCTACGAACGCGCGCCTTACCCGCGACACGCGGATGGGAGAAACGTGCCTCTTCTTCGCCGTCGTGGTTTTCTTCCTGGCGCTGGCCGGCTTCTTGGCCGTCGTGCCCGAAGTCTTCTTGCTGGTGGTGCTGGCGGGCTTCTTGGTGGTGCTCGCCTTTTTCTCCGTGCTCGGCGGCTGCGACTTTTTCGCATCGGAACTTTGCGACGAGCCTTCCGAGCCAGACTGCTGCCCGGCCCAGCCAAGCGTGGCCAAGGCAACGAGCAGGAGAGCGGAAATGAGAACGCGACTACGCACGGCCGGTATCAACCCTGAAAATTCGCTCCCAGCAGAGAGGCGTCATTGTCCGCCAGAATGCGGACCAGTTCTTTGGTGAAATAGTCGGCGGACGCGGCGGGAGTGCTGCCGTACCGCTTGTCGTAGGAGGCGCGGCTCTTTTCGATATCTTCCCTGAGCCGGTCATAGAGGTCGTGGGCAGCGCGCCCTTCCCCCACCTTGGCCTGGTTGTAGAGCTTGATCTCATCCACCAGCAGGCGGGCAAAGCGCTGTGCGCGCATGTGCACGTCGCGTTCCTCGGCCGTCCATTCCGATTCCGGAGTGGCGACCGCGACGGCAGATCGCGAAGCCGCAGGAGCGGGGGCGGTCTGCGGCGGAGCCGAGGCAGCGACAGCGGCAGCCCGCTCCGGCGGCACGGTGGCCACCACCATGGGAGGACGCTCGGGCGCCGGCGCTTCCTGAGCCGGGGCCGGGCTTCCCGACGTCATGGCCTTGCGCAGCGCCAGTACTTCGAGCCACATTCCGGCCGAGCGCATCAGCAGCTTGAGCGCGGCCACATCGAGCTTGCCGCCTTCCAGTCCGCAATCCGCATACACCAGGGCAGAGACCTTATCGCGCAACACTAGCGGCAGCAGAATGGCATTTCCTCCCGCGGCGTGGCCCACCCTCTGTAGAAAATGCGGATCGAAATCCAGGCCCGCCGCGCCCGGAACGCGCTCGTGCACCACCCGCGAGACCACCGGGTCTGCCAGGTTGAGGTTGAAGTTGCGCAAACCGTTGTCGTCGGGAAAGCCGCGCGCCTGCCACACTGTGGCGGAGTCGCCGCGCACCACGAACAGGGCTACGCGTCCGCTGAAACGCGCCGCAAAGTCCAGCAGCACGTTCAGGATGTCGGCCTGCGAGGTAACGTCCTGCAGCGCCGCCAGCGCGGCTTCCAGCACTGCCGACGAAGCCGCGCCGTCGCCGCTGGCCATTGCCGGCAGCTCGGCGATCACCCGCCGCACCATCTCCTGACGGATCTCCGGCAGGTGCCGCGAAAGCACCTCGGAAACCACCCGTTCAGCGATGAATTCGATCTGTTTGGAGTCTTGCATCAAGACTGCAGTGAGGCGCTCCCTATGTTGTGCGGCAGTTCTGCAATGATTATAGAGCCAAATGACTTGCGCCCAAAGCAGGGGTCACCAAGCCGCTAAATGGCCATGGGTGACGAAGGTGCAGGTGTGTTTGGTTCCCCGAAAAAATCTTTCGCTGAAGGGGCCCCGCCACTTTCGGGGAGCACCCGCCCCGTGTTCGCAAATCAGAACATCCAGCTCGGAACGCCCACACCAGTATTGTTCGATGTTAGTATCCCCGCCATTGCAGGGGGTGGATATGAATCGATTCCAAACGACCTGCGGAACCATCGTCCTTTTGCTGCTTGTCGGCACAGCGGCGATGGTCGCGGGGCAGGACCGCCAGGAGAGAGAGCGCGAAGAGCTGCGGATTCAGCAACGAGAGGAGCGCAGCGACGCCGCGGCAATATCCGGATTGAAAGAGCGCGTCAGCCGGACTGAAGAAGATGTGAAGTCTCTGAAAACGGCCCTGTCGAACTTACGTGAAGAACTCAAAAGCACGACTGCAACCGCCAACAACAACAGGGATGAAGTCACGGGCTTGATCGCCTTCGGCAAATGGATCATGGGAGGCCTCTTGTTTGTTGCCGGAGTTGTGGTGACCCAGCTTGTCTCCAATTTTATGAATCGCAGAAAAGACAGGCATTCGGGAGCGATGGCCGCCCGAAGAGGCTCCTAGAGCAATCGGCTCCTCAGCGTTTCAATTTTGAGGACCGGCTAGGGCTTGTCTGGGGGAAGAAAGACCCCTGGCGACGAACCGCCCCTTCCCGCAGGCTGACGCGCGGTGCCGCGCCATGTGAAGAGATACTACGGTCTGGGCGATCTGCATTGCATGAGGCAGCGCGAGGTTGCGCTTTAGCGTTCGGCGAGAAATTTTCCCTTGACAACAATCTCACCAAATGATATTTTTGCGACACTAACTATATCTTTTTGCTAATAAACTCAGCCGAACCGCTAAGTCCTTTGTTCGACGGATTTTGCGCATAAGCCCTTTGAAATCAACAGCCGTCGTAAAATCCGTCATGCAAAGGGTTTAAACCTGCTTATTTTTCCGATATTTACGGACAGCATTTTTGGAAGTTGTTGAAATCAGGGGAAATTGCGGTTGAACGGAGGGGAGGGGGGTACCCCCGACACAGAAATTGTCGAGCCCAGTGGCCAGTCGCTTCCGGGGTCGGCGGCCGGCTGCAGTATCCGGTTTACGTACTAAGAAATGGGCATCCTGGGGACTCGCCCCATGCGGGGAAACGGACTACAATAGTCGGATTTGACAGCACGAAATTGTGCATCCGGGAATCATGGCGATCATCGAACAAAAAGCAAGGGACACAGCTAGTGACGAGCTGGCGCTGGTACAGGCCGCCAAACGCGGCGATGTGTCGGCGTTTGAGCAGCTCGTCAAGCGGTATGACCGGAACATCTTTCGCATCGCGCAGCACATTACGCAGAATCGCGAGGATGCGGAGGACGTGGTTCAGGACGCGTTCCTGAAAGCGTACGAGAACCTGGAGCAGTTTCAGGGGAACTCGAAGTTTTATACCTGGCTGGTCCGGATCGCGGTGAACGAGTCGCTGATGAAGTTACGGCGGCGGCGTTCGGACCGCACTGTATCTCTGGATGAGGATATCCAGACGGAAGAGGACTCGATGCCGCGGGAGGTCGCGGACTGGAGTCCGAATCCCGAGCAGCTCTACAAGCAGGGCGAGCTCAAGGACATCCTGCGCAAGACCATCCAGGGGCTGCCGGCCAGTTTTCGCACGGTGTTTGTGCTGCGGGATGTTGAGGGGCTCTCTACGGAAGAAACGGCTGAAGCCTTGGACCTGAGTATCCCGGCGGTGAAGTCGAGACTGCTGCGGGCGCGCCTGCAGCTGCGTGAACGGCTCAACAAATACTTCAGGAAACCCAAGGGCGGAGAAGGCAAAAAGTGACGTGCACGGACTTCCTAAAAGAACTGACTGACTACCTGGACGCAACCATCGACGCTAGCACACAGGCGGAATTGGAAGACCACCTCGCCTGGTGCCACAACTGCTACGTCATCTGCAACACAACCAAGAAGACAATAGAGATTTACCGGGATTCCCAGCTTTACGAGCTTCCTGACGACCTCCGCACCCGACTCCAGGTTGCCATCCTGAGCAAATGCACCGCCAAGAAAAAAAAATCAACCACCTGAGCGTCTCAAAAGGATATTGCCCTCTCAACTTTCCGCTTCCCGCCTCGCCTGCAACATCTTCTAGCCATTCGAGATGTGCTCTCCTGGCGGCGGTGCCTCCGGATTTTTGGATCTGCGTTTCTGGACGCTTGTGAAAAACATAGCTCTTGCAGTCAAGAGATTTTGTGGCAAACTAAGCGCTCCTTTTTGCACGTTTTTGAATCTAAATCAGCAGGCAACCTGAGAAGTTGGGCACAGTTGGGTCTCCCAGGGCGGGCCGACCAAGGGTCAAATGGGACAGAGGTCAGGCTGCAACCCAAAAGGGGTGTGGTAGATGCTTGCGAATGTCTTCGACGCACTGTTTGGTTGCTGGCACAAGAACTATTCTTTCCCGAGAAGCATCCGGCGCGGGGAACGCTCCGTGGCGGGGAGCGTGACCGGCACGTACGTGGTTTGCCTGGACTGCGGGAAGGAATTGCCCTACGACTGGAACACGATGAAAATTGTCTCCGCGCGGCAGGAAGCTGCCGGCATGGTGGAGACCGTGGAGTCCTACGTCGGCAAATAGGGCCGGGCGAGACCGTCTCTCGCGGTCTAGCCTTCTCAATTCGCTACCTCCGCAATACTGTTCTCCTTCGGCATCTTGCATTGAGCGGGCCTTCGTGATCAGGATGTGATGTGCCGGAATCACCTGCTTCCGCTCGCCTTCCGGGAAGGATCCTTGCAGTCGCATGCGGATCGTTCTTGGCCCTGCTGGTGGCCATCTGGTTCGCGGCCGCGCATTTCCAGGTGCTGGCGACCACCGGCGGCAGCCGCAGCAGCTTCGTCCTGAGCTTTGCCCTGCTGTTCGCGCCCTTTTGGGCGTTCGGATTCGGAGCCGCAGCCCCACTGCGCCGCGCCCTCAGAACGCGCTGGGCACGCGTGCTCGCGCCCGGGCTGCTGGTGAGTTCATATCTGGTTTTTTCCCTGCCGCGTGGTGAGTTCCAGTGGCGATACTGCGCGGCGCTGGCGGGAATTCCTATCCTCGTCGCCACTTTGCTCGAGTTCTTTCCGCGCGCGGAATCTGACCGTGTCACTCCGCAGTGGCCCGATTTGGTTTCGCTCGCGCTGCTTGGTGTGCCGATCGTGATGCGCTGGCTGCATGGATCGTATCCACACCCCGCAATGAGTGCGCTGCCGAAGCTCTTGCTCACCGATGCCGCCCTCTATGGGTTTCTTGTGGTACGCAATCTGGAGGACGTCGGTTACGACTTCCACCCGCGCTGGCGAGACTTGAGTATCGGCATGCGCGAACTGGTCTTCTTTGCGCCATTCGGCATTGCTGGCGGCTTCCTGCTGCACTTCATTGGTTTCCACCGCGTGTCGCCAGCAGTATGGGAGTTCTGCGCGGGATGGATCGCGACTTTCATCCTGATCGCTATCCCCGAAGAACTCTTTTTTCGTGGAGTTCTGCTGAACCTGCTGGAACGATGCCTGGGACCGCGCACGGCCCTGCTGATCAGCGCCATTGTGTTCGGCTTCTCACACTTCAACAAGCGCGCGGTGTTCAACTGGCGCTACATTATTTTGGCGACTATCGCGGGGATCTTCTATGGGCGCGCCTGGCGCAATCGAAGGCGGCTGTTCGGCTCAGGTATTACGCACACAACGGTAGACGTGATTTGGGGAACGTGGTTCAAGTAAAAGAAGCAGGGGGCAGGAAGCAGCGTGCAGGAAGCAGGAAAGGCAGAGTCCTGCGTCCTGCCTCCTGCTTACTGATCCCGCCGCTTCAGGGTTGGACGGTCATCATCCGACTTGCTGGAATCGCTGCTACTGTCTCCGTTACCGCTGTCGGTTGGTCTCTTATCGCTTGCCGTGCGCCGCAGGGTTGGACGGTTCTTGTCTTTATCATCGGTCAGCTTGCGGCGGTTCTCGATGGAGGCCAGCCGCGACTTGACCTGCTGGAATTCTGATGTGTCCACAATGTATTCCGGACGCGGCGGCAGGATGGTATTGATCTCTTCCTGACTCTTGGCGATGCGGTCCGGCGTCTGTGGGTGGGTGGCGAAGGCCTTGGCCAGCGATCCCGGCTTTTTCTTTTCCTTGGCCTGCACTTTCTCGAAGAAAGCGATGAAGGACTCCGGGTCATAGCCTGTCTTGTACATGTACTCTACGCCCAGGTAGTCGGCCTCTGCCTCAAAGCCGCGGGAGAACGACAGGAAGGTCAGCGGCAGGGCGAGGCTGGCCGCTGAACTCACAGCATAGCCTATGCCACCTCCGATAAAGATCAGCGGAATGGACGCGAAGTTCGCCAGTTGCGCCCGGGTCATCTGGCGCGTGGCATGGCGGGCGCAGACGTGCGAGATTTCGTGCGCCATCACTCCGGCGAGCTCCGACTCGTTGTCGGCAGCCAGGATCAGCCCCGAGTTCACGTAGAAGAAGCCACCCGGGAGCGCGAAAGCGTTGATCTCATCGGAATCGATTACTTTGATGGTGAACGGAACCTTGGCATCGGAGTTGCGCACCAGGTTCTGGCCGATACGATTGACATACTCATTCACCACCGGGTCCTGCACCAACTTGACGCTCTGCTCTACCTGCATGGCGTACTGCTTGCCCATGCGGATCTCATGTTCGAGCGAGTACCAGTTGCCCAGCCCCTTGCCCCCCATGTTGCGGTTCCCAATGGAATCGACATCATCCTTGCTACCCGATTTGACGTTCTTGGTCTTGTTGGGCTTGTCCTGGGTGCTGGAGGTAGCCGAGGGGCTGTTGTCCGGAGGCGCTGGCGCAGCGCTGGTGTCTTTATTGTCCTGGCCTGTTGCTGGCGGGTTCGAATCTGTGCTGGCGGGCGCAGCAGTACCGGGAGCGGTGGATCCGTTGGGAGCAGGCGCTTTCTGCGTGTCCTGGCCCGCCGCAGGGGAAGAATTGGTGCTGACGGGATTGTCGCTGTCCGGCGCAGGCGCTTTCTGCGTGTCCTGGGCAACAGCGAACAGACTCAGATACAACAGCAGGGCAGCCGTTAGGGCGATGGCGCGGAACTTCATGGACTCCCTCGCAAACCGTGTAAAAGGGGGGCGGACACACTGATTATACTACCGTTAACACTACAGTCAGCCCGGATATACTTGCCCCGTTAATTAGACGCAGAAAAGCGGGCAGGGGTTACCTGCCACTGGACACCCGTAGGCGCCCTCAGCCTGCGAACTAATCGTAATATTCCAGCCCGAGATGGGTGATCAGCGCCTCGCCCTTCAGGTGGCGCAGCGTGTTCTTCAGCTTCATGGACTGGATGAACAGATCGTGCTCGGGATAGAGCCCGGGCGCGGTCATGGGAGACTTGAAGTAGAAGCTGAGCCACTCCTGTATGCCGATGCCGCGCAGCTCCGGCGTGCGCTGGGCCAGATCGAGGAACAACACAAGGTCGAGAACAATGGGCGCGGCCAGGATGGAATCGCGGCAGAGAAAGTCGACCTTGATCTGCATCGGGTAGCCGAGCCATCCGAAAATATCGATGTTGTCCCAACCCTCTTTATTATCACCGCGCGGCGGGTAATAGTTAATGCGAACCTTGTGGAAAATCTTGCCGTACAGGTCGGGATACATCTGCGGCTGCAGGATGTGCTCGAGCACGCCCAGCTTCGACTCTTCCTTGGTCTTGAATGAGTCGGGATCGTCGAGCACTTCGCCGTCGCGATTGCCGAGGATGTTGGTCGAATACCAACCGCTCAGCCCCAGCATGCGCGCCTTGAATCCGGGCGCGAGGATGGTCTTCACCAGCGTCTGCCCGGTCTTGAAATCCTTGCCGCAGATGGGCGCGTGGTTGCGCCGCGAAAGCTCCTG
>Ga0335081_10021894_pt1 | contig 10340 bp, 12 predicted proteins | sample Lox_Sample_35_FD_206713 | JGI IMG/M metagenome (GOLD analysis project Ga0335081, IMG submission 206713) | Soil microbial communities from Loxahatchee National Wildlife Refuge, Florida, United States - Lox_Sample_3.5 | ecosystem: Environmental > Terrestrial > Soil > Wetlands | place: USA...
ATTGATTGTGCTTGCCGTTGGAATCTATCAAATCCCGGCAATAAAAGACCGCCTCGACTGGCGGATAAATGTTTGGAGCACATACTTTCATAATACTGTGGACCCGGTTGGAGAAATACCTACTCCTCTACTGTCAACACCTTTTGCGACTTTTACACCGATCCTCCCTACAACCACCGCGTTGGGAACTTTTACAATGACACCTAGGGCGACGGCTCAACCACTTCCGGCGCAGGTTTTCCTGCCATCTCCAAAATACGAATACCAAGAATATAATAATTGCGGTCCAGCGACGCTTACGATGGTGCTCCGAATGTACGGCTGGCAGGGCGGACAAAATGATATTGATAAAATCATTAAACCCATTGAGGACGATCGCAACGTTAATCCGGATGAACTCCGCTATTTCGTTCTGAATTATGCCGGCTGGTTGCGCGCCGAGTTCCGCGTGGGAGGTGATCTTAATTTGCTCAAACAGCTTTTGGCAGCCAATTATCCAGTCATTATAGAGGAAGCCTCAAGGGTTGATCCTCAATGGGCAATGGGCCCCAATGACGATTTATGGGACGCACATTACCTGCTCATCACGGGCTATGATGACACTGCTGAAGTATTCACGGCACAAGACTCGTACCGCGGGGCTGATCAAAAAATCCCCTACAACAAGTTGATGGCGGATTGGGAACCCTTCAATTATCTGTATATGGTCATTTACCTGCCGCAGGATGAAGCGGAAGTCAAGTCGATTCTTGGCACGAACTGGGACCCGGATCAGAATCGACAAAACGCACTGGCCGGTGCTCAGGCTGCGATTACTGCAGATCCCAAGGATAAGTTCGCATGGTTCAATCTCGGCAGCACCCTTGTCTATCTTGAGCGTTATAGCGAAGCAGCTCAAGCTTTTGATAAAGCCTTCGCCCTCAACCTGCCCCAGCGCATGACGCGCTATCAATTTCAACCTTTCTTTGCTTACTTCAATGTTGGCCGTATCGATTATCTACTTCAGATCACAGAATACACTTATGGATCCATATCCGGTTCCTATTCGGAGGAGGCTTTGCTCTGGCATGGCTATGGGCTTCTGAGTCAAGGAAATACCACTGGCGCATTGGCAGATTGGAACAAGGCGCTTAAAGTCCATCCTAACTATTGCGATGCGGAGAAGGCTATCAATACGTATATTCAGCCGACTTATCAACTAACCAACCCGCCGTGCAGTCCCTAGAAGCCCTAGGTTTCCTGAAAACTATAGCCGCCTGGCCATGTCTGTATAAGATAGGATGACTTGTTGGACTCGGGTTCCATTTTTTTCCTTAAGCGATAAATCACATTTTTTAATACTGCCAGGTCCCCAGCGGTTCCCCAAACCACCTGCATAATCTCCTCGTTTTTAAAAATATAACCCGGGCGGCTCATCAGCAGATGCATCAGGCGGAATTCCAGATTTGTCAGTTTGATCTCGTTCCCGCTCGGTTCAATCGCGGACCGTCGAGCTGGATCCAGCTTCAATTTTCCGGCTTGTACCGGACCCATTGGAACCACCCAGCTCCGACGCGCCCAAGCCATGATCTTTGCTAAAAAGATCGCTGGGCTGATGGGCTTGACGACGCATTCATCCACCCCAAGATGGTAGGCTTCAAGAATTTCCGCTTCATTGTTTGTCGGCGAGAAAAGGAGGATCGGACTGGTGCTTAGAGAACGGAATTTCTTGCACAGTTCCATTCGTTGCGGATGCGAAGCGTTAACGTCGATTACGATCAAATCTGGAATCTCTTCCATGGACCGCTCCATCGCTCGTTGGACAGATGTTTCCAAAATGGCAACCAAACCTTTTTCTCGTATGATATATCCCCAAATTGGAGCAGTTGCATCTTGATCGCAAACCACAAACACACGTAACGCGCCTACTGCATCGAAGGAAGAAGACACCATAGAAAGCCTTTCCTTTTGGCATTATAAGCCAAAGACGCCTGCTTGGTAACAGAAAATCTCGTTTTTTCACCAGAATATGACTTTTGGGGGATAGGAATTTAGTACTATTCCTGTATACTCATAAATAGCAATCGAAGCAAAGGAGGCTTACGATGAAAAAGTTATTTCTCATACTAGCCGTGCTTATGCTGATCAGCACTGCCTGTCAGTTAGGCGGTGGTCAGGCGCAACCCACACCGATAGCCGTTGCAACCGCGATTCCAACCAGTACGTCTATCCCTCTAAATGCCACGGCGGCACCTTCCAGTGGAAATCAGGCCCCTGGTTCAACCCGCAATTCGGCTGACGGCATGACAGAGGTATATATCCCGGCAGGCTCTTTCCAGATGGGCGGCATCGATCCGAGCGCCACCGATGTGGAGAAGCCAGTACATAAGGTCACGATGCCTTCCTTCTGGATAGACAAATTTGATGTCACGAATGCCATGTATCTGGGCTGCGTTAATAAAGGAGTCTGTACGCCGCCGCAGGCTATTACATCCAAGACTCGCTCCTCCTATTTCAATGATTCAGATTTCAACGATTATCCTGTGATCGAAGTAAGCTGGGGCCAGGCAGATGCCTATTGCAAATGGGCCGGTCGTCATTTACCCACCGAGGCAGAGTGGGAGTATGCGGGGCGAGGCAGTACGGTCAACACTTACCCCTGGGGCAGTCAGGCGCCCGATAATACTTTGGCGAATTTCAACTATGAGGCTGGCGATACGACCAAAGTGGGTAGCTATCCGGCAGGCGCCAGCCCGTTTGGCGTTCTGGATATGGCAGGCAACGTGGCCCAATGGGTTGCTGATTACTTTGACCCAACCTACTATAGCAAGGGCATAACTATGAACCCGCCCGGCCCGGGAGCGCGCACCAATTACTTTAACCGGGTTGTACGCGGCGGCTCGTGGCAGGATGATGCAACGGGCATTCGCGTATCGCTGCGTGCCTCGGTGCTCGGCCCCAATCCGTCGGCACCGATATCGAGCGCGGCCTATCTCGGGGATTTCTCTCCAAAAATCGGCTTCCGTTGCGCGTCCGATAATTAACGATAGAACCAACCGCCCCTCGGCGGTTGGTTTTTTAATTGACTCATCCCCTTACCTGTGGTATTATGCCGCGACAATAAAAGCCCAATCGGCACTCTTATCCAGAGAGGCGGAGGGACCGGCCCTATGATGCCTCGACAACCGGACGACGCAAGTCGACACGGTGCCAATTCCGGCAGGATGTTCTGGAAGATGAGAGGGCAGCCGTGCCCCATGCGCAAATTGCCCTTTCGAGACCGGAGGGCAATTTCTTTTTGAAAGGAACAACGAAAAACAATGAGCACAACTTTTATGACCTCTCCCAAACTGCTGTTTACATCAGAGTCAGTGACGGAGGGTCACCCCGATAAGATCTGCGATCAAATATCGGATGCGGTCCTGGATGCCTGCCTCGAGCAGGATCCGAACTCACGCGTCGCCTGCGAAACGGCGACCAAGACCGGGTATGTAATGATGCTTGGCGAAATCACTACGCGTGCCAATTTCAACTATGATGATCTGGCGCGCAAGGTGATCACGGAAATTGGCTACGACTCAAGCGAGAAAGGCTTTGACGGAAATTCCTGTGGCGTGCTGGTCGCGATTGCCAAACAGTCGGGGGATATTGACATGGGCGTCAGCAAATCGCTGGAGGCCAAGGGCGGAGATAATGTAGATATTGATAAGGTCGGCGCAGGCGATCAAGGCATGATGTTTGGCTTTGCCTGCAATGAAACGCCGACTCTCATGCCCATGCCGATTTATCTGGCGCACAAACTGACTCGTCGATTAGCGGAACTGCGCAAGAACGGCACGTTGCCTTGGCTTCGTCCCGATGGCAAGAGCCAAGTTACCGTTCAATATGCACAGGGTAAACCCAAACGCATTGACACCGTTCTGATTTCCACACAACATGCACCAGATGTTTCCCATGTCGAAATCACAGAGCAAGTCATAGAAAATGTAATTCATCCTTCCATGCCGAAGGAAATGGTGGACAAGGATCTAAAGATTTTTGTAAACCCAACTGGACGGTTTGTGATTGGCGGCCCGATGGGCGATGCCGGTGTAACCGGGCGCAAGATCATCGCCGATAGCTACGGCGGTATGGGGCGTCATGGAGGCGGTGCCTTTTCTGGAAAGGACCCAACCAAGGTGGATCGTTCCGCTGCCTACGCGGCGCGCTATGCTGCCAAGAATGTGGTCGCTGCCGGGCTCGCCGACCGCTGTGAAATTCAGGTGGCGTATGCGATTGGCGTGGCTCATCCGCTTTCTGTCAATGTGGAGACATTTGGCACCGCGAGAATTTCGGATGACAAAATCTCGCAATTGATCAGCGAACATTTCGACCTGCGTCCGGGTGCGATCATTCGTGACTTGAATCTGCGTCGGCCCATCTATCGGAAGACGGCTGCCTATGGTCACTTCGGCCGCGATGATGTTGATTTCCCGTGGGAAAAGACGGACAAAGCGGAGGCGTTGAGAAAGGCCGCAGGATTATAGAGAACAGAAGCGCATCCGATGGCGATGCGCTTTTTTATTTTTACTTATTCCGGTGGGCATGATAATGGGAAAGGTTACAGCGATGCAATAATTTGTGGTCGCCCAAAATATCCGAAGGCTTCCCCGATGCAACAATTTGATGATCTTCTGAGAAGACACAAATCGAACTGGCAATTTCTTCGGTCACCGATAAATCATGCGTGGCAACGATCATCGTTTTGCCCTGCCTGTGCTGTTCCAGGATGAATTCGATCAGCCAGGATTGACTGCGCGGGTCGAGGCCGGTCGTGGGTTCATCCATCAGCCAAACCTCCGGTTGCAGAGTCAACAAGGAGGCCAGCGCGACGCGGCGCTTCTCTCCGCCCGACAGACGATGCGGCGCGCGGTCCCGAAGCTTTTCGATCCGAAGCGCTTCGAGGGCTGAATCGACCCGCCGATTGACCTCTTCGCGCGCCAGCCCAAGTTGAAGCGGTGCAAAGGCAATTTCATCCAGCACGGAGGCGGAAAAAAGTTGGACATCCGAATCTTGAAAGACCAATCCAACGCGCCGCCGAAATGCAAAATTGAACTCGTCGTTGCGGAAGGCCTCTTCGGTAAGCAGCTGGCCAAATGCAGAAACGGTGCCGCTTGCGGGAAAGTAAAGACCATCGAGCAGATTCAATAAAGTGCTTTTGCCGCTTCCATTCGCACCGAGAATGACAAGCGATTCCCCGGCAGGCACCTTAAGGTTGACATGCTCGAGCGCGGTTTGCTTTTCCTCATAAGCATAGGATATATCGCGGACATCAAAAACAATCTCTTCGCTCAAAATAATTTTCCTTTATCGTCCAAGAAAAATGGTGAGGGCTGTGATTCCAAGAATGATAAATAGCCAAAGCCAATCCCTGGATTTCATCTTGAATGGTTTCAAAGTGACGATGGAACCTCGAAAGCCGCGCGATTGCATCGCCAGATAAACTTCACTGCTCAGATTTAACGACTTGCTCAAAAGCGCGCCGCTGATAGCCGCCAGCACTCGTTGATTCTCGGAAGTACTTAAATAACCAACTGCGCGACTCTTGCGCGAGAGAAACATATCATTCGCAATATGAAGCAATAAATAAATATAACGATATGTCATTCCCAGAATCAATATCAAAACATCCGGCAAGCGAAAAACACTCAGCGCGCTCAAGACGGTATTCCACGGTGTCGTTAAAATCAACAGAAGCGTCAGCGAAACCGAGGTGCTGACTCGCAACAACAAAAATAGAACTGTGCTTACGCCCGTTGTCGTGATGACCAACCCGAGAGGCAGATGGAAAAGCGCGGGGCCGGGAGTGATGAACAAAGCTGGGACAACAATCAGACCGGTGAAGAACGGAAGCGCCAGCCATACGCGCTTGATCAAATAATCCGCGGGGATCGCCGAAGTCCACGCGAAGAACAAGGTCAAAAGATAAATGGCAGCGATCACCCACAAGCTGCGCGAAAGGCTGACGCCGATCAGCAATGCCAGCGTCGCAATGACTTTTACGCGCGCATCCAAGGATTGGAACAATCCCGCACGCGAACTGATCTCTTCCGCAAACAACGAATGCTCAAGAGCCTCTGTGATGCCATGCAGGCTACGCTCAAGGACGCCAACTCGCTTATGAGGGTGAGAGGCAGATACAGCGTTCATTCTATAAAATATCACTCCGTCTTTTGTTGTCTGATTTGCGACACAAGCCAATCCTGCCAAGCGTCCACCCCCTCGCCAGTTCGACAGGAAAGCTGGAATTGCATAACGCCCGGGTTGAGAACTTCGACACCCTTCTGGAAATAATCCATCCGGAACGAAACGTATGGAAGCAAGTCAATTTTGTTGATAACCACCGCATCCACCCCGTGATACATCCCAGGGTATTTATACGGTTTATCGTCCCCTTCGGGGATGGACGCCACAAGAACACTTTTATGAGTCCCCAGCATAAAGCTAGCCGGACAGATAAGGTTGCCTACGTTTTCAACGATGAGCAAGTCAATAGCAGACAAGTCGATGCGCGGCAATGCCTCCTTTAACATGATTGCATCCAAGTGACAATCCCCCCCAGTGTTAATTTGCACTGCCGTCGCACCCGCCGCGGCGCCGCGGTCAGCATCCAGGCTGGTGGCAATATCGCCATTGATCATTCCGATACGCACTTTGCCTTGTAATGCACGGATGGTCCGCTCGATCAGTGAGGTCTTTCCCGCTCCAGGCGAGGCCATGATATTCATCGAAAATACACCGGCAGAGTCCAGGAAAGTACGATTTTCCTGTGCCAGGAGGTCGTTTGCGGAAAGTATTTTTTCAACAACAGGAATATTTTGCGACATTCTATTTTTCCAATGAAGAGAAAACGGGCTTCTCTATCGTTTCAACATCTATAGAATCCAAGAGAAATTCTTGGCCAGCGGTAACCTTTATGCGCATGCTTTCGCAACTGGGACAAGTCAGAGTTTCTTCTCCGGGAGTATAAATATTACCGCAATCAAGGCACAGGAATTCAGCAGGGACGCGCTTGAAGTGCAGGCGCGCTCCCTCAGCCGCGGTATCTTTGGCGATAATATCCCAATAGTATTGCACCGAATCATCCATAATGGAAGCAAGTTGACCAATGACCAAATAAAGATCGGTCACCCGCACCGCATCAGCCTGTTGTGCATAGCGCAAGCTGATTTCCAGAATGGATTCGGCGGCAGAGAGTTCGTGCACTTTACCCGTTTTCTCCCATCAGACGTTGCCAGAGATAAAATTCTTATCCCTGTTACGAGTTTTTCTGGTCTTTCTGCTGCGATCCTGTACCAGCCGTCAACAACATACTAAACAACCAGACCACGATCGCGATGATCACGATCCCTGCAACTGCCGAGAAAACATATCCTAAATTCGCGTTGCCCAACGCAGGCAGGTTATAGTCCGCAAACGGAGCACCCCACAAACCGGATAGCTTCTGCAATCCAGCCGGAATGTAACCCAAGCCGCGACTGGCAAGTTCATCCGTTCCCCATTCGCCAAAAGCGGTGCCCGGCGCCAGCAGACCCAGCGGAGAGGCAATGATCAGCACCACTAAAACTATCCAAAGTGCGCGCAGTTTCTGCAAGCCGCCCGCTTCTGCCAGAGCGGCAGGCTTCTCGGCCGCCTCCAATACAGAAATGTTCGAGCGCTGCAAATAAGCCACCACCAACGCCGCCAAGATCCCTTCCACCACCGATGCGATTAAAGCATGAGGGATGATCATGGCGGGAATCGTAACCGAGAGCGGATAAGGCGCATATAACGGCGCTCCGTTCGCGGAATGGAATAGAAGCGGCTGGATTCCGAATTCAACGCCGGCAAAGAAAGCCGCGACGGTCACGCCCGTCCAGCCGCCGACAAAGGCACCCACCAAGCGCCGCTTGGAAGTCAGAGCTTGATTTTTCGAGAAAGCGCTGTAAATAGCGTAAGCAATATAAGGTACGGTGATCGCCATGTTGAAGCAGTTGGCGCCGTACGCCGTAATGCCTCCATCGCCAAAGAAAAGAGCCTGAATGAGCAGCGCGATGGATACCACGATCGTGGCAGGCTCCGGTCCGAGAATGATGGCGGCGATGGTGGCGCCGATAGCATGAGCCGTTGTCCCGCCGGGGATCGGGAAGTTGAACATCATAATCACAAAAGAGAACGCTGAGAGCAAGGCGATCAGCGGCACACTACGCGCATTCAACTTCTCCCGAATTTTGCGAATGCCGATAATCCAAAACGGCAAAGCAACCAGGAACATGATAATGCATGTCACCGGACTGAGATAACCATCCGGGATATGCATGGCGGTCGTGCCTAACCATAACAACAACGCACCATAATAAATGACGAGCAACTTGACTCTTTTCGATTCGGTAAACATCTTACGAATCTCCTTTCTTGGATTTGATTTTTTGACACTTTGGACATATGCCAAAGAACGTCACATGACTGTTGATAAAACGATATCCGCTCGATTTCTCCAACCGACGAATTATGCCATCCAGCGCTTCGGGCTGGACCTCGAAGCTTGCTCCGCACGATTGGCAGCTCAAATGATGATGATTTCTTCCAGCAATCTCGTAAACCAGTCTTCCACTGCTGACCTGGGAAGAAATTGCCAGTCCAGTCCTCTCCAAAAATTCCAGTGTGCGATAGACGGTCGGCTCCGTCAAACTGGGTGTGTCACGACGGGCTTTTTTGTATACTTCGGTTGGCGAAAGATGTGCGCCGGAATGGTGAAGCACATGCAGGATTGCCATCCGTTGTGGAGTCATGCGGAAACCGCGTGCTCGCAATCCGGGAGCGTACTCAGAACCACAAGTCATATAAATTCCTTGTTGTAAGTTTTTTCAACAGCATATTTAGATTGTACTCGTTATTATAACTTCTTGCAATAATATTTTCCTGTGTTACAATAGCGATTGCTTGAAAATTACACCCATGAAAAGGAATAACCGAAAAATGAAATCCCGGATGCTCATCTTCGTATTAATTGTTTCAGTATTAACCGCCTGTGCTCCAGCCGCCAATTCATCATCATCCCAAAATGGCATCGAGATCGAACAGGCGCGAATCGTGGTTGCCGGCAGCGCCATGGCAACATCAGCCGCGGAAATGAACGCCAGCGCCACATCTATGCCGGGAATGAACATGAACAATTCCTCCACCCCGATGGCGGGAATGGACATGGGGACATCTTCTCTTGCCGGGTATTTGGTCATTAAAAACACCGGTTCAACCGACGATCAATTGATTAGTGCCAGTGCAGATTTTGCGGGCATGGTCATGCTGCACAAAACTGTGATCAGCAATAACATCGCCTCAATGCAGGAAGTGCAGTCCATTGACATTCCCGCTGGTCAGACTGTGACTCTTCAACCCGGCGGCTTCCATATCATGTTTATGAATCTAAAGTCAACGCCGCAAGTCGGAACCAAAGTCGCGTTAACTCTTGTTTTTCAAAAAGCCGGAACGATTACCGTTCAAGCTGACGTGACTAGTGAATAACAAGCGCACGAATTTCCTCATTCCATTTCTCGTTGCCGCCGTCTTGGTAGCGATCACAGGAGGAGCCTTGATCTATAAACGGATCAAAGCTCCTGTGTATAATGGTATAGCGATTGATCCTCCCAAAGCCATGTCGGGGTTTACACTTCAATCGGTAAACGGACCGGTAAGCTTGGAGAGTTTTCGCGGGAAATATGTATTGCTTTACTTTGGCTATACTTCATGCCCAGATGTTTGTCCGCTCACGCTTGCCACACTCACAGAAGCGTTATCCAAATTGGACAGTAAGAAGGCCAGTGACTTCCAGGTCATTTTTGTCTCCGTGGATTACAAGCGCGATACTCCGGAAGTCAGCAATGCATTTGTCAAGAAATTCAATCCAAGTTTTATCGGTTTGAGTGGCACGGAGGATCAAATTAATCAGGTTACCAAGGAATACGGCATTTACTATAAATTCAATCCGCCAGATCCTACAACAGGATATTATTCTGTGGATCACACTGCGATCGTTATGGTTTTGAACCCAAATGGTGGATTGGTTCTGACTTGGCCTTTTGGTACTCAACCGGATCAAGAAACTTCCGATTTGGATATTCTAGCCAACCGGTGATTATTATACAAATCCTCCAATGTCAACAATTTCACTCAAGTTACTCGGGCTTGTGCGGCACATTCTGTTGGCAATATCATCCATCCTGGCCGGCTTGTTGGCAGGTGCTATTGGGTAGAATCCATAATCCCTATTGTATTATCGGTACTTTGTTGACTAAGGAGGAATGGGGTAAAATGGGGGCTCGGAGGTGCACGATGGTTCAGAA
>Ga0335081_10021896_pt1 | contig 10340 bp, 8 predicted proteins | sample Lox_Sample_35_FD_206713 | JGI IMG/M metagenome (GOLD analysis project Ga0335081, IMG submission 206713) | Soil microbial communities from Loxahatchee National Wildlife Refuge, Florida, United States - Lox_Sample_3.5 | ecosystem: Environmental > Terrestrial > Soil > Wetlands | place: USA: Florida...
TTCTGGATTTAGATTCTGTTCATTTTCGTCAGCCATTGCATCGATAATTGGTTTGACGCTCTTTATACTGCCTACTCCGCCGAGCAAAATGATTACTTGATCCTTTGTCCCTTCGTCCGCCAGATGCCTTAGCAAAACAGGCTCTGCGGCCGAGCCCGCATCTAGAATCTCTAGCATTGGCGGGGTGAAGTTGAATACCCAATGAATCGGACTAGTAAAGTTTCGAGGCCCTGGCCATGACACCAGCCTCAATTTGTCGATTAGTCCCTCGATCTCTGCCTCCGTCGCGTGCATCTTCTGCTGACACTGCGCAGGTTTCCACACAAAACACAACGCGAGGAAGCAAACAAAGGCTGTCGTTTTTGGGCGACCATCCCGACGACATAATTCTGCTCTAGGCATTAACTCCTATCGCTGCCGCCAGGGTTTCGCCGATTGCCGCCGGGGATTTCGCAACCTTGATACCAGCCGCTTCCAGGGCTTTGATCTTTTCGGCAGCGGTTCCCTTTCCGCCGGAAATGATGGCACCGGCGTGTCCCATGCGGCGTCCGGGAGGAGCGGTCTGGCCGGCGATGAATCCGACAACCGGCTTCTTCATGTGAGTCTTCACGAACTCAGCAGCGGTTTCTTCAGCGTTGCCTCCGATTTCGCCGATCATGATGACCGCCTCGGTTTCGGGATCACGGTTGAATAGATCCAATGCGTCAACGAAGGTGGTGCCGATGATCGGATCGCCGCCAATCCCGATGGCGGTGGATTGTCCGATGCCGCGCTGCGTGAGTTGATGGACGGCTTCGTAGGTTAGAGTTCCAGAGCGCGAGACGATGCCGACGTTGCCTTCTTTGTGGATCGAAGCCGGCATGATGCCGATCTTGCATTTGCCAGGCGAGATGATGCCGGGGCAGTTGGGGCCGATGAGGCGCGAACGACGGTCCTGAAGAAATTCCCAGGCCTTGACCATGTCGAGCGTCGGAATGCCTTCGGTGATACAGACGATCAGATCGATTTCAGCATCAGCCGCTTCCATGATGGCGTCAGCGGCGAACGGCGGAGGCACGAAGATGACAGTGGCGTTGGCTTCGGTCTTCTCGACAGCTTCGCGGACGGTGTTGAAGATCGGCCAGCCTTCGTGGGTGGTGCCGCCTTTGCCAGGAGTAACTCCTCCGACAATTTTGGTTCCGTAGGCTGCGCTGGCCTTAGCGTGAAACGTGCCCTCGCGGCCAGTGAGGCCCTGTACGATTACGCGCGTATCTTTATCGACTAAGATTGCCATGTTTGCTCCATCTATGAGTGCCGGGGGCTAAAGCCCCAATTCGTTTTTGAATCTTTGACGCGGTGCTGAAGCGCCGCTCTTCCTGGGCTCTAAAGCCAGCAGTTTTAGAGCGCCGTTTTCCACGAAACTTATCGCCATTCCGTAACGCCTAATGTACCGCGGGCGGCGGCTACTACTTTGTCGGCCGCGTCTTTCATGGTGTCGGTCACGACAAAGTTGAATCCGGAATTCATGAGGATTTTCTTGCCTTCCTCGACGTTGGTTCCTTCGAGACGAAGCACGATCGGCAGCTTGATGTTTGTCTTGCGAGCAGCTTCGACTACGCCCGTGGCCAAAGTATCGACCCGCAGGATGCCGCCGAAGATATTGATCAGGACGGCCTTCACGTTTCTATCGCTAAGAAGGATTTCGAATGCATGAGCCACCTGTTCGGAGCTGGCGCCGCCCCCGACATCGAGGAAGTTGGCCGGCATGCCACCGGCATACTTGATGATGTCCATCGTGGCCATAGCGAGGCCGGCGCCGTTCACCATGCAGCCGACGTTGCCATCGAGCTTGATGTAGTTGAGGCTGTACTTGGAAGCCTCGACCTCGAGGGGATCCTCTTCGGTGATGTCGCGCAGCTCACGCAGATCGGCGTGGCGGAAGAGCGCGTTATCGTCGAAGTTGAACTTGGCATCGAGGGCGAAAAGGCGTCCGTCGGTGGTCGTGATGAACGGATTGATTTCGACGAGCGACGCGTCTGTGTCGAGAAAGGCTTTGTAGAGGCTGGTGAGGAACTGCACGGCGGGATTGATCTGCTTCGCGCTCAATCCGAGCATGAAGGCGATCTTGCGCGCCTGAAATGCTTCGAGACCCATGCCAGGATCGATGTGCTGCTTGAGGATCGCGTCGGGATTTTCGGCGGCCACCTGCTCGATTTCCATGCCACCCGCGGCCGAAGCCATGAATACGGGCTTGCCTTCGGCGCGGTCGACCAGAATTCCGAGATAGAGTTCTTTTTCGATGGGGAGCGTTTCTTCGATCAGAAGGCGGCGCACGATGCGGCCTTCGGGACCGGTCTGATGCGTGACTAGCTTCATGCCAAGCATTCGGGAGGCGAGTTCTCCGGCCTCGTCGACGGACTTGGCGATTTTGACTCCGCCCCCCTTACCGCGGCCTCCGGCGTGGATTTGCGCCTTGACGACCACGCCGCTCGAGCCGGAGTTCAGCAGCTCTTTTGCGATGGATTCGGCCTCTTCGCGGGAAGTGGCCATCGATCCGCGGGGTACAGAGACACCATACTTCTTTAAGATTGCCTTTGCCTGGTACTCATGAATTTTCATAAATGATGACTCTTTCAGTAAAGACTTGGAAGGACCCTGCTTGCGGCTTGGAACTGCGGGCAGCAAACTTTTGATTTTATAGAACTGCGGCGGATTAGGGCAATGCTTGGAGGCCGATTTTTCAATAAGTTGTCCCAAAAAAGAAGGCTGAAATAAAGAAATTATGCGTCAGTGGGAGGGTGGGGACATCCAACACAGACTAATATTCCGTCCTCTTGCCCGAAGGAGGTTCCGTGAAGCTGATCTCGTTGAATGTCGCACTTCCGCGACTTGCTACATGGAGAACGCAGACGGTGAACACCGGCATTTTCAAGCAGCCTGTCTCGGGGCCGGTGCAACTACGCACACTCAATCTTGATGGGGACCGGCAGGCTGACCTCGCCGTGCATGGAGGACCGAATAAAGCGGTCTATGCGTATCCATCGGAGCACTACGAGTTCTGGAGCCGGGAATTACTGGCGCCGCGGTTTCCGTGGGGGATGTTTGGAGAAAACTTTACGACGGAAGGTCTGTTCGAGAGCGATCTGCAGATTGGAGACCGGCTACAAATCGGCGGCGCGATCATCGTGGTGCGCCAGCCACGGATTCCTTGCTACAAGTTGGGTGTGAAGTTTCAGCGCAGCGATATCAGCGCGCGCTTCCTGCGCAGCGGTCGCAGCGGATTTTACTTTTCGGTGGAACAGGAAGGAACGGTTGAGGCAGGCAATTCATTTGAGTTCCTGAGCCGCGCTCCCGAAGGCATTCGTATCGACGAGATGAACCGCTTGTTCGCTGAGGATATGTACAACGTTGCGTTGTTGAATAAAGCGATACAGAGTCCCGCGTTGCCGGAAGATTGGCGTGATTATCTGAAGAAGCGGCTCGTCGGTGCGCCTGCTGAGTCGTAGAGCCTTGCTCTTCGTCCGGGTCTGGGTCTGCGATGCGTCTTCTTCATGCCGTACAATCGGCACACATGATCCTCGACGCGCTCCATCGTTTGGCGAACCATAGCGAGTCGCTTTCTCGCGTCGAAGCTCGCGACGTGATGGCAGAAGTGTTGACCGGCAGATGCACGGACGCGCAGATTGCCGCGATGCTGATCGCGCTGCGGATGAAGGGCGAGACGGTCGAGGAGATCGTGGGGTTTGCGGAGGCGATCCGGGCCGCAGCATCTCCTTTGCCGATTGAACGGAATGGCGAGTCGTTGGCGGTGACTGGCACGGGGCGCGACGCTCTGGCGGAAGATCTGGTGAGCGATTCGTTGATCGACACGAGCGGCACCGGCGGAGATGCCAGCGGGACATTCAATATTTCAACGGCAACGGCGCTTGTGGTTGCGGGCGCCGGAGTGCGCGTCGCCAAGCACGGCAACCGCAGTATCAGTTCGAAATGCGGGTCGGCGGACGTTGTGGAAGCGCTTGGGGTGAACATTCAGCTCACTCCGGAGCAGGCGGCCCGGTGCTTGCGGGAGGTGGGGATCTGCTTTCTGTATGCGCCGAATCTACATCCGGCGATGAAGCAGGTGCAGGGGATCCGGCGCGAACTGCGGATGCGGACGATGTTCAATCTGCTCGGGCCGCTAACGAATCCGGCGCGGGCGAACGGGCAGGTGGTCGGTGTGTATTCGCTGGAATTGGTTGAGAAATTGGCGGAGGCGCTCAGCATGCTGGGGCTGCGGCGGGCGCTCGTCGTCCACGGACTGGATGGGCTTGACGAGATCACGATCACCGGAACTACCCGGATCGCCGAGGCGCGGGAGGGAGAGGTGCGATCGTACGAAGTTGAGCCGGAGGAGTTCGGGATGGTGCGCGGGACGTTGCAGGATATCTCAGGCGGGGATGCGGCGCAGAATGCTGCGATTATTCGCGATTTGCTGAGCGGGAAGAAATCTCCGTGCAGGGATGTTGTCCTTCTAAATGCTGCGGCGGCGCTAGTGGCAGCGGGAAATGCGGATCATGTTGGGCAGGCTGTGCCGATGGCGGCGAAGTCGATTGATTCGGGAGCGGCGTCCGGGAAGCTTGCCGCGCTGGTTCAGTTCAGCGCCTCGCTCGAGTAACCCCAAGTTCTATCACAAAGGGCACTAAGTCCCACGAAGGCCTACGTTACTTTTATCTTTTCTTGATATTGCGCTACCTGGACGTTCCATCCCAATTCTTTCGTCATTAAATCGCGCAGTTGGCTTGAGGCATCCGGCTCGCCGTGGACCAGGTATGTCGTCGCAGGCTGATTGCTGAAGGTGCGCAGCCATTGCAGAAGTTCCGGCGGATCGGCGTGATCGCTGAACTGTTCTAGCGCGGCGACCTGGGCGCGGATCGAAACGTAGTCACCATAGATCTTCACTTCGTCGGATTTGCTCTTGATCGCGAAGCCCCGCGTTCCTCGGGCCTGGAATCCGATGAATAGGATGAGGTTTCTGGGATCAGGAAGGCGCTGCATCAGGTGATGCAGAATGCGGCCGCCGGTGGCCATACCGCTGGAAGAAATAATGACTGAGGGCATTACGGCGTTGTTGATTTTCTTCGATTCTTCCGGCGTTAGCGCGAAGGTAAAATGCGGCCATCGGAGCGGCGATCCGTACTTGCGGATCATCTCGCGAGTCTCTTCGCTGTACTCTTCGTCGTGCTTCAGGAAAATTTCGACAGCCTTGATGGCCATGGGGCTGTCGCAAAAGACGGGCATGCGCGGAATTTGACCCGATTCCATGAGGTGCTTAATTATGAAGACGAATTTCTGCGTGCGCTCAATCGCGAAGGCGGGGACGATGATGCTACCTCCGCGCGAGGCGGTATCGCGGATGAGTTCGGCAAGTTCGGGCAGCGGGTCTTCTTTGGGATGTATGCGGTTGCCGTAGGTGGATTCCATGACGACGATGTCGGCGGATTCTCCCTCTTGCGGACCGGAGTGGACGACTTTTCCAGGCGCGACTTTGTGGTCGTGCACGCGGCCGATGTCTCCGGTGAAGAGCATGCGGCGGGATTGTCCGTCGATTTTCAAGGAAACTTCTGCCATGCACGAGCCGAGAATGTGCGCAGCGCGAACGAAGCGGAAAGAAATTTCGGGTGAGAGATCGACGGTTTCGCCGACGCTGACGGGCGTGAAATACTGCAGGGAGTTTTGAGCCTCATCGAACGTGTAGAGCGGCAGCGCGGGATCGTGCTTCGATTTCTTCGTCTTGTTATAGAAGCGAGCATCTTCTTCCTGCAGATGGCCGGAGTCCGGGAGGACAATGCCGCAGAGATCGATGGTTGGCGCTGTTGCGTAAATCGGGCCGCGGAAGCCTTCTTTGACGAGGCGAGGAATCCATCCGCAGTGATCGAGGTGGGCGTGTGTAAGGATGACCGCGTCCATTTCCTTGGCGGGAACGGGAGTGTCGCGCCAGTTGCGCTCGCGCCATTCTTTCGGACCTTGGAACAGGCCGCAATCAATGAGGATCTGGAATCCGCCCTTGCCCGTTGAATCGCCGGTGTTGATGATGTGTTTGGAACCGGTGACGGTGCCGGCCGCGCCGAGGAACTGGATATACGCCAAGAAGTGCCCTCCTGCAAGCGAATAAATTAACACGGGCGGCGGAGCCATGAGAGACGCGTCGCGCACGTCAGCAGATGGATGGCGCAAGCAGACTGCAGATTCCTCGTCGCTTCGCTCCTCGGAATGACAAGCTTGAATTTCATGCGGGCATAGAGCACAGCGAACAAAAGGTCCCTCCACTCCGGTCGGGATGACAATGTGAATTAACTCTCGGGGGCTGGGACTTTGAAGGTGTTGTTCTCTGTGTCGCGCTCGGGGACGCTCCCGTCGTTTAGGACAATCTCTTCGGGAGCTGCGGGAGTTTCGACGCGGATTGTGGCTTTATCTTTGGCGTGCACTTCGAGACGCTTTTTTGCTTCGCCGCCGGCGAATTTGACGATGATGGGCACTTCGGCGCCAGCCGTCCCTATATTGTCGACCGTCACTGTAAGGATGAACGTATTGTTCAGAGTCTTGCGGGAGAACGCCGATTCCACCTTGAAATCGGGCAGGCCGCGATCGCGATAGACCCAGTCGTCGAAGAACCATTCCAGATCTCGCTGGGTCTGCGTTGCGATCAGGCGCGGCATGTAGGAGGGTTCTTTATCTTGATCCGGGCGATAGGCGGCGATTGCTTTTTTCAGGGCGGCGGGGCCGATCATGTCGTGGAGCATCCACCAGACACACATTGACTTGCTGCGATAGAGAGCTTCGTTGGTTGTGCTGACGAGCGCCCGGTTCACTTCATCAGAGGAACTCGGCACGGTCTCGGACTCTTCAACCGCCTTCAGAACTGAGCGATGCTTGACCAGATAATCAATGGCGGCCTGGCGGCCGTTCTGCTGTTCGAGGTAGAGCGCTTGCGCGAAGTGGGCCAGACCTTCCTCGATCCATGGACGAGTGGAGTAGAACGCGGCGTGTGTGAGTTGGTGGGCTGCTGAGAGTCCGGCTCGACTTGAACCGGAATTCGCGAGTGGCGTGAACAAAAGCGAGCCGGTTTCGAACGGCGCAGACTCAGCATCGGTCAGGTCCACAGTTTGAGGCTTATCGTGGAGCGGACCGAACCAGTCGTTGATTAGAGGAGCGGCTTTTTCGGCAGCATCGGCGTAGGCTTCGGCGGCCGCAGCGTGAGATGGAAGATTGAAGACAGTGATCGAGGGGCGATCGACGACACCATAGTTCGCGAGGGCTAATGACGGCACGGCATGGCCGAGATCGTTATAGGAGCATTGAGCCCAGGCGAAGTTCGATGCGCCATCTTTCGTGATGCCTCGCATGAGTTTGCCATTGCATACGAGGGTTGGCGCGTTGGAACCGCCTGTCGCTACGGGATCCTGGAGATTGATTCTCAACGCTGATCCTGACTCGCGTGCTTTCCATCGGTTCAGCACTTCGAAGAGGCTGTCTCCCTCGGAGAGATTTGCGACGTCCGTGGCAATTGGATACCAGGCGACGTAACCCACTCCGCGAATTGCCGAACCGTCAGGACTGATCTGGTCCCAGTCGCTGCTCTTGGCAGCGTCGTCGGGCGTGCCGATCCGCGTTAGGCGGGTAGCGTCGAGAGCTACTACTCCTTCGTAGCCGACTTCGAGATCGACGGTACCGTGGGGAGCGACCGGTTGCGGCAAGGTGACGATTGCTTCGGAAAGAGCCCCGGTGTGGTCGATATCGGAGGCGAACGGTTGAGTCAGATATTGCACGGGCTTGCCGTCGGCCTTAACTGCCCGCCAATCGAGCGAAGACGAGATCTGCAATACGGCTATTTTTTGGGAAACGGTCGTATCGTTTCTCAGGGTGATCTTGCCGCGTGCGCCGAGGCGATGCTGCACTAGGTCGATTTGCAAGTTGAGATCGTAGTTCGTGATCGAGAAGGCCTCGCGGTCGAGGGCCAAACTCAAACCACTACCGCCGAGTACGCAGAGGGCGCCGAGTAGGTTAACGAGGAGTTTCGAGGCCAGAGACTTCATTTTTTGTTGGATGCGCCTTCTTTGGCCCGGCGCTGGCGCACGATCTCGTAGAGAACAACCGCGGCGGCGACTGATACGTTGAGTGACGGCACTTTGCCAAGCATCGGGATGGAAACCAGAAAATCGCACTTGCGCTTGACCAGATCGTGCAGGCCTTTGCCTTCGCCGCCGAGGACGAGCGCGCAATCCATGTTGTAGTCGATGGCGTCGTAAGTCTGGTCGGCACGCTCGTCGAGGCCGACTGTCCAGATATTGTTTTCCTTGAGTTCTTCAACGGTGCGCGAGATGTTCGTTACTTTCGCGATCGGGAGGTGCTCGCTGGCTCCGGCAGAGGATTTCGTAACTGTTCCGGTCACGGCTGCGGCGCGGCGCTCGGGGATGACGACGCCGTTTGCTCCGGCGGCATCGGCCGTGCGGAGGATCGCCCCAAGGTTGTGGGGATCTTCGACTCCGTCGAGGACGACGATTAGCGTATAGTCTCCGCGCTTGGCGGAGATGATGTCTTCGAGGTCGTTGTATTGCTTGGCGGAAGTTACGGCGACGACTCCCTGGTGCGCGGCGTTTCCGGCCATGCGATCGAGTTCGGTGCGTTGGAGGAATCGCACTGGAACGCCGATTTTTCTGCAGTCCTCGATCAGCCGCTGGAGGCGGAGGTCGTGGCGCTCTTTGGCCATCCCGATCCATTCGAAGGCGCGGCCGCGCGCTTTCAGGGCTTCGGTGACCGAGTTGATGCCGTAGATGTAATGCATGAAGAATTAGTGTATCGCGTCGAAGGCGCTGTCATTCGGGGAGAGGAGCGGCGTATGCATTATTGCTGGTGGCCGGACAATGCATAGGTCCTTCGCTTCGCTCAGCATGACAAAAGTCGTGGTTTTGACCAAATCATGGCTCGACGACAGAATCACGGAACAACATGACAAAAATCATTCGGCCGTCTCGAGACATTTCAGAATCCCCGCTGGCTCCGGACGCTCGGTGTAATCCTCGTCCACGGACGTCCACAGGATCGTGCTGCCTCGATCGACAATGTAGGTTGCGGGGATCGGTAGTTCCCAACTGTCATCGCCATTCGTGAATGGCAGATTCACGAATGCACGGCGATAGATCGCTTCCTGCGCTGCGGGCACTCGATAAGTCAGGCCAAATTGACGAGCGACCTTGTTGTTTGGATCAAAGAGCAAAGGGAAGCGCAGCTTGTGCTGATCGCGCATGAAATAGGACTGTTTGACCGTCTGCGGGGAGATCGCGACCAGCGATGCTCTGGCGTTCTCGATCAATGGCAGGACGAGATTCATTGCTTCCATTTGTCCGACACAGAAAGGGCACCAGCGACCGCGGATGAAGTGGATTACCAGGCGTCCACGCGAAAGGACGTTGGAGGATTTAACGATTTTGCCGTCTTGATCTTGCAATTCGAATTGCGGCGCTTTGGCGCCAACGGGAAGGATGTTCGCTGCGAGTTTCTCGGATTTCAGTTCTGCGACTGCCGCTGCGTGGACCGCTTGTGCCTCAGGCGGAACGTATTTCGCGATCATCTCCTTCCGCTCGGCTAGGATTTCGCGCAGTGGGCGGAAATCAAGGCCGGATGAAGATTCGTCGAGAGAACGCCATTTCATAACTAGTCCTGAGCTGCGAGTCCTGAGTTGCATCGTTTCTCGCGGCTCGGGGCTCGCGACTCGCTACATTCCCGGGAATTTCATTCCTGCCATGCGGCGCGCGAAGCTGGGCTTGCCCATCTGCTTGAACATCTTTTTCATTTGGGCATACTGGCGGAGAAGATTGTTGACTTCCTGGATCGTTGTCCCAGAACCGCGGGCAATGCGCTTGCGGCGGCTGCCATTGATGACCTCATGATGGTTTCTCTCATGACGGGTCATCGAGTTGATGATGGCTTCCACACGATTGATTTGATTTTCATCGACTTTGTCGGCGGCTTTCTGGAGGCCGGAAAACGGGCCAATCGAGGGAAGCATGCCCATCAGGCTCTTCATCGATCCCATCTTCTTGACCTGGCGGAGCTGGTCGCGGAAATCTTCGAGGGAAAATCCGTCGCCGGAGAGCGCTTTCGACGCCATCTCGGCGGCTTTTTTCTTGTCGATCTGCTGCTCAGCGCGCTCGATCAGCGAGAGGATGTCGCCCATGCCGAGTATTCGCGAGACGATGCGGTCGGGATGGAAGGGTTCGAGCGCGTCGTACTTTTCGCCGACGCCGATGAACTTGATGGGCTGTCCCGTGACCTGACGGATCGAGAGCGCTGCGCCGCCGCGCGCGTCGCCATCCATTTTTGTG
>Ga0335081_10021897_pt1 | contig 10340 bp, 8 predicted proteins | sample Lox_Sample_35_FD_206713 | JGI IMG/M metagenome (GOLD analysis project Ga0335081, IMG submission 206713) | Soil microbial communities from Loxahatchee National Wildlife Refuge, Florida, United States - Lox_Sample_3.5 | ecosystem: Environmental > Terrestrial > Soil > Wetlands | place: USA: Florida...
AATAGTCAACCGTGCGGTTGACCACGGCGCCTATTTCCAGGCGCAGTAGTCCATCACCATCTTGAGCATCGTGTCGCGGTAGGACTCTCTGCGGCCGGCGGTTGTCTGATCGCCGGCCGCAGCCCATCCAAGCATAGCTCCCACAATGACTTCTGCTATGACGTCGACGTCGGCATCGTCGCGGACGTAGCCCGCCCTCTGTCCGTCGGCCAGGATCTGGCGAGCCTGACGCTTGGCGCGTCCCCGCCACTCACTCGTCATGGTCACGGTCGCCTGGTCGTCCTCCGGCGAGGCCAGCAGGGCCAACAGGGCTGGATGCGCTTCCGCTGTGGCAGAGAGGTGCGAGGCGAGCTCCCGCAGCCCCTCCAGCGGCGGGGCCTTCAGATGCGGTGGCGGAGAGCCGGAGGGGTGCTCGAGCAGCGATCTGAGTGACGCACGATGCAGCCCGTTCTTCGAGCCGAAGTAGTGAAACAGCAATTGCTTGTTGACGCCGGCGGCGGCCGCGATTCGCTCCACGCGGGCCCCGGCGTATCCATGACGCGCGAACTCCACGCCGGCTGCGGCGAGGATCCGGTCGCGTCGCGGTATGGTACGGCCGGAGGTCATGACGCGCTCAACCATGCGGTTGACTGACCAGTGTAGTGGCCTGACGCAACTGCGTCAAGCTGGCCCAGGGCGCGGGCTCTGTCCCGGTGCGCGCAACTGGCTCTGAAGCCGTGGGCGACTCGCAAGCGCACCAGCGTCCTAGCCGGGGCTCTCCGTATCGAGCGTCTTGAGCGCGTCGGTGAAGGCGGCCGCGACCCCGTCCACGCAGGTGCGCAGCGATTCGAGATCGCCGGGCTGCGCCGCGCCGTCCTCCGCCGCGAGGCGACCGGCAAGATGCTCACCCTCGCGGCTCCGCGTGCTCACCAGCGGAAAGCCGTAGGATCCGCCGGACCCGGCCAGCCGGTGAAAGGCCTGTCGCAGCTCGGACGCTGCGGCGCGCTCACCCGCCGCGAGACGCGCCCAGAGACGGCGCAGCTCGTCCACCCGTTGTGCGGAGTCGGTCAGGTACTCGCGTCGCAACAGGCGGAGCTGTTGCGCCAGTGCGTCGTTGGGGTCGCCCGTCACGGAGTCCTCTGTCGTCGCCGAACTCAAGATACGCGCGGGGCCGATCCGGACGCGAGTTCACGACGGAGCAGGTGCCGGACGAACGGAATGACGCCTGGGTGTTCCGTGGCGATTCCCGTCGCCCTCCCGGCCCCCAGCACGATTCCAAGCACCGCGCGGCGCCGGTCCGCCACGAGCGCCACCGGCAGGCCGCCCCAGTACGCTTCGATGTCGCGTGCGGGCACCTGCCGCACCGTGGCACCATCGGGCGCCGGCACGCCGAGCGACAGCACCTTGGCGGACGCTCCGGCTCGAAGTGAACCGAGAGCGGGAAAGGCTTCCGATATCCAGGGCCCCACGACCGCCAGCAGCTCGGCGCGCGTCTCCAGCACACAGTCGGCCGCCCGCGCGACGAGCGAGGCACGATCGGCGATGGGCTCGACGGCCGGGGTCCCCGACGACGACTCTGCCCGTCGGATCTGGCCCAATGCCTGGGCGAGGACGTCGAGTCCGCTCGAGAAGTCGCGCCTGAGTCGACTGACCAGGGCATCGGGATCCAGCGCCGCATAGCGTGCCGGTCTTCCGGGAAGGCGCGCCACCGCCCCGCGCGCCGCCAGTGCCTCCAGCGCGTCGTAGGTGTTCGCTCGCGCGAGCCGGGCGGACTGCGCCACCGCGTAGCCCGTCGCGGGCGAGATCCCCAAGAGAGCCGTGTACACCTTGGCTTCGTTGGCGGTGAAGCCGAATCGCTGAAGGTCCATCATAGTAGTAGCATTAGCTACTACGTACGACGGCGTCAACGCCATGCCCTTCCGCGCGTCAGGTTGTGGCGAGCTCCCAGCCAGCCAGACGTGCGATCAGCGCCATCCGGAAGGTCACATCGGCCTGCCGGCTCTCGAGCGTCTTCCCCTCCTGGAGAGGGAAGGCGTGGTAGGACCACGGGGACTTACGCCGCGGATGGGCGCGGAGGTTCTTCGGGCTCCAGACGCCGCGCTCGTCGCAGTCCTTGAGCAGGCGCGCCCAGAGGCGCGGGGCGCTCGTCGAGTGCTGCAGCACGCCGAGGCGGGCGAGCAGTTCCATCCAATACAGCGCGAAGGGGAGGTCGTCGGCCTGGCCGGCGCTCGACACCTTCAGCGGATCGCCGAGGAGAACGAAATTCGGCTTGAAGATCTTCTTTCCGCATACGACGCCGAACGCCTTCTTGACGCCGGGCTGCGCGAGGTAGCCGCCGAGGCGGTCGACGAGGGCGGCGCGCTCCCGTTGCACGGCCGGGAGAAGCGAAAGCAGCGCCACGGAGAAGATCGTGGGGGGGTAGGCCTGCGGATGCAGCACCCAACTCCCCGACGATTTCACGAGAGGATTCTCGACCAGCTCGCTGCGCAGAAACTGCGAGATCTCGTTGGCGATGCGATGGGCCGCCCCGCGCACGCGGGGATCCTCGCCGAATCCCGCCTGGGCGAGCGCCGCAGCGGTCGCCTCCCGGATGATCTCTCTGACCCACGGCTCCACCCCCACCTCGGCGGCCGCGTACTTCTGGAACTCGAAGAGGAGCTTCGGGTCCTCGTCGCGAGACACGAGACGAAAGAGAAGTCGGCTGCCCAGTTTCAGCGGGCGCGACTCTTGGGTCCAGCCGAGCTCGACGAGCCGCCGATACTGGTGAAGCGTGCCGACATCCTTGATGCCCGCCGCCTTGTTGGCCGCGACGCCGAGCAGGTTGCCGCCCCACACCCCCGTATCCTTTTGTTTCTTCGCGACTTGCCGAGCCGGTGGGTAGGCGTCGATTTCCCCCCTCATCGCGTCCAGCCGCGCGGGATCGGCCGAGCCCGGGACGATTTCGGTGAGCGTCCGATACCTGATGGCGGGGCACCCAAATTCGAGGAGCCACGAGACGGGAGCGAGGTGCGAGGTGGGAAGAGTCAGAGCCTGCCTCCCGAGGAAGGGGCCTGCGCGGCGGCGAGCGGCCGGCAAACTTAATGTTTGCCCGGCCCGCCAGGCTAGGGGGCCGAGGGCCGTCTCACGGCCCCGATGGAGGCAACCCGACCACTCGCACCAGGGAGACGATGGCGTGGTCGGCATCCCCCCGCTCGGTGGTGAGCACGAGACGGTCCGGCCCTACGAAGGCCACACCTTCACCCTGAGGCTCCACGACTGGAATCGTGAGGCCGACCGCGGGAGTAACAGGTGACGGAAGGGAATCGCCCCTGAGCCTGAAGAAGTGCAGGGTCGAGTAGGTGCGCACCACCAGCAGCGCCCCGTCGGGCGAGACGCTCGCCCCCGTCACGAGGCGCATCCTGGTCAGGCTCGGCACCAGATCGAGGCGCCCGACGAGCCGGAGCGTGTCTACGTCGCCGGCCCGCTGCGGTGTGGTCCGCCGGGGCACCAGAAAGACGAAGGGCCGCTGACGGATCTCCTTGGTGATGATGAGAATGCGACCTGACGGCTCCACCGCGATGGCCTCCGCGTTGTGCGGATGGTCGGGGTAGCGGAGAGCGGTGGCGGATTCGAGCGGTACGCTGCGCGAGGAGTCCGCCCCTCCCCGCGGCGCGTCGGGCTCGGCGAGACGGTAGACGACGATATGGTCGCGATTGCGGGCGTTGTCGCCGATGTCGGCCGGATAGAGGCACCAGCCGCCGCGGCCCGGGCACGGCCCCGACCCCAGGTCCTCCCAATCGACATTAGTGGCGCCGGCGACCAGCACCGAGCCCAGGTCGTCTCCGGCCGAGTCCGTCGCGTAGAGCCGCGGTTCATCGCCGCTGTCGTTGTGGGTCCAGAATACGCCGCGCACCCGGTGGCTGGGCGCGACGCCTGAGCTCTCGACGAGCCGCGACGCGTGCACCACGCCGGTGTCGAGGAGCTCGAGGCGAGGCACGCCCTGGGCCGCGGCCGGCGACGAAACGACCAGGGCCAGGGCGAGGACGGCGGCGGGCCGCTGCATGGCCCGCAGGTTACGCGGGCGGAGCGCGGCAGGCAATCCTTGCCTGGCCCGCCGTCGCGTTCGATCTTACACGTGATGCCCACATCGCTGCAGGCACGGCCGGTCGAACGCCGGGAGCCCTTGGTGCGCCTGTCGGGGCGCGTGCTGTACCTCACCGAGGATCCCGACCTGATCCGGCGTCAGCTCGAGGGCGAAGATCTCGCCTGGAACAGCGCCGTGAAGCTGCGCGACAACATATCCACCGACGAGATCACGCCGGCCTACATCTGCTACTATTTCGACGAGACCCTCGGGGAATTCCCCTACCTGGGGCTCAAGGCGGGCGACCAGTTTCCGATCCCGCGCGGGGGCGTTCGGCGTGGCGGCTTCGTGGCGTCGGCCGCCGGCCGGCGACGGGGAAAGGGCTCGTCCCGCGAGCAGTCGCCGTACGCCGAGCTGATGGCGGGGATCCACCTGGTGGCGGGCGAAAGCATCGAGCGCATCTACCACGAGAACTGCCAGAACCTGGGGATCCTGACCACCACCGACTTTTCGATTCTGGAGCGCGTGAAGCGCGGGGAGCCGATCCCGCTTTCGGTCTTCACGGCGGGCGAGGGACAGATCACCCGGGACGTCATCGAGTACGGCGGCCTGTTCAACTACAACGTGGCGCGTCTTCAGGGGAAGGTAGCGGTGCCGCCGGTGGAGACGGCTTCGCGCCCCATGACGCTCGCGGAGAAGATCCTCGCACGGCACTGGGTCGTGGACGCGGCCGCGGCCCGGACCGGGGTGCGGGCGGTGGCGCCCGGCGACGAGGGCTTCGTGGTCACGGACATCCGCTTCAGCCACGAGTACGTCACGCCGATGGCGGCGATCTTCTTCGAGCAGTACGTCGGCAAGGACGAGCCGCTCAACGATCCGTCGTCCGTTTTCTTCTTCCGCGACCACCTGACGTTTCTCCGGGAGGCCATGACGCCCGAGCGCGTCGCCGAAGGGCTTCTCGACGTCGCCAACCAGCTGGAAGTCAAGCAGCGGGAGTTCGCGAGCGCGAAGGGCGTCAAGCTATACGGAGAGCTGGGTCTCGGGAGGCTGGGCTCCGAGGCGATCTGTCACTCGAAGATCCTCGAGGCGCACGCGCTCCCCGGGCAGGTGATCATCGGCAGCGACTCGCACACGCCGCACGCGGGCGCGGTAGGTTGCATCGCGTTCGGTGTGGGCACCACCGCGATCTTCAACAGCTGGATTACGCGGGACGTGCGGGTGCAGGTGCCCAAGTCGTTTCGGGTCGTGGTCCGGGGGCGCAAGCCGCCGCACGTGACCGCGAAGGACATCATGCTCCAGCTCCTGCGCCATCCGTACGTCAAGAACGGCGACGCGATCGGCCAGGTGGTCGAGTACTGCGGCGAGACGGTCGAGGACCTGAGCGTGGACGAGCGCGCGACGATGACCAACATGGCGGCCGAAGTCGGCGCGTTCACGGGGATCATCGCGCCAGACGCGCGGACGGTGCAGTATCTGGTCGAGCAGCGGGGGATCGCGCGCGCGGAGGCCGAGCGGCTCTGCGAGGGGCTCTTCTCCGATCCCGGCGCGGAGTACGTGACGGAGATCGAGATCGACGCCGGGAGTCTCAAGCCGATGATCGCGCTGCCGGGAGACCCGGGCAACGGGACGGCGATCGAGGAGCTCGGGGACCGGGTCAAGATCGACATCGCGTACGCCGGCTCCTGCACGGCGGGCAAGCGGGAAGACATGGACATGTATGCCCGGGTGTTTCAGGATGCGGTCGCCCAGGGTCGGCGCATCGCGCCATGGGTCCGCTGCTACATCCAGTGCGGCTCGCAAGAGGTGTTTCGGTACTGCCGGACGCAGGGCTACGACAAGGTCTTCGCGGCGGTGGGTGCGACCTTCATCGAGCCCTCCTGCGGGGCCTGCATCAACGCGGGGCCGGGTGTCTCGCGGACCAAGGGCGAGGTGACGATCTCCGCCATCAACCGCAACTTCCCCGGGCGCTCAGGCCCCGGCCAGCTCTACCTCGCCTCGCCGTTCACGGTCGCAGCCTCGGCCCTCAGCGGCTACATCACCGCCTGGGAGCCCGAGCGCTCCCCCGCATCGGTGGCTTGATGACCGCATAGGGGGCCGCCCCGGCACCGATCGTGCCGGGGTGGTGCCGCGCTTTGAGGCCGATCTCCCGCTGGCGCGACGCGAGCCCCCATCGCATTGTTACGATATGGTTCAACACACCCTCGATCCCGGGCTGCGATTGGCCAGGCTCTGCAAGGCCGTGGGGCACCCTGCCCGCCTCGCGATTCTCCGGTATCTGGCAGGCCGGACCACCTGCACTTGCGGGGACATCGTCGATCAGCTCCCCCTGGCGCAGTCCACGGTTTCCCAGCACCTCAAAGTCCTCAAGGACGCCGGGCTGATCGTGGGCGAAATCGATCCGCCGCGCGTGTGCTATTGTCTCAATCAGCGGGCGCTGGAGGAGCTGAAACGGGCCGTCGCGGCGCTCTGAGCGCGAGCTCGGCTCAGCGGCCGGAGGTCTTGACGGCGTCGAAGAGCAACGGGTAGGTGGCCAGGCTCTGGCCGCGGTACTGCGGACGAAAGCCGAACAGGATGACTCTCCCCCTGCCCCGCCGGACCTCCACGAGGGCCGCCTTGCCAGCGACGTGCGGCGCCCCCAGAAGCCATCCCGACAGCAGGACGTCGGCGGGGTCGGCAGGGTAGCGGCCGACGACCGTGACCCGCGCGGGGTCGAGAACGTCGAACGCCGGGCCGGATTCGAACCACGCGATGGACTGCGCCGGCATCCCCGCCGCGAGAGCCTGTGTGGTGTCGAGCTGGAGCCGGAGAATGCTCCCCGGGGCATAGAAGTCCGACGGCAGCAGATCCATCAACCCATCGGACACGGGAAGATCCAGGGCCCCGATGGCGAAGTCGCACGCCTCGTTGAGCGCGATGAGCGTGCCGCCGGCGTCCACGAAATCCCGCAGCGCCTGGACCCCTGATGCCCCCAACCCGCCCGCCCAGCGCGCCGGATAGCGCCGGGCCGGCAGCCCCTCCAGGATGGCGCGCCCGTCTTCGCTGGGCAGCACGATGGCGTCGAAGCGTGACGCGAGGTTCCCGGCGCGAATCGTGGAGTCCATCAGGGATTCGTACGGCACGCCGAAGGTGTCGAACGCCCAGCGGGTCCAGCCTTCGTCCATGGCGGCCACATAGGAGCGGTACACGCCCACCCGCACGGCTCCGGGGCCGCCGCCCGAGAGCCCCTGCACGTGGTAGAGAGGAGGCCGCGCCGAAACCGGCGCCGATAGCGCGACGGGCAGGGAGTCCGCGGACGCGAGCACTCGGACGCCAAGCAGCAGAGCAAGATCGTGAGCGGTCACGTCGTAGGGCCGTTGCGGCGGGCCGCCCGGGTACTGGTGGAGATCGGGATAGAGCTCCCGCGCCAGCAGCGCCTTGGCGAACGCGGCGTACGGCTGTCGGAGCACGACGACGTACGTGCCGGGGAAGAAGCGCTCGAAACCGAGGGTGAACGGGGCGAGCGCCGCCCGCACTTCCACCTGCGCGTGCCGCAGAATCTCGAGGAGTGTGCCGAGCGCCATATCGTTCTGCCCGGCCGTCGGGATCACGAAGGCCCACGGCCAGCCGGGCCACCCGCGCGAGGCACGATCGAGCACCTGCCACGAGGTGCGGAGCCACCGCTCCCGATTCCGGGAAACCTGATCGAGCAGCGCCATCGCGCTCGCCGCCTGGTAACGGACGATGTCCGCCAGCGTCCAGACGCCACCGGGCCAGGGGTCGACGAAGTTCCATGACGCCGTGCGCGGATCGACGCCGAGCCCCGCGCGCAGGCTCTCGGCCGGCACGTCGACCGAGGTTGCGAGGGCGGCGCTCGCCGTCTCCGTGAGAATCCGGACGGCGCCGTGGTAGTGCTGAAAGGCGCGGGCGGGTGTCCATGCGTCGTAGAGGGCGTTCACCGCGACCCCCGAGAACCCGTCCGCGGTCATGCGCCAGGCAATCGCCAGGCCCAGCGCGTTGTCGCCCTGGACGAGCAGCGGGTCCACGTTGGGCTCGGTGGGGCTCATGTACGGCGGAACGAAGATCCGCGAGCCGTAGCGTCCCTGCTGGTGCAGGTCCAGCGTCACCTGCGGGTGCCAGATGCCGTAGAGGCTGTCCACCACGAGGCGCGTCTCGACCTGCGTGAACGCATACCAGTCGCGGTTGTTGTCGTGTCCCGCGTAATGATGGTAGAGCTCCGGTGGACCGGTTCCTTCCGCGCTGGTCCCGAGCGTCTGGTCGTACCACCGCGACACGATGTTGACGCCGTCGGGGTTGAGCGACGGCACGAGGATCACGACGGTGTTCTCGAGGATGCGGCGCACGTCGGCGGACGTGTCCGCGGCCAGCCGGTAGGCGATGTCGAGCGGCGAGAAGAAGCCGCCTACCTCGGTCGAGTGGATGCTCGAGGTGAGCAGCACGAACACCTTGCCACGCCGGAACAGCGCTTCGCGCGCGGCCGGATCCCGAACCCGGCGCGGGTCGGCCAGGTCGTGCTGCGTGCGGCGGAGGGCCTCCAGGTGGGCGAGGTTCGTCGGGCTCGAGATGAACGCCGCGATGAACGCCGCCCCGTTGGTCGTGCGGCCCAGCTCGCGCACCCGGACGCGGTCGCTGGCGGCGCCCAGGGCCAGGAAGTAGCGCACGATCGGATCCCACTCCACGAGGCGGCGCTCGGTACCCGGCTCGAAGCCGAGAACGGACGCCGGCGTGGGCACCCGGGTCCGTCGGGGCGTCGTCGCGCGGTGGGAGGCGCGCTGCGGCGCGCGCTGTGCGGCGAGCGGCGCGTTCAGCGTCGCGGCCGAAAGCAGGGTCAGGAGCAGGCGGCGGACGGGGACCTCCCTTGGAGCGGTGCAAGCGTCGAGCCCCACCCCGGTCGCCCGGGATGGGGCTCGAAGTTAAGCAACCTCAGCGGCGAGTACTACTGCAGCCGCTTGATCTCGACGCGCATGTTCTGCGCGCGACCCCTCGCCGTACGGTTGCTGGCGATCGGGTTCGCGGGGCCGTAGCCGGTGGCCGTCAGATCGGCCGCCGGCACACCCTTGCTGATCAGGTACGTGCGCACGGCCTCGGCGCGCTGGCGGGACAGCGTCATGTTCCGCACCCGAGTGCCGACGCTGCTGGTGTAGCCGCCGATCTCCCAGCGGGAGCCGGGCATGCCCTGAATCGTGATGGCCACCTTGTCCAGCTCGGCCCGCGCCGCCGGCGTCAGAATCGCGCGGTTCAGCCGGAAGGTGACGGCGCGCATGACCAGCGTCGCGCCCACGGCCTCCGGCAGCTCGACCGGCCGTGCCGCGATGACGACCGTGGCGATCGCGGACGCCGTCTTGCCGTCCACGCTCGCGGCGATGTGCGCCACACCGTTCGCTACGGCGGTGGCGACGCCCATCGAGCTCACCGTCGCGACACCCGCCGCGTCACTCGTCCAGGTGAACATCTTGCCGCTGATGGGCCGGCCATTGGCATCCGTGGCCTGTGCCGTGTACTGGGCCGTGGCGCCCTTCTGATTGAGGGAGGACGCGCTCGGCGTCACGCTGACCGACGCGGTCATCTGCGCCACGGTGACCGTCGCGGCCGCGGTCTTGCCCGACGAATTCGCCGTGATGGTCGCGGTGCCGTTGCCCGTCGCGGTGACCATGCCCGAGGCGCTCACGGTGGCCACGGACGGGTTGCTGCTGCGCCACATGAACGCCGCGCCGGAGATGGGGCTGTTGCCCGCGTCACGCGCGGAGGCGCTCAGCTGCTGCGTCGAGCCCAGCGCGTTGAAGGAGGCGGTGCTCGGAGCCACCGCGACGGTGGCCGCGGTCCGCGAGACCATGACGTTCGCGGAACCCGTCACGCCTTCTGCCATCGCGCTGATCGTCGCCGAGCCGTCGCCCACGGCGGTCACCATCCCCGTGCTGGAGACGGTGGCGACCGACGGGTTGCTGCTGCGCCAGCTGAACATCTTGCCCGCCATCGGCCGGCCTTTCTGGTCCGTCGCCATGGCGGAGAACTGCTGCGTCGAGCGCAGGGACGCCAGGGTGGTCATGCCCGGGGTCAGCGCGATGCGCGTCAGGACCTTCTTGCCGCCCACGAAGTAAGAAAGGCCGACGGTCACCAGCCCGAGGCCCGACGTCTCGCTCCGCACGCTGAGCAGGTTCAAGCCGCCCTCGACCCTGAGCGCGAGCGCGTCGGCCAGCATGTGCCGCACGCCGACGCCGAGGTTCACCGCGGCCTCGCTGGTGCCCACGTCCTTCTCGTACGCCAGGCCGACGCCGGCCGTGACGAAGGGGCTCGTGACCTT
>Ga0335081_10021898_pt1 | contig 10339 bp, 8 predicted proteins | sample Lox_Sample_35_FD_206713 | JGI IMG/M metagenome (GOLD analysis project Ga0335081, IMG submission 206713) | Soil microbial communities from Loxahatchee National Wildlife Refuge, Florida, United States - Lox_Sample_3.5 | ecosystem: Environmental > Terrestrial > Soil > Wetlands | place: USA: Florida...
CGCTCGCCTTGCTGCGCGAGCGATTCCGTCTTCTCGCCGCCGGCAAGCCAAGCGGCGTAATCGGTCGGAGTCATCACGTAGATCCAGCCGATCATTTCCGAATGGTTCGTGCCGCAGTATTGGGCGCAGAAGAGATGGTACGTGCCCGTCTCGGTGGCCTGAAACCAGAGCGATGTGTAGCGTCCCGGGAGCGCATCCTTTTTGACGCGAAACGCGGGAATGTAGAAATCGTGAATCACGTCCTGCGAGGTCATCGTCAGCTTGATCGGCACGCCCACGGGAACGTGGAGTTCATTGATTTCGCGAGGTCCCTCGGAATGCTGCAAGTGCCACATCCATTGCTTCCCGATGACGAAAATCTCAGAGGAGGAAGCAGGAGGACGGCCGTTCTGGACGTAGAGAGCGGCAGACCAGACAAACAGAACCGCGCAGATCAGAGACGGGATGATGGTCCAGGTGAGCTCGACGGCCAACGGCGTATGCGTTTCGACGGACTTTTCGTCGTCCGACCGGCGGCGGTACTTGATCATGAAAACGAAAATGATCGAGAAAATCAGGACCGTGAAAAACGCGGTGATTCCCGAAAGGACGAGATAGAGGTTGTCGATTCCCGCGGCGGTCGTAGAAGCCGCGGGAGGCTGCAGCGGAATCATCTCCGCAAGAGAACCAAGTCCCGATTGTATGAGGCCCATCATCTCAGTTCCGTCACAATCCTTTGTAAATCGCGATACAGCGCGCGCGTCACGCTCTCTTCCCGTGCAGCGGGTAATGCTCGCCGCGGAAGAGCACGATCAAGAAAATTCCGCCGATCAAAACCGTCGCCAGGCCGCCCAATTGAAGCACTCGAGAAATCAGCAGCCCGTATTTTCCCGTGTGCGGATCGTAGTGATAGCAGAAGAGCAGGACCTGATCGACCGGAGAGCCGATTTTCCCTTCCGAGGCTTCCACAAGCCCAAGGCGCATGTCTCGCTCAGGATAGGTGACGCCGTAGAAGTAGCGCGAAATTTTCCCCTCAGGCGTCAAGAGCATGATTCCGCTGGCATGCGCATACTGCTTGGAATCGGGGTCGTAGGCGTAGCGGAAACCAACCGCAGCAGCGAGCTGCTTGATCTGCGATTCTTCGCCCGTCAGGAAGTGCCAGCCTGAGGCCGCGCCGGGACGGTTGTACATGCCCAGGTAAACTGCTTTCTTGGCTTCGGCGAGGGGCGGCTGGTCGGTCGGATCGATGCTGACGGTAACGACGTTGAAATCCTTGCCGACGCTCATCGGAATCTGCTCAAGGCTGCGGTCAAGGCCGTTGAGCACCTGCGTGCAGAGCATCGGGCAGTTGTAATAGACGAGCGTAAGGATCACGGGCTTGGAGCCGAAATACTGCCCAAGCGCTACGGCGCTGCCGTGCTCGTCGCGAAACATGAGATCGAGCGGAATCGGGCTGTTGAGCTTCTGGTCGATGCCGACTTCCTTGAGCAGCTCAGGGCGCACGCCGATATTCTGCGTCGGGTCAGTGAACTGCGCCGCTGCCGTGCGCGGGTGCGCGAGAAACAGGAATGCGACGCCCGCCGCCATCAGCCATGCCCGCGTCGAATTTGCCCGACTCCGCATCTCCGCTTCTTTCGCCCCTCTCGCTCTCGATTCCGCAGTTCTCTCGTTGGCGGCTACTTCTCTGCGCCGCCCTCACTCGCAACCGTCTCTTTCGGCTCCGTCAAATAGCCGCACTGGCCTTGCACGTCGGTATCGCCCGCGACGGTCGCCGGCGCCACGGTTGGAGCGCCCGCAGGAGCATCGCTCGCCGGGCGCGTGGGCAATCCGCGCGCGAGGACGAGATCCATCGCGCGGTCCACTGGAATGCGCGCGACGCCACTTTCCTGATTCACCCAGCCGTACGAATTAACCGCTGCCTGCTGCGCCGCGCAATAGTCCACAAGCTCCTGGTGCGGGTGGACCTGCAGGAGCGGACCCGGCGGAAGCTCACGCGCGCCTTCCTTGACGAGCGGTGAAGACGTCGCGCCCAGCGGCTCCGCTTTCTTAAAATAGTCGAAGGTCCACTTCATGCCGAGCATGGTTACGGCCAAAACCACGGCCATCCAAAAAGCAAATTGGAGGAGCGCGCGGACATTCGCGTCCCGGACTTCGTAGCCGGGGCCGCGATCGACCGGAGTGTTTGCTCCGTGCGATTCCTTAGTCGCCATGCTGATGCTCCAAAATCGCTTCAAATCGCGGATCGTGCAGCGGCAGCAGCGGCAGCTTCTTAAGCTGCCAGTAGAACGCCGCCAGCCACAACCCGCCAATTCCTATGACAGCGAAAACATCCAACAGCCGGAAGCCGGCCGCCCGATGCTCGTTTTCGAAGGCCGGAACAACGAGCCAGTACACGTCAATCAGCGTCACTACGAGCATCCAGCCAGCCACCAGCGCCAGGGAAGACAACTTCCTCTTGAAGCGCCGCTGCAACAAAATGAAGAACGGAAGAAAGAAGTGGAACAGCAGCAGCACGACGGCCACGCCGCGCCAGCTTCCAAAAGCGCGCACCAGGTACCATGGAATTTCGTCTTTCAGGTTGCCCGCCCAAATAATCAGAAACTGCGAGAAGGACAAGTACGTCCACAGCAGCGTGAAAGCGAGAACGAGATTGCCAAGGTCGTTGTAGTCCTTGGGTGGGACGCAATCCTTCAGCGGCGGACCACCTGAAAGCGTTCGCAGGACGAAAATCGAGAACGAGAGCCCCGCGAGCGCCATGATCACCATAAACACCATTCCGTAGATCGTAGACGACCACGCCGGCTCAAGCGACATCACCCAGTCGACCACCGCGGCGCTTATCGAAAGACCCCAGATGACCAACCCGATGCCGGAGAGACTGCTCATCTTGCCCTTGAGGCCCAGATCGGCGGTGCGATCCTGTTCAGCGGACCATTTGTTCAGCAGGTGCGCGATGATCACCCAGATCGCGAAGTAAATGACCGTGCGAGTTCTGAAGAATCCGGGCTGTAAATACGCACGCTTGAAGCCATCGACGGCGTCGTCGGGTATCACGCCGGGCTGCGTCCAGGGATATAGGCGCGAGATCCCGAGCAGCACAGGAATCACCAGCACGGCCATGAACCACAGTGTTCGCGAGCCAGCTTCCAAAATCCGGCGGATGGGAAGCCCCCAAGTGCCGCCCGTCAGGTGATGCAACATGAGAATCGCCAAACAGCCGAGAGGGATCACGACGACGAACACATATGCGAACAGATAGGACTGGAAAAAGTGTGTCCAGCCGGCTGAACCGGACCCTCGCGAGTCGACGACTCCCAAAATCACGAGCACGAGCGCGCCGAGCACACCGAGACTCAGCGCGCGCTTCTGCGCGCGATCCATCTGGGCGATATTTGCGTCCGACGAACTCATCGCGATTGCCCCATTGACTGCCCCGCCGCGCCCTGCATCGACGCGTGAGCCAAGTCTTGCCGCTCGGATACCGGCACGTCGTCGATTTTGGCGTTCTGGCTCAATTGCAGAACGCGAATGTAGGCGGCGATCCTCCAGCGGTCGGCAGGCTCGATGCGCGCGGCGTAGCTGTACATCGCGCCGAATCCATTCGTCATCACCTCGAAGAAATGGCCAGCGGGCGCGTCGCGCAGCCGCTGAATGTGGTACGAGGGCGGCTGCGGGAATCCGCGCTGCACGATCATGCCGCGGCCGCTGCCCGTGTAGTCGTGGCAAGGAGTGCAATAGACGTTGAAGCGTTCTCGCCCGCGCTCGAGATCGGCGCGCGTGATCGTGAACGGGAATTTGTCCACAACGACTCCATTTTCGCGGCCTGTGTAAAAGAGTTCGTCGACTCGCAACTGCCCGCGGGCCACAGTGCCAGGAACGGGTTGACGCTCGGAACGGCCATCGGCGAAGAAGTCCGTCTTCGCATAGGGCAAGTATTTCGGCTGGAGGTGCATGTCCAGACGGCAGCCGGAGAGCAGCATCGCAACCGCGCCGATGCACACGAACCAGGCGCCGCGCCCGAGACGTCGCCGCGCCGCCAAGTTTCCGTCGAGTTCAGTCCTCAACTTCATACACACCATGCGGGTGCAGCCCTTCCAAGAAAGTTTTCGTGTGCGCGAGATCGAATTTCTTGTCCCGCGCCTTGACGCACAGGAAGAAACGATCCGTCGAAGCCAGGACGAACCGCTCGACGTTGAACGTCGGGTGGTACGGCGTCGGCAGACCGTTGAGCGCGAGCATGCCGAATACGGCCGTCAGGGCGGCGCCCAGGATCGTGAGCTCAAACGTGATCGGAATCCACATCGGCCAGCTATTGAACGGCTTTCCGCCAATGTTCCACGGGTAGCTGATGACGTTGGCGTACCAGCACATTCCGAAACCGGTGCAGCCTCCGGCCAATCCGCCGAGAAAAACCAGGACCGGGAGCGCGGTCCAATCGAAGCCGACGGCTTCGGCAAGGCCCTCGACCGGGATGGGCGAGAAGGCGTCGATGCGCTTGTAGCCCGCTTCGCGCGTGCGATGCGCGGCGTCGAGCACCTGCTCGGGCGTTTCGAATTCAGCCATCAGTCCGTAGATGCGTTTCTTCTGCATGGCGCTGATCCCGTTCCCTGCTAGTCCTTGATCTCCGGATTAGGATTCCGCACGCGCGCGAGGTACGTGGTGCGCGGGCGCGTGTTCAAGTCTTCGAGCAAGCCATAATTGCGCGACTGCGCCTTGAGTTTCGAGACGCGGCTCGCGGGATCGTTCACATTGCCGAAGACGATTGCTTCGGCCGGGCATGCCGCCTGGCACGCCGTGACGATCTCGAGGTCACGCACCGTCCGATTTTCGACCTCGGACCGAATCTTGGCCGCGTTGATGCGCTGCACGCAGTAGGTGCACTTTTCCATGACGCCGCGGCTGCGGACGGTGACGTTGGGATTGCGCAGGCCGTAGAGGCTCGGCGTCTTGAAATCCGAGAAAAGATAAAAATTGAACCGGCGAACCTTGTAGGGGCAGTTGTTCGAGCAATACCGCGTGCCGACGCAGCGGTTGTACACCATGTCGTTCAAGCCCTCGGAGCTGTGCGTGGTGGCGCCGACCGGGCAGACGTACTCGCATGGCGCGTTTTCGCACTGCATGCAGGGCATCGGCTCGTAATACATCTCGGGATTTTCGAGGTTGCCGCGGAAATACGTGTCGATGCGGATCCAATGCATCGCGCGGCCGCGGATAACCTCGTCCTTGCCGACGACCGCAATGTTGTTCTCCGACTGGCAGGCGATCACGCAGGCGTTGCAGCCGATACAGCGATTCAAGTCGATCGACATGCCCCAGGCATAACCATCGTATGGATGCTTGGGGTAAATCGTAATGTCCTTCTCCATTTCGGGGTCGCGCGCGAAATTGGGATCCTTGCGGAATTCGTCCATCGTCGTGATGCGCACCAAGTCGCGATGCGGATTGAACGCGGCCGTGCTTTCTTCATCCGCCGGATGGCCGTCCACATCGATGGTGTACTGCTGCTGGAGCGAAGCGAACGAATACTTCTTGCCGGTCGGCTCGATTTGCAGGCCGCGCGCGATCCAAGGAGCGGACGACGTGCGCAGCAGGTATGCGTTGAAGCCGGGGCCCGTTCCCACATTTCCGGCGCGCCGTCGGCCGTAACCGAGATGCAAAGTGATCGAGTTCTCCGCATGGCCGGGAACGATGAACACGCCCGCCTGAACCTCGCGGCCCGCGAGCCGCAGCGTCACGTAATCGCCCGTGGTGATGCTCTTCTGCTGCGCGGTGCCGGGGCTGATCATCGCGGCGTTGTCCCACGTGATCCGCGTGATCGGCTTGGGAAGCTCCTGCAACCAACCATTGTTGGCAAGCTCGCCATCGCCGATGGCAGGGTCCGGACGGAAGACGATTTCGAGCGCGCTTGGATCGCTCGCCGTCTGCGCGTTACCCTGACTGACGAAGTCGGTCCGAACGGCGACGGAGATCGCCGGCAGCGCAGTTCCGGCCATCACGCCGTCGTGCAGCGAGGTCTCCCAGAAATTCTCGAAGGCCTTATCTTTTTCGGGACGCTGGCTCTGCCAATAATCGCGGACGATATCGTGCGCCGATTTTCCGGCGTCGCCGGTGAAGAGAGCGAAGATTTCGTGCGCGGAGTGATTGTCGTAGAGCGGTGCGATGAGAGGCTGAATGATCCCGACCGTGCCGTCATGGGCGCGGCCATCGCTCCAGGACTCGAGATAGTGCGCGGCGGGAACGTGCCAGTGGGCGAGTTCGGCCGTTTCATCGTTGTAAAGGCTCGAGTGAACGAAAAGCTTCAGCGCGCCGGAAGCGATTGCGCCACGCAGCACAGACTCGAAATTGAGATCGGCGGGGGCGTCGTAGAACGGATTGGCGCCGAGGATGACCAGCATGTCGACCTGGCCGGATTTCAGATCGTTCACCAGATCGCGCAGTGAATCGAACTGATTGGCTGGATTGGCTTCAACCGATTCTGTGTACGTAACAGTCTTGCCTACGTTGCCGAGCGCCGCGTTGATGGCGTGCGCCAGAGCGTGGATGAATGGCGGCTGCTGCTCTCCGGCGATCACGACGCTCGATCCCTTGTGCGCTGCGAGATCGCGAGCGACGGCGCTCACCCAACCAGCAGGAATCTTCGAGCTTGCGTTTGCGCTCGGCGGAACGGCGACGCCAACCGCCGCGGCCAACTGTCGCGCGAGATCGTCAATTTCGGAAGAGCGAAGCGGCAGGCGGTGATCTGCTGACGCGCCGGTGCTGGTCGCCATACTTTCCGCGACGTAGAGGCGATTCAGCTTGGAGGCAGCGCCTTCGGCGAGATCGCGGCGCGAGGCAAAGTCTCGCGCGTAGCGAGCGTGGCCGGGACCAACGGTGAGGAAATCCGCGTCGAGCGAAACTACGACGTCCGCTTGATCGAAGTGATAGATCGTATTCACCGGGCGGCCAAAGGCCAGGCGAGCACCCTCTCGCGCGGAATCCGCGCTACACGGCTCCCACTGATGCCATTTGGCGCCGGGGAATTGCGATACGAGGCTGTGAATCTGCGCGCCAAGAGTCGGCGAGGTGACAGTCTTCGTCAAGATACGTAGGCCCGCGCCCTTCGTGGTCAAAAGTCCGGTCCGCGCGTTGCCTATGCGCGCGGCAAAATCACTCCACGTGCTGACGCGGCCCTCGTTGAGCACGATCTGGGAACGATCGGGATCGTAGAGTGCGAGGATAGAGGCTTGCGTGAACGCGTCCGTGCCGCCCCGGCTGCCGGGATGGTCCGGATTGCCTTCGATCTTCGTGGGCCGGCCCATGTGGCTTTCCACCAGCACGCCGGCGGAAACGCCGTGTTGCGGGAACGACGTTGCGTAGAAAAGCGGACGACCGGGAATGATCTCCTCGGGCGGATGCGCGTACGGAACGATTTTCTCGGTCGGGAGCTTGGTGCACGCGCTCATTCCCGCCATGGCGGCCGAAGCGGCCATCAATTTCAGGACGTCGCGGCGCTCGAGACTGAAAGTCTGCCGGTCGGACTCGGAATTCGCGGGGAATTCGTTCTCGAGGAGATTCCGGAACGTTTTCGTGTTCGACAGTTCCTCGAGGCTTTGCCAGAAGCGCGGAGCATCAGGCGCAGCGAGCTTGGCTCGCGCCGCATCGAGATCGATCGCACTCTTAGGCGTTTGGTCCTCGTTCATCTTTAGCGCGTCGTGTTCGCTCATCGCTTCGCTTTCACCGGTGACACGTAGAACAGGATTGCAACGTCTTCAAAGGCTGAATGTTGTATTCCTTCACCAGGCGCCGCCCGAGCGCGACTTGATCAGTATATTCGACACCCTCGAAGCGGACCGGATGGGTCCTGCCAGGCTGCTGGTAGAACGGATTGAATACTTCCGATTTCGGCCGGATGTTTTGTTCCGGCTGCCGGTGGCAATCGATGCACCAGGACATGTACAGAGTGTTGGCGCGCTCGGTGAGCGGCATCTCGGCGATCTGGCCGTGGCAGCTCGTGCAACCGATTCCCTTGGCAACGTGGATGCTGTGGTCGAAATATACGAAATCGGGCAGCGAGTTGACGCGCTGCCATTCGAGAGAAGTGTCGTCGCGATAGCTTGCACGTACCGGCTCAAGCATCGATGCGTTGGTCCAAATCTGCGAGTGGCAGGTCATGCAAGTCTGCGTCGGCGGAACGCCCGCAAACGACGATTTTTCGACGCTCGTGTGACAATAGCGGCAATCGATCCCCAGTTCGCCCGCGTGGTGCCGGTGGCTGAACGGCACGGGTTGTTGCAGCTTCATGTGCTGCCCCGTGTACCACGGCGAGAGCGCTATCTCGTAGAGTGCGAAGCCAAGCACGGCAATGAATCCCACGGCGCCAAAAATACTGACCCGCGAGATCAGGTTCGTGCTGCGATGAAAAATCTGTGCCATCGAATCTTCGCGCCGCTTCTTCTAGCGACTAGTCTCCATGCTCTTCGTTCGTTTCGTGGACCAGCGACCGCACTTCGACGATCGAGATCATCGGCAGGAAACGCACGAAGAGGTAGAACAGCGTAAAGAACAGTCCAAACGTACCGAGATAGGTGGCCCAGTCCCACTTCGTCGGGTAGTACATCGCCCAGGACGAGGGAACGAAATCGCGGTGGAGGCTCACGACAACGATCACGAAACGCTCCAGCCACATGCCCATGTTGACGACCAGCGAAATGAAGAACAGCCACGGAACGCTGCGCCGAGCACGCCGCGACCACAGCGATTGTGGGAGTGCGATGTTGCAAAGAATCAGCATCCAGTACAGCGGCGCATAAGGACCCGCCAGCCGCGTCATCGCCTGAAATCGCTCGTATTCATTGCCGCTGTAGAACGCCATGAACGTTTCGGAAACGTAGCCGTAGGCGACGATAATGCCGGTGGCCAGCATCACTTTGGCCATGATGTCGAGGTGGCGGTCGGTGACCATGTCCTCGAGGTGATAAATCTTGCGAATTGGAATCGCCAGTGTGAGCACCATCGCGAAGCCGGAATAGATCGCGCCGGCGACGAAGTAGGGCGGAAAAATCGTGCTATGCCAGCCGGGGATGATGCCGATTGTAAAGTCGAAGCTCACGACCGTGTGGACCGACAGGACGAGCGGCGTAGCCAGACCAGCAAGCAGTAACGAAGCCATCTCGTAGCGCGACCAGTGGACTGCCGAACCGCGCCATCCCATCGAGAGCATCCCGTAAATGATCTTAGCGGCTTTGTTTTTGGCGCGATCGCGCAGCGTAGCTAGGTCCGGGATTAAGCCGACAAACCAGAAAAGTAGCGAGACCGTGAAATACGTGGAAACGGCGAACACGTCCCAAACCAGCGGGCTGCGAAATTGCGGCCAGAGCCACATCGGATTGGGGTACGGCATGAGGTAGAAGAAAAGCCACGGACGGCCCATGTGCAGCAGCGGGAACATGCCCGCGCACATGACGGCGAAAATCGTCATCGCCTCGGCAAAGCGGTTGATGGAAGTGCGCCACTTCTGGTGCAGCAGGAGGAGGATGGCGGAAATCAGGGTGCCGGCGTGGCCGATTCCGATCCACCAGACGAAATTGACGATCGCGAAGCCCCACGCCGTCGGGATGCGGATGCCCCAAATGCCGACGCCCTTGATGAAGAGCATCGTCATCACCAGGTTCAACAGCATCAACAGCGAAAACGCGATCAGGAAACCGAACACCCAGCCCGGTGTCGTGCCGCGCGTCAGCACGATGGAACTGATTTTGTCGGTTACGGTCTCAAACGTATGGCCCGGACCTATGAGAGGTTCAGGCCTATGAGAGCCTTCGGAAGCCACCCAGTATCCCCTGCGCTCGTTTGATGTTTCTGCGTTGTTAAGTTAAAAGGGGCGTTGGAACGCATCCCCCGGATCACCCAGCGCGGATATAAAACCGATGCTTAGAAGCCATGAAGATTGCGTTTCGCGCCGACTGTCTACTCCGGCGAGCCCGATATGAGATTGCGGTTGAGCGCACCGGCTTATCTAGGACGGCATAGGATAAGACTGGAAGCGGCGATACGCAAGTCGAAATCGAAATTTTTTGAACAGGCATAAAGACGTCTTAATGTCCCGCCTTTCGCGACGAAACGAGGGAAGGATTCAAACGATTCTGCCGGTTCGAAACGGCTGTGCGACTTACGACATTGGTCGATGGGAGCGCCGGATGCTTCCCCTGGGCGGTTGGTAAAATCGAAGTGTGCGTCCCGCAGCGCCATGCGTGATGTGTATTGCTCTCGCCGTGTCGGCTTCCGCCGCAGCCGACACGATCGTGCTGAAAAACGGCCGCCGAATCGTAGCGGAAAACGTGACCGACGATGGCACGCGGGTCACCTATCAGACTCCCGCCGG
>Ga0335081_10021901_pt1 | contig 10339 bp, 12 predicted proteins | sample Lox_Sample_35_FD_206713 | JGI IMG/M metagenome (GOLD analysis project Ga0335081, IMG submission 206713) | Soil microbial communities from Loxahatchee National Wildlife Refuge, Florida, United States - Lox_Sample_3.5 | ecosystem: Environmental > Terrestrial > Soil > Wetlands | place: USA...
TCGCTTCTCAAGGTTGTCGAACTCGTTGATCATCTGCTGCAGCTTGCAGGCCCCGTTGACGACTACTGTGGACTCTCGCTCAAGCAGGTCGAAGAAGACCTTGTCCTGGGGGATAAGCCACTCCTTTAGGCCCATTTACCGCCCCTCGGGAGGGGGTCTCGCATCTTTAACGATGCACGCTAACCTGTAAGTGTCCACGCATCCAGCCGGCCGATCTTAACTGCCGAGACGGGGCGCCGGAGGCCCTAGACGTATCGCCACTGGCTCCAGTGGAAAGAATAGGTCCAGCTGGGGTAGGTGAGAACTCCTCCGAAGCCGAACGCGTAGTAGGTCGGCGATACCGACGCGTGCTGCAGTATCACGAATAACGGGCAGGGGGCGCCGTTCGCGCAACGGGGCCCCAGGACGATGTTCTGGGGCACGACGGGTGCAAAGACGAGGAATGACCCGATGGCGACGACGACCAGGTAGGCGATCAGAATGGTTTTGGCGTTCATGCCACCATGCTGGTCGCCCCTGACTGGTATAGTTCTACTGTGGAGAACGACGGTCGGTTGGGCTCGGCCGACCACACGACCCCGTTTAATACGCTGAGCCAGAGCACCCGCATGGCCGTGTCTGCGAGAGCGCCGAAGAAGCTCGCCGAGAAGCTGGGCATCAGGGAAGGGCAGAGAATCATCCTGATGAATCAGCCGGGGGGCTACCTCAAGCTGATCGGAGGGCTGCCCCGGGGGGCGACGTTCCAGCTGGACCCTGACGGCGAAGCGGACTTCGTGCAGGTGTTCGCGGAAGACGCTGAGACCCTGGCGCGGGGCTTCGCCTCCGCCAAGGCGAGACTGGCGAAGGACGGAGCGCTGTGGGCCGCGTGGCGCAAAGCGGCCCGGGAGACCTCGGTCAGCCTGAACGGCGATCAGGTCCGGGAGATCGGCCTGCGGAGCGGGATGGTCGACGTGAAAGTATGCTCCATCGACGAGACGTGGTCAGCTCTGAAGTTCGTCTTTCGGGCAAAGAACAGATGACGGAGGAGAAGTAGAGAAAGAGGAGGGCGTCCCAGCCGCCAGAAACGCCCCACTGAGCGCCTTTCCTAGCTGTGCTGGTCCAGGTCGCGCATCATCTGGTCGAACTGATCCTCCGTTATTTCGCCCCGGGCGTAGCGTCTCTTCAGTATCTGTCTCGGGTCGCCGTACATCCTGCCGTAGCCGTAGTATCCGCGGCGCCAGCCCCAGCCCCAGAATGCCCAGCGGAGTACTCCGAATACCAGGAAGATGACTACGAAGAAGATGACAAACCCGAACGGGAATACCGGCCACCAGTAGTAGCCGTAGGAGCGTATCGGCATCGGAGAGAAGTAGCTGAAGGCTGCGAATAGGGCCAAGACGACGATCACGAACGCCACGATGCCCACGAGGATCCATGCCCCAGGATGACCTCTATGTTCGTTCACTCTTTTTCACCTCCTTGTTGAACCAGCGACGATAGCCTGTCTCTGAGCCTTACGATCTGTGCCGAGTAGGACTCGAACCTCTTCCTGTCGGTCTTCGAGAGGTCTTCGAGGTACGACACGTAGCCCTCGATTTCGGCGAACTGGTCCTCAGAACCCTTGCGTCCGTGACGCCCCATCCAGGGAGGCCAGCCGTAGTAGTCCGACCTGCCCTTCTCGGTCAGGGAGTATCTCTTGTTCTCATCGCTCTGAAGCACCCCCTCCTTGACGAGATCATTGAGGAGCGGGTAGAGTGACCCTGGTGACGGCCTCCACCAGCCCTGGCTCATCTCTTCCATGGCGTCCATCAATTCCGCCCCGGTCTTTGGGCCGCCGTCCAGCAGGGACAGGACCCACATGCGCAGGCCGCGGCGACGAGCGAAAGGTCTGAATGGCCACATTTTTGTCGCTTTCCAAATATCTGTATTCCGATATATTATATAAATGTTTCTACAGAAGCCCGCCTGGGACGCCCGGTCCAGCAGATCCTGGAGTCTCTGCTAGTTCCGAGCCATGATGACTCTTGCGGAGCCGTCCTGGTAGTAGTCCTCCTCCACCCGCACTTCCTTGAAGCCGCGCTTCCGATAGTAGTCGCGTAGGCTCGCATTGTCCTCCCTGACGTCGAGGACGAAGCCTCGGGAGGCCCTCAACCCCAGGACCCTCGACAGGAGCTTCGCGCCAAGGCCCCGCCTCCGCCACCTTTCATCGACAAAGAGCGAGTTGAGATGGATTCGGCGGTCCCTGGTGGGCATCGCAATAGTGCCGCCGACTATCCGCTGGTCGACGACCGCCTTGAAGGCCCAGCAGTAGTCGATTATGGGCCTCCAGTAGTAGATGGTGATTGCGTTGAACCTAACCCCGAAGCACTTCGCCTCGAGCCTCAGGAACTCCTCGGAGTCGGAGAACGTAGCCCTCCGAATCGCCACCCTGGGCAGAGGGTTCACCTTGCCCATTGCTCTGCCGCCGGTCCCCGAAAGATCTGTCAGTTTCTTTGCCAACTTGGTTCGGGCGATTCCGCAGTCCTGGCCTAGGTGTTGATCCTCGACAGGCCGTTGGACGCGGTATCGGCCGCCTCGCCGGCGGGGCATCCGCAGCCTGGCGCGTGGCCGCCGCGCCTCAGGGTTCCCTTGTACAGGTCGTCCTCGAGTGTACGCCCTGTCTTCGCCTCCCACTCCTTGACAGGAACGCCGAACTTCTGCTGAACCGAGTCCCTGTACCACTCCGGGAGCACGTTGAACGCGCAGAACGGGATTATCCTGAGGTCGGGCGTCAGATAGTGGATGTCGCACCTCTGGACGCGTTCGAGGTCTTGGTTGAATTTGTCCTGGAAGTGCATGAGCCCCAACAGCATGGATTTCATGTGGAACTCGCCGATGGCCTCGTAATTGTGCTTGACGAGCGCCTCGGTTACCAGCTTTGCGAAGCTCAGGCCCTTGGGTTGCTTAGACCTGTCCACGAAGCTTCCGAGCTGGCTGACCACCTTCACGGCCACAAGGTCGCGGTGCGTACCCGAGTTCATCTCCTCCTGCTTGTCCTCCAGGTACTCCATCAGGCCTTCGATGTCAACGAACTCTGGCAGGGGGACCAGCGTCTTCCTCTCGACGTCGCTGAAGACGTAGGTCGCGGCCCCGCAGACGAAGTGAACGGACAGCTCGTACTGGTTCCTGTTGGTGAAAGCCTCGATGAAATCCGTCAGCGGTGAGCAGCTGGGGATCGGGAACCAGTGCTCCTCTCGAATCATGCCGTCCGTCTGCTCTTCGATCTTCTCGATGCAGTCGGGTATGGTTATCCTGAGCTTGGAGCGCTCCGTCTTGGTCAGCCTGCCGGTCAGAGAGACCGGCTGGAAGTTCACCGCTCTGACCACGTCTATGTTCTTCTGTCCGAAGCGAACGATATCTCCGAGCTGGTGGTCGTTCTGGGTCCTCATGACCGTGGGCACGAGGACGACGCCTATGCCGGCCTTCCGGCAGGAGTCGAGCGCGTATGGGACCTCCCAGTGGTTCTTGGGATTGGTCTTTGGCGTCACGCCGTCGAAGGACATGTAGAGGTTGGAGACGCCTGCCTCCCTGAGCCTGAGGGCCAGTTCAGGGTTCAGGGCAAGGTTGATGCCGTTCGTATTGAGCTGGATATGGTCCACGCCCTCCTCCTTCAGTATCTTCACGATCTCTGGCAGGTCCTGGCGTAGGGTCGGCTCGCCTCCGGTAATCTGAATCGAGTTGCCAGCCACCGGCCTCTCGGACCGGAGGGACTTCGCCATCTCACGAATCTGGCCGAGGGAAGGCTCGTACACATAGGCACCTTCAAGCCCCTTGTTGACAAACGCGAAGCAGTACCAGCAGGTCATGTCGCAACGGTTGGTGACGTTGATGTTCGAGAGCCCGGTGTGAGAAAGGTGGTCCGCGCAGAGCCCGCAGTTGGCAGGACAAGACGCCACGTCCAGCGGGGCGTTGGGCGCCCGAACGCTCTTGCCGTCCCGCCAGTACCGCGAGAACCGCTTGTACATCTCGTAGGAGCCGTAGTAGATCTCTTCCGTCTCGCCGTGCTCCGGACAGGTCTTTTTCATGTAGACCTTGCCTTCCCTTTCGAAGATCAGGGCAGGCAGGACCTTGTTGCACTCAGGGCAGATGGACTGGGTCTGGCGAACCAGGTTCCCCTTCGAGACCTGTTCGGGCGGGCGCATCGTGTGGTCTGTAGACTGTGCCAAACGAAATCCGAACCTTCCCGTACGCAGCGGACTCGTCTTATTTCTCTCTATGTCCTAATTCTAGGCTTGGCAGGGCGGCCTCCACCCGTAGGCACGATGGGAACCGTCGCTCGTTTCGTTCCCGGGTGCCTGCGAGTTGGTCGAGGCGCTAGGATCGTTGCACCGTCGTCCTTGCGAGCCTGTCGCTGAACTTCTTCTTGTAGTCCGGGTCGAGCCCCAGGCCGACCAGGACATCAATCAGGACGAGGACCCAGTAGATCTTGCTGATGTTCCTGATGAGCGCCTGCCAGACCGTGGCCGGGCCCCCTCCGTCGGAGACGACCTTCAGCCCGAAGAGCGACTTGCCGAAGGTCCTCCCGTAGAAGGAATCGGCGAGCGTGAAGTACACAACCAAGATGATTCCTGACACTCCAGAGAAGACGCCGAAGCCGGCGAAAACGCCTTCCACGCCTCTCAGGGTGAAGGGTGATGCGAAGAGCGCGGGAACGAAGACCAGGAACGCCAGGATGCCCAGCGCTATCCAGATTATGACGACGTCGATGACGAAGGCGAAGAGTCTCTCGAGCCAGTAGGACTGGGCGGCGGGTTCCTTCGTGAGCGTGTCAAGCCCGCTCCTCGCGGAAGGCACCTCGGAGCCCAGTTGCGCCCCGCATCTCGGACAGAATTGGGCCGTGGATTCCACTTCGCTGCCGCACTTCGGGCAGAAGGGCATCGCTCTAGACTCCTAGGTCGTGGCCGCGCCGATAATAAGCCTGGTGCAGTCTTCGCTCAGCGCGGGGCAAGAACCGGGTGCCACCGCCAACTGTCGGAAATCAGACCCGACCAGCGCAACACTTTTAGTAGGCAGAACGGACGGAAGGTCTGATTGTTGGGAAAGTCGGGGAGCAAATCGCCCGAGGGCTCTGAAGCAGCATGACGGACGTGCCGGTTCTCAAAGAGGCCCGCCACATTCCCGTAGAGCGCTGTGATACCTGCGCCGAGATCGCCGACCGAGCTTTCGAGGGCGGCACCCAGGACTTCCAAGAAGTCGCGGTGGCCTTCCTGAATCATGTGATCGAAAAGCACACGGGCGAATTACTCGCCCTCCTCGGCGAGCGATACGGCCCGGTGTTCCTCGCCAAGAGACGAATGAGATAGCGGCGAGACGGCGTGTCGCCCGCAAGCGGCGGGGCTACCCCCCGGCAGCCGCGGCGAGGACGTCGACCTCGCAGTTCTGCCTCAGCGGAGTGCTCCCATTTGCCGTAGATCCATCGACCAGGAACAACATCGTAGGGAGCATGTCCCTCAGACCGGGGTGGGAGACGGCGAGCGAGCGTTCGAGGTCTGTCAGGCAGGCAGGGCTGTCCAGCTCGACCGTCTCCTGTTTGGCGCCGGTAACGGCCGCCGGCATCCCGAAGTACACCACTCGGACACTGATCTCTCCGTCGGCGGATGCCTCCGGAGCTCCGATGCCGGTGCTCGTGGCCGGGGGCGCGGTCTTTGCAGACTCGTCCTTCGCGCTCCCGACCCTGACGCCTTCCGCGATCAGGAGAAGTCCTGAAGCCGCGACCAGAACTGCAGCCGAGCCCATGATCGCTTCCCTCACAAAACGGCGCCTATCCTGATCGACTTCGGGGGACGTTCTCATGGTCGATTCCTCACCCCGACTTGACAATCACTGTGCCTCTCATCCAAGGATGGAGCGCGCAGTAGTACGTGTACGTGCCGGGCGAGTTGAAGGTCCAGCTGAATGACTGCCCTGGCTCGATGAGCCCGGAGTCGAAGCTCTTGTCGGTCGCGGTGACCGTGTGCTCCATGCTGTCGTAGTTCTTCCACACGACGGTGTTGTTGACGCCGATCACGACGGTTATGGAGGACGGCGTGTAGTACTCTGAGGTGGTGTTGAGGCCAGAGCCGGGGTTGATCTTCACGTTGACGCTCCCTGCGCTTCCGGTGCTGGACGTCGCGGAGGTCGATGAGGAGGTCCCCGCGCCAACTTGGAATATCCCCACAGCTCCGATGGAGGCGTAGGCGAAAGCGTGGTTGACGAAGGGATTCTTACCCCCCGCGTCTGGGAAGTACATGTCGACGATCGCCCCTCCCGAAGGAGGGATGTTGAGAGTCTGCAGGCCGTGTTCCGCGTTCGCGGGGTTTCCGTCGATGTAGACGGTGTCCATTATCGCGCCAATCACGTGGAAGGCTTCCCAGAGGTTGGGGCCGACGTTGAGGATGAATAGCCTGACGAGCTGGTTCGCCCTCACCGGAAGGGGCGTCTCCTGGAACTGGAACGCCGTGCCGTTGAATGCGACGTAGTCAGGCGTGGCGGCCAGCATCCTGGTCAGGTTGCCCGAGTAGAGGCCGTCGCTCCCCGGCTGAGAGTTCAGATACCATTCGTTCTCCACAAGCACGAACTGACCTCCCGTTGCGGCGGGGAGAGGCGTCTTCGGGTTCACAATGATCGCACCGAACATCCCGTTGGCGATGTGCTCCAGCACAGGCGCGGTGCCACAGTGGTACATGAAGACCCCGGGGTAGTTCACGGTGAAGTTGAAGGTCTTGGAGCCGCCGGGAGGAACGGTGGCGTAGTCGGTGGACCAGTCAACCTGGGCCGCGTGGAAGTCTATGGAGTGAGCCATACCAGTGGGGTTGTGCAGCGTGAAGACCACAGTGTCCCCCTGGTTGACCCAAACGGTCGGACCCGGAACCGTACCGTTGAAGGTCCACGCGTCGTAGGTGACGTTGGGCGCGATTGTGATGGGAGCGTTGGCCACAACCAGACTGAAGTGTCTCGTCGCGGGCGCCACCTGGGGTCCCGACGCCTGTGTCGCAGAACCGGTCTGGCCCGTGTTGGTGCCAGTCTGCATCGAGCTCATTTCGTTCCTAAGCGTGTTCACTTGGCCGCCTAGGGTCTGCGCCGTGTCGGCGTACACCATCCCGCCACCCACCACTGCGAGTACCAGGAATACGGCTAGAACCTGGACTGACGACAAACCCTTGCCCTTGGACTTCAGAGACTCCATCTTACCTCGCCTGCATTCTGGGAGGGCACTTTGGAAAAGGCTTGGCCCTGAAACTATAGGGATGGGGCTGCACTTCTTAAATAACGAAAGGGAGCTCAATGCCACGTGCTAGAGGCTGTTCTCCAGTGTCCGCAGCCACACAGATGGATCGAGCTAGCAGTGGGAAGGTATGCGGCCACCGTCGAGATTCTCGATTCGAAGATCCTTCCGAACGATGTGGTCCAGCACATCTTCGATATTCAGGTGAAACCGGAGCTGATGGAGGAGCTCCTAGCGGAACTGCGCAAAGACGAGGGCATTCTCGGGCTGGAGACTACAAGGTCGAAGAGCGGCCACATCAGGGGCACGGCGGCCTCGCGGAGATGCACGGTCTGCAAACAGGTGGACAAGTCGAAGTGCTTCCTGACGTCCGTGGTTGTGAGCTCAAGAGAGAGGGCCCAGTGGACCGTGCTGGGTAGCGACGGCTCGTTCAAGGAGCTTCTGGACGGCCTCGAGAAGGGAGACATACCATACGAGGTCAGGCTCAAGAAGAGCCTGGAGGACAGCGATCTTCTAACCACGAGACAGGAGCAGATACTATCTATCGCGTACGAAAGAGGGTACTATGACTTCCCCAAGAGAATCGGCCTGAAGGAGCTCGCGGGCCTAACGGGCATAAGGACATCCACCCTGGCAGAGATACTCCGCAGGGGGCAGAAGAAGATTCTCGGAGAGTACCTTGCGAGAAGGTCGCTGCTCCATGGGCATCGGAGCTAGCCCCAGGAGCAACCCCCTAGACCACGAGTCTGCCGTGGGCTGCCAAGAAATAGACGGCGACCGCCACGAAGACCGCCAGGCCTATCGCGACCGGGACTAGATAGCCCTGGAGGACGCCACGCACGAACTGTGATCTGTGGGTCTTCTGCTTGCCCGCCCTCGCGAGCAAGAGCCAGTCGACCACGATCGTGACTGGCCAGGAAAGCGCGGCGAAAAGGAATCTGGTGGAGACTACGAGGACCAGAAGTCCGAGAAGTGCCCCAAGGTCTACTCCGAGGAACCACGCCGCTCTCGGGGTGAAGGCCTGCACAGTCCCAGGGTGAGGCCCGAGCTGATTTATCCTGTGGCCTCCCGGTGCGCCGCATCACACGGGCCCTACGTAGTCAGGCGGCCCGCTCTGCGCGGGCTCCGCGCTGGGTTCGGCCTCTGACTCTTCCGGGCCCTTCCTCGTTCTATGCCTCAGCAGCAACAGCATACCCGCAGTCCCAGCGACTATGATGGCGACGATCAGAAGAACCAGCGGGAAGCTCAGCGGGACCTGCACCTGGAACTGCGACTGCGTCGAGGCATCTCCGCTCAGGGTGCTCGAAAGGCCGAGGTTGGCAACGACGGCCTGGAAGCCGCCTCTCGGGATCAGCGCCAGAAATATCTTCCCGTCAGAGCCCGACTGGCTCCGTACCGTTGTCCCGTTCGCGAAGGTGACCTGCGCGTTCGCCCCCGCAACCGGAAGGCCGAATGCATCGACGACCTTGATCGTGGCAGAGTATACGCGCGTGGAGGAGTTCACCGTCAGGGGAGCGTCTACCACGTAGGTCGCTGAACTCGGCAGTACGACGTCGCTGCCGCCCCAGGAGACGCCGGCTATGCTGAATGACGACCCGCTGTCGAACCACTGGCTCCCGTTCGCCAGCGTGACAGTCCCCACCCCTCTCAGGTCCAGCGCCAGGCTGGAGGGAGTGATGCGGGAGGAGCCACTAGAGTCGGAGAAGGCGAAGGTCACGTAGTACTGGGTGACCGAGTTGAACTGGAGCGCCTGCGGCCTGTCGATGAGTATCTGCGGTGTCGTGAAGGTCCCCGAGCTCTCCCTCTGAATGCCGCTCGTCACGCCGTCCAGGCTAAACGAAACAAGGCTCTGCCTGGACTGCCCGGCGACGGTGCCCCACACGTATGAGGTCGACACCGTCAGCGACGTCCCGTTGTCGAACCAGTTGTCGCCCATGGGGCTTGTTGCGGAGATGGTCGCGCCGTTGCCTCCGGAGACTGCGAACTGGAACTGTACGGCCAGGGTCGCAGAGACGGACTGGGGCGAGCTGAGAGAGACAACGTTCAGGACCGTCACGCTTCCGAGAGGCGACACGGTCGAGGGAGCGGCGCCGTTGGTGGAGTAGGAGACCATTCGGTACCTCTCGCCCGCCCCGAGGGGCCCGGTCGCGTTCAGGACCACTGCGACTGCTGAGCCGGAGTCGTACCAGTACTCGTCTCCCGGAATGGTGGGGTTGGTTGCGGACTTCAGCGACTCCGACGCTCCTTGGTTCAGCGTGAGCTCGTACTGGGTCACCGAACCGAAGTCGATGGTGTGCGGGGCCGACATGACGATCAGGCCGGTCGTGACCTCGCCGGCGGTCGGAGCCTGGTTCAGCGGCCCGCCGTCTAGGTTCCACGACGCCGCTCGCTGGCCCACTCCTGCGCTGCGTGCGTAGATCCCGGCCGAGGAGACCTGTAGAGAGGTCCCCGCGTCGTACCAGCCCACGTCGCCTTGAATCTGGGGTAGCACCGTGAAGGAAATTCCGCTCCCGCCGTTGACAACCAGCTGGTACTGGACCTGGTCCGTCGCTTGGACCGATTCTGGAGACTTCGTGTAGACCTGGCTGAGGACGGCGACGTTCGCCGTCGAAGCCTCGGCGAGGGGCGAACCCCCGTTGAGAGAGTATGAAGAGAGCCTGAACCCGCTGCCCGACGCCCGCCCCCACACGCCGTTCAGAGCGAGGCTTACAGAGACCCCCGAATCGTACCAGTAGCTGTCTCCGGCGATCGTCGGCGGAGTGATGTAGTAGACGGCCGCCTGCGACGTGCTGTCGAGCGAGACCTCGTACTGGGCGGTCGAGGACACTGCGAGCGTCTGGGGCGTCGTGATGCTAGTGAGGCTTAGCACCATTACGTGCCCGACCGTGACGACAGGCGTCGCCTGCCCGCCGTTGAGAGAGAACCCGGTCATCCGTTCGCCGTCGCCCCCGGCCCGGCCGAAGGTGCCGTTCATTATGACGCTAATCGAGCTGCCCTTGTCATACCAGTAGTTGTCGCCGGTTACGGTGGGCGGCGTGATAGAATACACATAGTAGGTTCCGCCGAGGCTCACCTCGTACTGCGTCACCTGTGCCGTGTGGAGAGCGTGCGGGGCGG
>Ga0335081_10021902_pt1 | contig 10338 bp, 9 predicted proteins | sample Lox_Sample_35_FD_206713 | JGI IMG/M metagenome (GOLD analysis project Ga0335081, IMG submission 206713) | Soil microbial communities from Loxahatchee National Wildlife Refuge, Florida, United States - Lox_Sample_3.5 | ecosystem: Environmental > Terrestrial > Soil > Wetlands | place: USA: Florida...
CTGGCGCTGGGCCAGGCTTCCGCGGTGGTCGCGAGCTCCAACCTGACGTGCCGGGATTACCGGGACCTGTTCCTGCACCGGCGGGGGCAGATATGGGCCGGTGCCGACGAGATCCCGTCGGCGGCCATGGTGACCTGGATTCTGTCCCTGGAACGGGCCGAATCGCTGCTGCCAAGCCCATCCGTCCGGCTGATGCTGGTCTTCCTGGCCCTGCTCGATGGTCACGGCATCCCGGGCGCCCTCTTCGGCACGCAAGCCCTGATCGGCTACCTGGGCGGGGACCCCCTGAGCCCGGTGGCGGCCACCCCGTTCTCCGCCGCCGCCGACCCGAGGCAGGCCTGGGACGTGCTGCTCGCCCTCGAGCGAGCCGGCCTGATCAGCCTCAACCGGGATATCACGCCGCCGGCCGTCCTGATGAGCTCGGCCCTCCAGGAAGCGATCAAGCTGGCGGCGCCCGCCGAGGCCCAGGAGCCCGCGGCCCGGGCGGCCGCGACCGCGCTGCTACAGATGTGGCCCGCCGATGAGCCGACGCCGTGGGCCGCGGCCGCCCTGCGGGCGAACGCGGCCTGCCTGCAGGAATCGGCCATGGACGCGCTGTGGGCCGACAGGTGCCACCCGCTGCTGCTGCGGGTGGGCCGGAGCCTGGACGGCGCCCGCCTGGTCGGCCCGGCCGTCGATTTCTGGGCCGATCTGGCCGCGCGCTGCGACGCCAAGCTGGCCTCCGGTCACCCGGACGCGCTCGTGGTGGCCGCCGCGCTGGCCGACGCGTACCTGACGGCCGGGAACGCGGCGGAGGCGGTCCAGTGGTACCAGCGGGTACTGGCCGACCGGACCCGTGAGCTCACGCCCGGGCACCCCGCCATCGTGGCCGCCCGGGTCAGCTTGGCCCGGGCGCTGATCATGGCCAACGAGCCCGCGGACGCGGTGACCGTCATGCTCCGCGTGGTCGGCGAGTACGAGCAGCTCCGCGGCGACGAGCATCCGGAGACCCTCAGCGCCCGGGATGAGCTGGCCACCGCGTACCAGGCCGCCGGTGACTACGCGGCCGCGGACCGCCTCCTGGCGCGCAGCCTGGCCGTTCGCGAGCGGCTGCAGGGGCCGCGCGACGCGCCGACCACGGCCACCCGGCAGCGGCTGGCCGCGGCGTTCCTGGCCGAGGGCAAGGTAAAGGACGCCATCTCGCAGTACAAGCGGGTGCTGTCCGACCGCGAGAAGCTGCTGGGCCGCGGTCATCCGGACACGATCGCGGCCGCCGCGAGCCTGTCCGCCGCCTACCAAGCGGCCGGGCGGATGCCGGCCGCGATGCAGCTCGCCCAGCGGTGCTGCGCGGACTCCGAGCAGGTCCTCGGTCCCGATCACGCGGACACCCTGGCCCGCCTGGCCAACCTGGCCCACCTGTACTACGCCGTGGGGCGGGTCGGAGACGCGGTCGCGCTGCTCCGCGACACCGCGGCCCGGTGTGAGCGGACCCTGCCGCCGGGGGACCCGCTCAGCCAGGCCGTCCATCAGAGCCTGGCCAACCTCGGCGCGGACTGACGCCGGCGAATTCGGGCACCGAGGCCGAAACAACCCGACTTTACCGTTAAATCAGAACCAGCGCGTGTCAGCCGGTTACGCATTAGAGTTGGACCTGGTTATTTACTAGCCGCGCAGGCCCACGCCACCGGCGGGAATCCGTACAGGAGAATAGATGACGGATCGAACCGTAACTGCCATCCCGGCAGCTACCCAGGTCCTCCCAGCCCGGCTGGAGCCTGACGCGATCGGGGCCGCCCAGGACACGATCATCGGCATGGGCAACTCGGCGCCGACGGTGGCGATCGGGCTGTCATTGGCCGGACTCACCGCGGCATCCGCCTACGGCGGCGCACCGGTCATCATCTTGTGCGGGATCCCGATGCTGATTATCGCCAATGCCTACCGTCGGCTGAATCTGTGGAGCGCCAACTGCGGCGCGTCCTTCGAATGGGTCGGCCGCGCGATCAATCCGTACCTCGGGTTTATGACCGGGTGGCTGATGATTGCCGGCAGCCTGGTCGCGGCGGTTTCCGGGGTGGTGGTTCTCGCCCCGTCGGTCCTGGCCATCTTCGGCGACAGCGCCCTGAGCACGTGGCCGAACATCTTCATCAGCACCGCGGTCATCGTGGTCCTGCTCGCGATCGCGGTCGTCGGCATCCGCCTGACCGCGCGCAGCCAGGTCGCCATGGGCCTGATCGAGTACGTGATCCTGGTCGGCATCTCGGCCTGGGGGCTGGTGGCGGTGCTCAACCACCATCACGGGACCTTCCCGATCAGCCGGGGCTGGTTCAGCCTCAGCGGAATCGACGGCAAGGGCAGCCTGGCGTCGGGGCTGCTCATCGCGGTCTTCATGATCGCCGGCTGGGACGCCACCGTGTACGTCAACGAGGAGGTAAAGCACCGGCGGCACAACCCGGGCCGGGCCGCGGTCATCGCGGTCGCCATCCTCATCGTCATGTACAGCTTCTGCCAGATTGGCCTGCAGGGCGTCGTATCGCCGGCCAAGCTGCAGGCCAACTCATCATCGGTGCTCGTCTACATCGCCCAGGCGCTGGGCGGCGGCGGATGGGCCAAGGTGATGGCGTTCGCCCTGGCCCTGTCGGTGATCGCGTCGACGGGCGTGAGCATCGTCATCCTGGCCCGGATGGCCTACGGCATGGCCAGCCACCGGGTGCTGCCGGCCGTCCTGGGCAACGTGAGCACCCGCTTCGCCACGCCCGCGGTCGCCAGCATCGTGGTCGGCGTGATCCTCATCGCGGTCACCTGGGCGTACCTGCTGTCCAGCTCGATCGCGAACGCCTTCACCGCGCTGATCGACGTGAGCGGCGTGCTGTACGCAAGCTTCTACCTGCTGACTGCGCTGTCCGCGGTGGCGTACTACCGGCGCCGCATCTTCAGCAATGCCTGGGACGCGGTGCTGGTGGGCATCCTCCCCGTGGCCGCCGCCGGGTTCCTGGTCTGGATCGTCGCCAAGTCGGTGCAGAACGCACCCGCCTCGCAGCGGTGGTCGCTGATCAGCATCGTCACGGTCGGGGTCATCTTGATGTTGGCCGCGCGTTTCATCCTCCGGTCACCGTTCTTCCAGATCCGGCGGGAGAGCGCGGCCCGGTTAGCCCCGGCGGACAGGAACGTCGGCGGCTGGCCGGTCTGTGGCTGAATGTTCCTCTCGCGCCGGGTTGCCACGGATGTTTGCCCTTTGATTGGATGTCACGGGAATCCCCTGGAGGTGGCGACGTGAGCCAGGTAACGGCCGAACCGGTCTACGAGACGACCGCTACTGCGCTACGGGAGAAGAAGAAGCTGCGGCGTCACTTCCGGCGCTTCGACATGTTCTTCTACCTGATCTGCACAGTGGTGACGATCGACACCATCGGCGCGGTCGCGGCCAACGGCGCCCAGGGCTTCACCTGGCTGCTGTTCCTTGGTATCTTCTTCTTCCTGCCCTACGGGCTGTCGATCGCCGAGATGGGCTCGGCGTTTCCCCAGGAGGGCGGCCCCTACGTCTGGAGCCGACTCGCGTTCGGACGGCCGATAGCCGCGGTCAACTCGGTGATCTACTGGATCTCCAACCCGATCTGGGTCGGCGGATCGCTCACGATCGTGTCGTTCGCCGCGATCGAGGAGTTCTTCGGGAATGTGCCTGGCGGCTGGAAATACGTGTACGCGGCGGTCTTCATCTGGTTCGTCATCGGGGCAGCCATCGTGTCCCTGCAGTACGGCAAGTGGGTGCCGACGCTCGGCGCCTGGGCCCGCGGCGCGGTGCTCACCTTCTTCGTCATCACGGTCATCATCTACGCGGCCAAGAACGGGGTGCACGGCTTCGGCGGTCACGCCTTCCTGCCCACTTACGCCATCTTCATCGCCGTGGTGCCCGTGCTCCTGTTCAACTACGCGGGCCTGGAGGTGCCCTCGGCCGCGGGCGAGGAGATGGTCAATCCGAGGCGCGACGTGCCGAAAGCGGTCGGGTGGTCGGCCATCACCACGTTCCTGGCCTACGGGATCCCGATCCTGGCCATCCTGATCGTGCTCCCGCAGAGCCAGGTGTCCGGCCTGACCGGGTTCCTGGACGCGGTCAAGGCCACCTTCACTGTCTACGGCGGCCATGTCGCCTCCGACGGGACCGCGACGCTCACCGGAGGGGGACTCGTCCTGGGCCGGGTGGCGGCCGTCGTCTTCATCTTCGCCCTGGCCAGCGCCGGGACGACCTGGATCATGGGCTCGGACCGAAACCAGGCGGTCGCGTCCGACGACGGCGCCGGCCCCAGCCTCCTGGGCCGGTTCTCGGCGCGGTTCGGAACCCCGATCGCGATGAACATCTGCTCCGGGGTGGTGGCCACCGCGCTCATGATCGCGGCCTTCCAGATCACCGGGGGCAACGCGAGCAAGTACTTCTCCGCGGTGCTGGGCCTGACCATCTCCACCACCACGATCTCGTACCTGTTCATCTTGCCCGCGCTGGTCAAGCTCCGGTACTCGCGACCCGACGTCGACCGCCCCTACCGCGTGCCGGGTGGCATGACGGGGGCGTGGATCTGCTCGATCCTGCCCACGTTCTGGTGCCTGCTGGCCACGGTCGTGCTGCTCTGGCCGGGCTTCGGGGTCACCTGGTTCGGCGCCGGCGGCGACCCGAACGCCAACCTCGACGCGCTCGGCTTCTCCCACCAGCGGGTGCAGTACGAGCTCAGCCAGATCGTGCCGCTGGCCGTCATCATCGTGATCGGCGTCGTCTTCTACCTGCTGGGCAGCAAGACCCGCCAGCAGGCCGCGGCCGAGCCGGTCTCGCCCGGCTACGCGCCGGCCGGCGAGGCTGAGCCGGCCTCGTGAGGTATGCCTGCCCGGCCCCGGTGAATTGGCGCCGGGAAGACCGCGCACTGAACTTGGCCGCCGGGACAATACCGCCTTCCCTCTCGTATGGGACGTGTGCTACTCGTTAAGCGATTAGAGTTTTCCTCGACTGCATTCTGCCTGTCCGCGCAGAATGGGCGGGCCGGGAAAGGGAGGGCCATGCTGGTTCCGCTGAGCCGGTTCTCGCTGGCTCCCGACGCTGAGCGCCTCGATCCGGCCACGCGCATGGCCCCGACGAGCGGCGGGAAGTGAGCGGCATGCTGGGCGGAATCCTGTTCTTGGCCCTGGTCGTCGCGGTCGCCGTGCTCATCACGATGGACGTGGTGCGGACCCCGAGCGACCCTCCATCCGGGCCAGCCGACCGGTACCTGCCTGACCCCGAGCGGGCCGTCGCCGCAGCGCGCAGCGGTGCCGCCCTCCACGCGTTCCCCCGGGACGCGGTCGTCCGCGAGCAACCCGCTCCGGCTGCGGCCGCACGGTCCGGTCCGGTCCAGGTGGACTCCTTCGCGCGGGCCGACACCTCGGCGCGCGCCTTCGACCAGATGCAGCGGGAGATGTCGCAGTCGGCGGCCGGCGAGGCCGCGCTCCGCGGCAAATTCAACGCCATGTACGTGAACCTGTCTCGTCGCAGCCAGGCCTTGGTGGAACGCCAGCTCCGCCTGATCGAGAGCCTGGAGCATGGCGAGCGGGACCAGCATCGCCTGTCCAGCCTGGCCAAGCTCAATCGCATCGCCATGCGGATGCACCGCAACTCGCAGAACCTGCTCGTCCTGGCGGGCCAGGAGCCAACCACGGACTGGAACCAGCCGGTGACGCTGGCGCATCTGGTCGAGGCCGCGTTGTCCGAGATCGAGGATTTCGAACGCGTGACGTTCGAGGTTCAGCCCGACATTGCGGTGCGCGGGCCCGCCGTCCACGACGCGGTGCACCTGCTGGTCGAGTTGATAGACAACGCGACCGCGTTCTCGGCGGCGGAAATGCCGGTCCATATCACCGGCCGCATTCTGACCAGCGGCGGTGCTTTGGTTGACATCACTGACCGGGGCATCGGAATGGCCGCGAAAGAGATGGCCTTCGCGAACCAGCAGCTCGACAATCCTCCGCTGCCGGATATCGATGTCCCTAAATGGATGGGCTTGCTGGTAGTTGCCCGGCTGGCCGCCCGGCACGGGATCAGGGTCCGGCTGAACCCGGCCGAGTTCGGCGGGCTGGCCGCGCTCGTCTGGTTCCCCGATGAGATCCTCACCCACTACAGCGCCGCCGCGGACCCCGGCCACGCCTCTGCCGGGCCGCGGGGAACCGTAATCGGCCGGGCGGCCTTCGCGTCGGCGCAGATGGCCGCGCCGGACATGCTCGCCGCCCCTCGGCCCGATCCGGCCTGGTCGGCCCGTTACCCGCAGGCCACGATCCCGGCCGAGCCGCCCCTAGCCGCCCGGCTCTCCGGTGCCGGGCTGACCGACGGTCCCGGCGGGGACGCCGGCGTGGTTCTGCCCCATGCCGAGAGCCAGGCCAAAGTGCAGGGGCTGCCCATCTTCGACGAGGTCGAGTCGCGCTGGTCCAGGGGCGGCCGCGAGGCGCCAGGCTCGTCCGGCCTGCCCGCGGCCGCGGGCCCGGCGGCGGGTGCCCCGCTGCCGGGCGGACTGCCCCGGCGCCCGTCGGCCGCGCCCGCGGGTCCTCGCGGCGGCCCGGGCCCGGCTTCCGGTCTGCCGAGCAGGCCTGGCGCCGCGGGTCGTCAAGGCTGGGCCGCGCCGGCCGAGGAGACGAATTCCGGCGGACAAGACGAGTCCTGACCGTCGGCTGCCCCTCGTCATCGCCGGCCAGGCGGACCCCGAGCCGTGATGCGCGGCGGCGCCCCGTTCGGCTTCACCAAGGTCGTCTTCCTCAGCCACGTCATCGACCAGCGCACGCCGGTGTTCCCGGGCGATCCGCCGGTCGGCATCCGCCCGGCCGCCAGCATCGAACGGGACGGCTACTACCTCCAGTCGCTCACGTTCGGCGAGCAGTCCGGGACGCACTGGGCCGCGCCCGCGCATTTCCACGCCGGCCAGCCGGCCGCGGACGAACTGGACCCTGGTGACTTCTTCCACCCCGCGGTCGTCCTCGACGTGCGGGCCGAAGCGGGCCACGATGCCGATTTCACGCTCGGCGTCGCGCAGCTCCAGCGGTGGGAGTCGTCCTTCGGGCCGGTCCCGCCCGGCAGCGCCGTCATCATGTGGACCGGCTTCGAAGACCGGTGGGATGACCCGATGGCTTATCTGAACGCGGATTCCGCTGGCCGGCTGCACTATCCGGGCTTCGGTGCCCAGGCCGCGCGCTGGCTGATCGAGCACCGCTCGGTCAGCGTCCTCGGCATCGACACGATGGGAATCGACCCGGGCGCCGACCCCACGTTCGCCGCCAACCAGTTGCTGCTCCAGGAGCATCGCCTGCACCTGGAAAACCTGTGCGGCCTGAGCCAGATGCCGTCGGCCGGGGGCTGGGTCGTCATCGGAGGCCTCCGGGTCCGGGCCGGGTCGGGCTCTCCGGCGACCGTGTTCGGCCTGGTCCCCTAGCGGTCAGATGGGTCTACGAGACCTGGCGGGACGGCACCGGGGTCGAGCTGACCTTCGGCGCGTACCGTGAGGGCTGGGCCGCATCCCGCGGCGCCTCACCGTTGCCATCGGAGGGCAGTGATGAAAGCCGTGGTGTTCTACGAGTCGGCCCCGGACGTGGCGGCCAAGGCGCCCGTGCACCTGGCCGAGCACCGGGCCCGGTGGGCCGAGTTCGGCCGCCGCGGCGAACTGCTCATGATCGGGCCCTTCGCCAACCCGCAGGAAGAGGGCTCGATGGCCGTCTTCACCACCCGCGAGGCGGCCGAGGAATTCGTCCGCGGCGACCCGTTCGTCCTGCACAGAGTAATCCGGAACTGGTATATCCGTGACTGGATCGAGGCCCTCGTTCCCGAGCCGCCCGCGAAATGACCCGGCTAACCGAGGTCGGGCCACTGATCGAGGGTGTACGCCATGTCCCAGAACAACCCCTCGAGCCGTGAGCTCATCATGAAGATCTCGGCCAGTTGCTGGCGCTTCTCGTCGCTGACCGCGCCGTCCCGGGTCATGTCATCGAACCTCTGGCGCATGTTCATCACCAGATCGGCTTCCTCCTGCTGGAGGTAGAACGCCACCCAGTCCGAGTACACCAGATGATCGGCTATCTCGTCCTTCAGGCCCGCGGCGATCTCGATGTAGCTCCAGGAGCACGGCAGGATGGCCGCGGTGATCTCCAGCGGCCCGCCTGCCGCCGCGGTGGCCAGCAGGAAGCTGGTGTAGGCCACGTTGGCCGGAGCCATCGCCCGCGAGCCGCCCCGGTCCTCGGCGCCCAGGCCGATCACCTGGTCCAGCAGGCGCCGGTTGCTCGGGATCTCCAGCCGGATGATCCCGTCCAGCTGCCTGGTGAAGAACTCCAGGTCCGCGTCGCTGGCCGACTTCGCCGCGCCCAGCGCCATGCAGCGGGCGAAGGCGGGCAGGAACATCAGGTCCTGCTCGATGAAGAAGCGGAACCGGTCGAGCGACAGGGTACCCCGGGCTAGCTCGCCCAGGAACGGGTGCGCGTGCAGGCCGGCCCAGATGCGGTCGCACTGGGCGCGCAGGCGGGCCGAGAAGGCGTTCTCCATGACCCGCACCTTAGCGGGCTCACGAGAGCCGTGAATCCGGAGCGGTCCAGACCGAGACGTGCGTCGGCTCCAGGGCCCGGCTCACCACCCCGGCCAGGTCGGCGCGGACCGTGTCCAGGTCCACCGCGTCCTTGAGCCGGGCCGCGAACGCCTCGACCGTACGCTCCCCGTCGTACCGGACCCGGTTGAACTGGCGGTCCACCACCTGTTGCACCCGCTGCCGCACCGGGGCGAACAACGCCGCCGCGGCCAGCGTTGCTGCGGCCACCGCCACCGGCGAACTCACCGACAGCACCCGGGTGGCCAGCAGGACCAGCCCGGCGTACACCCCGACCAGCAGCCCGGTCACGATCGTGTAGGCCAGCGTCCGGCTGATGATCCGGTCGATCTCGTACAGCCGGTACTTCAGGATCCCCACCCCGATCGCGACCGGCAGGGCAGCCAGGCCCATCACGAGCACGTCGCTGACCACCTGCCAGCCGCCGTGAGCAGCGCCTGCGAAGGCGGCGGCGATGTACAAGACCAGGGCGGCGGCGGCCCCCGCCATCAGCCAGTTGAGCTGCTCACGCCGGTCCCCGGCGGCCCGCCGCCAGCTGATGACCTGGTAACCGATCGACAGCGCCCAGAACCCGAAGAAGATAAGGGCGATCGGCGCGAAGACGGCCGAGTACGCGCCGTCGGAGAGCAGGAGCTGACCGCTCGTGTCCACCTGGGTGCGATGGTGACTGAGCGCGTACACGACCATCTGGCCCTGCAGAATCATGTCGATCACGGCGAGCACGAGATAGCCGCCCACCACCCGGCGCCACCGCGGCGACGGCAGCCGACCGTCCGGGAACAGCAGGATGATCAGCGGGAGCAGCCCGAGGTCGGGCCCCGAGACGTGATAGAGCAGCAGCACGACCGGAGCAAGCGGGAGCCGCTGGCCGAGCCGGTAGTTGAGCACGTCGTAAAGGCCGCTGTCGATATAGAACATGAAGCTCACGGCGAGGACGACCATCAGCCACCCGATCGGGTTCCGCGGTCGGTGCCAGGCGACGACCAGCCCGACCACGGCGAAGGACAGGGCGATCACGACCACCGCGCCCCCGGCAGCCAGCGGATTCTGCCGGGAGGCGAGCGACAGCGGTATCAGCGCGACGGCCAGGAGCGCCAGCCAGGCGGCCAGTACCCACGCCGCCGCCGGCCGCCAAAGCCGCAAGAGCCAGTTCACCGGCACCTCCGCTCGCGGTGATCTGATGCTCAACCGTAGGCTCGCCCCGTTCCGGGAACGTTACGGCCCGCGCGATCACCAGCGACGGGGTCGGCTAGACCAGTTGGACGCGCAGCACCTCGGTCATGGCGATGGCCGCGTCGCGCTGCCCGGCTAGGGCGGCGCGACGATCGTCGCTCATGTAGCCGTCCAGGGCGCCTTCCGAGGCGAACCGCAGCAGTTGCACCTCGGTGGGCTCGCTGTCATCGCCCTTGCCGTTCACGGTCCTGGCTCGCTGGACCACATGCCCGTCGTGCTCGGCGAGCAGGCCCAGCACCTGGTCTTCGTAGGCGCTGAGATCGGCCTCGCGTCCTTCGTGCGCCCATAGCAGGACACACAAGTTCACTTCCATGAACCGGCACCGTATCGCATCCTGCCCGGATGCTCACGCCGAACCGCCAGGTCGGTTACGATGGTCGGCCACCGGATACCCGCGGCGCTCGAGTTCCGCGATGATCGGCCCGGCGTTCCCGGCCAGCGCCAGCGAGATATCCGCGCCCGCGCCGTCGGTGACCCGTATCATCCCGGTGCCCGTTTCCCGCAAGCCCGCCCTGTTGTGAGCGGGGTGCCG
>Ga0335081_10021903_pt1 | contig 10338 bp, 6 predicted proteins | sample Lox_Sample_35_FD_206713 | JGI IMG/M metagenome (GOLD analysis project Ga0335081, IMG submission 206713) | Soil microbial communities from Loxahatchee National Wildlife Refuge, Florida, United States - Lox_Sample_3.5 | ecosystem: Environmental > Terrestrial > Soil > Wetlands | place: USA: Florida...
CTTGGACCCGGGCCGCAAGCACTACCAGCCCCAGCCCGGCTTCGGCGGCTGGCTGCAGCCCGGCTCCGCGCTGGCACGCAAGGTCATCATCCCGCTCGACACCGCCGCCGCGGGGGCCTGCTACCGGCTGAGCCGCGAACGCAGGCGGAAGGCACAAGCATGCCTGGCCCGGACAACCCGGCCCGCACCGGCACAGTCCGCTGTGGTCTAGTCACCCAGCCTGGCGGACAGCCAGCCGCGGGATGGCGCACCCGCCGGGGCTCCCGGCGGGCTCAGCTCCCGCCCTCGCCCCATCGGCGCGGGAATCACCGGTACCGCACCCGAGCCCAGTCTTCGCAAGGTGGTGATACCCAGTGAAAGCGGTCACCCTGCTGGCAAGCCCCTGGTCGGCACTGCATCGCACCCGGGAAAGAATCGAGGCCGCGACCTTCGGCACCTTCGACGGGGCCACCTCCAGCTACGGGGTGACCTTCGCCATGTTCGCCCAGCACCAGCACCCCGCAGCGTTCGTCGCCCCCATCACCGGGCTAGCGATCGCCTCCGCCGCCGGAATGGGCGGCGGCGAGGCGGCATCGGGCGAGGGCTCCGACCTGGCGCCGCGGGCGGTAGTCATGGGCGTCGCGTCCATCTTCGGCGTGATGGTGGTGGCAGTTCCGTTCTTCGTCATGCACGGCCTGGCGGCCTTGGTCACCTCGCTGGCCCTGGCCCTGGCCCTGGGAATCGCGATCGCCGAGCGCCGCACCCCCGAGCTCGGCCGGCGCAAGGCCTACCTGGTGACCTTCGGGGTCCTCGCGGTCGCCATCGGCGTCACCTCAGCGGTCGCCGTGCTGTTGCCCGGCTCTGGCGGATAAGCACGCTAACGCCATCCCACGGCGGCGGAGTTCGTTGTTGCGGGGCCGCTGCCAGTGGGCGCGCTGCTGCTCGGGCGCTGGGTCACCGGCGCGCCGGCCCGCCGCCGGCCAGCCCCGGTCAGCTCACAGTCCACCCTGGTCTGACCCGCCGGCGCCGGAGACGGCCGGGGCGCGGCGGCGCTTAGGGGGACGCGGTGGCGGAGGCGGTCGCGGTAGGCGTCGGGGTGGGGGTCGTCGGTGAGGGCGTGGGGGTCGGGGTGGGTGTGGGCGTGGGGGTCGGGGACGGCGTGGGGGACGGGGTCGGGCTGGGGGTGGGGGACGGCGTCGGCGACGGGGTCGGGGACGCGGTGTGCGTCGGGGCCGGCGCGACCAGGTCCGGCGTCTGCACCTGGCGGCTCGGGGTCAGGAACAGCGCGATCGCGGCGACGATCACGCCCAGGACCGTGACCAGCCCGCCGAACGCCCCGACCCGGGCCAGGGTCTGCCGCCGCTGGCTGCGCTTCCATTCCATGGTGCGCACCTGGAGCAGTTCCGGCGGCAGGGCCGCCCGCTGCGCGGCCCAGCTGTTGAACGGCGCGGCCGCCATGCCGAGCGTCGGGAACAGCAGCAGCCCGGCCAGCAGCGGCCCGGCCAGCTCGGTGGCCTTGGTCAGCGCGCCCGCGATGCCGAGCATGCCGAGCAGCGCCAGCGAGGTCTCGGCCCAGTTCGCCCGCAGCGCCTCCCACCACTTCGCCTTCTCGCTGGTCTTCGGCGTGCGCAGGAACGCCGCCTTCTTGGCGAACAGGCCCAGCAGCGACGCCCGCGCCACCACCAGCGAGGTGGACTGCCAGATGAAGAACGCGCCGAGCGCGTCCCGCCAGGACGCGCCGGTGCCGCGGCGCAGCAGCGCGACCGCCCGGACCAGGCCGAGCAGCACCAGCACCGGCACCGTGGCGACCAGGAACGCGGTCAGCTTGCGGAACAGCTCGCCGCCCCCGGTGGCCAGGTTCAGCGCCCCGGCCAGCAGGAACACCAGGAACACCAGGCCGAGCAGGTCGCCGTACCACTGCACGGCGCCGGACAGGTACGCCCACCGCTGGCCCGTGGAGAGGTGGTTCTCCTTGGTCACCCGGCCGGGCAGCATCGACCGCCAGTGCATGCGCAGGATCTGGATGCCGCCGAAGCACCAGCGGTAGCGCTGGCCCTTGAGCGCCTCGAAGGTCAGCGGCATGATGCCCCGGCCGTAGGAGTGGCCGACGTGCCACCCGGTCCAGCCGGCCCGCAGCAGCCGCAGCGACAGCTCGGCGTCCTCGGTGATGCACCACTCGTCCCAGCCGCCGAGCTGCTCCAGGGCGACCCGCCGGATCAGCCCCATCGTGCCGGCGAAGATGGCCCCGTCCCGCTCGTTGCGTGACGGCTGGGACACCGCGAAGAAGTAGGAATAGGAGTAGTACAGCCGGCGGTAGTAGCGGGCCCGGTCCCAGCCGCGGTAGTCCTGCGGGGTCTGGGTGAAGCCGACCCAGGGCTCGGCGAACAGCGGGGCGCACCGGCGCAGGAAGTCCCGGCTGAGCTGGTAGTCGGAGTCGACCACCCCGATGATCTCGGCCCGCTCGTCGGTGAGCTTGGTCAGCGCGTAGTTCAGCGCCCCGGACTTGTAGCCCGGCCAGTCCTGCAGGTGCGCGAACTTGACGTTGTGCCGGGCGCACCACCGCTCGACCGGGCGCCACAGGCTCTCGTCGTCGGTGTTGTCGTCGATGAGGATGACCTCGTACCGCGGGTAGTCGAGGCGCACCAGCGAGCGGAGGGTGTCGATGACCATGTCCGGCGGCTCGTTGTGCGCCGGGACGTGCAGGCTGACGAACGGAAGCTCGCCGACCGCGGGCAGCTGCGTGGTCGCGACCGGCGAGACCTCCCGGTGCCAGGTCTCCGAGCCGATCGCGTCGCAGATCTCCCACAGGTAGGCGCTGGCCAGGATCGCGGCGAAGAGCTCGAAAAACCACAGCAGCAGCCCGCCGGCCTCGCTGGCCGGGCCGAGGTGGCTGTAGAACGTCCACTCCAGCACGTACACCAGGTAGACGGCGAACAGGAAGATGCTGGTCGACCAGCACAGGTGCGCCCGGGCGTTCCAGCGCCGGGTCACCGGCAGCCAGATCAGGCTGCCCACGACCAGGCCGGCCACCCCGGCGACCGTGTTGCGCTCGGTCACCCCGAGCAGCCGCATCGCCACCGCCACGAGCGCGCCGACGATCACGGTGCCGGCCACCGCGAACGTGAACCGGCGGGTCGTGGGCCACGTGCCGATCGTCCGGTGCGGATGCCCGTGGCCGATCAGCAGCGCGGCCGTGCCGATCGGCGCGGCGAGGATGCCGGCCAGCACGAGCGCAGCTAGCACCAGCCCGCCTCCCGCCTCTGCCTGACGTGACAACCGGCCACGACTACCCCCAAGGTAGCGGCAACTAACATGTTCGCGGTGGGCCTCGCCGCACGGGCGCGATGGCGTCTTGCCTGGCGTGCGAGAATGAGGCCCGCGGGCCAGGACGCCGAGGGACGGGGACGCCGCTGATGCAGGCCGGGAAGGATGCGCGGGACCCGGGCGGCCAGCCCGCCGGATCACCGGCCGGCCTGGCCGCGCCGGCCGGGGACCCGGGGGACGCCGGGTGGGCGTACGCCCCGGCACCCGAATCACGGGAGATCGTGACCATCACGCCCGAGTACGGGCTCTTCCTGGACGGCGAGTTCGGGCCCGCCGCCGGCGGAAAGACCTTCCCGACCGTCAACCCGGCCACCGAGGAGCCGCTGGCCCGGGTGGCCGAGGCCGGCCCGGCCGACGTCGACCGCGCCGTGGCAGCCGCCCGCGCCGCCTACGAGCGGGTCTGGGGGCCGATGCCCGGCGCCGAGCGGGCCAAGTACCTGTTCCGCATCGCCCGGATCCTGCAGGAGCGCTCCCGCGAGTTCGCGGTGCTGGAGAGCCTGGACAACGGCAAGCCGATCAAGGAATCCCGCGACGTCGACGTCCCGCTGGCCGCGGCGCACTTCTTCTACCACGCGGGATGGGCCGACAAGCTGGAGCACGCGGGGCTCGGGCCGTCACCGCGCCCGGTCGGCGTGGCCGGGCAGGTCATCCCGTGGAACTTCCCGCTGCTCATGGCGGCCTGGAAGCTGGCGCCCGCGCTCGCGGCCGGGAACACCTGCGTGCTCAAGCCGGCCGAGACCACCCCGCTGACCGCGCTGCTGCTGGCCGAGGTGTGCCAGCAGGCCGGCCTGCCGCCCGGGGTCGTGAACGTGCTGACCGGGGCGGGCGAGACCGGCGCCGCGCTGGTGGCCCACCCGGGGGTGGACAAGGTCGCGTTCACCGGGTCCACCGAGGTGGGCAAGCAGATCCAGCGCACGGTCGCGGGCACGGGCAAGCGGCTGACCCTGGAACTCGGCGGCAAGGCCGCGAACGTGGTCTTCGACGACGCGCCGGTCGAGGCGGCGGTCGAGGGGATCGTGAACGGGATCTTCTTCAACCAGGGGCATGTCTGCTGCGCGGGCTCCCGGCTGCTGGTGCAGGAGTCGGTCGCGGATGCGGTGACCGGCCGGCTCCGCGACCGGCTCGGCACGCTGCGGCTCGGCGACCCGCTGGACAAGAACACCGACATCGGCGCGATCAACTCGCGGCCACAGCTCGACAAGATCCGCGAGCTGTCCGACGCCGGCGAGGCCGAGGGCGCCGAGCGCTGGTCGCCGCCGTGCCGGCTGCCCGACCGGGGGTACTGGTTCCCGCCCACGGTGTTCACCGGGGTGGCCCAGTCGCACCGGATCGCCCGGGAGGAGATCTTCGGGCCGGTGCTGTCGGTGCTCACGTTCCGGACCCCCGAGGAGGCGGTCACGAAGGCCAACAACACGGCGTACGGGCTGTCCGCGGGGGTCTGGACCGAGAAGGGCAGCCGCATCCTGTGGCTGGCGCAGCGGCTGCGCGCGGGCGTGGTCTGGGCCAACACCTACAACCGGTTCGACCCGGCCAGCCCGTTCGGCGGGTACCGCGAGTCCGGGTTCGGGCGGGAGGGCGGCCGTCACGGCCTGGCCGCGTACCTCGATGCCTGACCAGAAAGCATCCGAACGGACCCCAGCCCGAGGAAGGGCGCCGGGGGGTCTGGGGGGGTCGCCCCCCCAAGGACAGCACCGCCTGGAGGTACGCAAGACCTACAAGCTGTTCCTCGGCGGCGCGTTCCCGCGGTCGGAGTCGGGCCGCTCCTACCCGGTGACCGGGGCGGACGGCACGCTGCTGGCCTATGCCGCGCAGGCCTCGCGCAAGGACACAAGGGACGCGGTCACCGCGGCCCGGGCCGCGTGCGGCAAGTGGGCCGGCGCGACCGCCTACAACCGCGGCCAGGTCCTGTATCGCGTCGCCGAGATGCTCGAGGACCGCGCCGGGCAGTTCGCCGGCCAGGTCTCCGGCGCCGAGGGGCTCGGCCGGGCCGCGGCCGAGCGGGCCGTCGCCGCCGCGATCGACCGCTGGGTCTGGTACGCGGGCTGGACCGACAAGGTGGCCCAGGTGGCCGGGGCGGCCAACCCGGTGGCCGGCCCCTACTTCAACTTCAGCGTGCCGGAGCCGACCGGCGTGGTGGCGGTGCTGGCTCCGGCCTCCTCCAGCCTGCTCGGCCTGGTCAGCGTGGTCGCGCCGGTGATCGCGACCGGCAACGCGGCGGTCGTGGTGGCCAGCGAGCAGCGGCCGCTGCCCGCGGTCACCCTCGCCGAGGTGCTGGCGACCTCGGACGTGCCGGCCGGGGTGGTGAACGTGCTCACCGGCTTCACCGCGGAACTGGCGCCGGTGCTGGCCGGGCACATGGACGTGAACGCGATCGACCTCACCGGCGCCGAGCCCGCCGCCCGCGCCGAACTCGAGCGGCTGGCCGCCGAGAACGTCAAGCGGGTGTTCGCCGCCGACGAGGACTGGGCGGCCGCGCCGGGCACCAGGCGGCTGCTCGCGTTCCTGGAGACAAAGACCGTCTGGCACCCCGTGGGGATCTGAGCCCTGCCCGGCTTACAGTGCTGTCATGGTGACGTGCCGGACTTGCGGGGCTTCCCTGGCGGCGGGCGACCGGTTCTGCGGGGACTGCGGAACCGCGCTGGCGGGCTGTCCCGCCTGTGGTGAGCCGGTCACTGCGGGCAAGCGGTTCTGCCGCGCCTGCGGCTTCGCGCTGACCGGAGCCGATGCCCCGGCATTAACGGCACCGGCTTCTCCGGCGGCTACGCCGCCCCTTCCCGAGGCGGGACTGGTCGCGGAGCGACGGGTGTGCTCGGTGCTGTTCTGCGACCTGGTGGGGTTCACCCCGCTGTCGGAGTCGCGGGACCCTGAAGCGGTGCGCGAGCTGCTGTCGCAGTACTTCGCCGCGTCGCGGACGATCATCGAACGATACGGCGGGGTGGTTGAGAAGTTCATCGGGGACGCCGTGATGGCCGTGTGGGGTGCACCGGTGGCCGCTGAGGGGGACGCGGAGCGCGCCGTCCGGGCGGGGCTCGACGTGGTGGCGGCCGTGGCCGAGCTCGGCGAGCGGGCCGGAGTGGCCGGCCTGGCGGCGCGGGCCGGGGTGGTCACCGGCGAGGTGGCGATCACGGTCGGGGCGGTGCACGAGGGGATGGTGGCCGGCGACACGGTAAACACCGCCGCGCGGGTGCAGACGGCCGCGGCACCCGGCCAGGTCTTGGCCGATGAGGCGACGGTGCGGCTGGCCGGCGGCGGGGTGGGGTTCGCCGAGGCGGGCTCGCACGCGCTGAAGGGGAAGGCCGAGCCGGTGCGGTTGTGGCGGGCGACCCGGGTGCTGGCCGGGGTCGGCGGGGCGCAGCGGGTCGACGGCCTTGAGGCGCCGCTGACCGGCCGGGACGCCGAGCTGCGCGCGGTCAGGGAGCTGTTTCACGCCGCGGCGGAGCGGCGGGTTCCGCGGCTGGTGCTGGTGTCCGGGCCCGCCGGGGTCGGCAAGTCGCGGCTGGGCTGGGAGTTCGAGAAGTACGCCGACGGGCTGGCCGAGCAGGTGTGGTGGCACCGCGGCCGATGTCCGGCCTACGGGCAGGGAGTGGCGTTCTGGGCGCTGGCCGAGATCGTCCGCCAGCGGCTGTCCATCGCCGAGGATGACCAGCAGGAGACGGCCGCGGCCAAGCTCGCCGCCGGGCTGGAGGAGTTCATCCCCGGCGAGCCCGAGCGGGCCTACGTCGGCGTGCGGCTGTCCCGGCTGCTCGGCGTGGGCGCCGCGGACGACGGCGAGCCGCTCAGCGGGGAAGAGCTGTTCGCCGGCTGGCGCTTGTTCTTCGAGCGCCTCGCGGCGTCCGGGCCCGTGGTGCTGCTGGTCGAGGACGCCCAGTACGCCGACAGCGGGCTGCTCGACTTCCTGGAGCACCTGATCGACTGGGTCCGCGAGCTGCCGGTGTTCGTGCTGGTGTTCGCCCGGCCCGAGCTGAGCCATGCTAGGCCAGGCTTCGGCACCGGACGGAACCGGTCCACCCTCACCCTCGACCCGCTCGACCCGGCGTCCATGGACCTGCTGGTACAGGAGCTGGTCCCGGGCATGCCCGCGAGGGCCAGGGCCGCCGTCACCGCCCACGCCGAAGGGCTGCCGCTGTTCGCGGTGGAGACGATCCGCTCGCTGATCGACCGCGATATCGTCCAGCCCGTCGAGGGCGCCTACCGCCTGGTCGGCGAGATCGGCGAGCTTGTCGTCCCGGAAAGCCTGCACGCGCTGCTGGCCGCGCGGCTCGACGCCCTCGAGCCGGCGGTACGGCGCCTGGTCACCGACGCCGCGCTGCTCGGTGACGCGTTCACCGCCGACGCGCTGGCCGCGGTGTCCGGCCAGCACGAGGCGTCGGTGCGGGCCGCGCTCGGCCAGCTGCTGCGCCGCGAGGTGCTCTCGGTCTCGGCCGATCCGCTCTCGCCGCAGCGCGGCAGCTATCAGTTCACTCACCACCTGCTGCGGCAGGTCGCGTACGACACCTTGTCCCGCCGCGATCGGAAGGCCCGCCACCTGGCCGTCGCCGCGTACCTGCGCGAGGCCTTTCCCGGCGACGGCGAGGAGGTCGCCGACGTCATCGCCCGGCACTACCTCGACGCCCTCAACGCGGTGCCCGGTGCCGCGGACACCACCGAGGTTCACGACCAGGCCGTCACCATGCTGATCCGTGCCGCCGAGCGCGCCGAGCGCACCGGCGCTCCCGCCCGCGCCGCAGCCAGCTACGTGACCGCCGCCGAGCTCACCGCGCCGACCTCCGGCTCAGCCGGCGGCGAGGCGCTCGCGAGCGCGGGCAGGCTGTGGGAGCGGGCCGCGCAGGCCGCCCTCACCGGCGGCGAATGGGCCGTGGCGGTCGGGCACGCGGGCCGGGCCCGCGAGCTTCACCTGCAGCGCGCCGATAACAGGGCGGCCGCCCGCGCGCAGGCCATCGCCGGACGCGCGCTGCGGCTGTGGGGTCGCCACGCCCAGGCGCGCGAGCAGCTCACCGCCGCGCTGCAGGTGCTCCGGCCCGATCCCGACGCCGACACCGTCCGCGCCCTCGATGAGCTCGCGATGCTCGAAGTCTTCGCCGGCTCGCCGGACAGTGACGCGCTCAGCACCGAGGCGCTCGTGCTGGCGCAGGCGCTCGGCGCCGGGCCCGGCCAGCTCGCCGACATATTCGTCTCCCGCGGCATCTACCTGTACTTGGCCCAGCGCCGGACGGAAGGTATCGCCTACCTCACCCAGGCTGCCCGGCTCGCGGAGCAGGCTGACAGCCACACGCTCCTGGGACGCGTGCACATCAACCTGGCCGAGACGTTCGTGACCACCAGCCCCGCGAGCGCCGCCGAGGCGGCGCGCACCGCAGCCGGGCACCTGCGCCGCACGGGCGCGCTGGACTACCTCGGAATGGCGGTCATCAACCTGGCGCAGGCACAGCTGGCGCTGGGCGACTGGGACTCCGCCGAGCAGCAGCTCACCCAGGCGATGGAGGCTGACGGGCTGGCCGGGAACGACTACCTCGCCATCTACCTGGGCTGGCTGGCGGCACTTCGCGGCGACGCGGAAAGCCCGGCCGCGATGCTGGCGGGACTGCGGGACCTGCGCAGCAGCGAGGATTCGCAAGACATGGTGTTCGTGGCCGTGGTGGACGCCTTTGCCGCGGCCGCCCGGGGAGAGCCGCAAGACGCACTTCGGCACGCCCGCGCATCACTGGCCCATTCCGGTCCGCTTGGCATCGGCTTCGGGATCACCAGCTGGGCATGGCCGCTCGCGGCCCGCCTCGCGCATGAACTCGGTGACGCCGCTACCGTCGGCGAGCTGCTCGCCGAGCTAGATGCGCATTCGCCCGGGCACGTCCCCCCGAGGCTGCGGGCCGAGCGTGACCTGGTCCGCGCGCGGCTCGCCGCCGCCGACGGCGACCCCGCCGCTGACCAGGCCCTTGCCGCCGCCGTGGCCGGCCTGCGCGCGCACGGCACCCCCTATCACCTCGCCTACGCTCTGCTGGACCACGCGCAGCACCTGCTCGGCCTCGGCGACACCGGCGCCGCCGAGGCTGCCATCAGCGAAGCCCGCGTCATCGCTGGCCGGCTGCGTTGCCAGCCTCTGCTCGACCGGGCCGAGGCCACCAGCAAGCCGGTCGCTGCCCGCACCTCAGCCTGAGCTCGTCGGCAGGCTCCTAGATCTCGCCGAACAGCCGGTCGCCGGCGTCGCCGAGGCCGGGCACGATGTAGCCGCGCTCGTTCAGCCGTTCGTCCAGCCCGGCCGTCACCACGCGGACCGGGACCGGGTCGTCACCCGGGAACGCCGCCTCGAGCCGGGCCACCCCCTCCGGCGCGGCGAGCAGGCAGATCGCGGTGACCGCGACCGCGCCGCGGTCGACCAGCATGGCGACGACGCTCTCCAGGGTGCCGCCGGTGGCCAGCATGGGGTCGAGCACGAACGCGTCCCGGCCGGTGAGGTCGGCCGGCAGCCGCGCGGCGTAGGTCGAGGCGATCAGCGTCTGCTCGTCGCGGGCCAGCCCCACGAAGCCCACGCCGGCGCTGGGCAGCAGCCGGACCATGCCGTCCAGCATCCCGATGCCGGCGCGCAGCACCGGCACCACGAGCGGGTTGGGCCGGGCCAGCTTGACCCCGGTGGCGGTGGCGACCGGAGTGGTCACCGAGACCGGGTCGACCTTGATGTAGCGGGTCGCCTCGTAGGCGAGCAGGGTCACCAGCTCGTCGGTGAGCCGGCGGAACGTCGGGGTCTCGGTGCGGGTGTCCCGCAGCGCGGTCAGCTTGTGCGCGATGAGCGGGTGATCGGCAACCAGCGTCTGCATGCCCCGTAGTGTGGCGGGCCCGGGCGCCGGCCGCCACCTCGGGCGCCCCGGCGCCCGCTGACCGGGCCGGCTACCGGCCGGGGGCGGGCGAGAAGGCCGCGGCGAGTTCGCGCATGGCGCGGTCCAGCAGGTCGCTGAGGTCGGCGCCGTCGGCCTGCAGCCACTGCTCGTACGCGGCGACCGCGACCCCGAGCGCGACGTAGGCGATGGTCCGGGGGGCGAGGGC
>Ga0335081_10021905_pt1 | contig 10338 bp, 9 predicted proteins | sample Lox_Sample_35_FD_206713 | JGI IMG/M metagenome (GOLD analysis project Ga0335081, IMG submission 206713) | Soil microbial communities from Loxahatchee National Wildlife Refuge, Florida, United States - Lox_Sample_3.5 | ecosystem: Environmental > Terrestrial > Soil > Wetlands | place: USA: Florida...
AAGGCGCCATGGGTACCGTGTCGCTGATCGAGTTCATCAAGAAACTCGAAAAGCCGCGCGCGATCTGGTTGATGGTCCCTGCCGCCGTGGTGGACAAAACGATCGGCGACCTGCGGCCGCATCTGGAACCGGGAGACATTCTCATCGACGGAGGGAACTCATACTACGTGGATGACATCCGCCGGGCGAAGGAACTCGCGCAGGGGTCGATTCACTACGTCGACGTGGGTACGAGCGGCGGAGTGTGGGGCCTGGAGCGCGGCTACTGCATGATGATCGGCGGCGAGGCCGGCGTCGTACAGAGGCTCGATCCGATCTTCGCGGCGCTCGCACCGGGAAAGGGCGAGATTCCGGAGACGCCCGGCCGCGGAAAGATCGGAGGTACCGCCGAGCAGGGCTACCTGCACTGCGGCGGCAACGGCGCCGGGCACTTCGTCAAAATGGTCCACAACGGCATCGAATACGGCATCATGGCGGCATACGCGGAGGGCTTGGGCGTTCTGCGATCGGCCAACATCGGCAGGCAAACCGGTGAAGGCGCGGACGCGGAGACCACACCATTGCGCAATCCCGAAGAATACCAGTACGACCTCAATCTGCCGGACATCGCCGAGGTGTGGCGCCGCGGCAGCGTGATCGCGTCGTGGCTGCTGGACTTGACCGCGTCCGCGTTGATCGAAGACCCGCAGCTTTCGAAGTTCGCCGGCCGGGTCTCCGATTCCGGCGAAGGGCGCTGGACCATTAGGGCGGCAATCGACGAAGCTGTGCCAGTGCCCGTTCTCGCGAGCGCCCTGTTCGAGCGGTTCACGTCGCGCGGCGAAGCGGATTTCGCCGATAAGCTCCTTTCGGCAATGCGATATGAGTTCGGTGGGCACCTGGAAAAGCCCAGCGAGAAAGCGAAGGTGGCCTGAGCGATGTCCAACCCTCATTCTCACTCGGACGCGCTGGTTTTCTTCGGGGCGACCGGCGACCTCGCATACAAGAAGATCTTTCCCGCGTTGCAGGCGATGGTGAAACGCGGCCACCTGAATGTGCCGGTGGTCGGCGTCGCAAAGGCCGGCTGGACGCTCGATCAGTTCAAGTCCCGCGCTCTGGACAGTTTGGAGAAACACGGCGGCGTGGATTCGGAGGCATTTCAGAAGCTCTCGGGCCTGCTTCGCTACGTCGACGGCGACTACAGCGACCCCGCCACCTTCGAGGCTCTCGGCCGCGAACTCAAGGGTGTGCGCCAGGCGGCGCATTACCTGGCGATCCCGCCCGCGATGTTCGAGCAGGTCGTGGAGCAACTGGTCTCTTGCGGCGGCTGCATGATGGATGCGCGCATCATCGTGGAGAAACCCTTCGGCCGCGACCTCGCCTCGGCGCGCCAGCTCAACAAGGTGCTGCTTCGCCATTTCGATGAGACTTCCATCTTCCGCATCGATCACTATCTCGGCAAACGTCCGGTGCATAACATGGTCGTCTTCCGCTTCGCCAACGCGTTCATGGAGGCGTTCTGGAATAGTAAATTTGTCGAGAGTGTGCAGATCACCATGGCCGAGGAATTCGGAGTGCAAGGCCGCGGCGGGTTCTACGATCAGACAGGCGCGATCCGCGACGTGATTCAGAATCATCTGTTTCAGGTCCTGTGCAATCTTGCGATGGAGCCGCCGGTGCGGATGGACAGCGAATCGATTCGCGACGAGAAAGTGAAGGTGCTGAAGGCGATTCCAGACCTGCAGGAGAAGAATCTCGTTCGCGGGCAGTTCCGGGGCTATCTCAATGAGAAGGGCGTCGCGCCCGACTCCAAGACAGAGACCTTCGCCGCACTCAAGCTCGAAGTGAAATCCTGGCGCTGGGACGGAGTGCCCTTCTACATCCGCGCCGGCAAGTGTCTCCCGGTCACCTGCACGGAGATCGTCTGCCGCTTGCGGAAGCCGCCGGCGATTCTCCCGGCCGACGGCGTCACGTCGAACTACCTTCGGCTGCGAGTCAGCCCGGATGTAACCATCGCCATGGGCATGACCGTGATGGAGGACGGGGAGAAGATGATCGGCCTCCCTGCTGAGATGGTCGCGAGCCGCCAGAAAGACGCTCAGGAGATGGACGCGTACGAACGCGTGCTGGGCGACGCGATGGCGGGCGACGCCACACTCTTCGCGCGCGAGGATTACGTGGAGGAGGCGTGGAGAATTGTCGACCCGCTGCTGTCGAGCGGCACGCCGGTTCACCCCTACGACCCGCATACATGGGGTCCCGAAGCTGTGGCACAGATCGCGCCGGCGGGCGGATGGCAGAATCCAGTCTTAGCGCAGGACCCGGTGTTGCTCCGCGGCGAGGCGGCGTAGGAGTCTGAATGCACACCAGGATCCTTGCGGACGAGGAATGCGCCGCGCATACGGCCGCGGCTCTCATCGCAAAAGAAGCCCGCACCGGCGTTTCCGCCACTTCGAACTGGCGGTGAGCGGCGGTAACACGCCCTGGGTGATGATGCGCGCCCTCGCGTCGGAAGATGTGCCTTGGCAGTCCAACCAGGAGCGGAACCCGACGCATGTTCAAGCCACGCTGCTCGATGAGCATATAGCCCGAAGGAAACAACTCGGCGCTGGCGGCCTATTTGAGATTCAGCCGAAGAGGCTATAACCAGGCTGAGCGCAGTTTGAGAGAGGGGATAGTGATCACGGGAGAGGTACTACAGATAGAGGAACGGTGTGCGGCTGAGGACCGGAGTTGGGCCCGGACCGAGGGCAGTCCCTTGCCGCTCGGCGTCACCTGGATTGAGCGCGACCAGGCCTTCAACTTCGCGGTTCACGCGGCAAACGCGGAGAGCGTCTCATTGCTGCTCTATGCACCAGCCGACCTAGTGCAACCGCTCCTGGTGTATCGCTTCGATTACCTCCGTAACAAATCCGGACGAGTGTGGCACTGCCGGATACCGGCCGCGGAAATCGGCGAGGCTTGCTACTATGCTTACTCCGTCGCCGGGCCGGACGCACCGGGGAACCATGGCTTCGATTCGCAGACGATCCTTCTCGATCCCTACGCGAGGGGTGTCTATTTCCCACCCGAGTTCGATCGTGAACTCGCCCGCCGCGGCGGGTCCAACGCAGGCTACGCACCGCTGGGTGTACTGGACGCGCACCGTACGGACTTCGATTGGGGCGAAGACCACGCGCCGCGCCACGACTCGGACGCGATCATTTACGAACTTCACGTCCGAGGCTTCACGAGGAATCTCAATTCAGGCGTGGATCCGGCGCGCCGAGGCACGTATGCCGGTCTGATCGATAAGATTCCCTATCTCAAGGAACTCGGGGTGACGATCGTCGAGCTGATGCCGGTGTTCCAGAGGGACCCGCAGGAGGGCGATTACTGGGGATACATGCCCTTGAACTTCTTCGCGCCGCAAGCGCAATACGCGAGCACACGGCGTGACGATGAGCAGCACCTGGAGTTCCGGGAGATGATCCGGGCGTTCCACGAGGCCGGCATCGGAGTGGTGCTCGATGTGGTGTACAACCACACCGCCGAGGGCGATCACCAAGGCCCAACATACAGCTTCAAAGGGCTCGATGCAGCGGGTTACTACATGCTGTCGGGTGATCCCGCTCACCCTTACTCGAATTACTCGGGCACTGGCAACACATTGAATTTCGGACATGCCCACGTCCGCAAGATGGTCACGGACAGCTTGCGGTATTGGAGAAACGAAATGCGCGTCGACGGCTTCCGTTTCGACCTGGCTTCTGTGTTCAGCCGCAACGCGGATGGATCTCTGAACTGGGGCGAGGCTCCGATCTTCAGCGAGATCGCCGCCGATCCCGAGCTCGGGCAGATGCGCATGATCGCCGAGCCTTGGGATACGGGAGCGTATCAGCTCGGACGCGGCTTTCCTGGCGTCACGTGGCTGCAATGGAACGGCCGTTTTCGCGATGACATCCGGAAGTTCGTCAAAGGCGACCCCGGGATGATACCGGATCTCATGCGACGCCTCTATGGCAGCGACGACCTCTTTCCGGATGGCCTTGCCGACGCCTATCACGCCTATCAGAGCATCAACTACATCAATTCCCACGACGGATTCACTCTGTACGACCTGGTCTCCTTCAACCGGAAAAATAACTGGGCCAACGGCCATCAGAATCAGGACGGCATGGCGGACAACTACAGTTGGAATTGCGGCCACGAAGGCGTGGACCGGGTGCCGCCGGGAGTGATGGCCCTCCGGCGCAAGCAGGTGAAGAACTTCTGCTGCCTGTTGTTCCTGTCGAACGGAGTTCCGATGTTCCGTGCCGGCGACGAGTTCCTCAATACCCAGTTCGGCAACAACAACCCTTACAACCAGGACAACGAAACCGGTTGGCTGGATTGGGACCAGTTGGAGGCAAATGGCGATATCTTCCGCTTCTTTCAGAAGATGATTGCTTTCCGCAAATGCCATCCGACACTCGGCCGGAGCCGTTTCTGGCGGGAGGATATTCGCTGGTTCGGCGCTGGCAGAGATGCCGATCTCTCTTACGACTCGCACTGCCTGGCTTTCTGCCTGCGAGGAGCGTCACAGCGTGATGACGATCTGTACGTCATGATCAACGCTTACTGGGCGCCGGTGGAGTTCGAGTTTCAGGACGGCACGCCTCGAGAGTGGCTAAGAATCGTAGACACAGCGCGGAACAGTCCCGACGATTTCGTCGAGGGCGGAGCGCTCGTCCACGAGCCTGCGTATGAGCTCGCCCCGAGGTCGGTTGCAGTCTTCCTGCGAACGAATCACTCATTCTCCCGGCAGGAGCCGCGTCCAGGAGATCCCACTGAAAGGTATCGGCGATGAAGTTTCCACTAAAGTCATTTGAGCCTCCGGGCCGCATCGCGCTGTCTCTCGTGTGCCTGGCGGCGGCCGGCCGCGCGGATAACTCGACGAGTATCTTCGCACCGGCTGCCACCCCGGCGCATGCCATTTTCGGGTTGTCGATGTTCGTGCTGGCCGTGACCGGTCTCATCTTCGTGGTCGTGTTCACCCTGCTCGCCTACGCTGTAATCAAGTTCCGGGGAAGGGCGGGGGACGGCGGGCGCGAGCCCGCGCAGGTATACGGCAGCACGCAGATCGAACTCGCGTGGACCGTCATTCCTGTTCTGATCGTGGTGGTTCTTTTCCTGGCGACCGCGCGCGTCATACACGCCATTCAGGATGCGCCCAAGCCAGCTTCGGCCGTGGACGTCACCGTGATCGGGCACCAGTTCTGGTGGGAGTTTCGCTATCCCAAGCTCGGCATCGTCACCGCGAACGAAATGCACATTCCGGTGAGCGATCCCGCGCATCCCACACCCACGTTCCTGAAACTGCTGTCGGCCGACACCGACCACAGCTTCTGGGTGCCAACGCTTGCCGGCAAGACCGACCTCATTCCGAACCGGGTAAATGAGATGTGGCTCGACCCGTCGCGCGTGGGGATTTACCTCGGCCAATGCGCGCAGTACTGCGGAACGCAACACGCCAAGATGCTGCTGCGTGTATCCGTGGACAGCGCCGCCGACTTCGACCGGTGGGTGCGCGCCGAGCAGCAGGCCGGGGCTCAAGACGCGAAAGTCGTTGCCGGCAAGCGCGTCTTCGAAACCACCGCTTGCATCAACTGTCACGCCATCAACGGCACCGCCGCCGACGGACGCTTCGGGCCGGACCTGACCCATCTGATGAGCCGCGCCACCCTGGCGTCCGGGGGGGCCGAAAACACGAGCGCTCTCCTGCGCCTCTGGATTCAGAATCCTGACGCCATCAAGCCCGGGTCGCTCATGCCCGCCATGAAATTGAACGATGCGGATTTGGACGCGGTCGTCGCGTATTTGGAAACGCTTCGCTAGCCCGGAGGACCCACTATGTCAACGGAAGTCATCCCCATTGAAGCGCTGCAAGCCGCCGGCAAACCATGGACCGAGACGCTACACGAGTGGGTGACCACTGTCGATCACAAACGTCTCGGCCTTCTGTATATCGTCCTGGCGCTGCTCTTTCTGGTGGTCGGCGGGGTCGAAGCCCTCATCATGCGGATCCAATTGGTGCATGCGCACAACACTTTCGTCTCGCCACAGGTTTTCAACCGCCTTTTCACGATGCATGGCACCACCATGATCTTTTTCGTGGCGATGCCTATCCTGTTCGGTTTCGCGAACTACCTGGTCCCGCTGATGATCGGGGCGCGGGACATGGCCTTTCCCCGGCTGAATGCCTTCAGCTTCTGGCTGAGCGCATTGGGCGGACTGCTCCTCTACTTCAGCTTGCTCGGAGGCAGCGGCCTGTATGGCGCCGGCAACGCTCCGGATGTGGGCTGGTGGGCCTACGCTCCTCTTACGGCGAAGGCGTTCTCGCCGGGCCACAGCTCGGATTACTGGACCATCGCGGTGATGCTCTCGGGATTCGGCAGCGTAGGAACGGCGATCAACATCATCGCGACCATTCTCTCGATGCGGTGTCCCGGGATGCACCTCGGCCGCATGCCGCTGCTGGCGTGGCTCAACCTGGTGATGTCCGGAATGGTGCTCATCACCGTGACCCCCCTTACCGCGGCGCAACTCATGCTGCTGGTGGATCGCTATCTGGGCGGCCATTTCTTCGATACACAGGCCGGCGGATCGGCCGTGTTATGGATGCACTTCTTCTGGATCTTCGGACACCCGGAGGTATACGTCCTGATTCTGCCCTGTTTTGCTTTCATTTCCGAGATCGTTCCGGTGTTCTCGCGCAAGCCGATTTTCGGATACCCGGTGATGGTCGGCGCCACCATCTGCATCGGATTCGTCAGCATGAGCGTATGGGCGCACCACATGTTTACCATTGGGATGAATTCCTACGCCAACAGCTTCTTTACCATCACGACGATGGCGGTCGGCATTCCGACCGGCATCAAGATCTTCAACTGGCTCGGGACCATGTGGGGCGGGAGGATTCAATTCAAGACGCCGATGCTGTTCTGCGTCGGATTCCTCTTCCAGTTCCTGATCGCCGGCCTGACCGGGATCATGCTGGCCTCCGCGCCATTCGATTGGCAACTGGGCAACTCGTATTTTGTGGTGGCGCACTTCCACTACGTGATCGTCGGCGGAATTCTATTCGCGCTGTTCGCGGCCTTCTACTACTGGTACCCGAAGATCACCGGGCGAATGCTGAGCGAGAGCCTCGGCAAACTTCACTTCTGGCTGTTCGTCATCGGGTTTCACGCGACTTTCGACACGATGCACATCCCCGGAATCCTCGGCATGCCGCGCCGCATTTATACGTACGAACCCGGTCGCGGCTGGGATGCCTTGAACCTGGTTGTTTCGGTCGGAACCGCCATACAAGCCATCGCCATTCTGATTTTTGTCTGGAATCTGATCTCGTCTTACTGGAAGGGCGCCAGGGCCGGGAACGATCCTTGGGACGCCTGGACTCTCGAATGGTCCGTCGCTTCGCCGCCCCCGGCCTACAACTTCGCTTCCATCCCGGCAGTCGCGAGCCGCCGGCCACTGTGGGATCTGAAGCATCCCGAAGACCCGGACAGCCTCTATGAATGAAGGGAGCCTGCAATGAGCGCAGTCACGAATCCGCTAGTGCGCCAGCCGGCCGGCTGGATACTACCCGATCGCGGCAAGGTGGCCATGGCGTGCCTGATCGTCGCCGAGTCGGCCATCTTCACCATCTTTGTCGTCGCCTACCTCTATTACCTGGGAAAGAGCGTCGCTGGGCCGACTCCAAGTCAGGTGCTCCAAACGCCGATCTTTTACTCCGCATGCCTGCTTTTCAGCAGTTTCACCATCCACCGTGCGGGAAACCTGCTGCAACGCGGACGCCGGGACCGGTTCCTGGCCTGGTGGGTGCTAACCATCGTTCTGGGCGGCCTGTTTCTTTATGGCACCGGCCAGGAATGGCACAGGCTGATTTACGAACACGGGCTGACCATCTCCACCAACCTGTTTGGAACCACATATTACTCGCTGGTCGGGTTGCACGCCTCCCACCTCGTCGCCGGACTGACGATGCTCATGATCGTTCTGTATTTCGGTGTGACGGGGCGTGTCACCGAGGATCACTCCCCTCGCATTGAGGTGCTTTCGATGTACTGGCATTTTGTGGATGCCGTGTGGGTGGTGGTGTTCATCATCGTCTACGTGATCGGCCGCTGAGGAGGAGATATCATGTTGCGAGACTCGAAAGAAATCGAAGTGCCGGCGCCGACGTCGTGGCCGCTGGTCCTGGCCTTCGGACTGACCTTGCTGTTTACCGGGCTCCTGACCAGCGCATCGGTGAGTGTGCTGGGCGCGGCCCTTGCGCTGGCGGGCTCGGCCGGCTGGTTCCGCGAGGTCCTGCCCCGCGAACACGAAGTATCGCTGCCGGTAGTTCCCGAGGAGCGTTCCACCGTTACCGAACGGCGGATGGTCGACCGGCTCCCCGTCGCTGCCGACCAGGTGCGCGCGTGGCTTCCACTGCATACGCATCCGATATCCGCCGGTGTGAAGGGCGGATTGGCAGGGAGCGTGGCGATGGCGGTCCTGGCCTGCGCTTACGGCGTATTGAAGGCCGGCAGCATCTGGTATCCCATCAACCTGCTGGCCGCGGCCGTCTACGCGGAATCGGTGAAGCTCGGCCCCGAACAATTGTATTCCTTCCATGCCGACAGCTTCGCGATCGCATGTTTCCTGCATCTGCTCGTGTCCACGCTCGTGGGCCTGCTGTATGGCGCGATGCTCCCGATGTTCGCGCGGCGGCCGGTCCTGCTCGGCGGGCTCATCTCCCCGGTTCTATGGTCCGGATTGCTGTACACGATCCTCGGCCTTCTAAACCCGCTGCTCGAAAGTCGCATCGATTGGTCTTGGTTCATCGCTTCGCAAGTGGCATTCGGTCTGATCGCGGGTCTGGTGGTCGTACGGCAGCCGCGCGTCCCAACGCGCGAAAATCTGTCGTTTGCCTTGCGCGCAGGCATCGAAGCTCCTGGCACGATCCTGCCCGGAGAGAGCCGAGGAGAACGCCCGTGAGGCCGTCAAATCAGCTCTTTGGATTCGTCTGCCTCTCCGCCGTGCTGCTCGGGGCGTGCGGGACTCCGCACGGCCAGCCGCGAAGTGGTGCGGAGACTGTGGCGCCCAATCAGGTGCTGGACTTCCATACCCTGTACGCGGAGAACTGCGCCGGCTGCCACGGCACTGAGGGACGGGGCGGCGCGGCCATCTCTCTCGCCGATCCGGTCTATCTCGCCATCGCGGACCAGACGGCCATGCGCCGCGCGATCGCCAATGGCGTGCGCGGCACAGCCATGCCGGCCTTCGCCGAGAGCGCCGGTGGTCTGCTGACCAGCGCCCAGATCGATGTGATCGCCGCCGAAATCCGATCGCGCTGGAGCCGCCCCGGAGTTCTCGACGGCGACAATCCGCCATCCTACGCCGCGAAATCCGCGGGCGATGTCGGGCGGGGCGCTGTCGCGTACGAGCTCTATTGCGAATCCTGCCACGGCGCCAGGGGACTCGGCGGACCGAAGGGCAGCGCCATCGCGAACGACTCATTTCTCGCGCTGGTCAGCGACCAGGGACTTCGAACACTCGTAATCACCGGCCGTCCCGAGTTGGGCGCCCCCGACTGGCGCGGCAATCTTGCGGGGCATCCGATGTCGGACCAGGACGTCACCGACGTCGTTACATGGCTCATCTCCCGGCGAGTTCAGGCGCCGGGACAACCATACTCCGCTGCGATTCTCCAGCATCACTAGGAATCAAACCATGGCAAACGAAAATACGCTCTCCCGGCGCGGGCTTATGAAGCTGGGACTTCTCTTCAACGCATTCGTCGCGTCTGCGCTTGCCCTTCCGATCGGCCGGTATCTGCTGGGTTCCATCACGCGCGGCCGTGCGAACGGCTATCTCGCCTGGGTCCCGATCGGTCCCGTCAGCGGATTCCCCGAAGGGGAGACGCGGCTCGCCACCTTCCGCAATCCCTACGTGACGCCCACCGACGGCAAGACTGTGGATACTGCCTGCTGGGTGCGGCGGATCGAAGGCGATCACTTCCAGGTGTTCGCGATCAACTGCGCGCACCTGGGATGCCCGGTGCGATGGTTTCCGCAGTCCGAGTTGTTCATGTGCCCGTGTCACGGCGGAGCCTACTACGGTGATGGCTCGCGCGCCTCGGGGCCGCCGGAGCGCGGACTCTTCGAGTATCCGTATAAAGTCGAGAACGGTCTGATCACCATTCAGGCCGGCGAACTGCCCACCCCTGGCGCGACCGCAGCCCTGGCGGGCAAGGAGCGGACATGCGCCTGATCGCGCAAATTGGAAATTGGTTCGACGAGCGGCTGCAAATCGCGGGGTCCATTCGCGACGCCGCCGAACATCCCGTGCCGCGCC
>Ga0335081_10021906_pt1 | contig 10338 bp, 6 predicted proteins | sample Lox_Sample_35_FD_206713 | JGI IMG/M metagenome (GOLD analysis project Ga0335081, IMG submission 206713) | Soil microbial communities from Loxahatchee National Wildlife Refuge, Florida, United States - Lox_Sample_3.5 | ecosystem: Environmental > Terrestrial > Soil > Wetlands | place: USA: Florida...
GTCGCCGGGCGAGACGCCCGCGGCGTGCGCCGGCGAGCCGTCGAACACGCCGGTCACCTTCACGCCGCCGGTCACGCCCAGCCAGATCGCGTGCGCGCCGTCGGCGACCTGCGCCGGATCCGCCGAACCGCGCAGCTCGAGGCCGACGTGCGCGAGCTCCTCGCCGAGCTCGGGGTCGGCCGTGCCGCGGATCTGGCGCGCGAACACCTCGCCGAGGCCAAGGCCGGTCGCCTCCTCGAACAGCGGCTGGAGATCGTCGGGGTGCGGCTCCTGCGGCGCGCCGTGGCGCTTCCACAGCAGGCGCAGCACGTCGTCGAGCGAGCGCGCGCCCTCGGTGCGCCGCCGGATCTGGAGATCGAGCGCCAGCATCGCGAGCCCGCCCTTGAGGTAGTAGCTGACCGTGGTGTTGAGGTTCGACTCGTCGGGCTTGTACAGCTTGATCCACGCGTCGAACGAGCTCTGCTCGAGGCTCTGGCGCGCGCGGCCCGGCGTGGCCTGCAGGCGCGCCCAGTCGTCGAGCACCTTCTCGAGCAGGCTCTTGCCGGTGATCCGCCCGCTCGTGCGCAGCGCGAACCGATCGTAGTGGCTGGTCAGGCCTTCCATCACCCACAGGCACGGCGTGTAGGCCTCGCGCGTGTAGTCGAAGTCGCCGAGCGCGCGCGGGGCGATCCGCTTGCCGTTCCACGCGTGGAACAGCTCGTGCGAGAGCAGCTCGAGCAGGCTCTCGTAGGCCTTGCGGGTGGCGGCGTAGTGCGGGTGAAACAGGTTGACGCTCGACGCGCGGTGCTCGAGCCCGCCGTAGCCGTCGTGCGCGAGCATCAGGATGAACGTGTACTCCGCGAACGGCGCCTCGCCGAACCGCTCGATGTGGTCGTCGACGATCGCGCCGAGATCGAGCGCGAGCCGCGCGTCGTCGAACATGCCGCCCGGCGAGCGCTCGCCCCAGATCGCGAGCCGCACCGGCACGCGCGCGGGCACCGCGAGGACGTGCACCGGCCCCAGGTGGATCGGATGATCGTAGAGCTCGTCGATCGAGCCGGCGCGCACCAGGCGCGCGGTGCCCTCGGCGGCGGTCGTGCAGGTCCAGCCGTCCGGATAGGCGAGCGCGACCTCGACCGGCGCGGCGCGCATCGCCACGGGATAGACGAACGTCGCGGGGCCGTGCAGGAACGCGTGGTCGGCGTCGATGTGGTTGGTGCGCACGGTCAGCTCGTGGCCGTAGACCGCGTAGCGCACCGTGACCTCGCGCGCGCCGGCGGCGTCGATCCGCCAGGTCTGCTTGTCGACCTTGCGCACCGCGAGCGCGCGCTCGCCGTCGAACGCGGCGAGATCGCGTACGAACCTCGCGTAGTCGCGGATCAGGTAGCTTCCCGGGCACCACGCCGGCAGCATCACGTCGACGACGTCGCCGGGCGGCGCGAACCGCAGCTCGATGTCGACGGTATGGCGCGCCGGCTCGGCGATCCGGACCGCGTAGCGAAGGGACGACATACGCCGTGGGTACCACGATGCTAAGCTTGGCGGGATGCGGCTCGCGGTGATGCTCGTCGGGGCGGCGCTCGCGCTCGCGGCGAGCGCGCTGGCCGAGCCGCGCCCGGGCAAGGTCGTGCGGATCGAGCGCGCCCCGAAGGGGCCGCCCGGCACGCCGCGGATCTGCGCGCTGCAGAACGATCCGGCGATGCAGGGCTTCTGCATCGGTGTCGCGCCGCAGCCCGGCGAGCTGATCACGGTGGTCGACAGCCAGCGCATGCTCGGCGCGCTGCGCATCACGCAGGTCACGCCGGTCGACGTCGGCTGCGCGCAGCTGTGGCAGTTCACCGCGTCGCTCGAGTCCGGCGATCCGTCGCAGGCGCAGGGCCAGACCTGGGGCGTGATCGACGTCCCGGTCGATCCGCGCGGCGGCCACCTGATCGCGGTCGACGCGGCGCCGACCGGCCATCCGCCGCAGACCGACCAGATCGTGGCGATCGACGCCAACGGCGACGGCAGCCCGGACGTCGAGTTCGTGATGTTCCAGTGCGACGACGCGGGCAACATCGGCAGCGCGGCGACCGGCTTCAACTGCCTCGACGTGTGGCAGCGCACCGGCGGCCATCACTTCGATCGGGTCCGCGAGGATCGGATCAAGAACTGCTTCCCCTGATGGATCGCCGGGCGCTGCTCGCCGCCGAGCGCGGCACGCTGTTCAAGGAGGCCGAGCTGCGGGTCGCGCTGGTCTATCCCAGCCCGTACCGCGCGGCGATGTCGTCGCTCGGCTACCAGCAGATCTATCGCACGCTGCACGCGCTGCCCGGGGTGGCCGCCGATCGCGCGATGCTGCCCGACGACGGCGCGCGCGGCCGGTTCGACACGCTCGAGGCCGGTCAGCCGGTCGGCGGCTACCCGCTGCTCGCGTACTCGGTCGCCTACGAGCTGGAGATCGCCGGCGTGGTCGAGACCCTCGCGCTCGCCGGCATCCCCGCGCTGCGCGACGAGCGCGACCCGCGCCACCCGATCATCGTCGGCGGCGGCCCGCTGACGTTCTCGAACCCCGCGCCGCTCGCGCCGTTCTGCGACGTCATCGTGATCGGCGAGGGCGAGCAGCTGATCGGCGAGCTGGTCGCGGCCGCGCGCGACGCCGGCTTCGATCGCGAGCGCCTGATCGCCGCGCTCGCCGGCCGCCCCGGGTTCTACCTGCCGAGCGTGCACGGCGAGGCGGTGCCGCCGGTCGCGGCCGCCGACGACGCGCTGCTCCCTGCCCGCTCGGTGATCGCGACGCCGCACACCGAGCTCTCCGACATGTTCCTGACCGAGGCGGCGCGCGGCTGCTCGCGCGGCTGCACCTACTGCGTGATGCGGCGCTCGACCAACGGCGGCATGCGGATCGTCGCGCGCGAGGCGATCGTCGCGGGCATCCCGGAGGGTGCGCGGCGGGTCGGCCTGGTCGGCGCGGCGGTGACCGACCACCCCGAGATCGCGGGGATCGTCCACGACGTGGTCGCCGGCGGGCGCGAGGTCGGGATCTCGAGCCTGCGCGCCGACAAGCTCACCGACGAGCTGGTCGGCCTGCTCGCGCGCGGCGGCTATCGCACGCTCACCGTCGCGGCCGACGGCGCGAGCGAGCGGATGCGCCGCGTGATCGAGCGCTCGACGCGCGCCGAGCACCTGGTGCGCTCGGCCGAGCTCGCGCGCGCACACAAGCTGCACGCGCTCAAGGTCTACATGATGCTCGGCATCCCGGGCGAGACCGACGCCGACGTCGACGAGCTGGTCGCGCTGTCCAGGGAGCTCGCCGCGATCCATCCGCACGTCGCGTACGGGCTCGCGCCGTTCGTCGCCAAGCGCCACACCCCGCTCGACGGCACCGCGTTCGCCGGGATCGAGCGGGTCGAGGCGCGGATCGCGCGGCTGCGCCGCGGCCTCGCGGCCGCCGGGCTCGGCGGCAAGGTCGTCGTCCGTCCGACCTCGGCGCGCTGGGCGTGGGTCGAGTACATGATCGCGCAGGGCGAGAGCGTCGCGGGGCTCGCGATCATGGACGCGCATCGCGCCGGCGGCAGCTTCGCGGCCTACCGCAAGGCGTTCGAGGCGCGCGGCGTCTCGCCGACCGGCCCGCGCGCGCGTGTGCCGTCGAGCCAGGAGCTGATCGCGCTGCGCCGCAAGCGGCTCGCGTCGTGACCGCGACGCCGGGCGAACGCGCGCTGGCGGAAAATCCCACGAGAACCGGGCTCAGTTCTACGTCCTCCACGCCGAGCGCCGGCAAGCAACTTGCTGACGTGGCGGGTCATGAAGCTCACGAGCTATCTCGCCCTCACCGGCGTGCTGGCGGCCTGCGCCGCGGACACGCAGACTCAACCCGAAGCCAGCGAGGCCGCCCCCGCCGCGACCGGCTTCGTACACCGCGCGGGCGCCGACGTGATCGGCAACGACGGCGCCGTCGTGACGCTCGAGGGCGTCGATCTCGGCGGCTGGCTGATCTGGGAGGGCTGGCTGCTCGGCGGCGAGATCACCCTGAACCAGCTCGACAACGCCGATCGCCACGTCTACAGCGCGCTGACCAGCGTCGTCGGCTCGAGCGCGACCAACGCGTTCCAGGAGGCGTTTCGCGACGCGTACGTCACGGAGGCTGACATCGCGCACATCGCCGCGCTCGGCATGAACAGCGTCCGCGTGCCGTTCGACTCGACGCTGCTCGCGTCCGACGATCATCCGTACACCTACCTCGCGACCGGCTGGAAGCGCCTCGACGACATCGTCGCGTGGGGCAGCGCGCATCACGTCTACGTGATCCTCGACATGCACTCCGTGCCGGGCGGCCAGTGCAACCTGTTCGTCGACGATCCGGGACCGACCGAGGTGTGGGCGAGCGCGAGCGAGCAGACCCGCACCGTCCAGATGTGGCGGGCGATCGCGGCCCGCTACGCGACGCAGCGCTGGATCGCCGGCTACGATCTGATGAACGAGCCGTGCGGAGTCGCCGATTCGCAGCTCGAGGCGCTCGACGCGCGGATCGTGGCCGCGATCCGCGAGGTCGATCCGAATCACATGGTCGTCGTGGAAGGCAATGACAACGCGACGACGTTCACCGCGTTCCCGCAGCTCCTCGATCCGAACGAGCTCTACAGCGCACACATCTACACGACCTCGGCCGCCACCCGCGCCGCCGACCTGTCGAGCTGGACCGCGTTCGTGCGAGCGCAGGACGCGCCGCTGTGGATCGGCGAGTTCGGGGAATCGAGCGCGAGCACCATCGCGGCCACCGTGCAGGCGTTCGTCGACCCGCAGTATCAAGTCAACGGCTGGGCGCTGTGGACGTACAAGCGCGCGCCCGACGCCAATCCGACGGTCGAGACCGTGACCATCCCTGCCGCGTGGCGCACCACGATGCTGTGGGTCACCGCGCCGCTGACGCACGCGCGGCCGACTGCCGCGCAGGTCTCGACCGGCATGAGCCAGTACCTCGCGGCCGTGCCGACCTCGCGCTGCAGCGAGGACGACGGGCTCGTCGAGATCATCACCCCGTGACGCGCCGGCCGCGGGTCAGTGATGGCGCCGCCACGTGCGCACGACCGGGCGCGACGTATCGCTGATCTTGAACAGCTGCGGCAGGCCGTCGGCATCGAGCACGACCCGCGCGACCCACGCGCCGTGATCGATCGCGAGCCGGATGCGATACACCGGCGCCGCCTCGTCCTCGCCCTTGCCCGGCGCGATCCGCGTGATCGTCAGCGACCCCTTGCGCAGCACGTCGGGCGCGTCGCGATCGGGCTGGCGCACGGTCAGGTCGAGCTGCTGGTCGATGTCGAGCGCGAGCCCGTCGAGCAGCGCCGCGGCGGTCGCCGGCGACAGCCAGCCGATCACCAGGTGATCGCTCGCGGCGTGCTCGGCGTGGACGTCGCCGGTCGGCCGCGATACGTCGATCGTCAGGGTGCGCGCGCGGTGCTCGCCGGAGAAGCTCGTCGTGATCGTCTCGTCCTCGAGGGTCTGGCGCTCGATCACGCTGCCGGCGTGGCGCGCCAGCGCGTAGGCGCCGACCGGCGTGCCGTTATCGGCGATCACGTAGTGCACCGCCCGCCCGGCGGTCTCGGGCAGCGCGATCGGCGCCAGCCACACCGGCGCCTTGTACGCGGCGACCAGATCGTCGTGCAGCGCGCGCAGGTCGTCGGTGGTGAACCAGCGGCCGTGCAGCATCACGCCCGAGATGCGATCGACCGCGTGGATGTCGGCGAGCGGATCGGCGTCGAGCACGACCAGGTTCGCGCGGGCGCCGACCGCGATCCGGCCGTCGGCGGGATCGCCAAGGAAGTCGGCGGCGTCGATCGTCGCGGCGCGCAGCGCGCTGTACGGCGACAGCCCGGCCTCGACCATCAGCGCGAGCTCCTGGTGCAGGCTCGCGCCCGGCACGACGTACGGGTTCGGCGTGTCGGTGCCGGCGAGCAGCGGCGCGCCGGCCGCGGCGAGCTCGCGGACCAGCGCGAGCTCCACCGCCGTGGTCTGGCCGTGCGCGGCCTCCATCGCGGCGCGCACCGCGCGCGCGACGTGGCTCGGCGCGTGGGCCGGGTTCCACCGCGCGCGCCAGTCGGGCGAGACGTCGTCGAGCTCGCCCGCCTCGGGCAGCTTGCCGCGCCACAGCTCGCCGTAGGCCGCCGCGGTGACCAGCGTCGGGCACACCCACGCGCCGCTGCGCGCGACGTCCGCGGCGACGCGCGGGATGCGCGCGGGATCGGCGTACAGCCAGCGCCGGATCATCGCGGTGTTGCCGTGGCTGCCGCGCACCGGCGAGTCGGTGCGCTCGATCGCCTCGGCGAACGCGGTGAGGTGCTCGATCGAGGCCTGGCCCGACGCGATCGCGTGCGCGAGCGGCACCGCGAACGGCACGTGGCCGACCACGCGGATGCCGTGCGCGTGCGCCGCGGCGATCACCGCGTCGTACGACGCCGGCGTCAGGCCGTTGTAGACCTTGATGAAGTCGTAGCCGGCGGCGACCTGCGCGGCGACCACCGGCTCGGCGTCGTCCGGCCGGGCGACCACGTCGGAGGCCTCCCAGCGCGGGCGCGCGCCGTCGACGAACGGCCCCGCGGTCACGATCGTCGGTCCGATCAGCTCGCCGTGTGCCACGCCGTCGCGCAGCGCGAGGATGCGCGGGCTGCCCGCCATGTTGCGCACCTCGGTCACGCCGTTCTCGACGAACAGCGCGAGCATGCCGCGCGTGCCGTCGAGGTGGACGTGCATGTCGTGCAGGCCGGGCACGAGGTACTTGCCGCGGCCGTCGATCACGACCGCGTCGCGGGGCGGCTCGACCAGCGCGGCCGGCCCGAGCTCGACGATCGCGTCGCCCTGCACGATCACGGTCTGGTGCGCCGCGAGCTCGGGCGTCGCCATGCCGATCACCGCGATGTCGACGAACGCGTACGCGGCCTCGCGCGGCGACTCGAGCGCGCGCGGCTCGCCGCGCGGCCCCGCGTCGGTCGCGACCGCCGACGGCGCCGGCTGCGCGCACGCGCACATCGCGGCCAGCCCGAGCATCGCTCGCCCCACGATCCGAGCTTAGCGCACGCTCGGCGACGGCCAGCCGTATTGTTCGAGCGCGTCGCGAAACCCGGGGGTGTCGAGCGCGACCGGCGGGAGCCACGGCTCGGGCGTGTCGCGCCGCCACCACGTGTCGGCCCCGAGGGGCTCGAGGTGGTACACGAACCTGCGAATCCGTACCCAGCGCGGCGGCTTGCCGCCGAACGGATCGACCGCGATCAGCTCGCGGATCGTGCGATCGCCGTCGAGCAGCTTCCACACCAGGTGGAGGATCCACGGATCGGAGGGCTGGTCGTCCATCGCCGAGAACCAGATCAGCCAGTCGAGCCGGAGGTGGTACGGCCCGAGGATGCACGGCCGGCGGTCGACGTCGCCCGGCTTGCACGGCAGCTCGTAGGCGCGCCACTCGGCATCGTCGGCGGTGGGGTCCTCGGCCATCGTGCCCTCGATCACCAGCTCGTGGCGCACGTCGCCGACCGAGCCGAACGCGCCGTAGGTGTTCACCAGCTCGAGTCGATCGAAGCTGCGGTTCATCGCCTGCCGGTGCGCGGCGAGGTTGTAGACCACCGGCATGCTCTTCCACAGCACGAGCCCGACCAGCGCGCCGACCGCGAGCTGGTGGAGGTCGAGCCGCGCGCCGTGGCGGCGCACCAGCCGCACCGCGTGATAGACGCCGAAGCCGCAGCCCGCGATCAGCGGCAGCGCGGCGAGCCGTTCGACCGTCACCTCGCCGCCGCGAAAGCTCGTCACGTAGTGCCAGGTCAGCCACACCCACGCGACGATCGCGCCCGACGCGAGCAGCTGGCGCCAGTCGCGCGGCGGCGCCTCGGGCAGGCGGCGCGCGACCGCGCCGCGCACCCTCCGCGGCAGGAGCGCGAGCAGCGCGTCGTCGTCGAAGCACGCCAGCACCGGGATCACGGTCAGCCAGTTGAGGAACGCCAGGTTGCCGCTCAGGATCAGCACGACCTGGAACGACAGCATGAGCGCGCCGGCGACGAGGCGCAGCCGGCGCGGCCCGAACACGAACCACGGCGCGACGACCTCGACCACGTGGTTGAACACCACGCCGATCGCGTGGACGACGTGCGGCAGGTGGTGAAACCACGCCGACAGCGGATTGGGGATCGGCTGGGTCTCGAAGTGGTAGTCGAGGCACGTCAGATCGCGCCAGCACGCGTCACCGCGCAGCTTGATCAGCCCGGCGCCGAGCATGATGCGAAACACCAGCCAGCGCATCAGCACGATCGACGCGGTCGGCGGCGGGCGCGGCGCCAGCGGGCGCGGATCCCACGGGTGCGCGATCGCCGCGGCGAGCACGGTGGTCTCGAGCAGCTGCATCTCCCAGCCGAAGCCGAACCACAGCTGCCCGACCCGCTCGTACGAGCCGTAGAGGAACCACAGGACGAGCAGCGACGGCGCGTTCGCGTAGCCGAGCGCGAGGCACACCGACAGCGCGAGCCCGAGGTACGCCCACAGCGCGAGCGCGTGGTCGGACGAGCTCCACATGAACACGCTCGGCACGTCCCAGAACGACAGGCCCGCGGCGTGGAGCCGGTCGACGTACGCGCCGACCGGCGTGAGCCCGTGCGAGCCGAGCAGCGCCGGCCCCTGATAGACGATGCCGAGGAACGCGAACACGTAGACCACGCCGAGCAGGCGGAGGATCGCGAAGCGCGCGAGCGTGTAGCGGCGCGGCCCCCCGAGCCATGCGACGAGCCGTTGCCACGGCGACGGGACATCGGCCACGCCGTATCGTACCGCCGGAATGTGGAGGTTCCATCAGGGGCTTCCCGACAACCCGGCGCGGGGCGCGTGTGCGTTCGCCGACTTGGCGCGGCGCGGGGCTTGCTGTCCACGACGGCCATGCGCTGGCTTTGCCTCGTGCTCGTCGCGTGCTCCACGAACCACGCCGCGCCCGACGCGTCGTCCACCGGCGGCGACGACGCTCCGCCGATCGACGCGGCCGCCGACGCCGGATCCGGCGGGATGGTCACCAACGTCGCCTACAACGCGACGTGCACGATGGGCACGCCGCAGGGCGGCAGCTACCGCTGCGCCGTGCTCACCGTGTCGTGCCCGGGCACCGACGACATCCAGGTCGACGTCGCGCTCACCCCGGGCAGCGCCGACAAGGGCGTGATCTCCACCCACTCGGGCACCGACGGCATGACGTTCCTGACCACCCCGGTCGTGACCGGCATGATCAAGGCCGGCTGGTCGCTCGCCCAGATCGCGTGGCACTCGCCGTGGGAGTGCCCGCACACCTGCGGCACGGACACGACCCCACCGGCGACGCGCTCCGGGATCGTCGAGGCCGCGTGCCGTCCGGCGACCGTGATGCGCTGGATCCACGACCAGGCGCAGGCGGAGGACGGCAGCCCGTTCCTGCCCGCCGGCAAGCCGTACTGCGGCCACGGCTCGAGCGGCGGCTCGGGCGCGTTCTGGTACGCGCTCACCCGCTACCAGCTCGGCGACCTGCTCGATTACGTCGTGCTCCAGGCGTCGACCCCATTCGGCCGGATCGACGTCGGCTGCGATCCGACGACGAAGGCGACGCTGGTGCCGGCGCCGTGCGACAACCTCGCGACCGCGCCGCCCCAGGTGTTCGTCAACTTCACCGACGGCGGCACGAACACGGCCTCGGTGTTCAACACCTGGCTCAGCACCTCGAGCTGCGACGTCGCGCCGAGCGCCGACGAGATGGCGCTGTACGCGCGGTCGAGCATCGTCGGGCCCGGCGCCGACTTCGAGTTCGCGACCCCGGTCACCACCTACGACTGCATCGACCAGGTCGACAAGATGGCGATCAACGTCGTGCCGGGCGCGGGCCACTACGTGCACGACGCGCTGCGCGCCAACGATCCGACCGGCGCGAAGTGGAGCGGCGTGTGCGTGGTCAAGGGTACGAACGGCACGTGCACGGACGAGGAGGCGTTCGAGGACACGCCGACCGCGCAGGCCGCGGTCAGCGACTTCGAGGCCCGCTGTGTCCCGCTGGTGCGCTGAGGTCGGTCGACGCCAGCGACAGCCCCACCCGATCGTGAGCCGGCGCACGCGGTGTCGCGGCCCTGCGCGCGGCACGCGCGTTGCTCGACGCTCGGATCATGTGGCGACTGGTGATCGTGGTGTCCGCCGGATGCACAGTGCAGGTCGCGGCGCCGCCGCTGGCGATCGAGCCGAGCGCGATCGAGCTGACGATCGATCCCGCGGTGCCGCCGCCGCCGGTGGCCCTGGTCGTGCGCGAGGGCGACGACGACGTGACCGCGCTCGCGAGCTGGAGCTTCGCCGGCCGCACGCTCGGCACGCTCGACGCCGCCGGGTTCACGAGCGACG
>Ga0335081_10021910_pt1 | contig 10337 bp, 10 predicted proteins | sample Lox_Sample_35_FD_206713 | JGI IMG/M metagenome (GOLD analysis project Ga0335081, IMG submission 206713) | Soil microbial communities from Loxahatchee National Wildlife Refuge, Florida, United States - Lox_Sample_3.5 | ecosystem: Environmental > Terrestrial > Soil > Wetlands | place: USA...
CAACCCCTGCACCCTGGTGCGCCGACCCGCACAGGGTCGACCACGCAGCCGGCGGCTCGGCGGCGATGAGGGGCGGTTCGGCGGGTCGAGCCGAGCGTCACGGACAGACGGAAGAGTCCAAGCGAGTCGAAATGGGCATTGGCGAGGGCGACCTGGACAGCCTGCGAGCGGGCGAGATGCCACGGGCCACGCGAACTAGCTGCCGTTGCCACGGCAGTTACCCAGCTCACACCCCGCTTGAGCAACTCGGTACATCGGCGCTGCGGCCGCTTCCACTGTTTCCATTGCGCCGCCCGCAGGCGACGGCGCACCCAGCTATCAAGGCTGTCGAACGCGGGGGGCGCTCCGAAACCTCGCGCGAGACTGCCCAGCAAGACAGCCACCGGAAAAGTAGCCCCGACGAGAAGGTGAAACGGGCCGCGGCAAATCGCGGCTAGTGGTTTGAACTGCTCGCCGGGGCTATCTTACGAGGCTCGATGGGCTCCAGAATTCATTGATCTCAGGCAGCCGCAGAGGTGATCGGAACCACGCGCTCAGGCTTTGCCGCTTTGGTCGCCGTAATCTTCAGCAGCCCGTTGCTCAGCGATGCGGATACCGACTGCACATCGACGTCTTTGGGCAGGTCGACGCGCCGGTAAACGTCATTGCTGCGAAACTCGGACCAACACAGCTTCTGGCCCTTCTTTGCTTCCTCCTCTTTCTTGCTTTCGCTCTTCGACTTTGCATGTACGATCAATGCACGTGGAGTGGCCGTCACCGAGATGTCCGCTGCCTCAAATCCGGGCAGTGCCACGGTCAAAGTGAATGCCTTGTCCTGCTCCACCAGCTCGCCGGCCGGCCAGCAGATCTCGCGCTCTGCAGCCAGCCAGTCATCGAGCGCGTGCCCGTCGCCGAAGCCACGTCCCGAGAACATGGCGAAGGCTCTTGCGCGAATGCGCTCGAAGATCGATTCCATCTCCTTGAATACAGGCAAAGCCTGTCTTTCAGGATCAGTAACCTTTTGAACCTTAACGTCCGACATATATATGCTCTCCCCCTTTGCCTGCGGCTGCAGGCTACAAGTCAAACAATCGCTCCGAGCAGCTCGAACGACAATAGGTAGACGTACGCAAGCGCTCGCCAGCAGTGCGCACCCCGAAGAGTCCCTCATGACTCGTACCAAAAGGACCTATCCCCATGCGAGCGTGAAGGTCTGATCGCCGCTCAGGGCAACACTCGTGCCGAGCTCTGTGCATTCCCGGTTCAGCGTTCGTGCCAGCCAGGCAACGTCATCGCCCGGCGGCCGGCCAATCCGAAAGCGCCGAATCTGCGTCGGTGTCATCGAGAGACTGACCAGATCCCCTGTGCGTGCATCGAGCGTCGGGAAATACATCAATGCCAGATCCGCGCGATAGCTCTCGTAACCACCGATTCCTTCGTAGTCATTGAGAAAATCACCGCAGCCATAGAGAATTGTCTTTTGCCCGTACACCTCGATTCCCTTCGCGTGGTGCGAGGAATGGCCGTGCACAAGATCGACACCGGCAGTGTCAACGAGTGCGTGCGCGAACTCTCGCTCGCGCGCCGATATGTCGTAGCCCCAGTTACCTCCCCAGTGAATCGAGGCAACCACAACAGTGTGCTCGCCGAGGTGCGGTGAAATCTGACGAGCGATCCGCTCAACACTTCGATTCGAGAGATCCTCGACCCAGCTGACACCCGCACGTGCTCGCTTCGCTCGCCATTCGCGCGGCACCCCGCTTGAGGGCATCCCAAAGGAAAACACGAGTACACGCGTACCACCTGCTAACTCAATGACGGCAGGCTGGACCGCCTCTGCTGCATTGCCTCCGGCGCCCGCGGTGCGGATACCCGCTGCCTGCAATTGAGCGAGCGTCTCCGTGAGTCCGGCATACCCCCAATCCAGAACGTGATTGTTGGCGAGTGCGCAGCAGTCGATCTTGGCCGCAGCAAGGCAGGGAACGTTTTCGGGATGCATCCGGTAATGAATCCCTTTGGTAGGCCAAGCTTCGCCGCTAGTCGTGATCGCAGTTTCCAAATTCACGATGCGTGCGTCCGGTCGGAGACGATCCAGCACTTCGAGGGCATCGCCCCAAACGTAGTCAAAGCCCACCGGCCGCGGAATGGGCCCCACCACCTTCTCGGCGAGTTCCACGTACGAGACGGCCGAGCGAACGTGTGGCTCAAACAGTTGCGGCTCGCTCGGATGCGGCAAGATCTGGTCGATTCCGCGCCCAAGCATGACATCGCCACACAGGAAGACCGTGACCGTGTCCCGTGTATCCCGAGCCGTCGGTGTGGACCGCGTATTCACGACCCTTTGGTCTCAAGGAAGCCGGCATGAAGCCCGACTGCTCACCAACAATGATCCTGCGGTCGGTACTTGCAGATAGGTGTTGTCACTTATGGCTGAATGCGACTCGACCCTGAGAGCATTCGCATTCGCAATGTCCTCCACAATGAAGCTGAAGTCACTGCTCGTTCTGTCTGCCGCAGCAGCGCTGTGCTCGTGCGACCGGCCGCTGCCGAGGAAACCCGGAGAGCCAGTGGTTCCGGAGCGCCCGAAGACGGCCTGCCACATGATGGGCGCTACCTTCGGCGCGGCGGACGTTCTGAGCTCTGCGGGTCCAAGCAGCTTGCGAGGTTGAAGGCGTGGCTCGGGCGAGTGGGGCGGCGATACTGCAGGCGTGTTGTACGTCCCGCGGCCTTCGTCGCAGACGCTCGAGCGAGGCAGCGAAGCACTGCTACTCAGCCTCCTGGGTGCGTCTTAAACGTGCGACGCGCTCGAGATCAAGATCGCCGGCGGCGCCCCAGCCGCGGATTCCGGAGGGGATCCGCGGACGGAACGATTCATAGAGCTCATAAGCCCTAGCGGCGAGATCGCGGCGCGGTATCGAGGCCGCGAGCCTCATCATGGCTTCTTCGACCGACGAAAGGGTATCCCCGAACTTGGCCTCGAGGTAACGCGCAACGCTGTCGGGCGTGACTGGGTTACCCTTTGACAACGCTCGCAATCCCTCATTCGTGCGGACAACAGGTACGGCGCGATTCAGGAGATTCACGTGAAGCGCGGTTCCGGGCGGGATTCGGCGGCTTTCTCGGGAGAGGGTCTCAGGGTGCGGCTCGTAGATGCCGAGTGACTTACCTTTTGCGTAAGCGTTCAAGCCTGCAATGACGCGACCCATTGTGAGCGCCTCATCACGATCGAAGCCCAGACGCCGCGCGACGACCGCCGCCCACAGCGTCAGTACAGCAGCCCGATTCACACTGATGCGGGTGACCGTCATCATCCTCAGGACCCACGCTGCGCGTGCAGCGAGTCTAGCGCCGCGATCTCCAGCTCACGACTCATGCGTCGCATGCGCGGGCTCAGCTGTCGCTTGTCTTCTTCCCGCACGATGCGGCCGACGCGACACCGGACAACGAAAGCCGCGCGGCTTGATGATCAATAGGTCGCAACCGAGGGCATCCAGGACTCTCTCTGCCGTATAGCCGTACAATGCACGCTCGGGGTACGAACGGGAAACCGCGCCAATGACCACGGCATCCGCGCGAACTGCGCGCGCATACAGCGGAAGCGCGGATTCGACGGGCCCTCCCTCGACGCGCACCAGCGCATCCGGTATCTCATAGCGTGCTGCGATAGCCCGCACTTCGCTCTCGCACTCTTCGAAGTGCTCCTTGCGCTGTAGTGCGTCACGTACCTCACCGGTCTCCGCAGTCAAAGAACCTGCCCCTTGGTGTACAGGCGCCACGGCGTGGTAGACGTGCACGAATGCGTCAGAGAGCGCGCGGGAGAGCGTCTTCGCCGCTGCCACGATCATGTCATCGAGTTCCGAAGGCTTCTCACGCGCGTGCTTCGGATCCACCGCAGCAACAATCGGGCCATTGGAGTAGACCTTCTCTGTCTTGAGCAGCAGCACCGGGCACGGGCATGCCTCCAGCAGCCGCGCGTCATTATGGGAAAGGCCTTGCGGTGCAGAAGGGCTCATGCGAGCCGCCGGTACGATAAGGAGATTAGGGCCCCGGCGGAGCACTTCTCGAACGATGGCTTCGAATATCGGATAGTCGAAGCGCACGCTCGAGCGCACTTCAAGCCCCTGGTCGCGCAGCGCGTCCGCAACCCGCTCCAGGTGCCGGCGGCTTTCCGCGATGCGGTTCGCGATCCGCGCATCGCCAGTCACACCGGAACGCATGTGGCCCGCGAGTTGCGGGTCGTAGAGGCTGTAAAATAGCACGAGCTCGGCATTGAGACCTCGTACCACACGCCCTACCCTGTCGAGCACGCAATCAGGCACGGACTCTACCTGGGCAAGCGCGAGCATGACATGACGCCAGGTTCTGGACTGTATGTCGTTCATGGGTATGAACCACTAGGCTATTTGCGCTCATGCCACTCTGCGATCTGTTGCTCGGGATGTCGATTCGGTCAATTACGGATACTGAGGTTCCTAGCATCGCAACGAGTGGGTCCAACGAGGACACTATTTTGCTGGGTTGGGTAGACACTATCCAACTCATCGGTTGACGCCGGATCCTCACAGCGCGTCTTGGCGCTTCGCTACGTACTTGCACGAATCGACTCCGCAGCCGACACAGCGAGAATTGATACGGAAATTGCGGAGGTATGTATGTCGGCGGTACGAGTTCAGAAGCCACCGTCACCACAGGCGGGCCGGGTGAGCAAGCGAGCCCGATCCACGCGCAAGACGGAGCCTCAAGCGCCTGCGGATTCGAGTCCGCCGGCGATCGACGTTACGCGTCGGGCGATGATCGCCGAGGCCGCGTACTACCGCGCGCAGCGACGCGGATTCGAGCCCGGTTACGAGCTCGATGACTGGGTCTCCGCGGAAGCGGAGATCGAGCGTGCAACTCCCCGGCATCGGGGCGAAGGACCGAGCCTTTGCGGCGATTGACGCATGGCGTCGATGGATATGCAACAGAAACTCTCAAGGAATGATCTCAGCCACTTTGAGCGAAAGCTGCGCGAACGCTTGAACGTGCTGCGCAGTGCTGTCTCCGAGAAGCTCTCGCACGCCGAAAGCTATGCGCAGATTGCAGGCCAGGTACATGATGTCGAAGATGAGTCACTGGCGGATCTGCTCGCAGACGTAAGCCTCGCCGATATCAGCTCCGAACAGGAGGAAGCGCGCGATGTCGATGCGGCGCTGAAGCGCCTACTCACAAGTTCCTTCGGCTCCTGCACGGACTGCGGTGAGCCCATAGGTCGCGATAGGCTTGATGCGTATCCAACCGCAAAACGCTGCCTCTCCTGTCAACGATCGCATGAACGAAAGCGCTTCGCGCCCCCACCGGCGAAGCTCTGAATCCGGCGAGCCGCGAGAGAAAGGCTTCGCCGCCCGAGCCCGCGACGAGTGGTGGCTCGAATGTAACCGACGATTCACCAGCGAGCTCATCGATCGTACTGCACGCGACGCCTTCGATGAGGTCGTTCTCCGCGATGCCGCGCGCATCCAGGCAAGTTCCGCACAGCACCACGCGCGCCGCGCCGCAATCAGGCGCTTGAGCATCCGTTCGATGTTGTAGAAGTCTTTTGGCCTTTGCGTCCACAGGCCACGGAGTCCGCATCAGAAGATCAAGAGCTTCGTCGTCTCGTCCTGCTTCAGCTGGGCTTGGGCGAGTCGTAGCGCGTTGTAGTCCCGCTCCGTGCCGTAGGGCGGATCGTTCAGGATGAAGAGTATTCTCATATCGATGTGTCCTTCAGCGGCGTCCGCGGTGCTCCGCCATTGTCGTCCCCGAAAGGTTAGGCATAGCGGCCGGCGCGAAGCGCCGCGATGCGCTCCGCAATCGGAGGATGGCTCATGAAGAGCCGCCGAAGCCCCTGAGCAACATCGCCCGCGATGCCAAATGCCGCCATCTGGCCCGGTAGCGAATGGCCATGTTCCGCATCAAGGCGTTCAAGCGCCGCAATCATGTTGGTTGCGCCGCTGAGCCTAGCCCCGCCCGCATCCGCACGAAACTCGCGCTGCCGCGAGAACCACATGACGATAAGGTTCGCCAGTAGCCCGAGCACGACCTGTAACACGACAACAATGACGAAGTAGAACGGCCCCGGCCCCCGTTTCTGCTCTTCGCGCGACCCGCCCAGAGCACTGTCGAGTAATGTCCCGAGCACACGCGACAGAAAGATCACGAACGTGTTAACCACGCCCTGGATGAGTGCCAGCGTCACCATGTCGCCGTTGGCGATGTGCGTGATCTCGTGCCCGAGAACCGCTTCCGCCTCCTCGCGCGTCATGCCACTCAGGAGTGCGCTGCTCACGGCAACGAGCGCGTGATCGCGGCGTGCACCTGTGGCAAATGCGTTCATTTCGGGCGCTTCGAAGATCCCAACCTCCGGCATGCCAATGCCTGCGCGCTCCGCCTGCGTCCTAACGGTCGAGACGAGCCATGCCGCCGCGGGCGTGGCGGCCTGCTCCATGATACGAACGCCCATGAGGTGCTTCGCGGACCATTTCGACATCGCAAGAGAAATGAATGACCCCGCAAAGCCGATCACGGCCGCCACGATCAGCAGCGCACCCATGTCGAGTCCGCGTCGTGCGAGCAGCACATCGAGTCCCAGCACGCGTGCAACCACCGAGAGCAGCACGAGTACGGCCAGGTTTGTGACAACGTAAAGAGCAATGCGCTTCATCGTAGGTCGCCTCCGATCAGCGGCGATCCGCTTGCCGCGATCAGCGGTCGATCTAGACTTGCCGCGGCGCTGGTTGCCTCTCGCACCGCTGCGTGAACGAGCGAGATACTGATCCATACGGCAACGCTGAAATACAGTGACATCCACGCGATCTCGCTGTTCCAGTCCTGCCACCGATGTGACACGACTCCATGGTGTGAGACATCCAACAGACCTTGGGCGATGCTCAGGTAACGACGACCGCGCGCTTCATCGGCAATCCAGCGTGACAGGTACATCGGGACATCGTGCAGGAACATGAAGCCGACGTACGCAGCGCCAGCGACAGACCAGCCCAGGAACATCCGTCGCTGCGCCCCGACGGCCCGCGCGCGCATGAATATCATGCTGGCAACCAGCAGGGTTGCGGTGCTTCCCCAAATACTCTCTTCGAGCACGTGCCCTACATTGGATGTCGTCAGCACAGAATACCAGGAGCACGCTTCGGCAATCGCGATGAGTGGCACCACGGCGCCAGACACGCTGCTTGCCGCGGCGCTTCCGGTCGCCCGTGCGGAGCGGCGCAGCAGCAGCGCCCACTGAGCCACGAAGCACAGCTCAGCGAGCGTTGCGACGGAGCGGCCGACGATGACGCTGGAGATCCACCAGTTGAATAGGCACAGACGCGGGATATCGTAGACCGGCAGAGCCGAGCGGAATGCACACCCGAACACGTAAACCGCTGACAGCATCAGCTGCGTTCGGCACGCGACGTAGCCCTCCATGGACATGGATGGCCGGCGGCGCCTGAGCGCAGCGGCCGATACCGTCCAGGCCAACACGTTGAACGTGGCGCCTACACACAGGAAATGCCACCAGGACGTAACACCGAATGACCTCATGCCGTCGAGCCACTCGGGGTGCATCTAGATTTCACAAAAAAATACCCTACGGCGCATTCGGCACGGCGCCCATGCGGGCTTGTACGGATTTGCGACGCACCTCATCTCTGTTGCAAGCGCCATAGCACGCCGTCCCATATGCTGCGGCGGATTGAATCTCGCCCCAGCGGAGCAGCCAGGGCCGAGCAACGTGCGCAAGTCCGCAGTTTCTCGTATTTCGCGCGAAGGCACGCTCGTGCAGCCTTTGGCTACGGGGTCGTCGATTGATCACCACTAGTGAGTGTGCGCGCACAGCTTCGGGCAACTGCTTGAAGGGTCGACTTCTCCGCAGATCGCGCACGGTCCAAGCATGCGCGCTGGTAAGCGATAGGTATCTGTTCTGCCGACTGTGCAATGTGATCTCATGACAGACATGGATGCCAAAGCCTGTGAGCTGCCGCCGGAACGCCTGAAGAGACGCTGTATTGCGAACGAGTTTGGTTTTCACACGACCGATGAGCTGCGCGACGACGAGGCAACACTTCCGCACCAGCGCGCGCTGTCGGGACTTGAACTTGCGCTGAACATGAGCTCCGCAGGGCACAACGTCTACGTGATGGGGATGCCCGGATCTGGCCGCCATGCCGCCGTAAGGCGCCATCTGGAACGCGCGGCGCGCAGTCGTCCGCCGCCCGATGACTGGTGTTACCTCAATCGCTTCGATGATCCCCAGCGTCCGCGGGCTCTGCATCTTCCCCCCGGGCGCGGAACGGAGCTCAAGACAGACATGCGCGAGCTGATGCGGGAGTTAAGCGCCGCGTTGCCCCAAGTCTTGGATTCCGAGCCACATCGCAAGCGTCGCACGGAGGTGGAACACGAATTCGAGCAGAGGGCTCAAAGCTCGATCGAAGCCATTCAGCGTGAGGCCGAGGAGGCACGGCTTGGGCTTATCCAAGCTCCCGACGGACTGGCCGTGGCTCCCATGAGGGACGGCGAACCCCTGCCGCGTGAGGAGTTCGACAAGCTGCCGAGCGAGGAACAACAACGCCTGCGGCAGCGCATGGAGGCCATTACAGAGAAGGTGCGCGAGCACGTGAACTCGATGCCTCGATGGCACCGCGACTGCCATCGAAGGCTGCGCGATCTCGACCGCGAAGCACTCGCAAATGTCGTCCGAGTGCACATCGAGGAGCTGCGCGCAAAATATACGGATCGGCCAGAGGTACTCGACCATCTTTCCAAGCTCGAAGCTGATCTGGTGGAGAATGCCAGTGGCACCGCCCGCGGGGAACCAAATACGCTCGCCATTCCCGGTCTGGAGAGGCCGGAGGCCCAGGCAGGCCTGTCTCGGTATGACGTCAACGTCCTCATCGACAGCCGCGCGCTTGCAGGCGCCCCGGTGATTTACGAGGGTAACCCCACCTACCAGAACCTCGTCGGTCAAGTTGAGAACATCGCGCAATTCGGGATGTTGCGGACGGACTTCACCCTGGTGCGGGCGGGCGCACTGCACCGTGCCAATGGCGGCTTCTTGATCCTGGATGCCGAACGGCTCTTGGCCCAGCCCTTTGCGTGGGAAGCGCTCAAGCATGCTTTGTTCGAGCAGTCCGTACGCATCGAGTCACTGGGCCAACACTTGAGCCTCATCAGTACGGTCGCGCTCGAGCCCGACCCGATTCCGCTCGCCGTGCGCGTGGTGCTGATCGGCGGCCGCTACGTCTATGATTTACTGTGCCAGTTCGACCCGGAGTTCGCCGAGCTCTTCAAGGTCGCATCCGACTTCGACGATGAGATCGAGCGCAATAGCGAGAACACGCAGCTGTATGCGCGCATCATCGCCTCGACTATTCGGCGCGAGGGACTCAAGCACTTCGAGGCCAGCGCCGTGGCCCGTCTTATCGAGCAGGCTTCGCGCCTCGCGGGCGACTCCCGCAAGCTCTCGACTCACTTGCGTAGCATCGAGGATGCCGTACGTGAAGCGAGCCATTTCGCAGGAACAGCCGGCCAGGAGCTGGTACGCACATCCGATGTGCAACGGGCGCTCGATGAGCAGTTGCACCGTCTCGCGCGCCCTCACACGCAGACCTTGGAGGCGATCCGCACCAATGCATTGCTCATCGACTGCCATGGCGAGGCGATCGGGCAGGTGAACGGTCTGTCCGTCGCCCGCTTCGGGCAGATCTTCTTCGGACAGCCCTCGCGCATCACGGCTTGCGTGCGCATCGGCACCGGTGACGTGATCGACATCGAGCGCGAAGTGAAGCTCGGAGGCTCCGTTCACTCCAAGGGGGTGCTGATCCTCGCCGCGCTCGTGGGCTCACGTTTCGGAGCGCGGACCCCGCTGTCGCTGCATGCCAGCTTGGTCTTCGAGCAGAGCTACGGCGGGGTTGAGGGCGATAGCGCATCGCTTGCCGAGACCTGTGCGCTGCTTTCCGCGATTGCGCAGGTCCCGCTACGGCAATCCGTAGGCGTGACCGGCTCCATCAATCAGCATGGGGCCGTGCAGGTGATCGGCGGCGTAAACGAAAAGGTCGAAGGCTTCTTCGACACCTGCCGAGAACGCGGCCTCACGGGCTCACAGGGAGTGATCCTTCCCGCAGGCAATGTTCCGCATCTCATGCTGCGAGACGATGTCATCGCGGCCGTTGAGCGTGGCAGCTTTCATATCTACGCCGTCCGCACGCTGGATGAGGCGATCACCTTGCTCACCGGCTTGGAGAGCGGCAAGTGTGATCCGACCGGCGCCTACCCCGAGGGGTCGTTCAACGCACGCGTCGAGCATCGCCTGCGTGAATTCGCACGCGATCGTCAGGAATTCG
>Ga0335081_10021913_pt1 | contig 10336 bp, 10 predicted proteins | sample Lox_Sample_35_FD_206713 | JGI IMG/M metagenome (GOLD analysis project Ga0335081, IMG submission 206713) | Soil microbial communities from Loxahatchee National Wildlife Refuge, Florida, United States - Lox_Sample_3.5 | ecosystem: Environmental > Terrestrial > Soil > Wetlands | place: USA...
GACCTTCTCGACCAGCATCACACTGCCGAAGTTGCTGTCATGCGCCTGCTTGGCTACCCGGTCGCTGATCTTCTTGGTCAGCGGCAGATCCCACGCCAACACCTGGGTGAGCGACACCAGGTCGAGGTCCTCGGTGATGTTCACCACCCGCAGCGACGCGAACGTGTCGTCATGGCGGACCGTTAGCGCGCCGTCGGGTTCCTCCTCGACTGCTAGGACATCGCGGAGTATCGATGCCAGCCGCTCCTGCAGTGACGGCACTAGGCGCTCCCGAACCTTCGATTGCGGGACGCGTATTCCTCGCAGGCCGCCCACAAGTCGCGGCGGTCGTAGTCGGGCCACAGCTTGTCCTGGAAGATGTATTCAGCGTAGGCCGCCTGCCACAGCATAAAGTTGCTGGTCCGCTGCTCCCCAGAGGTTCGCAGCAGCAGATCCACATCGGGGATGTCGGGCCGCTGCAGGTGATGGGCGACCGTCGCCTCGGTGATCCGGTCCGGGTTTAGTCTGCCCGCTGCTACCAAACGAGCGATTTCCCTTGTGGCTTCTGCGATTTCGGTGCGGCCACCGTAGTTGACGCAGTAGTTGATGGTGATGACGTCGTTGTGCGCCGTCATGGCCTCCGCGATCGCTAATTCGTTGATGACACTGCGCCACAGGCGTGGCCGTGAACCCACCCACCGGATCCGGACCCCGATTGTGTTGAGGTTCTCGCGGCGCCGTCGTACGACGTCGCGGTTGAACCCCATCAGGAAGCGGACTTCCTCCGGGGAACGCTTCCAGTTTTCGGTGGAGAACGCGTACAGACTGAGCCACTTGATCCCGAGTTCGATTGCACCGCAAACGATGTCAATCACTACCGCCTCGCCCATCTTATGACCCTCGACCCGTGCCAGTCCGCGTTGGGTGGCCCAGCGGCCATTGCCGTCCATCACGATGGCGACGTGAACGGGCAATCGGTCGGCCGCAATCCTGGGTGCGGCTGCTTTCGAAATGTGCTGCGGTGGCCGGCACGGGCCGCCGTCAGGAGATGGCGGCAGCTCCGGGAAGACAACCGGCCATGTCGACTTGTCGGGAAAGACTGGGTAGTCGTCGGGTGCGGGGGGCAGTTGCGGGAAGTCGGTTGACTTCAGCTTGCGCTCGGCCTTCTGACCAGAACCGCCGACCCAGACTTCAACCACAGTCCATATCCTGCCCGATCAGCGCTGCGCGCCGTTCAGCGATTGTGCGGTCGACCTGATACGTCCGTTCTACCAGCGGCAACGTTTTGAGCTGCCGTTCCAAATGCCATTGCAGGTGCGCGGCCACCAATCCGCTGACGTAGCTGCGGTGCGATTGCGGCGCCTCTTCGGCGGCCTCCCAATCGCCGTCGTGCAGCGCGGACATCAGATCCAGCACGCCCGGCGGCGGTGTGGTCGAACCGGCCGGGCGGCAGTGTGTGCAGACGCTGCCCCCGGCGCCGACGTGAAACGCCCGATGCGGACCAGGTGTGGCGCAACGGGCGCACTCGGTCAGCGCCGGCGCCCATCCGGCGATGCCCATGGCGCGCAGCAGATAGGCGTCCAACAGCAGGTCACGGGGCCGGTGTCCGTCGGCCACCGCCCGCAGCGCGCTCACCGTGAGCCGGTGCAGAGCCGGGGCCGGTGCCCGCTCCTCACCGGCGAGGCGTTCGGCGGTTTCCAGCATCGCGCACCCACAGGTATACCGGCCGTAGTCGCTGACGATGTCGGTAGCGAACGCGTCGATCGAGACGACCTGGGTGACGATGTCGAGGTTGCGGCCGGGGTGCAGTTGCGCGTCGATATGCGCGAACGGCTCCAGTCGCGCGCCGAATTTGCTACGGGTGCGGCGAACACCTTTGGCCACCGCACGAACAAGCCCGTGGTCGCGGGTCAGCAGGGTGACGATCCGGTCGGCTTCACCCAGCTTGTGCTGGCGCAACACCACCGCCCGATCCCGATACAGCCGCATCACAACAGTTTTGCACCGTTACCTGAAATATGAGCGTTTGTATGGCTGGGCATTTCAGGCAGCTTCTCCTTGCGGAGTTGCGGTCCCTGCACCCCGGTGACCGGTGCGTGGGGTTGACGTTTCGTCGCCTCCTGCCGTCCCCGCCGCACCCGGAGTGGTGGTGGGGCTGGTCTTCTAGATGACTGCACGTCCATCTCCAGCCGTGACGCTGGCGGCCGGCCTACTGCCGGTACCGGTCCCCGTTCCCCTATTGCCGGGGTCGCCGAGGCGGGCGAGGTCGATCGCCGCGTTCAGATTCCGGCAGATGGGTGGGCATCCGTTGCGGCGAGGGTAAATAATACCGTCGCGTAGGCGGAGTTTGGTTTTCACCCCACACCGCGAGCACAGTTGAGTGGAGGCAAAGACGTTCCCACCGTTTCGACGGATCCCTGCGGGTCTTGGTGTCTGGATCGTAGGGTCCACACCGGCGCGCGGCCTGGCGCTGGGCGGCCCGCAGCCTCGACTGCGCCCGGGTTAGCGGTTTCGGCGCCGCCGCATTCAAGCGCGTGTCGGCGAACTGATCGCAACCCCACCGCGACATCGCGGGCATCCGCGCCGATAGTCTCGTAACCCGTGGTTGGCGCTTCTGGATCCGGTTTCGGGTCCACTTCCAGATCCGGCAGCCAGCGCCTGCCCACGCTGACTGACCTGCTCTATCAGCTGGCCAGCCGCGCAGTGACTTCCGCCACACTGGTGCGCCGTTCCCTGCACGCCATCAACGCCAGCCAGTCCACGTTGAACGCCTTCCGGGTGGTGCTCACCGAATCCGCGCTGGCCGACGCGGCGGAGGCCGATCGGCGACGGGCCGCCGGGGACACGGCGCCGTTGCTGGGCATTCCGATCGCGGTTAAGGACGACGTCGACGTTGCTGGAGTGCCAACCGCCTTCGGTACCGAGGGGTATGTCCCACCCGCTATCCACGACGCCGAGGTGGTTCGCCGTCTGAAGGCGGCCGGCGCGGTGATCGTCGGCAAGACGAATACCTGCGAACTGGGCCAGTGGCCGTTCACCAGCGGACCCGGATTCGGGCACACCCGCAATCCCTGGTCGCGTCGGCACGCTCCAGGCGGATCGTCGGGCGGTAGCGCGGTAGCGGTGGCTGCGGGCCTGGTCACCGCGGCTATCGGCTCCGACGGTGCCGGTAGCATCCGCGTCCCCGCCGCATGGACACACCTGGTGGGCATCAAGCCGCAGCGCGGCCGCATCTCCACCTGGCCGTTGCCCGAGGCGTTCAATGGCATCACGGTCAACGGTGTGCTGGCCCGCACCGTGGCCGATGCGGCGTTGGTGCTCGACGCGGCGTCCGGAAATGTCGAGGGCGACTGGCACAAGCCGTCCCCGGTGAAGGTGTCCGATTACGTCGGTATTGCGCCCGGCCCGCTGAACATCGCGCTCTCAACCCGGTTCCCTTACACCGGCTTTCGGGCCAAGTTGCATCCCGAAATCCTGGCTGCGACGCGAGCGGTGGGCAAGCAACTCGAGCTGCTCGGCCATACCGTGGTGTCCGGCAATCCGGACTACGGTCTGCGGTTGTCGTGGGACTTTCTCGCCCGGTCCACCGCCGGCCTGCGGGACTGGGAGGAGCGGCTGGGCGACGGCGTCACCCTGGACCCCCGCACCGTGTCCAATCTGCGTATGGGTCATGTGCTGGGGCAGGCGATTCTGCGCAGCGCACGCCGCCACGAAGCCGCCGACCAGCGTCGGGTGGGCTCGATCTTCGACATCGTCGATGTGGTGCTGGCGCCGACTACTGCGCAACCACCGCCGTTGGCGCACTCCTTTGACCGATTGGGCAGCTACGGCACCGACCGGGCCGTGATCACCGCGTGTCCGCTGACATGGCCGTGGAACGTGCTGGGCTGGCCGTCCGTCAACGTGCCGGCCGGGTTCACCTCTGCGGGCTTGCCGATCGGTGTGCAGCTGATGGGGCCGGCGAACAGCGAGGGCATGCTGATCTCGCTGGCCGCTGAGCTGGAGGCCGTCTGCGGCTGGGCGACCAAGCAGCCGAAGGCGTGGTGGAACGAGACTAAAAACCAAGGCGGCCCAGCTTTTTAGGGTCGCTCTGCCAGTTCTTGGCGACCTTGACACGCAAGTCGAGATAGATCTTGGTGGCCAGCAGCTTCTCGATCTGACCGCGTGCGGCGGTACCCACTTCCCGCAGCCGGGCCCCACCCTTGCCGATAATGATTCCCTTCTGGCTGGACCGCTCGACGTAGAGCACCGCGTGCACGTCGATCAGGTCGTCACGCCCCTCTCGCGGATTGACTTCGTCGATCACCACCGCCAACGAATGCGGCAGCTCGTCGCGAACCCCCTCCAGGGCAGCCTCGCGAATGAGCTCGGCCATCAGGATCTCCTCGGGTTCGTCGGTCAGCTCACCGTCGGGGTAGTACGCCGGGCCGGCCGGCAGGGCCGCGGCCAGCACCTCGATCAGCACGTCGACCTGCTCACCGGTTACCGCCGACACCGGGACGATCTCGGCCGAGTTGGCTAAGTTTTTTAGGAGCTCGCTGACCGCGACCAACTGCGCGGCCACTCGATCTTTCGGCACTTTGTCGATCTTGGTGACGATGACGACGAGTGTGGTCGCCGGCGCGACCGAACGAATCTGATCGACGATCCACCGGTCTCCCGGTCCGATCGCCTCGTCAGCCGGGATGCACAGCCCGATCACGTCGACTTCGGCGTAGGTGTCGCGGACCAAGTCGTTCAGCCGCTTGCCCAGTAGAGTGCGCGGCCGGTGTAGGCCCGGGGTGTCGACCAAAATGATCTGGAAGTTCTCCCGGTGCACGATCCCGCGAATGGTGTGCCGGGTGGTCTGCGGCCGCGTCGAGGTGATCGCCACCTTAGTGCCGACCAGCGCGTTCGTCAGCGTCGACTTGCCCGTGTTCGGCCGGCCGATCAAACACACGAAGCCCGAACGGAATTCACTCATGTCGCCCAACGTGCCGACAGCGCGAATTTTCGCAGTGAGTTCACGCTCGGCTGCTCAGCCATGATGATCGGCCTCGCTACCATTGGGCCCATCGGAACCGTCGGATTGGGCCGGGCTCAGCAGAACCGTGCCGATCCGTATCCGCCCCCTATAATCGGGGCCGCCCTCGGCGTGTAGCCGTAAGCCATGCGATATCACCTCCGCGCCCGGCAGCGGAACCCGGCCCAATTCCAAGGCCAGCAGGCCGCCCACGGTATCGACGTCAAGGTCGTCATCGAATTCCACGCCATACAGTTCGCCGACGTCTTCGATCGGCAGCCGCGCCGAGACCCGGAAGCGTTTGTCGCCCAAGTCTTCTATCGGCGCCGTCTCCGCCTGGTCGTACTCGTCGGCGATCTCGCCGACGATTTCTTCCAGCACGTCTTCGATACTGACCAGGCCGGCTATCGCGCCGTACTCGTCGACGAGTAGAGCCATGTGATTGCGGTCGCGCTGCATTTCACGCAGCAGCGCATCCAACGGCTTGGAGTCCGGCACGAACACCGCTGGACGCATCACCTCCGCCACGGTAGTGTCCCGGCCGCGGTCGGCCGACAAAAACGTCTGCTGGACAAGGTCTTTCAGGTACACGACTCCGACGATGTCATCAACGTTCTCGCCGATCACCGGAATGCGGGAATGCCCGCTGCGTACGGCCAGGTTTATCGCCTGACCGGCAAATTTGTCGCTTTCGATCCAGATCATCTCGGTGCGCGGCACCATCACCTCACGGGCCGGGGTGTCACCGAGTTCGAAGACCGAATGGATCATCCGGCGTTCGTCGGCGGCGACCACGCCGCGCTGCTGGGCCAGGTCGACAACTTCGCGTAGCTCGATCTCGGATGCGAACGGCCCGTTTCTTAAGCCCCGGCCCGGAGTGAGCGCGTTACCCAAGATAACCAGCAATCGGCTCAGCGGCATCAACAGCCACGAGATCACCCGCAGCGGAAGGGCCGTCGCCAACGAAATGGAATATGCATGCTGGCGGCCGAGGGTGCGTGGGCCCACTCCGATGACGACGAAGCTGGTCACCACCATAATGGACGCGGCACCGAACAAGGCCCAGGTCAGGCCGAAGTTGTCGTAGAGGAACACCACCAGCAATACGGTCGCGGTGATCTCGCAAGTGATCCGCAGCAGCACCACCAGGTTGATGTAACGCGGCCGCTCTACCATCACCTTGTACAGTGCTCCCGCGCCGGGGCGCTCATCGCGCACAAGCTCCTGCACGCGGGCCAGCGACACCGTGCTGATGGCGGCGTCGATCGCAGCGAAGAGCCCGCCCAGACCGATCAACGCCATCGCGCCGAACAGCTGACTCAGGCCGGTCACGGCTGGTCGAAATACCTTGACTTATCCAGCAACCGGCGGTCCCGCTCGTCCTGACGATCGTTTTGGTAGGCCTCGACCTGTTCGGCGACCCACTCTTCGAGTAACCGGTCCTGCAGGGCGAACATCTCCTTTTCCTCGTCCGGCTCACCGTGGTCGTAGCCGAGCAGATGAAGCACACCGTGGATTGTCAGCAGCGCCAACTCGTGTCCCAGGCTGTGGCCCGCCACTGCCGCCTGCTCAGCGGCGAATTCCGGGCACAGCACGATATCGCCCAGCATCGACGGCCCTGGCTCGGGGGCGTCGGGCCGGCCACCCGGCTCGAGCTCGTCCATCGGAAAGCTCATCACGTCGGTCGGCCCGGGCAGGTCCATCCAGCGCATGTGCAAGTCGGCCATCGCTGCGGTGTCCAACAGCACCATCGACAGCTCGGCTGCCGGGTTGACGTCCATCTTGGTGAGGACAAAGCGCGCGACGCTGACCAATTCCAATTCCGAGACGTCGATGCCCGACTCGTTGGATACTTCAATACTCATAAGAGGCCCACAGCCCTATCATCGGCGACCGCGGTAGCCCGACGCCCGCCGAGCCGCCCGGTTCATCGTCAGGCCGGGCTCTTCGAATTTCGCATAGGCGTCAACGATTTCTGAGACCAGCCGGTGCCGCACCACGTCCACACTGGTCAGCTCCGCGACGTGGATGTCGTCGATGTTCTCCAGGATGTCGACCGCCGCCCGCAGGCCGGACCTGGCGCCGCCGGGAAGGTCGATTTGTGTCATATCTCCGGTGACGACGATTTTTGATCCGAAACCCAGCCGGGTGAGGAACATCTTCATCTGCTCGGCGGTGGTGTTTTGTGCCTCGTCAAGGACTATGAACGCGGAATTAAGGGTTCTACCGCGCATATACGCCAGCGGCGCCACCTCGATGACCCCGGCAGACATCAGCTTCGGGATGAGCTCGGGGTCCATCATGTCGTACAGCGCGTCGTACAGCGGCCGCAGATAGGGGTCAATCTTTTCGCTCAGCGTACCCGGCAGAAAGCCAAGGCGCTCACCGGCTTCCACCGCCGGCCGGGTCAAGATGATCCGGCTTACCTGCTTGGTCTGCAGCGCGTGGACGGCCTTGGCCATGGCCAGATAGGTCTTCCCGGTGCCGGCCGGGCCGACCCCGAAGACGATGGTGTTGGCGTCGATGGCGTCGACGTAGCGCTTTTGGTTCAGTGTCTTGGGCCGGATCGTGTTGCCGCGGCGCGACAAGATGTCCAGGGTGAGCACTTCGGCCGGTGACTCGTTGCCGGTGCCGACCAACATGGCGACGCTGTGGCGCACCACCTCCGGTGTCAACGGTTGGCCGCTGGCCACGATCGCGACCAGCTCGGAGATCACCCGCTCGGCGAGCGCCACGTCGGCCGGCTCACCGGAGAGGGTGATGGTATTGCCGCGTACATGCAGATCGGCGTTGAGAGTGCGTTCCAGGGCGCGCAGATTCTCGTCTGCCGAACCCAGCAGGCCCACGACGAGATCGGGCGGAACATGGATGCCGCTGCGAACCTGAGTAGAGGCCGATGGTGCGTCAGCAGCGCTGGTCTCGCGGGGCGTCACGTGGTTTCCGATGCCTGCTTCCTCGGCTTGTCAGGGGTTTGCTCAGCTGCCTTAGTCTACGCCGGGACCCCTGGTTGGTCAGCTTTCAACAGCGTATTCGCTGGCAGGCCCTTGTCCAGCACCGTGCGGGCCTGGTCAACACCGGTGACCGGCAGCAGCGCCTTGTCGAGCAGCCCGACCACGACCAGCAAACAGGCCTGATCCCAGTAGATCGGTTCGTAGGCCGGCAGCATGACCGCGCGACCGGTGGGCGCTACTCCGGCAAGGGATGTCGGCGTCGGGATGTCGTGCGTGAAAGACCTGATCATCTCGTCGATCGGCCATCTTGCACTCTGCCTTGGCATCTGAGAGTCCCACGCCGCCAAGCGCCACAGTTAGTAGTCGTTAGCTCGCCGCCGTCAAGCCGGATGGTACCTGATTTAGCACCATATCCAGTACCATGGCCTGGTGCCGTCTCTGAACGTCAGTTTCACTGACGAAGAACTTGCCGCCATTCGGGCCGCGGCCGGCGGTGAACAGTTGTCCTTGCGTGCGTTCGTGCACCGCGCAGCCATGGCTGCCGCTAGTGAGCGCAAACGGCACGTCGCCCAGGCGGCAGCGATCGTTGCTCGCCGCTCCGCGGAGCTGAATCGCCGCCTGGCTTGACCGAGTATCTCGACCGTGACGATGTCCTGACCGCCGGCGCGCTCGCGGTGGGCCACGTGCAAGAAGTCGGAGACTTCGGGCTACTCGATGCCGCCGTGGCGCGGCCGCGGGCGACCGTATACGGCGTTGACGCCTATCCCGATCTCTATACCAAAGCGGCAGCGCTGCTGCAGTCCCTGGCCCGCAATCATGCGCTTGTCGACGGCGACAAGCGAACGGCGTGGGCGTCGGCGTGGACGTTCTTGTATATCAACGGCATTGAGCTTGCACCCGCGTTCGATGTGGACACGGCCGAACAGTTCGTGTACAACGTGTCGGAGCGCAGTGAGCTGACTGTTGACGACATCGCCCACACACTTGCGTCATTCGCTGTCAGCTGACAACGGGCCAGCAAGAGATCTGCTAATTACCAGCGGGCCTCGTCCAGCATAGGCGTGACGAGGGGTCGCGCATCGGTCGTGGTGTGGCACGATCAAACCCGCCGAATCTGCTGCGGCCTACCAGCTTCGAACCGTGTCCTTGGGATTACTGTAAATCAAGTGTGGACTCGTCGGCTAACGCTGTGATCGGGTTTCTCACCGTTCGATCCTGCGGCCCGGCAGGCCAATACACTCCGGATTGCTCAAGATTCTGCTTCGTCCGCAGTGGACTGGCGAGCACTCTATCGAGAAGATCACCTTGTTGCTCCTCTAATCCGGTCAAACGCGTCAAAACAGTAAGGAGGTCGATGAACTCGGTGGTCCAGTCAGCTGGGTCACCAACGGTGTACTCCCACACCGCTATTGAAACAGGGCCGAACTCGCCATCGCCTAACACGACGACCGAGTCGGCATCGCGGTAGGTCATCTCCGTGGGCATCCCGGTGATCGGCACCAACGACTTTGGCTGGCGCACACCGCCTTTGGGGAAGCGAACATTGCCAGCCGGCCGGCCCTCATCCACAAAGCAGGCGTCGTAGGTATGCAGCCAGATTTACAGCCCAACTGCGACACCGCCAGTTGCGTGGAGGTGTGTATCGCGCCTGATTCAACGAGATAGCTCAGTCCCATCGGGGGGTGAGCACGCCCAACGCGCCCAACGCCACCGCGGCAGCGGTCGACGTCCGCAGCACCTGCGGGCCGAGCCGGACCGCCACAGCGCCCGCGTCGGTCAACGCGGCGATCTCTTCTGGCGCGATGCCGCCCTCCGGGCCCACCACGAGAATTACCGAGTTCACTTGTGCCACACGGATATCCGAGAAGATATCCGCAATGCGGTGGGTCGCCGACTCGTGCAGGGCCAGCACCGCCGCGCCGACGGCTACTTCGTCGCGGATCCGCTGGGTCAGCGCCGCGGTGGACAGCACACCCTCGACTGGCGGGATGTGCGCCCGGCGGGATTGCCGGGCCGCCGAACGGGCGACGGCACGCCACCGCCGCAAACCCTTTCCGGCCCGGGTACCTTGCCAGCTGGCCACGCAGCGGGCCGCCTGCCAGGCCAGGAACGCGTCGGCGCCGGCTTCGGTGGCCAATTCGATGGCCAACTCCGAGCGCTCGGACTTGGGCAGTGCCTGCGCCACCGTTACCGGCGGGCGCCCGGGCGCGACGCTCCAGCGCTCCAGCACCCGCGCATGTAGTCCGTCGCGCCCGGCGTGCTCGACCTGGCAGCGGGCGAGGCCCCCGGCACCGTCGCCGAGCACCAGTCGCTCGCCAGGACGGATCCGGCGTACCGTCGCAGCGTGAAACCCTTCGTCGCCGTCGAGGACGGCCAGCTCGCCGGCATCGGGCAGTGCGTCGAC
>Ga0335081_10021914_pt1 | contig 10336 bp, 8 predicted proteins | sample Lox_Sample_35_FD_206713 | JGI IMG/M metagenome (GOLD analysis project Ga0335081, IMG submission 206713) | Soil microbial communities from Loxahatchee National Wildlife Refuge, Florida, United States - Lox_Sample_3.5 | ecosystem: Environmental > Terrestrial > Soil > Wetlands | place: USA: Florida...
CGCATCGTCGGGCTGTTCTAGCGATTTCCGTTCGTCCCCGCGAAAGCGGGGACCCAGACCTACTGGATTCCCGCTTGCGCGGGAATGAACGGGATGATGCTATGCGGGCCGATTTATAGCCCAGAGGACTAGACCATGATCAAATTCTACTACAGCGGCGCGCCCAACCCGATGAAGGTCGCGCTGTGTCTCGAAGAAATGGGCCTGCCCTACGAGCCGGTGCCGGTCGATACCCGCAAGGGCCAGCAGCACAAGCCGGACTATCTGGCAATCAATCCGAACGCCAAGGTGCCGGCCATCGTCGACGGCGACGCCACCGTGTTCGATTCCAACGCCATCCTGCTTTATCTGGCCGAAAAGACCGGCAAGTTCCTGTCGGGCAAGGGCGACAAGGCGCGCGGTGAATTGCTGTCCTGGCTGATGTTCGTGGCGAGCGGCGTCGGCCCCTTCGCCGGCCAGGCGGTGCACTTCCGCCAGTACGCGCCGGAGAAAATCCCCTACGCCATCAATCGCTATTCCTATGAGGCGCTGCGCCATTTCGGCATTCTCGATGCGCGCCTCGCCAAGCACAAATACATGCTGGGCGACACTTACACCATCGTCGACATGGCGGTGTGGGGCTGGGCGCGGCTCATTCCGACGGCTCTGGGCGAGCAGGGCTGGGCAAAATTCCCCAACCTCAAGCGGCTGGTCGACGAAATCAGCGCGCGGCCGGCCGCCAAGGCGGCGCTCGCCATCCGCGAGAAGCACCAGCACGCCTTCAAGACAGAGTTCGACGAAGAGGCGCGCAAGGCCATGTTCAAGCACATGGACGTGCAGGTGGCGTAGCGCTTCGCCGCTCGGGTCCCAACCGTTCAGGCCGCGTGTGAAAACGCGGCCTGAACGGGTTAGCTAAAATTTTTGCGAATTTTTGCGCAGCGCGCTGAACTCCTTTTTTGCACCTCTTTGCTAGGCTGCACGCGTTTCGACACCTTCAAACGCCTCCTCGTGACCCGCTCATTAACCGATCCTGCACCATGCCGGCCATCGCCATCTCGTCTGTCCGTGAATTGCCCGCCGCGGGCCAGTCGCTGATCGACGAGCTCGTCCGAGTGACCGAGACCGGCGACGTCAAGGAACGCCTGCGCATCCTGCAGCGCGTCACCGACCTGTTCGTCGCCGGCTCGCGCGGCTATTCCGGGCAACAGATCGCCTTGTTCGATGATGTGCTGCAAAGGCTGGTTGCCGATATCGAGATCAAAGCGCGTGCCAAGCTTGCCAGCCGGCTCGCCGGCATCGACACCGCGCCGCCCAAGCTCGTGCGCGCGCTCGCCTTCGACGACGAGATCGAAGTGGCCGCCCCGGTGCTGACGCATTCGCGGCAGCTCACCGACGCCGACCTGGTCGAGAACGCCAGCAGCAAAAGCCAGGAGCACCTTTATGCCATCGCCCAGCGCCTGAAGCTGAGCGAGCAGGTCACCGACGTGCTGGTCGAGCGCGGCGACGGCCGCGTGGTGCGCAAGGTGGCGGGCAACAAGGGCGCGCGGTTTTCGCTCGCCGGCTACGGCAAGCTCGCCGCGCGCGCGCGTGCGGACCGCAAGCTGACCCTGATCCTGAGCGAGCGCGGCGACCTGCCGCGGCAATATTTCCTCAAGCTGTTGGAAAACGCCTCCGCCTCCGTGCGCGCCAGGCTTGAGGCGGCCAACCCGCAAGCCGCGCGCGAAATCCACGACAGCGTCGACGACATCGCCACCGAGATGCAGCGCGAGGCGCGCGAAAGCTCGCACGAATTTTCCGCCGCCGCGCGCAGCGCCAAGCGCCGTTTCCGCCGCCAGCCGGTGAGCGAGGCCAATGTGCACGCCCCCGCGCAGGCGCAGGAATTCGAGCGCACCGCGGTGGCGCTGGCCAAGCTCGGCTGCCTGCCGATCGATCTGGTCGAGCGCGCCCTGCTCGACCAGGGCGAGGACATGATCCTCATTCTCGCCAAGGCCGCCGGCTGCTCCTGGAGCACGGTGCGGGAATTGCTGCAGATGTATGCCGCCAATCGCCGCCTGCAGGCGGACGATCTCGGCCGCCTGGGCGAGCGCTACCAGAAACTCGGCCAGGAAACCGCGCGCAGCATCGTGAGCTTCTACAAGAAACGCATCGAGCTGCGGTCGCAGCAGCACGCGCAAGGCGAAGCGGCCGCGGTATAAGCCTGCCGCCGATCAATCCAACGCAAACTCCTGCCAGCCGATCGCCGCGCTGAACATGGCGGCGCGCACGCGGGTCACCGCATAGGGCTCGCCGTAAAGGCGCAGCGTCTCCTTGCTGTCGCCCTGCACCACCACCACGGCCGCCTCCGGCTCGCCATGCTTCGTCAGGGCGCGCTCGCGCATCTGCGCGGCGATCTCTTCGATCGTCTCCGGCTCGAGCAGTTCGTCGAGCACCCGCACCACGTGGATGACCTTGCGAGGGTGCTCGCGCACGGCGGCATAGGCGAGCCTGTAGCTCATGGGCGGCCTATAAATTTGGGCGCCGCTCTCGCCGTCGAACGAAAGCGGCGCCCGGCCGTTGGCGCGAAGCCTATTGGAACAGCTTCATCGCGTTGATGAGCGTCTGGATGACTCCCCAGGCGAGCGGGATGCCGACGAAGCCCCAGGCGAGCACCAGCTTCAACGTCATCGAGCTGTCTTGTTGAGTGTTGGCAGCCATGGTCGATCCTCCTTTATGCACCGGCCGGTTCGCCCGCGGCGGCGACTTGCGCCTGAGCGAGCTCGGCTTCGTGATCGGGTTTCATGTGGAAGCGGTGATGCACCGCCTTTATCAGGAAGTTGCAGATGAAGCCGATGACCAGCAGGCCCGCCATGATGTACATGGTGGTGTTGTAGGCCTGCGCCTTCGGCACGCCGTTGTCGATCTGGTACTGGCGGATGTAGTTTACCAGCACCGGGCCGAAGATGCCCGCCGCCGACCACGCCGTGATCAGCCAGCCGTGGATGGCGCCGACATAACGCGTGCCGAACATGTCACGGAGATAGGCCGGCACGGTGGCGAAGCCGCCGCCATACATCGAGATGATGACCAGGAAGCACAGCACGAACAGCGCGACGCTGCCGATCGAGCCGGCGTGCGGCACCGTGCAGTAGAGCACGAAGCCGATCACGAAGAAGCAGAAGTAGGTGTTCTTGCGGCCGATATAATCGGACGTCGAGGCCCAGAAGAAGCGGCCCATCATGTTGAACAGGCTGAGCAGGCCGACGAAGCCCGCCGCCGCGACCGGCGTCACGTGGCCGGGGAACATTTCCTGGCTCATGGCGGAGGCTTGGCCGAGCACGCCGATGCCGGCGGTCACGTTCAGGCAGAGCACCCACCAGATCAGCCAGAACTGCGGCGTCTTCAGCGCGTCATAGACGTAGACGTCGTTTTTGGTGATCAGCTTCTGCGCCACCACCGGCGGTGTATAGCCTTCCGGTTTCCAGCCCGGCGCCGGGATGCGCACGATCGCCGCGCCGACCATCATGAAGCAGAAGTAGATGCAGCCCATGACGATGAAGGCCTCGGCTACGCCGACATGCGTCGGGGTCGAGAACTTGGCCATCAGCCATACCGACAGCGGCGAGGCAATGAAGGCGCCGCCGCCGAAGCCCATGATGGCCATGCCGGTCGCCATACCGGGGCGGTCCGGGAACCATTTGATCAGCGTCGATACCGGCGAGATGTAGCCGATGCCGAGGCCGAGACCGCCGAAGAAGCCGTAGCCGAGATAGACGATCCACAGATTATGCGCGTAAACGCCGAGAGCGGAGACGATGAAGCCGAGCGCCCAACAACAGCCCGCGGTGAACATGGCGCGCCGCGGTCCGCCTTCCTCGACCCAGCGGCCGAACACCGCCGCCGACGTGCCGAGGAAAAACATCGCGATCGAGAAGATCCAGCCGAGGTCGGTCAGCCGCCAATCGGCCGGCGTCGATTGCGTGATGCCAAGCAGCTTGGTCATTGGCAGGTTGAACACGCTCAATGCATAGGCTTGGCCGATGCACAAATGGATACAAAGCGCGGCCGGCGGTACCATCCACCGGCTGAACCCCGGTTTCGCAATCGTGTGACTGCGATCGAGAAATGGAAGCAAGCTCATTGTGCGGTTCTCCCTATCTGCCGTTCATTATTTTTCTCAGAGCACGCGGTACGCCGCTCGCACGTCTGCAACGTGCAGACTGATGATGATGCTTTTGCAAATCAATAAAACATTTCCTATGGCGCAATAGAAAATGCCCATGACGCAATAGCGAAAAACTATTTGACGAAAGGCTATAGACTTTAGGCGAATACGCTGCACGTCAGTCCGACAGCAGCGGCGCAATTCGCCGCGCTTCCGACACCAGCGCGGCGGTGAGCGGCGTCATCGGCTCGCGCATCGGCACCACCAGACCGATTGTGTGCGCCGCTTCCGGCTTCACGATCGGAATCGCGCGCAGCACATCCATCAAGCCGAGCGAGGCGGCGAGCCGCGCCGGCATCACGCTGGCCCAGCGGCCGGTGCGCACATGCGAGTAGAGCAGAATCATCGAATCCGATTCGAGCGTGATGCGCGGCTCGGTGCCGGTGTCGCGCAACAGCCGCTCGATGATGCGGCGGTTCTGCATGTCGGGCGTGAGCAGGCAGAGCGGCACCTGCGCGACGTCGGCCCAGGTCACCGTCTCGCGGTCGCCGAGCGGCGCGTCGGCGGCGACCAGCAGCCGGTAGCGCTCGCGGTAAAGCGGCACGGTGGTGACGCGGCCGAGCGGCTCGTTGTCGAGATAGGTGAGGCCGGCGTCGACCTCGAGATTTTCCAGATGGGCAAGCGTCTCCGTCGAGGTGCGCGACAGGATGGTGAACTGCACCTCGGGATGCCGCGCGCGGTAGGGCGTGGTCAGCGTCTCCACCATGGCCAGTGCGGTCGGGATGGCGGCGATGGTGAGCCGGCCGGACAGGCCGTGCTTGAGCGAGTGCACTTCCTGCCGCATGGCGCGGGTATCGCCGACGATGCGGCGGGCCCATTCCAGCACCCGGTCGCCTTCCGGCGTGAAGCCCTGGAAACGCGAGCCGCGATTGACCAGCAGCACGCCGAAGGAATCCTCGAGTTGCTTGACGCCCGCCGACAGGGTCGGCTGGGTCACCCCGCAGACCTCGGCGGCCCGCCCGAAGTGCTTTTCGCGGGCCAGCGCCAGTAGGAACTCGAGCCGATCGATCACGGCATTATCTCTACGCCAGTGCGGATTACGGCCACCCAAGAGGGCCAATGTCGGAAATTGCGCATAACAACTCAGGTTTATACAAAGGGCCCGATTAAAAAATACAAGGTTCTGTGTCTATTTCAATAGGGACTATCTATTGAACAATTCGCCGTGCGGGCTTGTATATGTGAGCGGGGAGCGGCTCTTTAGCCGGCGGAGCAGGCGAACATGAGCATGTCGCAACAGTCCTCCGCCGATGTGCGAGCGCGGCCCGGCCGCCGCCGGCCGCCCCGGACGCCCAAGGGCCGGCAGGTCGATCCCGCCGCGCTGGACGAAGTGCGCGCGCTGCTCACCGACCGGCCGCGCCGGCGCGATCTGCTGATCGAGCATCTGCACCTGATCCAGGATCATTACGGTTGCCTCTCCGCCGTCCATCTCACCGCGCTCGCCGCCGAGATGAAGATGGCGCTCACCGAGGTCTACGAGGTTGCCACCTTCTATTCGCATTTCGACGTGGTGAAGGATGGCGTGCCGCTGCCGCCGGTTACCGTGCGCGTGTGCGATTCATTGTCCTGCGCCATGGCGGGGGCGGAGACGTTGCTCGAGCAACTGCCCGGCAAGCTGGGCAAGGACGTGCGCGTGGTGCGCGCGCCCTGCATGGGCGCCTGCGACCGCGCGCCGGTGTGCGCGGTCGGCCATCTGCAGACCTTCCGCGCCGACGCCGGCAAAGTCGCCGCAGACGTCAAGGCGCACAAGCATCCACACGCCTGGAGCGCCGCCACCAAGTTCGACGCCTACCGGAAAGCCGGCGGCTACGCGCTGCTGCGCGACTGCCTCGCCGGCAAGCGCACGCGCGACGAGCTGATCAAGATCGTGAGCGACTCCGGCCTGCGCGGCCTCGGCGGCGCCGGCTTCCCGACCGGGCGCAAGTGGCAATTGGTGCGCGCGGAGCAGGCCCCCCGCATGTTCGCGGTCAACGCCGACGAGGGCGAGCCCGGCACCTTCAAGGACCGCCACTATCTCGAGCGCGATCCGCACCGCTTCATCGAGGGCGTCCTGATCGCCGCCTGGGTGGTCGAGGCGGTCGAGACCTACATCTACATCCGCGACGAATATCCCGAGCTGCGGCTGATGCTGGCCGAGGAACTGGCCAAGGTCGAGCAGGCGGGACTATCGCCGCACACCAAGCTGCACCTGCGCCGCGGCGCCGGCGCCTATATCTGCGGCGAAGAGTCGGCGATGATCGAGTCGATCGAGGGCAAGCGTGGCCTGCCGCGCCATCGGCCGCCTTATGTCGCGCAGGTCGTCCTGTTCGGCCGCCCGACGCTCGAGCAGAACGTGGAGACCATGTTCTGGATCCGCGACATCGTCGAGAAGGGCCCGGCGTGGATGACCTCGCAGGGGCGGCGCGAGCGCAAGGGTTTCCGCAGCTTCTCGGTATCGGGGCGCGTGAAGAAGCCGGGCGTGGTGGTGGCGCCGGCCGGCGTCACCGCGCGCGAGCTGATCGAGGAATTCTGCGGCGGCATGCAGGATGGCCATACCTTCAAGGGCTACCTGCCCGGCGGCGCTTCCGGCGGCATTCTGCCGGCCTCGATGGCCGACGAGCCGATGGATTTCGGAACCCTGGAGAAATTCGGTTGCTTCGTCGGCTCGCACGCGGTTGTCATCCTGTCCGACAAGGACGATATGAAGGCTGTCGCGCTCAATTTGATGAAGTTCTTCGAGGACGAAAGTTGCGGCCAGTGCACGCCCTGCCGTGCCGGCACCGAGAAGGCGGTCAAGCTGATGGCGCAGGGTCCGTGGGATGCGGCGCTGCTGAGCGAACTGTCGAACGCCATGCGCGACGCCTCGATCTGCGGGCTCGGCCAGGCGGCGCCCAACCCGCTGCTCTGCGTGCTGAAGTATTTCCCCGAGGAGCTTAAGAAGCCGCTGGGGAGTTGGAGTTGAAACACCGCGCCACATCTTCAGGCGTCGTCCCCGCGAAGGCGGGGACCCAGTACGCCGCAGCCTATCGAGAGGACACGGAGTACTGGATCCCGGCCCTCGCTTTCGCTCGGCCGGGATGACAGCCCGAAAGGACTGATGACATGACCGACACGAAAAAGCCGGCCGGTTACGGCCACGACCAGAAGGGCGCGGCGGGCGGCGCCAATATCGGGCAGGGCAAGCCCGGTGTCGCGCACGTCGCCGCCACCGACAAGGTCGACCGCAAGAGCCGCGGCGGCAACACCATCAGCTTCACGCTCGACGGCCGCGAGGTGAAAGCGCGCGAGGGCGAGACCATCTGGCAGGTCGCCAAGCGCGAAGGCATCGACATCCCGCATCTGTGCTACTCGCCCGAGCCCGGCTACCGCGCCGACGGAAATTGCCGCGCCTGCATGGTCGAGATCGAAGGCGAGCGCGTGCTGGCCGCAAGCTGCATTCGCAAGCCGGCCGAAGGCATGAAGGTGAAGGCCACCTCCGACCGCGCCAAGACGGCGCGGCAGATGGTGTTCGAACTCTTGATCGCCGATCAGCCCCAGCGCGCGACCGCGCACGACCCGCAATCGAAATTCTGGGCCTGGGCGGACCGCATGAATATCGGCTTGAGCCGCTTCCCCAAGGACAAGCGTCCCACTGCCGACCGCAGCCATCCGGCCATGGCGGTCAATCTCGACGCCTGCATCGAGTGCAATCTCTGCGTCCGCGCCTGCCGTGAGGTGCAGGTCAACGACGTCATCGGCATGGCCGGGCGCGGCCACGGCGAGAAGATCGTGTTCGACTTCGACGACCCGATGGGCGCTTCGACCTGCGTCGCCTGCGGCGAATGCGTGCAGGCCTGCCCGACCGGCGCGCTCATGCCGGCGACCGTGCTCAACGACAACAACGCGCGCACGGACTTTGCCGACCGCACCGTCGACTCGGTTTGTCCCTATTGCGGCGTCGGCTGCCAGCTCACCTACCACATCAAGAACGACAAGCTGCTCTACGTCACCGGCCGCAACGGCCCGGCCAACGAGAACCGGCTGTGCGTGAAGGGCCGCTTCGGCTTCGACTATGTCAGCAACCCGCAGCGGCTGACCAAGCCGATGATCCGGAAAGAGGGCGTGCCGAAGGTCCCGCACGAGCAGATCGACCCGTCAAATCCGTGGACGCATTTCCGCGAGGCCACCTGGGAAGAAGCGCTCGACCATGCCGCCGCGGGCTTGAAGAAAATTCGCGATCGCGACGGCTCGAAGGGCCTCGCCGGCTTCGGCTCGGCCAAATGCTCGAACGAAGAGGCTTATCTGTTCCAGAAGCTGGTGCGCGCCGGCTTCGGCACCAACAATGTCGACCACTGCACGCGGCTCTGTCACGCTTCGTCGGTCGCGGCGCTTTTGGAGGGCGTCGGCTCGGGCGCGGTGTCGGCCACCTTCAACGAGGTGAAGAACTCCGACGTCATCATCGTGATCGGCGCCAATCCGACCGAGAACCACCCCGTCGCCGCCACCTTCTTCAAGCAGGCGGCCAAGCGCAACGCCAAGCTGATCGTGATGGACCCGCGCGGCCAGGCCCTGAAGCGCCACGCCTGGCGCATGCTGCAGTTCAAGAACGGCACCGACGTGGCGATGCTCAACGGCATCCTCAACACCATCGTGACCGAGAACCTGTACGACCAGCAATATGTTCAGACCTATGTCGAGGGCTTCGACCAGTTCAAGGACCACATCAAGGACTTCACGCCGGAGGAAATGGCGCCGATCTGCGGCATTGAAGCCGACACGCTGCGCGAGGTGGCGCGCACCTTCGCGCGCGCCAAGGCCGCAATCATCTTCTGGGGCATGGGCGTGTCGCAGCACACCCACGGCACCGACAATGCGCGCTGCCTGATCGCGCTCTCGCTCATCACCGGCCAGATCGGCCGCCCCGGCACCGGCCTGCATCCCTTGCGCGGCCAGAACAACGTGCAGGGCGCCTCCGACGCCGGCCTCATCCCGATGTTCTTCCCCGACTACAAGTCGGTGGAGAACCCGGATATCCGCGCCAAGGTCGAGAACGTCTGGGGCGCCAAGCTCGATCCGAAGAAGGGCCTGACCGTGGTCGAGATCATGGACGCGGTGCATGCCGACGTGATCAAGGGCATGTACATCCTGGGCGAAAACCCGGCCATGTCCGACCCCGACTTGAACCACGCACGCGAGGCGCTCGCCCATCTCGAGCATCTGGTGGTGCAGGACCTCTTCCTCACCGAGACGGCGGTCTACGCCGACGTGTTCCTGCCTGCGTCTGCCTGGCCGGAGAAGGACGGCACCGTCACCAACACTAATCGCCAAGTGCAGATGGGACGTCAGGCGTTGCCGCTGCCGGGCGGCGCCCGCCCCGACTGGTGGATCACGCAGGAGCTCGCCCGGCGCATCGGCCTTCCCTGGAACTACCAGGGGCCCGATGAGGTCTACACCGAGATGGCCTCGCTGATGCCCTCGCTCAACAACATTCCGTGGCAGCGCGTTGCGCGCGAGAGCGCGGTGACCTATCCGGCGGACGCGCTCGACAAGCCCGGCCGCGACGTGGTGTTCGACAAGGGCTTCCCGCGCCCTGGCGGCTTCGGCAAGCTGGTGGCGGCGAAATTGCAGCCGCCGGACGAGACGCCCGACCACGAGTATCCGTTCATCCTGACCACCGGCCGCCAGCTCGAGCATTGGCACACCGGCGCCATGACGCGCCGCGCCACCGTGCTCGATGCACTTGAGCCCGGCCCGACCGCCGCGGTCTCGCGCGGCACCATCGCGAAGCTCGGCATCAAGCCGGGCGACATGATCCGCGTCTCGACCCGGCGCGGCACGGTCGAATTGAATTCGCGTCAGGACGACGCCATTCCGGACGGCGTCGTGTTCATCCCCTTCGCCTTCTTCGAGGCGGCGGCCAACAAGCTCACCAACCCGGCGCTCGATCCGTTCGGCAAGATTCCCGAATTCAAATTCTGTGCCGCGCGCGTGGAGGCGATCGGACCGCAGCGCGAGGCGGCGGAGTAGGGACTCTGGGTTATTCACGCTGCGGTGATCGCCGGGCTCGTCCCGGCGATCTTGCTTAGGGTGGCAAGGCCTTTCGTCTATGATCGGGATGGCCGGGACAAGCCCGGCCATGACACCATAACAAACTGTATGAAGCTCATCGTCCCGCTCATCGCCGCGTTTGCGCTGCTG
>Ga0335081_10021915_pt1 | contig 10336 bp, 10 predicted proteins | sample Lox_Sample_35_FD_206713 | JGI IMG/M metagenome (GOLD analysis project Ga0335081, IMG submission 206713) | Soil microbial communities from Loxahatchee National Wildlife Refuge, Florida, United States - Lox_Sample_3.5 | ecosystem: Environmental > Terrestrial > Soil > Wetlands | place: USA...
TGAAATGACATCGGGCGAATGACACGCGTGAAATGACAAGCGTCGGACGCGGCGGGAGCCCATTCGGGTCCTGCGCAGGTGAGGCGTTAAGTTAGCGGGCATGACCGACACCGTTGCCGACCCCACGAGCGTTTCCGACCCCGCCAACGAGGCGGGCCGTCCGCCGTTTGTGTCCCGATCGGTGCTGGTCACCGGCGGTAACCGGGGCATAGGGCTGGCGGTGGCCCGACGCCTGGCCGCCGATGGTCACAAGGTTGCGGTGACCCACCGCGGGTCCGGGGCGCCCGACGAGTTGTTCGGCGTGCACTGTGACGTCACCGACAACGACGCCGTCGACGCCGCGTTCACCGCCGTCGAGGAGCACCAGGGGCCGGTCGAGGTGCTGGTGGCCAACGCCGGGATCAACGCGGACATGTTGATCATGCGGATGAGCGAGGAACAGTTCTGCAAGGTGCTCGACGCCAACCTGACGGGGGTCTTCCGGGTTGCCAAGCGCGCGTCGCGCAACATGATAAAGAAACGATTCGGCCGGTTCATTTTCATGGGGTCGGTCGCCGGCCTGTCCGGCATCCCGGGTCAGGTGAACTACTCGGCCAGCAAGGCCGGGCTGGTGGGTTTGGCACGTTCGCTGACCCGGGAGCTGGGTTCGCGGTCGATCACCGCCAATGTGGTTGCGCCGGGCTTCATCGACACCGACATGACCCGGGCGCTGACCGACAAGCAGCAGGAGACGGCGTTGCAGGCGATACCGCTGCAGCGCGTGGGCACGACCGCCGAAGTGGCCGGCGTGGTGAGCTTCCTCGCCTCGCATGACGCGGGGTACATCTCCGGCGCGGTGATCCCGGTCGACGGAGGCCTGGGCATGGGCCACTGACGGCCCCGACGTTAGGACGCGACATGGCTGGACTGCTCGAAGGCAAACGAATCCTGGTCACCGGGATCATCACCGACTCGTCGATCGCCTTCCACATCGCGCGGGTGGCGCAGGAGGTCGGCGCGGAGCTGGTGCTGACCGGCTTCGACCGGATGCGGCTGATCCGGCGCATCGTCGACCGGCTTCCGCACCAGGCCCCACTGCTCGAGCTCGACGTGCAAAACGACGAGCACCTGGGCACGCTCGCCGACCGGGTCACCGAAGTGATCGGCGCGGGCAACAAGCTCGACGGTGTCGTGCACTCCATCGGTTTCATGCCGCGCAGCGGCATGGGCGAGTTCCCGTTCCTCGACGCGCCGTTCGAGGATGTGGCCAGGGGCATCCACATCTCCGCGTTCTCGTACGCATCGCTCGCCAAGGCGCTGCTGCCGATCATGAACCGCGGCGGTGCGATCGTCGGGATGGACTTCGACCCCACCCGTGCGATGCCGTTCTACAACTGGATGACCGTGGCCAAGAGCGCGCTGGAATCGGTGAACCGGTTTGTCGCACGCGAGGCCGGTCCCCACGGCGTGCGATCGAATCTCGTTGCGGCCGGGCCGATCCGGACGTTGGCAATGAGCGCGATCGTCGGCGCCGGCATCGCCGGGATCAGCGATCAGATGCAGCTCCTCGAACAAGGCTGGGACCAGCGCGCACCGATCGGCTGGGACATGAAGGACGCCGAGCCGGTGGCCAAGACCGTGTGCGCGCTGCTCTCGGACTGGCTGCCGGTCACCACCGGGTCCATCATCTACGCCGACGGCGGTGCGCACGCCCAGCTGCTGTAGCGCATGCGAAACCATGGAGTTCGACGCCGTGCTGCTGTTGTCCTTCGGCGGACCCGAAGGTCCGCAGCAGGTGCTGCCGTTCCTTGAGAACGTGACCCGCGGCCGCGGGATACCGCCGGAGCGGCTCGCCGAGGTCGCCGAGCATTACCTGCATTTCGCCGGGGTGTCGCCTATCAACGGCATCAACCGGGCACTGATCGAGCGGATCCGGGCCGAGCTCGGCGCGCGTGGTAAAGAGCTTCCGGTGTATTTCGGCAACCGTAACTGGGGGCCCTACGTCGAGGACACCGTGGCGGCGATGCGCGACGACGGCGTGCGGCGCGCGGCGGTGTTCGCAACGTCGGCGTGGGGCGGCTACTCGAGTTGCACGCAGTACCTTGAAGACATCGCGCGCGCGCGGCGGGCGGTGGGTGACGGCGCACCGGAGCTGGTGAAGCTTCGGCAGTTTTTCGATCATCCTTTGTTCGTCGAGATGTTTGCCGACGCGATCGGCGCGGCGGCGGCGACGCTGCCGGACGGGGTGCGCGGCGACGCTCGGCTGGTGTTCACCGCGCATTCGATTCCGGTGCGGGCCGCGTCGCGGTGCGGGCCGGACCTTTATCGCCGGCAGGTCGGTTATGCGTCGGGGTTGGTGGCCGCGGCGGCGGGCTACGCCGATTACGACCAGGTTTGGCAATCCCGTTCGGGACCACCGCAGGTGCCGTGGCTGGAGCCGGACGTCGCCGATCAGCTGACCGCGCTGCAAGCGGCGGGGGTGCCCGCGGTGATCGTCTGCCCGATCGGCTTCGTCGCCGACCACATCGAGGTGGTGTGGGACCTGGACCACGAGCTGCGGCAGCAGGCCGGGGCCGCAGGCATCGCGTTCGCGCGGGCGTCGACACCCAATGCCGACCCGAAGTTCGCCGCGCTCGTCGTCGACCTGATCGACGAGCTGCGCTTCGGGCGTGAACCCGCGAGAGTGGTTGGCCCGGCGCACCCGGTTTCGGAGTACGGGTTCAGTGTCAACGCGGTGCCGTGCTCACCGGACTGCAACCTGGATGTGCCACGATCGGATTCATGACCACAGGTCTCGGGCTTCCCGGTTCGGTGCGGGCGTGTTTGTTCGACCTCGACGGCGTGCTGACCCAGACGGCGAAGGTGCATGCCGCCGCATGGAAGGAGATGTTCGATGAATTCCTGCGCCGATACGCCCAGAAGACCGGCACGCAGTTCGTGCCGTTCGACGCGGTCGCCGACTACGACACCTATGTCGACGGCAAGCCGCGCGCGGACGGCACGCGGTCATTTCTGCAGTCCCGCGGGATCGAGCTGCCCGAAGGGTCCCCCGGCGATCCGCCCGATGCGGACACCGTGCGGGGCCTGGGCACCAGGAAGAACGAGCTCGTGCTGCAGATAATCCATCGCGACGGTGCTCAGCCGTTTCCGGGTTCTGTCTCCTACGTGCTCGCGGTCCGCGACGGCGGCCTGCCCCGGGCCGTGGTGTCCTCGAGCTCGAACTGCCGGGATGTGTTGGTGGCGGCAGGCATCGAGGATCTCTTCGACGCCGGCGTCGACGGAGTGGTCGCCGAGCGCGAACATTTGCGTGGCAAGCCCGCACCGGACACGTTTCTGGCCGGGGCGCGCGCATTGGGCGTCGAGCCTGCGCACGCCGCGGTGTTCGAAGATGCGCTGGCCGGCGTCGAGGCCGGCCGGGCGGGGCACTTCGGGCTGGTGGTCGGCGTGAACCGGGCCGACCAGGCCGACGCGCTGCGCCGGCATGGAGCCGCCGTCGTCGTCAACGATCTCTCCGAACTGCTTGAGACACAATGATTCTGCACCCGCACTTCGCCGTCGAACCCTGGTCGCTTCCGGTCACCGGCCTCGACCTGGACGTGCTGGCCCAGGCCGAATCGGTGTTGTCGCTGGGCAACGGGCACATCGGTTGGCGGGCCAACCTCGACGAGGGCGAGCCGTTCGGTCTTCCGGGGTGCTACCTCAACGGGGTGTGGGAACAGCGCCCGTTGCCATACGCGGAGGCGGGCTACGGCGATCCGGAGGCCGGGCAGACCGTGATCAACGTGACCAACGGCAAGCTGATCCGGCTGCTCGTCGACGACGAACCGTTCGACGTGCGCTACGGCGAGCTGCACAGCCACCAGCAGCAGCTCGATATGCGCGCCGGCGTGCTGCGGCGCCGGGTCGAGTGGACCTCGCCGACCGGCCGCACCGTCCGCGTCACGTCCGTTCGGCTGGTTTCGCTCGTGCAGCGGGCGGTGGCCGCGGTCACCTATGACGTGGAGGCGCTCGACGGTCCGGCACGCGTGGTCGTCCAATCCGAGCTGGTGGCCAACGAGCCCCAGCCGGCACCGAGCGGCGATCCGCGCGGCGCCGGTTTCGTTGCCGCGCCGCTGGTTTCGGAGGCGAACTCCTGCCACGACCTGTGGGCCGAGCTGCTGCATCGCACCCAGCACAGCGGGCTGCGGATAGCGTGTGCCATGGATCATGTGGTCACGGGGCCGTCGGTGCAAAACGCCTGCGAAAGCCATCCCGACCTGGCGCGGGTCACGTTCACCGCGGATCTGCAGCCGCGCCGGCGGCTGTCGCTGGCCAAGTTCGTTGCCTACGGCTGGTCGGCGACACGTTCGGTGCCGGGGCTGCGCGGCCAGGTGGCGGCGGCGCTGACCGCCGCCCGTGCCACCGGCTGGAGGGGGATGCTGGCCGAGCAGGCCGACTTCCTCGACGACTTCTGGGACCGCTCCGACGTCGAACTCGACGGCGACGCCCAGATCCAGCAGGCCGTGCGGTTCGCGCTGTTCCAGGTGCTTCAGGCCGGTGCCCGCGCCGAGGGCCGCGCCATCCCGGCCAAAGGCCTCACCGGGCCGGGATACGACGGACACACCTTCTGGGACACCGAAACGTTCGTGCTGCCGGTGCTGACCTACACCTACCCCGAAGCCGCCTCTAACGCGCTGCGCTGGCGCCACTCCACGCTGCCGGCCGCCGTGCAGCGGGCCGCCCAACTCGGGCTGGAGGGCGCCGCGTTCCCGTGGCGCACGATCGCCGGGCAGGAATGCTCGGGCTATTGGCCGGCCAGCACGGCGGCGGCCCACATCAACGCCGATATCGCCGACGCCGTGATCCGCTATTCGCGGGTGACCGGCGACGAGGAGTTCGACAAGACCGTTGGCGTGGACCTCCTGGTGCACACCGCCCGGCTGTGGTGCAGCCTGGGACATCACGATGGCGAAGGCCGGTTCCGCATCGATGGTGTCACCGGCCCCGACGAGTACAGCGCCCTGGCCGACAACAACGTCTACACCAATCTGATGGCCCAGCAGAACATGCGCGCCGCGGCGGACGTCGCCACCCGATTCCCCGACCGTGCCCGCGCGCTAGGTGTCGACGACGACGAGACCGCGGCCTGGCGCGACGCCGCGGACGCCGTGTGCGTGCCGTACGACGACGCGCTGGACGTGCATCCCCAGGCGGAGAACTTCACCAAGCACGGGGAGTGGGATTTCGCGCACACCAGGCCCGACCAATACCCGATGCTGCTGCATTTCCCGTACTTCAACCTGTATCGCCGCCAGGTGGTCAAGCAGGCCGACCTGGTGCTCGCCATGCAGCTGCGCGGGGACGCGTTCACCGATGAGCAGAAGGCCCGCAACTTCGACTACTACGAGCGGATCACGGTGCGCGACTCGTCGCTGTCGGCGTGTACCCAGTCGGTGATCGCCGCCGAGGTCGGCCACCTCAGCCTGGCGTACGACTACCTGGGCGAGGCGGCGCTGATGGACTTGCACAACCTGGAACGCAACACCCGCGACGGTGTCCACATCGCTTCGCTGGCCGGCACCTGGCTAGCGCTGGTCTCGGGGTTCGGCGGGCTGCGCCACCACGACGACGGACGACTCGCATTCCGGCCCCGGCTGCCCGAGGCGATCAGCCGCCTCGCGTTCAACCTCTTCCTGCGCAGACAGCGGGTGTGTGTCCAGATCTTCCGCGACCATGCCAAGTACAGCGTCGCCGACGGCCCGCCCGTCGACATCATCCACCACGGTCAGCCCGCGCGGATCACCGCGGCCGACAGCGTGGAGCTACCGATACCGGACATCACGCCACCGCCGCCGCCCACCCAGCCGCCGGGGCGGGCACCGGTACACCGAAGCCCCCCCGCGGCACCCTAGCGTACCCAGGCCGCATGCAGGATCGCGGCGACGGCGGCCAGCCGGGCCGAACGCACCACCGCGGTGAGCGGCCGCAGTGCCTCGTCGGCGATCTGCGCTTCCGACGCCGTCTGCGTGCGGATCGGCGTCAGCCCGGCGCTGACCGTGACGATCGCGTCGACGTGGGCTGCGTTCTCCAGCACCCGCAGCGCACGGGGCGGCGCCTCGTCGGGGACCCGGTGCCCCCGGGTGGACTCCAGGACCTGCTCCACCAGCCCCCGCGGGTCGGCGACGTCGGCGCCGCTGTGGCCGAACCGGATCGCGTCGAGCGTGTCGGCGGCCGAGCGTACGGCCGAGCGCAGCGCGTACTCGGCCTCGCCCAGGTCCACCGGAACCGAAACCGGCAGCGACGGCAGCGAGTACACGGTCCATGCCAGCGCTGGTTCGGCGGGCTCGTCGCAGTGGAATTCAGGAACCAGGCCGATCCCGCTGCCGTGCTCGCCCGAGACGATGACCGCCTCGCCGGCGGCCAGCGCGTCGCGTTCGAACTGGGTTCCCGCGGCGAGCCCGCGCACGTCACCGGGCACCGGCAACGCGATGTCGATGGCGCGCTGTGGCACACTTCGCCGGCCCGTCGCGGTGCGCAGAGTCTGCAGCAAAGTCACCGCCGCGGCGCCGTCGACATCCGGCCACGGCAGGTTGGTGTGGCCGGCCGCCACCGCGTCGTACGCGGTGACGGAATGATTTGGCGCCCAATCGGATAACGTGTCCAGCACATCGTCGGGCGCTGCGGTTCCGGCGAGCCAGGCATTGGCCCACACCGACAACGACACACTGGGACACCACATGATGCCGCAGTGTAGTAGTTCACCGCTGCCGAGGTCGGCTTGGCGATACCCTGGGAATATGCCCGTGGCGTTGATCTGGGTGATCGCCGCTCTGGTGCTGGCGGGCGCCGAGGTGTTGACCGGCGACATGTTTCTGCTCATGCTCGGGGGCGGCGCGCTGGCCGCCGCGGGGGCCGACTGGCTCCTCAACTGGCCGATCTGGGCGGACGGCGCGGTGTTCTTGGTGGTTTCCGTGCTCTTGCTGGTGCTGGTGCGCCCGGCGTTGAAAAAGCGGCTGCTGCCGCACCCGGCGGCGACGACGGGGATCAAGGCGCTGGAGGGCAAGAGTGCGCTGGTGCTCGACCGCGTCGCCCGCCACGAGGGTCAGGTCAAGCTCGACGGTGAGGTGTGGACGGCGCGGCCGCTCAACGACGACGATGTGTACGAGCCGGGCGAGCAGGTGACGGTCGTGCACATCGACGGGGCCACCGCGGTCGTCTGGAAGATCGTCTAGAGAAGCCTGGACGCAAGAAAGGAAACGTGTCATGGGAGGAGCCGTCGCCGGCCTGGTCCTGCTGGCCGTGCTGGTGGTGTTCGCAATCGTTGTGGTGGCCAAGTCGGTCGCGCTGATCCCGCAGGCCGAGGCCGCGGTGATCGAGCGCCTGGGCCGTTACAGCAAGACCGTCTCGGGACAGCTCACTTTGCTGCTGCCGTTCATCGACCGGATCCGCGCGCGCGTCGACCTGCGTGAACGAGTGGTGTCGTTCCCCCCGCAGCCGGTGATCACCGAGGACAACCTGACCGTCAACATCGACACGGTCGTCTACTTCCAGGTCACCAACCCGCAGGCCGCGGTGTACCAGATCAGCAATTACATCGTCGGCGTCGAGCAGCTGACCACGACCACGCTGCGCAACGTCGTCGGCGGCATGACGTTGGAGCAGACGCTGACGTCGCGCGACAAGATCAACGCCCAGCTGCGCGGGGTGCTCGACGAGGCCACCGGCCGGTGGGGGCTGCGCGTGGCCCGCGTCGAGCTGCGCAGCATCGACCCGCCGCCGTCGATTCAGGACTCGATGGAAAAGCAGATGAGGGCCGACCGGGAGAAGCGGGCGATGATCCTGACGGCCGAGGGCACCCGTGAGGCGTCGATCAAGCAGGCAGAGGGACAGAAGCAGGCGCAGATCCTGGCCGCCGAAGGCGCGAAGCAGGCGGCGATCCTGGCGGCCGAGGCCGATCGTCAGTCGCGGATCCTGCGGGCACAGGGCGAGCGGGCGGCGCAGTACCTGCAGGCGCAGGGCCAGGCCAAGGCGATCGAGAAGACGTTCGCGGCGATCAAGGCGGGCCGGCCGACGCCGGAGTTGCTGGCCTACCAGTACCTGCAGACGTTGCCGCAAATGGCCAAGGGCGAGGCGAACAAGGTCTGGGTGGTGCCCAGCGACTTCGGCTCGGCGCTGCAGGGCTTGACGAAGCTTCTCGGCGCACCGGGGGAGGACGGCGTGTTCCGGTACCAGCCGTCCCCGGTGGACGACAATCTGCCCAAGCCCGAAGACGATGCCGACCAGGTGGCGGACTGGTTCGCCACCGACACCGACCCGGCGATCGCTCAGGCGGTGGCCAAGGCCGAGGCCGATGCGCGCAGGCCGGTCGAGGGCCCGACGAGCCCACGGTCGTTGACCACCTGACGCGATGAGCGGGCTGACGTCGCCCGCGGACGTACTACGCGCTGGCCGCATTGCAGGCCGGTGATGCGGTGGCGTGCGCAATACCGGTGCCGCAGATCGAGAAAATCCTCGACGATCTCGGAGTGCCCGCGGGCATCCGGTGGGTCTTTCCGGTGGTGAAGACCGCCGCCGCGATCGGTCTGGTGTCGGTGCACAGATTCCCCCGGCTCGCGAGGCTGACCACCGCGATCCTGACGGTCTATTTCACGCTTGCCCTGGGCGCGCACATACGCGCACACGACCGGCCCGTGAACGCCGTTCCGGCGGCAACGTTGCTGGCGACGTTCACCGCGATGACCGTGACCGGACCGGCGATGAGCCGCTTGCGCGAAGAGTAGAACGCTGCGACCGGGCGGCGCGAGCTTCCAGGATCAATCCGGTGACACCGATACCGGCCGTGATGAACGAGACCAAGACCAGGAGCGGATTCACCCTGCCCGTCAGGGCGTCGCCGAGGATCACCACCGCCAGCGTTCCCGGCAGCAGGCCGACGAATGTCGCGACCGTGTACGGCAGGACCCCCACGGCCGAGGCGCCGGCCGCATAGTTGAGCACCGAGAACGGCACGGCCGGGATCAGCCGTAGCCATACGACCGCGGGCCAGCCGCGCTGTCGCAGCCGCGCGTTCAGGGAATCGGTGGTGGGGTGCCTGACCAGCCGGCCCAGCCGCCAGCCCAGCGCGCGGACCAGCAGCAGCGCGATCAGCGCGCTGATCGCGCTGGCCAGCACCGCCAGCGTGGCACCGAGCAGCGGCCCGAACAATAGTCCGGCGGCCAGCGTGAACGCGGTCCGGGGAAACGGGAAGACGGTCACGACCACATACGCGGCGAGGAACGCCAGCGGGAACCACGGCCCGACCGACTTCGCCCAATCGCGCAGCTGCACCGCGGTTGGCAGCGGCACCAACAGCGCGACTGAGACGATGATCACCGCGACCACCGCTGCGATGACGATCCGTCGCCGCGGCATCGACTTCACGGCTAACCAGGGTACGGGCCGCCGATGAACGCGCTTTCCACCATCATTTAGCCTGATGGCGTGTCGTTTGAAGCCGCCGTCGATCCCGCACAGGTTGAGCTAGCGCGCGAGCGGTGGCGCACGGCCGTCGCCGGTGTCCTCGCCAAGACGCTGGCGCCCCCGGCGGAGCTGCCCGCCGAGCCCGAACGGCTGCTTGATTCGTCGACTTACGAAGGCTTTTCGATCCACCCGCTGTACACCGCGCTGGACGCGTTGCCCGAGCAGCCCCTGCCGGGTCGGTGGCCGTTCGTTCGGGGCGGCGACGCGCTGCGCGACGTCAACACGGGATGGAAGGTCGCCGAGGAGTTCCCGCCCGCCGGCCAGGCAACGGTCGCCGAAGGCAACGGCGCCGTCCTGCTCGCGCTGACCGAGGGCGTCAACGCGCTGGTGCTGCGCGTCGGCGCAGGCGGCGTCGGCACCGACCAACTCGACCGGCTCCTGGAGGGGGTCTTCCTCGAACTGGTGCCCATCGTGCTCGACGCGGGCCCCGACTACGCGGCCGCCGCCGAGGCGGTGCTGGCCCTGGTCGCGGACTTCGACGACGACAAACGCGCGATGCTGTCGATCGATCTCGGCGCCGACCCGCTGACCGCGTCGCTGAACGGCCGCGAGGCGCCGGCGGCCGAGCACGTCGTCGCGATGGCATCGCGTGTGACCGATTACCACGGCGGGGTGCGTGCCATCACGGTCGACGGCCCGGCCTTCCACAACCTTGGCGCCAGCGCGTCCTGGGAGCTGGCGGGGGCCGTGGCCGCCGGAGTCGATTACCTGCGGCTGCTATCCGACCTCGGAGCCACGAAAGCGTTGCGCCAGATCAGCTTTCGGTATGCCGCCGACGACGATCAGTTCATGACGATCGCGAAGTTCCGCGCTGCGCGCCAGCTTTGGGCCCGCGTTGCGGAGGTCGTCGGCGACGCCG
>Ga0335081_10021917_pt1 | contig 10335 bp, 9 predicted proteins | sample Lox_Sample_35_FD_206713 | JGI IMG/M metagenome (GOLD analysis project Ga0335081, IMG submission 206713) | Soil microbial communities from Loxahatchee National Wildlife Refuge, Florida, United States - Lox_Sample_3.5 | ecosystem: Environmental > Terrestrial > Soil > Wetlands | place: USA: Florida...
CATTGGTGGTGAGCACGCCCTCAGCAACCATGCCGTGCATGCCGGCGATGATGTCGGGGAGCTGGCGTCCGCGTCCGAGTTCGACGCCCACACTGCGATTCCGCGACAGGCCGCCCGTGCAAGTGAGCACCAGGTCGCCCAGTCCGGCCAATCCTGCCATGGTTTCCGGCCGTCCGCCGCAGGCTACCGTCAGGCGGGTGATCTCCGCCAGCCCTCGCGTGATCAGCGCCGCGACCGAGTTATGTCCCAGGCCGAGGCCGTCGCAGACGCCGGCGGCAATTGCAATGATGTTTTTGAGCGCGCCTCCGAGCTCGACACCGACCGCATCGTCGTTGGTGTAAACGCGAAAACTCGGGTCGCTGAACTCGCCCTGCACGGTGCGGGCGAGGGCCTCGTCCTGGGACGCAATGGCGACTGCGGTGGGGTCTCCGCGGGCAACTTCAAGGGCAAAAGACGGACCGCTGAGCGCGCCAATCCGCGCCGGGAACCCGGAGCCCTGCTTCGTTACGTTCGAAATCACTTCGGTCATGCGCAGGAGGCTGCCTTCCTCGATTCCCTTGGTCGCGCTCACGAAGAGCATCTCAGGCTTCAAGTGCGTGCGCATCCTCTCGAACAGCCGGCGGCAATGGTGCGATGGCATCACACTGACCACGATTTCGGCGCCGTCGAGGGCTTCTTCCAGAAGATTCGTCGCGGTGACGCCGACTGGAATGTCGTGGCCGGGCAGGAAGAGCAGATTTTGCCGGTGCGCGAGGATCGATTCGCAGACCTCCTTCTCATGCGCCCAGAGCATTACGCGGTGCCCGCCTTTTCTTCCCAAAACGATGGAAAGCCCGGTGCCCCAGGCACCCGCGCCGATGATCGCGATCCGGCTCATGCGTGCCTCAACGAGAAACGCGGTTCGCTTCCGGACAGGAGACGCGCGATGTTCTGATGATGGCGGAGTATGACGAGCAGCGAAGCGGCGCTCATGATGAAGATAACGGCAGGAGTCAATGTGCCGCGATAGATCAGCCAGGACAGCAAAGGAAAGCCTGCCGCTGCCACGACCGAGCCAAGGGACACAAAGCGGGTGGAGACAACCGTCAGCAGAAAAAGCACCAAGGCACCCAGCATAGCCTGCGGCGCGAGCAGGGCGAAACTTCCAACCGCAGTGGCCACGCCCTTGCCGCCCTTGAAACCCAGCCACACCGGAAAGCTGTGCCCGATGACAGCGAACAACGCCGCGATCGCAGCCAGCAGGTGAATTCTCTCGACGAGAGGCCGAGCCAGCTCTCTGGCCGCCTCGATCTGTTCCGGGCTGGCGGCCAGGATCGCCGCATGATGCGATCCCTGCCTCGCCAACCACATGGCGAAGGCAACGGCAGCGAACCCCTTCGCTGCATCCAGAAGCAGCGTAAGAACGCCCAGAGCGGGCGATGACCGCGCCACGTTGGTGGCGCCGATGTTACCGCTGCCCGTGCTGCGTATGTCCTGACCGCGAAACATGCGGACGAGCACATAGCCAAAGGGAATCGATCCCAGCAGATAGCCGACTGCAGCGGCGAAGAGAATGGCCAACATTTAGTTTGGACGTGCGCTTACGATCAGCGCAACGGGAAACGCTCCAGCTTCGTATACCGCGATCCGCCGGGCGAGAGCTGGCTCTGGTACAGAAAGAACTCGCGGGCCTTCATTGTACCGAACTCAGGCACGGGCCGCGCGGCCAGTTTCTCCTGCAGGTGCTGGAAGGTCCGGTTCGGGACATCGCTTTTTTGCCGTGCCGGAGCGCCCGAGCCGCGTCCACCGCGAGCCAGAGTAAGGTGCGGGCTGAAGGCATGGTCTTCTTTCGCGATCCCGCAGCTAAACATCGTGCTGTCGATGGCCGACGCAAGAGTGGCGAGCGCCGGACCTGATTCGATTCCGACCCAGAAGACACGTGCAGCTTTTGGGTTGGGGAAGAATCCGAAACCACGAAAAACGATTTCGAAGGGCGCTTCGTGCACGATTGATAGGGCCTCCTTGATCTGCGCTACGGCCTCAGGGGGCTTCTCGCCGACAAATTTGAGCGTGATGTGCAGCGATTCCGCTTTCACCCATCGCGCGTCGGGAGCAAATCCGCTCACGCCATGCAGGAAGAGTTGAATCTTCTCGCGGATCGCTTCGTCGATGTCCAGCGCGATAAACAGTCGCATGTGGTAAGAGAGTTCTCAGCCAACGATTCTGCCAACTACGGACGACCCAACCCATGACTGACGACCCGCATTCCTCTACAGCAACTTCCTTCTCACCATGTCCAGCGCCTGCTGAGTGGCGAACCAGCGGATGCGCTTACGGTCGCCAGGAAAAGTGCGTTCGAGAACGTCGGTGCCGCTCTCGGAGGCCAGCGCGTGAAACACCAGGCCCACCGGCTTTTCCGGCGTCCCACCCGTGGGCCCCGCCACGCCCGTGATTCCTACACCGAGATTCGCCTTGCAGCGCTTGCGTATGCCCTCAGCGAGCGCCAGAGCGACTTCGCGGCTCACGGCACCGTGCTGTTCGACGAGTCCGGCGGGCACGTCCGCGAAATCTGTCTTCAGCTGATTCGAGTAAACAATGGCGCCCCCAACAAAATAGCGAGAGCTGCCGCTGATGGAAGTGATCCGCTCTCCGAGAAGGCCGCCGGTGCAGGATTCCGCCACCGCGAGCGTCAGGTTTCGCATTTGCAGGTAGTAGCTCACGATCTGCTCGAGCGACTCTCCCTGGTGCGAGAAAACGTAGTCACCAAGTTCCTCTTCGATTTCGTCCGCGAGTTGGTCGACTCGTTCCTCGGCTGCCTTCAAGGAGTCGGCGCGAGTCTTGAGGTGAAGTTGAATCTCCCCCGCTCCGGCCAGGATGGTGGTTTGAATATCGGCATACTTTTTGTAGATCGGCGCCACGCGGGCGTCGCAGGCCGACTCTCCCATCATGGCCACCTTGAGCACGCGGGTGGCAATGAACTGAGCCGGCAACTTGGCGCGCAGCCTCTCCACGCATTGCTCCTCAAACAGGGCCATCAGTTCATGCGGAGGACCGGGCAGCATGAGGATGATGCGCTCGCGGCCATCGTACTTACCACTGAGCCACTGGCCCGGGGCAGTGCCGTTGGGATTGCGCAACACGACCGCGCCGGTGAGAATGTCGGCTTGCTTGGAGTTGTTGGGTGTCATCTTCCAGTTGCGGCTGGCAAAACGCTGCTCGATGGCAGCCAGGATTTCGGGATCACGATGCAATTCGAGCCCGAGCGCCTGAGCCACAGCTTCGCGGGTGAGGTCGTCCTCCGTGGGTCCGAGTCCGCCCATGAAGATGACAATCTCCGCCCGAGATACGGCTTGAGTCGCCGCCGCCAGAAGGTGCTCCCGGTCATCGCCGACGATGGTCTTGAGGATTACATCCACGCCGAGCTGGTTCAATTTTTCGGTGAGATAAAGCGAGTTTGTGTCCTGCCGGAACGGCGTGAGCAGTTCCGATCCGATGGCGATGATCTCCGCGTTCACGGCAAGAAGTGTAAACGATCATGCGCTTGAAATCAGGTACGCGGCCGGGGGGAAGGGAGCGGAACACACACGGAATCAGCGGGAAAACGCTACTCGGGCGGCAGCGATGTCCCCTGAATGTTCCACGAAAGATGATGTACGGCGCTGTTGGTGGCGAGAATCACAGAACGGCCGGGAGCGAAGGCCAGGCCCACTAGGCCCTGTCCGGCGACTTCCAGAGTCGCTTTTGCCTGCGGCGAAATCTTCACCACGCCACGCTTGCCCGAGAGGGAAGCGGCGACGTAGAGATTGCCCTCGGCATCGAAGGCAAGGCCTTGCGGGCGGCCGAGGCCGCGAAAATAGCTCGAGACGGTGCCGTGCGGATCGACCCGATAGACGGAGTCGAAACTTGATGTCGTAGGGCCGGTAACGAACAGATCGCCTGTGGGGCCGAAGGCCAGATGGTACGCCGAGACGCTGGGCTCGAGCGTGGCAAAGACAAAAATCTGGCGATCCTGGCCGATCTTGAAAATGGTCCCGCTGCGGTCGCCCACGTAGAGATTCTGCTCACGGTCGAAAGCGATCCCCGTGGCAATTCCCATGCCTTCGGCATAGGAAGACATCGTGCCATTCGGGGCCACGCGGTATACCGTTCCATCGTGGCGCGAGGAAACATACATTTGTCCCTCGCGATCGAAGGCGATCGAAGTCGCATTCATCATCTCGGCCACGAAGGGCTTGACGGCGTAGTTCGTATCAATTTTGAAGATCGACACCGGCACCTTCTGGCCACGCGATCCGGAGAAGGTGGAATAGATATTGCCTTCCGGATCGAGAGCGGGATTCGTGACCGGGTGCAGACCTTCGGCGATCTGGACTGCCACTTTTACCTGCTGCGCATTGCTAACGCTTCCGTTGGCCGCGACCACCACGGGGCCGGTGGTGGCGCCTTCGGGAACGCGCGCGACCAGAAAGTCGTCTGAACTGATGATGACCGCGCCTTGCACGTGGCCGAATTGGACCTCAGGCCGTCGCAATTCGTGGGGACGCAGGCTGCTGCCGGTAATCCGAATCTCGCCGCCGGGCAGGGCGGCAGCGGGAGAGACACCTTCGATATGTGGCTTCCCATTGACGTTTTTCTTGCCCAGCAAACGATCGGAAATTCCCATGAACTTCAATTCCCCAAGCGCAACAGGTTCCCACTACTTCATTAGAAGACCAAAATGCAGCAGCAGATGCATGACAATCAGGGCGTAGATTCCCGCGCCGACGTCGTCGATCACGATTCCGGTGCCTTCCGGAAGCTGCTCCAGGCGGCGGATCGGAAACGGTTTCAGGATGTCGAATACCCGGAAAAGTATAAAGCCCGCCAAAAGAGATTTCCATGTCAAGGGCACGGCGAGGAAAGTGATCAACTGTCCGGCGACTTCATCAATCACCACGAACTGCGGATCCTTCAGGCCGCGAGAGCGGGCCACCTCGGTGGCCGCGGGAATCCCGATGGCCACCACAAAAAGCACAGCTAGGCCTGTGGCCAGGGTCTGCCATGAAGCGGGAATGCAGTGCGCGGCGCCGGCCCAAAGCACGACCGTAGCCGCCGAGCCCCAGCTGCCCGGACCCGGGCGCAGCAGGCCGATGCCGAAGAACGTGGCGACCAGAGTTGCCCAGAGTGGCGTCTTAGGGCGAACTGGTTGGGAAGACGAACCTCCCGCCGTGGCACTCATATAGGAAGTATTGTCAGGCAAAGACTGCGATTGCGGGAAGATTTCTAGTCCTCGTCTGGGCCGGGCAGGTTCCCGTCGATTTCATCGCTGGTGTCAGAAACCGGCGATGAGATGACGTACGCGCCGCTGGCCCATTTTCCCAGATCGATGGTACGACAGCGCTCGCTGCAAAAGGGTGATTCCGGGTCGGTGCTCTTCACCGCCTTCTTGCAGATGGGACAGCGCAGTTTGGGTGAACGTTTGCGCGGCATGGCAACTAGTATTAGATGACGAACATCAATTGCAAATTCCTGAGGGTGACCCCGGACGATGCCAGCTCCGACAATCTGTTCATCGTCGGCGATCCGCCCGGTCGAAAGCAGGACGCGCGCACTTACTCCACAATCTTTGCTACCAAGTCGTAGTCGTGAGCCTCGGTGACCTCACAACGATAGAAAGAACCGGGCTGAGCCACAAGTCCCTCGGGCATCTCGTTGATAAAAACCTTCCCGTCGATCTCGGGAGCGTGCATCGGAGTGCGGCCTTCGAGCAGAAGGTCGGTTTCTTCAGAGGTGCCTTCCAGCAACAAGTCGAACTCGCGCCCAATCAGAGCCTTTCGCTTCTTCTTGCTGATCTTCTTCTGGATCTGCATGAGGTGCTTTCGGCGGAGCTCGATCTCGCGCTGAGAGATTTTCTCGCCGTGCATGAAAGCCGTCGCACCCTCCTGGTCGGAATATCCGAAAGCGCCCATCCAGTCGAACTCCGCTTCACGCACGAAATCGCACAGCGCGTCGAACTCGGCTTCGGTCTCGCCGGGGAAGCCGACGATGAACGACGTGCGTAAGGTCACGTTGGGAATGACACGGCGCATCTTCTCGATCGAGCGCAGAAAGATATCGGCGCCAGCGCCGCGCTTCATGCGCTTCAACACTGACGGCGAGGCATGTTGCAGCGGAACGTCAATGTAGGAGCAGATTTTTTCATGCGCCGCGATGGTTTCCAGCAAGCGGCCCGTAATCTTGTTGGGATATGCGTACAGGAATCGTATCCAGCGCAAATCTTCGATCCTCGCCAGCTTTTCCAGCAGGAGGGCCAGGCCGTCTTTGAGTGCGAAATCCTCGCCGTAACAGGTCGTATCCTGCCCGATCAGGGTAATCTCACGCACTCCGCTATGCGCCAGGCGTTCAGCCTCGGCCACCACCGATTCAAATCGCCGGGAGCGAAATTGTCCACGCAACTGGGGGATGATGCAGAAGCTGCAGGGATGATCGCAGCCTTCGGCAATCTTGATGTAGGCGGTGTAGCGGGGTGTGGCGAGGATTCGCGGCGTGTTCTCGTCGTAAAGATAGCGCGGTAGATCGGCGATGGCGCCATCCCAACCTTCGCGAGAGAATCGTCCCTGCTGAACTCGCGCGTTACCCTCAGCGCGGGAGGACAGGATCACGAACGGTGAATCGGAGCCGCCGGGCGTTTTGGCAACGCCGCTGGCGGAGAGAATTTTCTCCAGTTCGCCGGTTCCGACCACGTCATCGACTTCCGGGATGCTCTTGCGTATCTCGTCGCGAAATCGCTCGACCAGGCAGCCAGCTACCACGAGTTTCTGGGCGCGGCCCTCGGTCTTGTGGCGCGCCATCTCGAGGATGGTGTTCACCGACTCCTGCTGCGCACTGCCGATGAACGAACAGGTATTGACGACGATGATGTCGGCGTCCTCGGCGCGGGGAGTCAGTTCGGCGCCGGCGTGCGCCAGCATGCCCATCATGACCTCGCTGTCGACCAGATTCTTGGGACAACCGAGGCTGACAAATCCTACTTTCTTCCTGCCGGAAGCAGGCGCGGGATCAGTCTTTTCGCGGGCGGCGACTAACACAGTGGACTCGTCAGTAGGCATGCGTTCTTCTCATTCTAGCATTCGAAAAGGGCTCACCTTTGCGGGTTGCGACCAGCGCCGGGGCACCACGGAAGGTAGCAGTCAGCGCGCGAAGCACTGCTAACCGCGTGCTAACCTAGACGAAACTTACATCGCATGAGTAGCGAAGACTTCAGGGAGGAGAATGTCGCTGAAACGGCTCCTGATCGCAGTCCTGTTCTGCCTTAATGCGTTCGCGGGCATTGGGATCGCTCAAGAGAAAAACGAAATTTCCGGTCTGATTGGAAGGACTTTCATCAGCAGCCAGCCGATCACGGGAGCCACCTTCTTTGACAATAAGGTGAACTACGGCAACGGTCTCACGGTGGAGGCGAACTACTCTCGCCACCTGTGGGGAGAAGGTTTCACGGGACTGTCGCTCGAAGTGCCCCTGGTGATCAATCAGGATGAGGATCTGAACACCGGGCAGAATCTCATCCCCAAGGACTACAGTTCCTATTTCATAACTCCCTCGGCACGGCTGAACGTTTTCGCCGAGAATGCTTTTTCTCCGTGGGCAAGTTTTGGCGGAGGGCTGGGGCACTTCGGTCCGAGCTCAACCTTGCTCTTCGGAGGCGCGAATCCCGGCAAAGGCGGTTCCACGACGGGAGTTCTTCAGCTGGGATTTGGCCTGGACGTAAAGTTCACCGAACGATTCAAGGCTCGCCTCGCGGTGCGGGATCTCTGGGCCGGCGTGCCAAATCTCAACGTGGACATCGGGCGGACTCGCCAGACTAACCTCTTTGTGGGCGGCGGCATCGTGTGGAGTTTCTGAGCGGCCACTCCTGAGAGCCGCTACTTTCCACCCTTGATCTCTTCATACAATTCCGGCAATCGCTGAGCGTCTTCCGCGGAACCCCCAAAACGCGCCGATTCGTAGTGCCGAGTGAACTTTTCGACGCGCTCGCGCAGTCCCTCGTCTTCAATGGCGGCAGTGAATTCCTGTGGTGTTTGCACCGGCGACTTGCGCCAGCCACGCCGGGCCAGGAACCGTGTCATCTGTTCGTACCAGACGGTCGCGGCGAACCGGGGAGCGCGCTCCGGATGTGCGCGCAGTCTGCGATTGCGCACGGCGAACCAGATTCTGCGGAGATTGCCGAGCAGGAGCAGGACGAGGCCGAAGAGCGCACCGCTCAGGCCCCAACGTCCGGGGGATTGCAGGATGCGGTCGTGCACGCGCTGGGCGCGGTTCAGCAGCATCAGGTAACGGCGCCCTGCCCACCACCGGCCGCTTTCGAAAAGGCTGCGGCTGCGGCGGGCGGCATCTTGTCCCAGGCTCTTTTGGTGCGTGGCGTCATAGTTGACTACCCACTCCCGCCAGAACGAAGCGGCAGCATCGAGATAGAGCATGGCGCGGTCCCATCGGTTGTGGACCAGAGGCGGACCTGCCGGCGTGGGATCGAAAGTGACCCACCCAGAACCCAGGAAGTAAGCCTCAACCCACGAGTGGGCATCGCTGGCATGCACCACATACTTGGAAGTGAGATCGTTGAATTCACCAGTACGGAATCCATTCACCACGCGCGAGGGAATTTGCAGCGTACGCAACATCAGGGCCATGGAGGATGCGAAGTATTCGCAATGTCCACGCTTGCGCTCGAAGAGAAAATTCGCGACCGGGTCGACGGTCGCCGTGGCCGGCAGTTGAAGAGTATAGCCGTAATTTGTCGTGAGATAGCGTTCGAGCACCGCTGCCTTGTCGTACGGATTGATCACCGAGGCCGTGACCTGCTCCGCCAGGCGAGGGATTCGAGGATCGAGCCGGGGTGGCAGCTGAAGATAAATGAGCAGGAACCCTGGCGGATAGTCTCCGGATGTAGCCGTGCGCAGTTGCTGGGGTGAAGGCTGAGCGATGTTCGAGTTTGCTTCGTAACGGCTGACGGGATGCTCGGCATCCACGTTGAAGACTGCCCCTGCCCGATCCACCGTCACCACACGGTAGTCGCCCTGGAGCGTCTCCGGTTTGGCCGCGAGGAAAAATACATTGGACCCGATGGGCTCCATCATCATGCGGTAGTGGATGGATCGGCTCGCGTTTGGGGCTGGCTCGGTGCTGGTAAAAGCTGTGAGCGGACGCGGGGGTGCCAGGGAAAAGCTTCCATCGGGTAAGCGCGGCGCCACGGAGTGCTCAAGAGGATTCGACCACGTGCGGCCATCAAAGGCGGTGAGGGCGACACCGCGCCACTTCAGGTCGTAGGTTCCGGACGTGTCACCGTCGATTTGCACGTGCATAACTAAGGCGCCGGACTGCTGAATTTGTCCGATCTGGCCAAGCCGTACCTGGTCACTGAAGCCGGTACTGAACTCGTTGCTGGGAGCATAGGCGGTCAGGTAGCGCGAGGAGACGCGCGGCAATAGAAAGAAAATTACGGCGGCGCCAGCCAGAATCAGCAGCATCAGGATCGGCGCGGTGCCCGCCAATGAGAACGCGATGGAGCGCCGGGTCTGGCCGCTTTCGGGATCTCGCGCCTGGAGCGTGGCCGCGGCTGAGGAATGCCGCATCTCCATCAGGACGAACGTCACCACCGCCATCAGCATGAAGCTGGCGAAGGCAAACAGGAAAACACTGTCGACGGTAAGCACGGCCGCCGCCAGCACCATCAGGAACGCGAGCACCGCCAGCATGTAGTGGTCGCGCTCACGCTGGGCGGAAAAAAGTCTTACGGCCATGCCGAACAACACAAGATGGACCGTCGAGGTGAGGAAACTTCCCGACAGGAACAGATAGTCGAGCAGATAGAAGGCGACGTACACCAGGGTCAGGTAGGTGGTCCAGCGCTCGGGAATGAACAGGCTACGGCCTGGGGCGAGAAAGTAGCCGCGGACGAATAGTGCCAGCCCCACCAGAACGACGGTAGGGAAGTCGAGGCCACCGGTGCTGGCCAGTGTGACAAAGCCCATTAGCACCAGGAGGTACAGAGATACTTCGAAGTATCGAGCGATCACCGTATCGAGCGACCGATCGGCCTGCCTGGGGAGCACCTGTGACATGCGCCTCTATTGTTCTTCAATTCCGACCCGAGTGGAAGAGCAGATCGGGTACAGGTCGGCGTCCGGCAGCGAAGCCAAAGCGGTCAGGATGCTAGAATAGTGCGGTCAGGCATCGGTCCCGCGCGACGCCTTCTCGCCAACCCCGCCAGGTCCGGAAGGAAGCAACGGTAACGAGCTCTTGCGTGTGCAGTGGGTAACCGGTGTCTGGCTATGATTTTGTGGGTCGCGCACGTTCCGCATCGCAGAGGCGTGGGTGGTG
>Ga0335081_10021919_pt1 | contig 10334 bp, 6 predicted proteins | sample Lox_Sample_35_FD_206713 | JGI IMG/M metagenome (GOLD analysis project Ga0335081, IMG submission 206713) | Soil microbial communities from Loxahatchee National Wildlife Refuge, Florida, United States - Lox_Sample_3.5 | ecosystem: Environmental > Terrestrial > Soil > Wetlands | place: USA: Florida...
CAGGTTCGGCATACAGCGTCATCCTCAGTTCGGAACCACGGTATTCCGCAGGGGCATCGAGATCGAGGCGCACGATGGCGAGGCGGTACGTGCGGTGAGCGATGGGCAGGTCGCGTATGCGGACTGGTACAAGGGGTATGGAGAACTCGTGATACTCGAGCACGGCAACGGTCTTTACACCCTGTACGGCAACCTGTCGAGGCTGGATTTGAAAAAAGGTGATCGGGTGTCAAGGGGCACGGTGATTGGACTGGCGGGCGATACCGGAAGCCCGAAAGGGTCAAGGCTTTACTTCGAGATACGCCAGAACGGAGAGGCGCAGGACCCGCTAGCTTGGCTGGCGAGAAGATAACCACTAAATTTAAAATAAAACATAGATGTAATCGAACGTAAGGTTTTTTAGCACAATGCAATGATATTTTTTTCTATACATTCTGCCGATAATTTTCAGGAGAGTTATTATGCAGAACACTTTGGAGGATGATGACATGATAAAGATCAACAAGAAGAAGTTTCTGATTGCAGCCCTGATGTTGTTGCTCACGGGCGTGCTGATCGGACAGGGGATGGTCCAGGCCAAGCCCGATACCTATGAAGAGCTCAAATCATTCACGCAGTCGCTGGAGCTCATCAAGCGCAATTACGTGGAAGACCCCAACTCGAAAGATCTGATTGAGGGAGCTATTCGCGGAATGGTATCAAACCTTGACCCCCATTCTTCGTACATGCCCGAGCGGGCGTTTAAAGAGATGAATATGGACATCAAGGGTGAGTTCCAGGGCGTCGGCATTCAGATCGGGGTTAAGAACCAGCAACTGACGGTTATCGCCCCAATCGAGGACACCCCGGCTTTTCGGGCTGGCCTCGCTGCGGGTGACAAGATACTCAAGATCGACGACGAATGGACCAAGGACATGACGATCGAGCAGGCCGTTGACAAGATGCGTGGTCCCAAGGGCACGCAAGTACGGCTCCTGGTCATTCGCGAAGGATGGGACAAGCCCAAAGAGTTCAAGATCACCCGTGATGTGATCAAGGTGCAAAGCGTCAAGTCAAAGATGCTGGACAATGAGATTGGCTATTTGAAGATAATCCAGTTTCAGGGGGAAACCGGACAGGAAGTTGATAAGGCTCTGAAAGGGTTGGAGTCCAAGGGCATGAAGAAGCTCATCCTTGACATGCGGAACAACCCCGGCGGCATCCTCGATGCTTCAGTCGATGTAAGCAGTATGTTCCTGCCCAAGGACAAACTCGTGGTGTATCTGCAGGGAAGGCAGGTCTCCGACCGGAGGGACTACCTGACATCGGGATCCTTTATGACCCGTGACTATCCGATGGTCGTGCTTGTGAACACGGGCAGTGCGAGCGCTTCGGAGATTGTAGCCGGCGCGCTCCAGGATTCTAAGCGCGCTTTGATCATGGGAACGCAAACGTTCGGCAAGGGATCGGTGCAGACGGTATTCCCACTCGAAGGCGGCGGTGGCATACGCCTTACTACGGCCAAGTATTACACACCGAGCGGCCGCTCCATCCAGAACGTCGGCATCACGCCGGACATCGAGGTGAAGCTGCCGACGGTAAAAGAACCGAAGGACGGTGATTCCGTCCACGTGATCGTGCGTGAGAAGGATCTCGAGCGCCACTTGAAAAATGATACAGTGAAGGAAGAGAAGAAAAAGAAGGAACTGAAGGAAGAGCCCGCGGTTGAAGAAGAGTTCCCCATGGAGATGGTGCCAAAAGATGAAAAGGACGACATCCAGATCCAGAAGGCTATTGAGGTACTGAAACAGGCGTTAAAAGCGGATGATGTCTTCAAGAGCATCCCGGTTGCTGTAAAGAAGGAAAAATAATTTTTTTTAAAATAATTAAATTTGTAACACATTATAAAAGCAGGGATTTATTCCCTGCTTTTATTTTTTATACATATTCAAAGGAATAATCAGATATTCTAAGAATTCTGGTAGATTCTGGATAAAATAGCCTAATATTGTCTAAATAAGCCGTTATTCTGGTTTGCAATTTTTTCATTCGAGAAATATATTAGCACTCGCTTCAGATGAGTGCTAATATCTGATATAATTAAAAACATCACTTCATGAAAGGAGTTAAGCGTATGGGTGTCAAATTCAAGCCGTTGAAGGACAGGGTGTTTGTAAGCTATACGGAAGAGTTGGAAAAAACTGCCGGAGGGTTATATATTCCGGACAGTGCGAAGGAGAAACCACAGAGCGGCAAGGTTGAGGCTGTGGGTGAAGAGGTGAAACAGCTCAAGGTCGGCGATAAGATTCTATTCGACCGCTACTCCGGCTCAAAGATCAGTATTGACAATGTCGAGTACCTGATCGTGAAGGAAGAAGACGTTCTAGGGATCCTGAGCTAAGCATCTCACACCCCTGAGTTCCCGTTATCAATACCAGAGAATGAATTCCTGAGGAGGAAACAATATGGCAAAACAGCTTATTTTTAATCAAGATGCGAGGGCGAGCATCCTGAAGGGCGTAAACGTCCTGACGGATGCCGTGAAAGCCACGCTGGGGCCCAAAGGCCGCAACGTGATGATCGACAAGAAGTTCGGCGCGCCGACCATCACCAAGGACGGTGTGACCGTGGCAAAGGAGATCGAACTCAAGGACCACTACGAGAACATGGGCGCCCAGCTCGTGCGCGAAGTGGCGAGCAAGACCTCGGATGTCGCAGGCGATGGCACGACCACGGCGACGGTGCTGGCGCAGGCAATCTACCGCGAAGGCATGAAGAACGTCACTGCCGGCGCGAACCCCATGGATATAAAGCGCGGCATCGACAAGGCCGTCGAGGCTATCATGGAGAACCTCAAGAAGATTTCAAAACCCGTTCTTGGTAAGAAGGAGATCTCCCAGGTCGGCAGCATCTCCGCGAACAGCGACCCGACCATCGGCGACCTTATCGCCGAGGCCGTTGACAAGGTCGGCAAGGATGGCGTTATCACTGTAGAAGAGGCCAAGAGCATGTCCACGAGCCTTGATGTTGTCGAGGGCATGCAGTTCGACCGCGGCTACATTTCCCCTTACTTCGTGACGAACGCCGAGAAGATGGAGGCGGTCCTGGAGGACGCATTCATTCTTCTTTCCGAGAAAAAGATTTCGACCATGAAGGACCTGCTCCCGATCCTCGAGCAGACCGCAAAGATGGGCAAGGCGCTTCTGATTCTTGCAGAGGATGTTGAGGGAGAGGCTTTGGCAACGCTCGTGGTGAACAAGCTCCGCGGCACCTTGCAGGTCTGTGCCGTAAAGGCACCGGGATTCGGCGACCGCCGCAAGGCCATGCTCGAGGATATAGCGACCCTGGCCGGTGGGCAGGTGATCTCCGAGGACATCGGCCTCAAGCTCGAGAACGTGAAGATCACCGACCTCGGCAGGGCCAAGAAGATCACGGTGGACAAGGATAATACTACCATTGTCGAAGGGGCGGGCAAAACCGATGCGATCCAAGGCCGCGTAAAGCAGATCAAGGCGCAGATCGCCGAGACCACTTCGGACTACGACCGCGAGAAGCTCCAGGAACGCCTTGCCAAGATCGTCGGTGGCGTGGCGGTGATCAACGTCGGCGCGGCGACCGAGACCGAGATGAAGGAGAAGAAGGCCCGTGTTGAGGACGCGCTCCATGCAACGCGCGCGGCCATGGAAGAGGGCATCGTCCCTGGAGGCGGTGTTGCTCTGCTTCGCTGCGCCCCGGCGCTCGAAAAGATCAAACTCTCCGGCGATGAGGCCATCGGTGCCGGTATCGTGAAAAAAGCGCTTGAAGAGCCGATCCGGCAGATCGTGAATAATGCCGGTCTTGAATCATCGGTGGTCCTGGACAAGGTAAAATCGTCGGACAAACAGAACTTCGGCTTCGACGCCCAGAAGGAAGAGTACGTAGACATGCTCCAGGCCGGGATCATTGACCCGACCAAGGTGACCCGCTCTGCACTCCAGAACGCTGCGAGCGTGGCTGGCCTGATGCTCACCACCGAAGTGATGATTACCGACCTGCCCGAGGAGAAGCCTGAAATGCCCGCAATGCCCGGTGGCATGGGTGGCATGGGCGGGATGTATTAATAAGCTTTCCTTTCACGAGGAGAAGTACAGGAACCGGTCGAAAGCAGGTTTGAAACCTGCTTTCGACCGGCTTTTTATTTCCTCCCGCAAGAAAAATCCTTCCAGAAACAATCGTCTTCTTTTGCCCCAACCGGTTCACTCAACCATATTGACACTCTTTTTTATCGATGATACTCTTACTGCATGGCAAAATTCGCTCATCGCCGACTTTTAGCGCTCCTCACGTTCGCCCCTATCCTCTTCATGCCATCATCTTCCATTGCAGTCGGTCCCTCAACACTTGATACCATAAGGGCCCGCGGAGTGCTCCCTTGGGCTCCGATTCCGAAGGCGGAGCGCCATATGAAGGTGCTTGCAGTGATCAAGGACCTGGTGTATCAGAAAGGGATGACCACACTGATATCCACGCATGAGATGGGGTTCGCGAGGGAAGTGGCCGATCGAGTCACTGTATTCGCCGACGGCGACATCATCGAATCAGGTCCGCCTAAAGAGATTTTTACGAATCCCAAGAATGAGAGAACGAAGATGTTCCTGGACAGAGTGCGGAGAAGGTTTCAGTGATTTCTGAATATGGACAGTAATCATCTTCTCCTCCTTCAGTATTAAATTATCTTAAGAAGAGAGAATTATTTTGCATTTGACAACCTTCTCTTTGCACATCTGCTTCTTGCTGCAGGTCTATTCAATATCCCATAAAAATACCCTTTCAGACCCTTTACTTTATGTTCTCTTTATGCTAAAGACTATATATATGAAAATACAATAGTTTATCTTTTTAAAAATTATTTAGATTTTGACGGATTCAGGACTATTCCTTTTTAAACATATAATTCCCATCAAAAACTGATCGTCCATACGGGGAAACACAAGGCTGCAGGTCATTAGCCACAATACGACCGAGTTGCCGGAGAGCGAAACTCTGGCATTTTTGTTCTATATATTAGGAACAAACTAAAAAAGGAAATAATCATGCAAAAATAGATGGTTATCTGATGTGTACGTATCTAACTACATTCATAGCAGAGCAATACTGGAATTCTTATAAAGTTCTATAATTTAGGCGATCATTTTCCTGCTGATCTAATGCATGTTCGGCCATCGGTAATGCCTTAATGTCTTCTAAGCATATGTAAATAGTGTGAAGGATATGAAGAAATCTTCGATTCTATCAACGCTTGTTCTCGTAGCTGCACTATTGTTCACAGCATGCGGTCGCCAGGGACCGGTTCCGCCTCCAGATAAGACACCGCCCACGGTGAGTTCCACCATTCCGGCAAATGGAACAGTGAATGTCCCAGTCGACCTGCCCGGCGGCATCTCGATTATGTCAGCAAAGAAATGGATGCCTCAACAATCAATGATCAGACGATTAACCTTGCCGACAGCCAAAACAGTGTTCCGGGGTTGGTAACGTATACGGACACTACCGGTGTCCCCACAGCTGTCCTTACGCCGTCATCCAGCCTGAACCCAGCGACTCTCTATAAAATCACTGTCGACATTAATGTAAAGGATTCGTACGGGATTCCCATGGCTGCTCCCTACATCTGTTCATTTAACACGGGAACGGTGCCGGACATTATACCTCCAACCATTGTAGCCACTACGCCTAGAAATGGGGACATTGGTGTTATGCCGAATGCCGCACTTAGCGTTACATTCAGCGAACCCGTTGACTCGCAAACCATATCATTTATACTGAGCACGGGGAGCACGACCGTTCCCTGCACGATGAGTTATAGTGGAACAACGGCCATCTTCACACTCTTGGATATTCTGGCGAGTAATACCTCGTACACGGCCACCGTCAGCGCTGGCGTGAAGGACCTGGCGGGCAATCCGATGCCAAATAGTTACATCTGGAGTTTCGCGACCGGCACAGCAATCGACACAACACCGCCAATCGTAACAGCAACAACCCCTACGGTAGGGGCCACAAGCGTGGCCCTGAATACAGCCCCCAATGTGACCTTCAGTGAACCGGTTGACCCAACAACCATAACATTTACACTCACCGGGGGAGGCGTTACCGTTTCCTGTACGATGAGCTATAGCGGCGTAACAGCCATCTTCAAGCCGTCCAGCAATCTTAAAAAAAATACACTGTACACTGCCCGGGTGAGCGCCGGGGTGAAGGACCTTGCAGGCAATGCGATGCTGAATGATTACTTCTGGAGCTTTACGACCAGCAAGAATTAACCTATGTCGATGACACTTTTCTCATCATGAGGAGAAGATACCGGTAACGTGGCTACCAGCAGTGGAACAATCGAAAGGGCTTCTTTTAACGAGCCGGATATAGACTAATTCAAGCCAAACAGAAAGAGCCTCCATCAAGGAGGCTCTCACATAAAATCAGGGAAAATAAATTCCTTTTCTTCACACGTATAAAAAAGTCAACACCAACCTCAGCATTTCAGTTTCTTCTACACTTTCACCTACCGGGGAACCGATTTTCCCTCAGCCCCGAACTTCCCTTCCCTGTGTTCCAATATCTCCGGTGGAGTAGCATCCCCTTACAGACTTAATTGTTGTTAAATAGATAAAATATGATGATGGCTGCTAAGTAGAATGCGGCGAGAGCTGCCGCAACAATAACTATAATTATTGAAAATTATCGATAGAACCAAGGGTATCAGTCATTGACGTCACAAAATAAAAAAAGGCGTTGCCCCCGAACCGATTTTTTAAACATTCCGTCGAGCCGCGATTACTTAGCGGGTTTTCAATGTTTGCTTCTACGGCTCCGCGAAGCGGACCCTGTGAAGCTCATTGTCCTTTTCGCCCGCTTTCACCGCTGGCTTTGGGGCTTTCGGCTCTTCTGATCTTATGTTAGCCTGCGCAACTGCCGAGAGACGGACCGCTCAACTTGCAGTCCTCTTGCCGGCTTCGGCATCACATAAATCTCAGCGCTTGAGTCCCCTCATAACGGGTTTAAAATACATACACATATAAGTGTTGGTTCGGCAACGCCATGCGAACTTTCATATTGCTTTCAAAGATCGTTTTACTTCTTTTTCTTTATTGTTATTATACCACATTTATCAAGTTGTGTTGCGTATTTTTATACGAGATTTATCTTGACCGGCTGTGAAAATGCCTTTAAAATTTCCACACTTACTATGAAACTTATACAGCCGACCAAAGCAGTATTTCTTGAATCGATAAAACGGGGAACAATACTTCCCCTGTATGCGGAAATAGACCAGCCGGGCCTTTCGCCGCTCGCATCACTCGAGGCCGTTCAGGCAGCGGGTCATCCGGTCCTTCTCGAGAGCGCCCGTGTGAATGAGAAGGCCGGCAGATATTCATTCGTCACGGCAGATCCGTATCTCATTTTCTCTTCGAAAGGAGATACGGTGGATCTCAGTCTTCCCGCGAAGCCGAAAGGCAAGTACGGCAGGCGGGCATCCATGAAAAGGAAGCCGCTTCTGAAACTGCGCGAGCTCATGTCCAATTATCGGACAGAGCGAGTTGACGGGATTCCGCCTTTTACCGGCGGGGCAGTGGGGTTCTTCTCATATGATTTCGTGCATCAATTCGAGAAATTGCCGCGTACCGTTACGGTCGACCTCGATATTCCCGAGTCGTATTTCATGTTCGTGGACATGGTCATTGCCTTCGACCATATCCTGAATAAATCATGGATCATCGTGAACCCCGGCGCGCGGGAACAGGAGATGGGTTTCCGGCGGCCGGAACCGGACCAATGGGGCCGCCTTTATGACGAAGCGGTGACGAGACTCTTAGCTTTCGGATCAACGTTCATGGCGAAGAATATGAAACGAGAAGCCCCGTCAGTCGCAAAGGGAGATGCGCGGCGTTTCTCTCTTGAACCGAACATGACGCAGACTGACTTCGAGGCCATGGTCAGGCGCTGCAAAGAATATATTACAGCAGGGGATATTTATCAGGCAAACCTGTCCCAGCGATTCACGGCGGTGATCGGCGATACCGATCCACTTCAGTTATATGCAGTCCTGCGGGACGTCAATCCATCTCCCTTTGCCGCGTACCTGGATTTCGGCGATCTGCAGCTTGTGAGCTCATCGCCGGAGCGGCTCATCCGCTTGTGTGCGGGGATTGCCGAAACTAGGCCGATAGCCGGCACGCGCAGGAGAGGAGACGACCGTGCAGAAACGCAGGAACTTTCCTACGAGCTTCTCACGAACCAGAAGGAGCGTGCCGAACATATCATGCTCCTCGATCTCGAACGGAATGACCTCGGCAAGGTCTGCGGCTACGGCACGGTCCAGGTCGATGAAATGATGGTGGTTGAGGATTACTCCCATGTAATCCATATCGTCTCGAATGTGCGCGGAGAACTCACGGCTCGCCGGGATGCCTTCGATCTCGTCCGGGCCGTATTTCCAGGCGGTACGGTAACAGGCGTGCCCAAGGTGCGGTGTATGGAGATCATCGATGAGCTCGAGCCCGTTGCACGCGGCCCCTATACCGGCTCTATCGGGTATATCTCGAACACTGGAGATATGGACCTGAACATTATCATCAGGACATTCGTGATCAAGGACCGCAGGGCCCACATGCAAGTCGGCGCCGGCATAGTCGCCGATTCCGATCCCGCGCTGGAATATTTCGAGACCCTCCAGAAGGCCGAGGCGCTTAAGGAGGCGCTGGAGAGGCTGTAACTGGGTTTTTCTCTGTTGCAACTTGGTTCTACTTGCGTTATAGTATGAAGCTATATATACGTTGAAAGGAGCGAGGACATGTTCCTGGTGGAGCTTGTGATGCAGGGAGTGCGAGGCATCCGTGAACTTGCTCGCCTCAGGTTCCAGCGCGGCTTCAATTTTGTCGCTGCCGGCAATGAGTCGGGGAAGACGTCGTCCGTCGATTCCCTGTTGCGCCTGCTCTTCCCGAGCGGCCAGCCGGGGTTCACGGAACCGTTCGTATCAAAGTACACCCCCGATGCATCGCGTGCGGCCCTCGTGGTGTTCTCGGATGATCAGACTTATTACCGCGTCATCCAGGATTTTTCAAAGCGTGCAGTGAACCTCTCCAAGTACAATGGCACCACCAAAGAGTTCGAACTTATCCATAAGGACTGGGACAGCACGGCGCAGTTTATGACCGGCCTCACTGCCGGCATGACCGAAGAGGAATTTGGAAGGTTGTTCATCTTCCGGCGGGAGCACTACGCTGAGCAGCCCGCGTCGTCCGTTACGCACGCGTCAGCGGCGCCGGTGCCGACCTCGGCACGAAAGCCAGCTCCATCCGCAGGAGGCAAAGCCGCAGCCAATGAGGCACGGCTCGCCCAGCTCCGGGAGGACCTCCGCAAGGCCGAGGAGGCCGCGGACGCCGACTACCGTGCGCAGTCGGCAAAGCTCCGACTTGATGAAATCAAGAAAAAACTGGACGGGCTCGAAGAACTGGACCGTCGTGCTTCGGAAATCGAGACAAGTCTTGGCGAACTCAAGGGCTGCAGCACGTTGCCGGAGAACCTCGATGGGCTTATCGATGAGCATGAGCGACGGCAGGGACAGCAGATGGCCGACTCCGATGAGCTTACCAAAGAGATCGAAGGGCTGAAAATGCAGCTTGCCGAGATGCCACCGGTGAATATCGTGACGGACAAGATGTTCATCCTGGGGGCGGTGTTCGGGACCCTGTCGGTTATCGCGGGACTATTCATCCTTACGACGGAGCAAGCACACTTTTTCCCTCTCGGCGTGCTTGCCGCGCTCCTGCTGATCGCTGTTGCGTGGTACAAAGGCCAACGGAAAAACGCTCAGCGAAAGCAGCTCGTGATGGAAGAGGAGACGCTGAGGACGCAGCTTGGCGAGCTCGAGAGGAACTTTGAACAGGGAGGATCCACGATCATGGCCTGCATGAAGGCCACGGGCTCAACGACCACCCGGGATCTCAAGGACAAGGCGGACAATTACCGGTATTTTCTTTCGCTCCGGCAGGATATCGATGAACAGCGGAAGCATGCGCTCGGCGGCCTGACGGTTGAGGACTTGCAGGCCGAATTCTCCAAGCTGCAGCAGGAAGCTATCGACCTCGAAAGGGCCGCACGCGCGGTCGCACAGTATGCCGTCGATACCTACAGCATCAGGCAGGATATCGAGAGGATTGAGTCGGAAACGTCCGCGGGCGCGCCTATTGACTTCGGCGGCGAGGGCCAGGAACTGTTTGCCGGATTCGCGGCACCGGCGTCGGCCGGAGGCCAAAGGGGATTCCTCAGGGAAATCGGCATTGCGAGCCGGATCGGCGGGATCGAGACAGAGACGC
>Ga0335081_10021921_pt1 | contig 10334 bp, 10 predicted proteins | sample Lox_Sample_35_FD_206713 | JGI IMG/M metagenome (GOLD analysis project Ga0335081, IMG submission 206713) | Soil microbial communities from Loxahatchee National Wildlife Refuge, Florida, United States - Lox_Sample_3.5 | ecosystem: Environmental > Terrestrial > Soil > Wetlands | place: USA...
CACAAGGCGCTTCCGCGGAAACCAGCGTAAGGGGAGGTTTGTCAAGCGGGTCGGGGACGTGATTTTCAGCGGTTGAACTGAGAGTCCTTGCTGCGCCCTGCGGGTGTTTGTCCAGGTGGCAGGGCTGGTTCAGGTGGCACGGCCTGGTTAGCGGCATGCTGGCGGACGCCCTGGCTGGTGCAGCCGGGCGCGGGGATGCGGCACTGCGCGCACGCGGCCCGGGGCTCCTGCGCTCGACGTAGCTCAAGCGGGCTTGGGGTCCCTGCAGCGTTCAACCGGGCTGGTGAGGGGCCCCGGGCGGGCCGGGGGGAGCTGCCCTGGGTTTCCGGCGAGGTGGTCCTCGACGCGCTGGCGGGCTTGCTCCCCCCGTGGGGGAATGGCCTGGGGAGTTCACGCGGCCGCTCCTGGCATGCGGTAAGCCAGCAGCCTGGCCTGCGGTTATGCGGCCATGGCGTGGTGGTGGCCGAGCTGGCCGGCGGCGATCCGGGCATCCCAGCAGGTGCCGTGCACCATCAGCGACCAGATCCAGCGCAGCAGCGACGCGGCGCAGGCCACGCGGGCCTGCTCGGCGGTCAGCCTGGAATCGTCGTCGCGACCGGTCAGGGCGGCGTGCTTGGCGGCGAGCACGTCACAGTGCCGCAGCACCGCCCAGGTGGCCCGCCAGGCGGCCAGCCGCAGCGCAGGCCGGCCGCGGCGGGAGATCCGGGTCTGGCCGCGGAAGCTGCCGGACTCGTTGCGGGCCGGGGACATCCCGGCATGCTTGACCACCGACGACGACGATTCGTACTGGCGCAGGTCACCGGTCTCGGCCAAGATCGCGGCCACCGTCGCCGGCGACAGGCCGGGGATCTGGCAGATCCGGTCAACGTCAACGCCGAGCTCGCCGAGCAGCGCGATCATGTCCGCCTCGGCCCGGGCGCGGCGGGACCGGGCATACTTCAGGTCCGCCAGGGCGCCGCGGGCCCGGCGCAGCGCCGCCCGCCGCATCCGCGCCACGCCGCGGCCGTCGGCCAGCGCCCTGAACAGCTGCCGGCAGGTGCCGCCCACCCGCTGGCCACCCCAGCCAGGCAGCACCGCGGCGACAGCGGCCGCGAACGCCTCATATCCCATCGCCGTCACCTTCGCCACGTCAGCACCGCAGCGCTCTAGCACCACCTCCAGCGACGCCAGCCACGTGGGCGAATCAAACGGCTCGCACGCACTCTCCAGCAGCGCCGGGGCGACCAGGCCCAGCTTGTCCCGCAGCAGCTGCTTAGCCGCAGTGGCATTCGTGATCAGCTGCGCCCGGCGCCGCCCCTCCTCCCGCAGCTCGGCCCATGCCCCCTCCAGATGCTCCGGCTCATAGCAGTGCAGCTCCCGCGCCAGCCGGGCGATCAGGCCGCTGTCGCCCTCATCGGTCTTATCCCCGGTCAGGTCCTCCTGCTCCCGGGCGAGATGGGAGACCAACGGCTGCACGCACACGAACGGCAGCCCGCGCGCCTCGCACAGGTCCTGCAGCGCCATCCACCGCGACCCCGTCGGCTCGCACGCCACCGACAACCCGGCATACCCCGCCGCCCGCGCCTGCTCCAGCGCCCGGTCCAGGTACGGCCCCAGGTCATGCACGCTCACCTGCGGGGAGCGGCGCGCCAGCACCAGGCCGTCGGCGCCGGTCACCGCCAGCGCCTGCCTCTTCTCGCCCAGGTCCAGCCCGGCCGCCGCGTTCTCGTGCGGCACCAACGCCCGCAACCTGGCCTTCTTCGCGTTCCGCCGCCGGTCACCCCGCGTGATCCCGCTACCCTTGCCCATAGGACGTCCTCCTGTCTGCGCCTGGGACACCAAGCCCGCACTATCGCAACAGGAGGACGTTCCCATAACAAGCGAACCACCAAGAACAAGGCCCTCCCGGGCTTCGTTCTATTACTACGCGGCCCATCCGCTTCTGCCGCGATGAGGGACGCCCGGACCAACGACAGGTCATCGAGTGTGTAGACCGCATGGTGGATCCCGTCTGACGGGCTCTAGTCTTGGCGGGGCGCTTCGATGCAGCGCACGCCCTCCGCGCCGACCGTTGCCGCGTGCGCGGTGTGCGGCGGGAGGACCATCTTGTAGCCCGGGCCAAGCTCGATGTCGCCGGTGGCGGTGTGGAACACGATCCGGCCGCGCACGCAGTACAGCACCTTCTCGTAGCCGTGCTAATGCCAGCCATAGGTATCGCCGGGGCCGTTACCCCACCCGTGCGGGCTCAGGCCCCCGGCACGCATCCGGGCTGTGATCTGGTCTTCGCCTGGCGGCGTGCCGTCATGCCGCTCGACTGCGGCATCAGCGGCCATCGCAGAACCTCGTCACAGCAGCGAGCGTAGTGCGCCGCCGCGGCAACCAGGCGGTGGCAGCCGCGGGCCGGGCTGACCGGGAGAACAGGGTCATACGCGAAATTAGTTACGGAAAGTAACTTGACTTGTCATGTGCCCGCGCAAGTAGCCGCCGTTCTGGGCGGCTCTTGGCTCCGTGACGAATCACGTGCTGGGGCACGCAGATCGGGGTGCTCTGTGTGCTGGCGCGGGCGCGGGCGGCCGGGGGTCCATCGACGTCCGGGAGCCGATGAGCGAGTATGAATCAGTGGCTGCGGTGGCCGCGTCCGGCCGGGTTCCGGGCCGGGCGGTGGTGAGCTGAGGAGGCGGCAGGCATGACGGTTCAGCTGCCCTTTGAACAAGATCATCCGCTGGATGTAGCACCGTTGCTCCGGCAGCTGCAGCATGATGGCGTGATCCACCGGGTCCGGACTGCGGTGGGTGACCTGGCGTGGCTGGTTACCGGCTATGAGGAGGTACGCCGCCTGCTGGCGGATGAGCGGCTTGGCCGCTCCCATCCTGACCCGCCACGGCTGCCCGGCAGGGGGAATCGGTGTTGTCCGGCGGGCCGATGGGCAACTACGACACCGAGCAGGCCGACAATGCCCGTCTGCGCTGCCTGCTGCAGCCGTATTTCTCACCCAGGCGGATGCGCGCATTGCGGCCCCGGGTGGACGAGCTGACCGCAGGTCTGCTCCATGACCTGGCCGGGCACGGGCCGCCCGCGGACCTGCACCAGATGCTGGCGCTGCCGTTGCCTATCCAGGTCATCTGCGAGCTGCTCGGCGTGCCGTATGCCGACCGTGAGCAATTCCGCGCCTGGAGCGAGGCCGTCGGTGATGTGCGTGACCGGGCCCGGTCCGAGCAAGGAATGGCCGAGCTGTTCGGCTACGGCCAGCAGCTGGTGGCTCGCAAGCGCGAGCAGCCAGGTGACGACTTTATCTCCCGGTTGTGCGCTGATGACCTCGGCGATGACGAGATCGCGATGTTGTCGATGGGCCTGCTGTTCGCCGGCCATGAGACGACGGTCGCGGCGATCGGCATGGGCGCCCTGTGCCTGCTGGCCCATCCCGGCCAGCAGCAGGCCCTGATCAATGATCCGGGCCGGATCACCACCGCGGTGGAGGAGATATTGCGCGCTCCGGGCCGGGGCGGCGGCGGCATCCCCCGCTACGCCCGTGCCGACGTAGAGATCGGAGAGGTTACCGTGCGCGCGGGTGAGCTGGTGCTGCTGGACATCCGCGCCGCCAACCACGATCCCGCGGTCTTCCCCGGGCCGGATCGGTTCGACGTCACCCGCCGGGGGCCGGCCCATCTCTCGTTCGGGCACGGCGGCCACTACTGCCTGGGCGCCCCGCTGGCCCGCATCGAACTGCAGGCGGTCTTTTCCCAGCTGCTGGCGCGCTTCCCCAAGATGCGGCTCGCCGTCCCGGTCGGGCAGCTGCGGGTGCGATCCGGGGCCCTGGTCGGCGGCCTGACCAAGCTGCCCGTGGAATGGTAGAGCCCGGGAAACAGCGCACCGCCGGGGCGGTAATCCGAAGCTGGTCGCACCGCGGTTAAGGATCCGCGGATGCGCGTTGACCTGGCTGGATTCTCCGGACAGCAGCCACACCGCGGCGTAGGCCACCTCCCAGGCCGTCGCCTGCCGGCCGAACGGCCGCCCTGGGCGGCGCCGTGGACTTCCCGCCAGGGGCGCTGGAGGACGAGCAGGCGTGGATGGCACGGGCCCGGCGGTGACCGCAGCCGCATGGCTCGCATTCGCGCGGCACGCTGGCCAGTCAAGGGAGAACGCTGTAGGTTCCCTGTGAACTTGTCCGATTCCCCGGAGAGTTTTCCACTGGATGTCCAGTTGGAAGACCCAGGTGCTCGCGGCCGAGTTTTGCCTGGTCGCAGAGGTAGCTCTACAGCCCGGGTGCACAGCTGGCCGAGCACGAGTCGCGGGAGTGGACGTTTCTCCTGGTAGGCCGAGCCCAGATCAGTGGAAAACTCGCTGGGAAACCGCAGGTCAACCAAGATCAAATGGAAAGGTTGGCCGGGAACCTACAAACGCGCGATGAGCGCACCGGTTACAGAACATCACAAGACCCTGATCATCGGCGGCGGGGCCGGCGCGACCCTGATGGGCAGGGTTTACACCGGCGGGCACATCTCCGCGGCCCACTACAACCCGGCGGTGACGCTGGCGGCGCTGGTCCGCCGCCGGCGGCATCGGTGATGCCGCCGGGTACTGGATCGCGCAGGTCGTCGGCGGCGTGGCCGCCGGGGCGCGGGCCCGTGCCGTCGTCAATCCCGCGTCAGTCAGGACCTTGGCCCTGCCCGGTCACGCCGAGGCGGCCGCCGCCGTGATGGAGGTGCTGTTCACCTTCGCCCCAAAGGGTCGCTAGGTGGTACTGAACGTCGCCACCAGCAAGGACCGGCCGGACAACGGTTCTTCGGCCTGGCGATCGGATTCACCGTGGCGGCCGGCGCCTTCGCTGTCGGCGGCGCCGCCGGCGGCCTGTTCGCCTGGTCGGCGATGTGGGTACATCCTCGTCCAGCCCGCCGCCGGCATCAAGGCCAGGCTGGCGTTCCACGCGCTCAACCCGTCGGCAAGTGATGGGGGATCAATCGAGAAGGGAATCATCCGGATGACGAGCACACAGCCCGAGCCGACGACGACCGATGCGGGTATCCCGGTCGCGAGTCAGGAGCACTCGCTTACCGTCGGCCCCGACGGCCCGATCCTGCTGCATGACTTCTACCTCATCGAGCAGATGGCCAACTTCAACCGGGAGCGGATCCCTGAGCGGCAGCCGCACGCCAAGGGGTTCGGCGCGTTCGGCGAGCTCGAGGTGACGCACGACGTCGGCGCCTACACGAAGGCCGCGGTGTTCCAGCCGGGCACCAAGACCGAGATGCTGGCCAGGTTCTCCACCGTAGCGGGGGAGCGGGGCAGCCCCGACACCTGGCGCGACGTGCGCGGCTTCTCGCTGAAGTTCTACACCAGCGAAGGCAACTTCGACATCGTCGGCAACAACACACCGGTGTTCTTCGTGCGCGATCCGCTGAAGTTCCAGCACTTCATCCATTCCCAGAAGCGCCGCCAGGACAACGGCCTGCGCGACAACGACATGCAGTGGGACTTCTGGACGCTGTCCCCGGAGTCGGCGCACCAGGTGACGTACCTGATGGGCGACCGCGGCATCCCGCGGACCTGGCGGCACATGAACGGGTACGGCAGCCACACCTACAGCTGGGTCAACGCGGCCGGTGAGATCTTCTGGGTGAAGTACCACTTCATCACCGATCAGGGCATCGAATTCCTCACCGACGCCGAGGCGGCCGAGATCACCGGCCGGGACGCCGACTCCCACACCCGGGACCTATTCACCGCGATCGCGCGCGGGAACTACCCCAGCTGGACGGTGAAGGTGCAGATCATGCCGTTCGAGGAGGCCAGGACCTACCGGTACAGCCCGTTCGACCTGACCAAGGTCTGGCCGCACTCCGACTACCCCCTGATCGACGTGGGCAAGTTCACGCTGAACCGCAACCCCACCGATCACCACACTGAGATCGAGCAGGCCGCGTTCGAGCCGAACAACATGGTGCCCGGGACCGGCCTGTCCCCGGACAAGATGCTGCTGGCTCGCGGGTTCTCCTACGCCGATGCCCACCGTGCCCGGCTCGGGGTGAACTACAAGGAGATCCCGGTGAACGCGGCCAAGGTCGAGGTGCACGCCTACTCCAAGGACGGCGTGGGGCGGACCCGCAACGTCTCCGACCCGGTGTACTGGCCGAACTCCAAGGGCGGCCCGACCGCCGACGCGAGCCTCACCGCCGAGCCGCTGTGGCACCTCGACGGCGACATGATCCGCGCTGCCTACACCCCGCGCCGCGACGACGACGACTGGGGCCAGGCCGGCACGATGGTCCGTAACGTCCTAGACGACGCGGCCCGCGACCGGCTGGCGTCCAACATCGTCGGCCAGCTGCTCAACGGCGTGACCGAGCCGGTGCTAGAGCGGGCCTTCCAGTACTGGAAGAACGTGGACCAGACCCTCGGCGACAAGATCGAGAAGGGCGTCCGCGCCGGGCAGCCCTGACGAGCGGCCGTATCCAGGGCCCGGCACCAGCAGGTGCCGGGCCCTCTCCTGCGGCGGCCCATCACGGATAGGAAAGAATGCAATGACGATGGTGAACGTCGGCGTGTCCTATGAACCGCGCCGGCGAGCGGGCTCGAGAAGCTTGCGGTGCCGCCCGGTGACCAGGGCGGTGTGCAGGCGCTCTGCAGAACCGCGAAGTCAGCGCGGAGCTTCTCTAACCCAGCATCCCGGTCCGCGTCACGCGCGCGCAGCCGCGCGCTCACTCCCGCAGCGAACGTTCCACAAGCTGCCGCAGCGTCGCAGGTCCGAAACGACTGTGTGACCAGCCCCGCAGTCGCGTTCTCGGCAGCTGAACGCCTGCTGCCGTACCTGTACTCCACAGGTCAATAAATCCTGCTGGCAGGATCTCGGGATCCTCAGCCCCGGTGTCCAGGAGGAACAGCAGCTGGTCAGACTCACAATCTGCCGCGCGGCCGCTGCCCGATAAGTGCCCAAGTTAGCCAGGTCTTATGAGTATTGGCTAGCTCCGAACCAGTTGTTCTGCGCGTGCGCAACCACCGTAAATTCCACCGGGTTAGTCGCGCCGAATCGGCGCTCGGTTTGCTCAGTCTGTGGAGCAAGACTCGCGCAGCGTGACGATTGCTCATCACAGCGATCGCGCGATATCGGCTGGTGAGCCCCTGGCCGAGGGTCGGCCCGCTGAAACACGGTACCGTCCGGGTCATGGCCGCCAAAGCTGACCGGCGCGCCGCGCGCGAACGCGTGAGCGCCTACCACGAATCGCAGCTGGCCGGACTTCTCGGCCACGTCGGGGCGGAGATCGACCGCTATCGCGCCGGCGAGATCGACGCCTATGCCGCGGATGAGATAATCCACCACTACCACCGTGCGCCGCAGAACTGTGGAAGTTCTGCTTCGCCCCAGGCGGCGGCGCATGCGTCGAGTTCATCGCCGGCCTCCTCGACCGCATGACCGCCGATGCAGAAACTATCGACTGGTGGGAACGCGCCGCACCGCGACGACACCAATGACCCGACCGTGCTGCGCTCCCCGTGCGGGGTGCCGGAGTCTGTCACGGACCGTGGCCACGCCTCAAGACCGCCGAAACGCGCTAACCGCCTGATCTGTGTCGTTCGGGTCAAGGTCGGCTTGCGGCCTGCTGTCGCGCATGACGGAGTGATATGCGCGGTCACGCATCCCGGTAGCGTCGATGGTGGCCAAGCCCGTCAACTCCGCCATGGCCAGGCAGATCCAGGCCGGCGTCGTCATGGACACCCAGCCGCAGGCCTTCGATGCCCCGGCGACGCGCTGCCGCTACCCGTCGAGTTCCTGGCGCTGCGGCCGGCATCACCTGATCTGATGAGGCTCGATCGTCACGCATTTGCTGCAGCCCGCGCCCGCCGCCTCGCGAGGGCCATCCGGATCAGGTACCGCGGGCTGGGCGGAATCCACCCGGCTTGCCGGGCCGTTGCGAGGTCGTCACGGTTGGCCCAGTGCTCGATGATCATGCCGTCGTCATGGCGGAACCAGTGGGTTTGCGTGGCGGAGAAGGTTCTGCCGGTCGGCGGCATGACCTGGCTGACCGCGCCCGCGCCGTCATAGCGGGCGAACGGGCCGGTATGACGCCCGGACATTGTACTGTGCACGGCAACAAGATCGCCGTCCGCGGCTACCTGGTGGACCTCCCAGCGCAGATCGGAGAACGCCCCGCGCAGCCACAAAGCGGAGGCATAGAACGCGGCCGGTCCCCTGCCGCGAGCTGCCAGCGGCTCATTAGCTGCCTCCCGGTTGGCCGCCTTGGGATGGATCAGGGCCTCGAAGTCGCGGAGATCCCCGTCGGCCATGATATGGATGCTGTGGACACACATCGCCTTCAGGTCGTCTGCGGTTGCCGGGTTCTGGGCTAGCTGCGCTGGTGTGGATTCTGCCGGTGACATCATGTCATCTCGTTTCCTGGGCTGGGCTGTGTGGCGGCCTGCTCGCGCCGTCGGGCGCTTTCCCGCGGGTCGTTGATGGCGGTCACCGCATCGGGGCCGGGCTCGGTGTGGCGCTGGTGGGTGCAGAAGCGGATCTCGTGGCCGTCGGGGTCGTGCAGGCGGGGCAGGATCCAGCCGGTGGTGGCCTGGTGCATCCCGGCTGCTGCCCGCCCGGCGCGGTCAGCCGCGCTGCGAGCTGCTCGATTGTTTCCTTGCCGGGCACGCCGACGGCGAAGTAGTCAAAGCCGGCCGCCGCCCGGGCCCGTTCCGGGTTGAGCCGCAGGGCGAGCGGCGGGCCCCCGCTGGGGTGCTCGAGGGCGTAGCCCATGAGCTGGCCCTGCTCGACGAACTCGATCTGCACCCGGTAGCCCAGCCGGGTCTGGCTGTCATGGTCTCCCAAATTCATTGAGTGTCACTCATCGAATATAATCGGCGGCATGGCGGATGTCAACAGGCGGCCTTACCGGTCACGGGTGCGGGCGCAGCGTGCCGAGCAGAGCCACAAGCGGATCCTGGACGCCGCGCGGGAGCTGTTCCTGGCCAACGGCTACGCCCGGGTCACCACGGCGACCATCGCGGCCCAGGCCGGCGTGTCCGAGGCACTGCTGTTCGCCGCGTTCGGTACCAAGGCTGGCCTGATCGAGGCCCTCATCGGCCAGGCGGCGGGCGGCGACGACGCGCCCATCGCGCTGCGCGAACGGCCGGACTGGGCCAGCATGGCCGCTGAGCATGACGCCCGCACGGCGGTGGGCCGGTTCGCGGAGATGAGCGCGGCGATGCAGCAGCGCACCTGGCGGCTCATCGAGCTCGCGCGGGCCGCGGCGGACACCGACCAGGCCATGGCCAGCCTGCTCGCCCGGGGCGCGGCCAGCCGGCGCGCCGACTGCCGTGACTTCGCCCAGCACACGCTCGCGGCCGCCCTGCGCTCAGACCTGACGCCCGCCGAAGCGGCCGACGTGCTCTGGCTGTACACCAGCGCCGACATCTACCGGCTGCTCGTCGGCACCGCCGGATGGACCCACGAGCGGTACGCGGCCTGGCTGGCCGACACCGTGGCCCGTGCACTGCTGGCCAGCCCCGAGGGCTGAGCGGCACCAGGTGGCGGGGGCATGCGCCCGGGCCCGTCCGGCATGAAATCATCATGTGCCAAACGGGCCGGCGCGGCCAGGCCGCCAGCGGACAGCCCGTGACCGGCCCCCCGCCAGCGACCGCTCGGCGGCAACGCACGGCGACCCACGATCCCTCCCCGCACAGAACCGGGCAACCGGTACCTAGACACGCGCACTGCCTGGCACATTGCGACGCAGATCGTATTCGGCGGTATGGAGCTTGCTTTTCCCGCGATCGAGAGCGCGCTGCTGTCACGGAGCGTAGCGCGGCTCATCATCTGAGGCCGGCGTACCTTCCATGCGGGCGTCGTTTGCCCTGCTCCGCCGGATGACGCTAGCAGCACGCGCGGGTATACCGCGGGATCCGGGGAAGGCAGTTGTCATGCCGGAAAACGATGACCGCTCTTCCCGCCGTCGCTGGAAGCTTCGGCAGGCCGGGGCCTGGGCCAGCGCCGCCGCCCTCTACGCCGCCGCCCAAGGGCTGTCCGCCTGGGCGGCTCAGCGCCAGTCGGGCCGGGGTACCAGGCCCCAGTACAGCCAGTTCGAACGTCCGGCGTTCGCGCCGCCCGGCGCGGCCTTCCCGATCGTGTGGTCGGCGCTGAACCTGACCACGGCCACATCCGCCTGGCGTATCTGGCGTGCCCCCGGGTCCGCGGCAGGAAAACCGGCCCGCGGCGAGGTCCTGGCCTGGTGGGCAGCTGCCATCGTCATCCGCAGCGGCTACGTGCCGCTGGCCTTCGGCCGCCGTCGCTTGTGGGCAGCCACTGCCGACGCCGCGCTCCTGCTCGCGGTCATGGCGCGCTATGCCCTGCTGGCCCGGCGGATCGACCAGCC
>Ga0335081_10021922_pt1 | contig 10334 bp, 9 predicted proteins | sample Lox_Sample_35_FD_206713 | JGI IMG/M metagenome (GOLD analysis project Ga0335081, IMG submission 206713) | Soil microbial communities from Loxahatchee National Wildlife Refuge, Florida, United States - Lox_Sample_3.5 | ecosystem: Environmental > Terrestrial > Soil > Wetlands | place: USA: Florida...
GAAGGCTCCCAGCCGTGTTTTCATTGTCTTCTTTAATCGCTCTCGCGGGTTATCCTGCGCACACGGGAGCGCACGCCCTCTGCCACATCCAATTTGCAGCCTCAAAATTTACGGACCGGACCGGAGGCGGATCCCGCTTTTGGCCTCAAAAAAATAGGCCTTTGAGGATGCGAATGAAACTGTGGTCAAGAGATGAAGCTCTCCGGTCGCACTGCTCAAAGCTCTTAATTCGTTTCGGCCTACCTTGAGGGAGATGAGATTCGATTCTCCCAGGGGCTCAACGAGGATGACCTCTCCCTTCAAACGAACGTCTTCCATAGCCCCCACATTTAAATGCTCAGGTCGGATCCCCATCAGAACTTGCCCTTGGTGTTTCGTCTGAACATCAAAAGTGATCGCCTGATCGTCCGATATGAACCGACCTTCTGTGAGCCGGCCTGCGATGAGGTTGATCCGGTAGGCCCCGATGAACTGAGCGACGAAGAGATGGACCGGGTCTCGGTAGGTGGAACCCGGATCCCCGATTTGCCGGATGGTTCCCTTCTCCATCACGACCAGGAGATCCGACATCATCATTGCCTCGGTCTGATCATGGGTAACATAGACGACGGTGGCGTTGATTTCCTTGAAAAGCCTCTTCAACTCGGTCCTCGTCGTATCCCGGACCTGGGCGTCCAGGTTACTCAAGGGCTCGTCCAGAAGAAAGACCTCCGGCTCCCGCACGAGCGCCCGCGCAAGCGCCACACGTTGCTGCTGTCCGCCGGAGAGTTGCCTCGGATATCGTCCCATGAGCTCCTCGATTTTGAGCATCTGCGCTATGTCCTCCACCTTCCGCCGGACCTCCTCCTTGGGGTACCCCCGGAGTCTCATGCCGATCCCAATATTGTCAATTACTTTCTTGTGGGGATAGAGCGCATAGTTTTGAAAGACCATGGCGACATTTCGTTTGCTGGGCGGCACGTGGTTTACCTTTTGGCCGCCGATCAGAATCTCGCCTCCATCCGGTTCTTCCAAGCCAGCGACCAGTCGGAGCAACGTGGTCTTTCCGCAACCTGAAGGGCCGAGGACCGTTACAAACGTTCCATCCGGAACTTTGAGACTGACGTCCTTTAAGGCGATGAATGCACCTCGGGAAAAGCTTTTTCGAATGTTTTTGAGTTCAACCTCTGCCATTTCGTCACCCCTTGACGGCTCCCCGGGTGAGCCCTTCCATAATCCATCTCTGCAAAAAGGCCATGAGCAGAATCACAGGAACGGTCGTCAACATGACGGCGGCATTGATTTCTCCCCAGGGGATCTCGTAGACGGACGCGCCGCTTAGCATGGCAATCCCCACAGGGACTGTGTACTTCATCTGCGAAGGCATGACCGTCAGGGCAAGGATGAATTCATTCCAGCAAAAAATAAAGACTAGGACGGCCGTGATCGCGAGCGCAGGCCGACTCAAGGGCAGGACGATTCCGAGAAGAATCCTGGATGAAGAAAACCCGTCCAGCATGGCTGCCTCATTCAACTCTTTTGGAAGCTGTCTGAATGCCGCATGAAGCATCCAAACCGCAAACGGGAGGTTGAGGGCCACATAAGGCAGAATGAGGCCAAGGTAATGGTCGACGAGGCCGACCTTCCTCATGGCCATAAAGACAGGAATGACGAGCAGGGCGGGCGGGGCGATGGCCATGATCAGGAGCCGTCTCTGAATCTTTAGCGATCGTTCGATCTCCATCTTTCTCAGGCGAAAGGCGATCAGCGAGGCAGCCCAAAGTGTGAACAGGGTCGCTCCCCCTGAAACCACCAGGCTGTTCAAGAGGTAACGGGCAAAGGGCCTCTTGAAAAAAACATTTTCAAGATTTTGAGCAGAAACCCTTTCAGGCAAGTAGCGGATCGGAAGCTTGAATACGTCCTCCTGCGGTTTCAGGGCAGTCAGGATCGTCCAGAGAAATGGAAAAAGACAGTAAACAGAGATGACTGCCAGAAGGATGTAGATCATGGCTTTCTTCATCTTCCCACCCTTTCGTACCGGAGCGTTAATCCCCGGGTGACCGCGAAGCTCATCAGGATCAAGGCAGCGATGAAGAGAGAGGTCAGGAAGAGCGCGTAGCCGATCTCATCGTTTTGAAAAGCGAGATCGTATATATAGAGGCTCAGGGTCCGGGTGCTGTCCGCCGGCCCTCCCTTGGTGAGAACCCAGATTAAGTCGAAGATTCCCGCCGCATGGATCATCCTGAAGATGAGCGCCACTCGAATATAGGGGATGAGCATCGGCAGCGTCAGCTGAAAGAATCTTTTTAGGGGACCTGCTCCGTCAAGAGACAGACTCTCCTGCAACTCCTTGGGAACGGACTGAAGGCCTGCTAGGAGGATGATGACCACGAAAGGGGTCGTCTTCCAGATATCTGCGAAGAGGGCTGCAAACATCGCCCCTCCGGCTGTAGAAAGCCAGTCGGCAGGGATGCTGAGCAGTCCTGCACGGACCAGGACATCGTTGATGATCCCAAAGGGGTTGTTAAACATCCATTGCCAAGACATCGCCATCACGGCGGTTGGGAGAGCCCATGGGATGAGCACGGCGAGACGGCCGAGATTCCTCCCGCGAAAGGGAAGATGGATGAAGAGGGCCATCAGAAGTCCGAGAAAGAACTCCGATGGGACGGAGATCAGGGTGAAGAAAGCGGTATTTCTCGCCGTCTGAAAAAGGTCGTCGTCCAGGGCAAGACGTTTGAGCCAATTCTCCTTCCTTCCTTTGAGTAAGCTTTCCAAGGAGCGCTGCATGCCATGACTTGCTTCTCGGGGACTTTCTCTTTCAACCAGGATGCTGCTGACATGCTTCTGGAGGATAGCGCTGATCCTCGCATAGTCCGGATGAACCGGCCTGGGTCTCGCTCTCGAGAGGATCTCATAGAGTTCCCTGTAATAGGGACTCTCCTTCAAGATTTCCTCGTCCCGGAAAAGGGATTTCCTTGAAGGCACAGCCCCTGTCTTGAAGTACAGGATCTTCTGTGCCTCTGGAGAGGTCACGAATTCAACGAACTTCCCGGCGGCCTCGGGATGTTTGCCGGCACGGGCAATTCCCATTCCCCAGCCTCCAAGGGTGCTGGCTGGTTCTTTCCCCTGTCTGTGGATGAAAGGAGCGATTCCGATCTTTCCCCGAAGAGGGGAGTCGTTCAGGACTTTCCAGACGTAAGGCCAATTCCTCATCATCAGGGCTTTGCCCTTTTCGAAAAATTCGAGGGAATGCTGCTCCTGAAACGTGATCACACTCTTGGGAGCCCAATCCTCGTCGAGGATCTTCTTCATAAACTTCAGTGCCATAATATTCTCGTGGGTCTCCAAGTGAACTTTCCCCTGGTCATCCAGTACCGAACCACCCGCTCCCCAGAGATATTCCAGATAATTGCAGACAAGGCCTTCGTATTGCATTCCCTGGAATACGATGCCGTATTGCTCCGGCGGGCTGGAATATTTTCTGCAAATTTCCTCAAATTCTTGCCATGTCTTTGGCGGGTGAGGAATCAGGTCTTTTCTGTAGTAAAGCAAACCTGCATCGCTTCTCACAGGGGCTCGGTAAAAGCGTCCGTGATACCGGCCGGCCTCGATGTCTCCTTGGAGGAAGATCTCTTGCTTCTCGGGCGGAAACCAATCCTCAAGGGGCAGCAGCCAACCCTTCTCAGCGAACTTGGCGGTCCATATGACATCCATGAACACCAAATCAAAGGCATCACCGCTCATGAAGGACCGGATATACATGTCTTGCCTCTGGTCCGTGGACCAGGGACCGGGGATGTATTGAATTTCTATGTCCGGATTTCTCCCATGAAACCGCCTGGCAATCTCTGCCCATGCTCCCCCCAAATCCTCCGGCCCGACCATCCTAAGGACGACCTGGGAAAAAACCGGAAGTGGAAAGATGAGGAAAAGAATAGAAAAGAGAATCAGAAATTCCAATCGCTTGATCATCTTGTTTTCTATTCTACTGGAGAAAGGAGGAAAGGTCTATACGGATTGGGCTTTTCTTGGGGGTTTTTTCGATATCGTGTTTAGCATGCCGGTATGACCGAGCTTAATTTGTTTTTCGAGTATGCCTTCAAATGATTGGGAGAAGACCCTGTCGCAATGGAGGGATTTCAGGTGGAACAGGATGTCCTAGCCATTATTTAAGTTGACGGACAAGGTCTAGATAACCCTTCTTGCGGCTTCCACCTATCTGCAGGGTGAGCTAACCTTCAACCTTGATGATTACGGGAAGAAAGGAAGCATCGTAAGCTTCAGCAGGAGCCCTTGGTAATCCGCTGCAAACCATTGTTATGAGTTTCTATCAATCGCCCATCCATATTCTTCGGAATGTATTTCCTTTGCTATCCCATACAAAAAAAGAGTTAGCACCTTCATACTGGAACAAGTCGATTGCAGGATAGTTGATTTGAATTTCCAAAGGCTCATCAGCCTTGCACGTCCCGTAACCTTTGCCACAGGCTGTTTTGTAACTGTCTGGCGGTGCGACTCGGATGCCTACGTTTTTTATGACTTTCTTATCGTTGATCGATTCAAGAAGTATGGATGGGCTATTCTTGCTCGATTCCAACGTCAAGAATAATCCTACCTTGTTTTCTTTGTCGTTAATCAACAGACGTGCTATTTCCTCCATGCCATCTCCATTAAAATCTGCCCTTGCAGTCAGGTATAATTCCGCTTCTTCCTTACGCCATTTTGAATAATCACCAAAGTCGGCTATTGTCGGAACACGCCATTCTGAAACACTTTGATCTGCTAAAAGAGTGGGAGAGGCCATGGCTACCGCGATACCAGCCCCAAGCACTCCTGCGGCAGCGCCACCGACCGCCCCTATTCCCGCTGTATTCAAAATGACTGTTTTCTTTGAGCGTTCATTAACCAACTCAGGAGCATATTGCAGATCTGACTTAATCTGGGCCAAAAAGTTTTTGTCTTTGCATCTCAATAAATTTGCCTTTGCTCTATAACACGAGCTTCTCACAAAACTTGGCTGTATTTCTTCTATAATATTCACTACGTCCGCCCCTAAAGCACAAGCATCCTTCCTGAATATGCCCAGCACGTATTTTTCGCTGCAAACAATTGAGAACCCTGTATCCCCTGCTTTGATTTTTCCAACGATTGTGGCTACATCCTCTGAGAACGAGCCGTTCTTCTTAATGATAATGTCTGTGCAAGGGGACAAATTTGTCTTTAAGTCATTTTTGCTGTATCCGGTTCGGGTGATAGATGAATAGCAGCCAAGAACACTACCGATTAATACGAGCAGCAAGCCAAGTACTATTTTTTTGCATCGCTACCCCCCTGTATCGCTGCAATCCTTGAAAAGTTTAGACAGAAACCCAAAAAATCATATTCTATTGTTTGAATGGTTCAACTGTTCTTATGAAGGATGTTCGAGAACCCTTCTTCTGTTCTTTATCGGTAGCATCAAAATAATATCCCGTAAGCAGTTCCCCGAGAATTTCCAAACGGGCCGTGTAATGAACATGGCTACCATACATAAGAACGATATAAACCGTTTTCCCCGAAACAATCCCTTCAATATCATAACTATCGATGACTCCAGTTATCTTATCTTCTTTTTGGTGTAAGTAACCTTCACCCCATCCAAACAAACTGTCCCCCTGTGGATCATGCCATCTTCCGGTGATGTTTATTTCGGGTGGCTTCCCGCCTGATATTGTATTTAGCCACGGGCCAACCTCTTTCTGTGTCGGGGCTCAAGAAACGACCAAAACAAGCGATAGGGCGAAAAATAAAGATAAGAACAATCTCATTCTATCTCCCCTCCTTTTCTTGTGTTGTGCAAATTATACAATCAGAAAAATGGTCTTTTGTCGATGCAGAAATTAATTCGTGAAAATTATCTTTTATGGATTATCAATTGAAATCTGCACAACAATGGGAAGATGGGATGTCAAGGATTATAGGAAGGAAGAGTTAAGAAATCGGGTTATGGTTTTTACTTATGGAGAAAAGAAAACAGCTAGGCGACAGTGGCTGTTCTTAGGGGTCAGCCGCCCCAGGGCAACTTAGAATAAAGGTCATCGAATTTGTCTCGATATTCACAGAAGAACTTTTCATGTTGTTTCTCCCAGTTGGAGAGCATTTGGAGTGCCTCCTTTGCTTTTCCCTGCGCCTGATTTGCCATCTTTTGATAAAATTCGCTTAAATCCTTTTCGATTAGCCAAGCGGTGTTGAAAATAGTCACTTCAGGTACCATCGAGCTTTCTAAAGATTGTTGAAGAAACTCTGATCTGGCTCGCTTATCGAAATAATTGGTTGGTTCCAACACCGACTCATTTTTGTTAGGTAGGTCGACCGAACGCCCCTCTTTCAGATTCCTTAGAATTCCTTCGATAAACTGGATATGATGTTCCTCTTCTTTAATCAGTTGTTTGAAAGCGCTGACAGCGGCGCCCCAACTCATTCTCTGAAGCGAATTCTGGAAAAAACTCTTTCCTGTTTCCTCCTGCTGAAGGGCATATTCGAAAATTCTAAGCAAAGTTTCGTCGGTGGACATGTCCTTTCCTCCTCTTTTCTAGTCTACTTCTTAATCAGTCAAAAATCAAACTTTTATCCATGGTCGTAGGTGCTACAGGATCATGCCGAGACATCGGCCAGCGATCTCATTCAAATATTTGCCCTTATCAAATTGGAGGGAATTGCTTTTTGTAAAGCACGATGGGAAAATGATAAGCGCTGCATTTTCTTAGACCGAATACTGCACTAGGAAGCCATTTTCCGTTGATTTCTTGCGCGAGGACTAATTTACCTCATTGATTACATTTGAGATGTAACAGGGTAAGGCAGAAATCGAAAATATAAATTACACGAACAAACACCGTAAAGAAAAGCAGAGACATATCGGACTTTGCTGTTTGACGACTGAAAATTGATTTAACTTCTACGGGTTATTGAAAGAAAGATATACCGGCTATTGTTTTCGGCTTGAAAAATATGTTTTTGCTATCTACATCATGACCTAATCGCATCTTTCCCCAATTGACGACGGAGTTCTTTGTTATTCTCGCTCGGTTCTTTCTTCTCTCCGGGAGAACCCCAATTAACTCACAGCGTTTTTTCTCATTGAGTGTGTATAGCACGTAAACTAGCATAAGGGAATATTAGGTCACCTCATTTTTTTGCTAGATTCACTTTCGATTAACCCATCTTCTGTCTCCGCTCATTCTGTCCGCCCGTTTCAAGACATCCCTCACGTATCGGTTCGTCACATCTCGCTTTGAATATGGATCGCCACTATGATAATGTCGCAACACCTTCTCCCAGGACATATACATCTTATATAGATCTGCCAAATATCGGATACCACAGCGCACGTTCTCTTCTGGGTTGTATGCCAAATTCCAACCCTTCCCTTTCATGAAAATGTTCCAAACCTCTTGCGATATTTGCATTAAACCTCGGCAACCGGCCTCGGATTTGGCAAGGGGGTTAAAAGATGACTCTGTAAAGATGACGGCATAGACTAGCTCGACAGGAACATCAAAAGCCTTTGATTCAGCGCTTATAAGATCCTCCAGTGCAAAACGCTCTCGCCTTGACGCCTCGCCCGTTCCGACCAATACGAGGAAAGGAACGAGAAAAATGATTGCTATCACCTTTTTCATTTCATCTCCTAAATAACGGGAACGAATCCACAACCTTTCATTGCGTCTTTAGGATCCTGTCGCTTTAATCAACGATACACTCTGTATTAATCGCTTATACGAGCTCTTCGAGATCCTCAGGCGCTAAATTTACATTTGTCATGCACCATCGTCTGTCTGAGTAATAGAGACCCCTTGATAAAGAAGATTGAAATCTCCCATCCTTGATCATCGATAAACTTCTTTGCCTCCTAGAGACCCTGAGCAAACTCCTTTTTGAAGCCCGGCCGAACCACGGATACCTCACCGGAGAAGGATTCAATCAAAGTACACCGAAGATCACCGTCAAGTAACGCTGTATGCATATTGTTGCCTCCCTCTAAGAAATTGACCAAGAATTACATCATATCCGTTTTCACTCTTGTCCAAATTAGGTTTCTAAAAACCCTCTATTTTGGACAGCATAATGAAGATGAAACCCCGATTAACCCAGTAATACCCCTGAGAACCCTGTCTTTGGGACATTTGAGGGTACATAAGTAATCCTTTGACCTTGTTATTTTGGACAGCAAAATGAATGTATAAAAAAAAGAAAAGGGAAACCTGATTTTAAAAACAAGCAAAACTTGTCCAAAAAGCTAATAATTTCAATGGGTGATCATAAGAAATCCGACTAATTTGGACGGCTTTGATCCGTCTTATATGAATATGCTTGTTTGGTTAGTACACTTCATGGTTTACTAGCAAACAAGTAGTGCAATAATGACGAATGCTATAATGACGTTAGAGACGAAAACAAAGAGGACATATTCGGGGGTTGCTGTTTGCATCCATCTTCTTGTCTTCATATTTTTGGAATTAAGCAATCTCTGTGCCTATGAAAATCAGGACCAGATAAGTGTCAATTGTCTGACCCGCACAACAATTGACGACAATTCAAATAAATTGATAAAATCTCTTTTGTCTTTGGAAAAAGTCCAGGGCGGAAAAGATTTAAATCATTTCTCTTTCCATTCGAAAAAGGTTTCTCGCCTATATTGATTTTCATCAAAGTTCGGAAACCAGAGGGGAGAGTTTGCTCTTTTTCATGTGTAATAGAGTTTTCCCAGGTATTTTTATTGATTTCGACGTGAAGTGTTGGATTAGGAGGGGAACGGGGTCAACTTAATCATAGAAAGAAGTTCCCGAATCAATAGAAAATTCGGACCCTCAGCGAGATTTTGGCGCGTAGACCCTACAATGGCGAGATGATCTGGGAACTGGTAATTACCAAAAGAAATAAACAAAAAGGGCAGAGCTGAAATGACCCTGCCTTTTTCCTCCTGTGATCAAATTATTTAGACTTATCTTTTGAGCTTCCTTCCTACTCCCTAAAGACCAGTTAGACCAGAACTCACCAGAAGTATCTTGGCGGGTTCCGGAACGGACTCCAGCACCTTTTCTAAACTTTTTGTCAGCCTACTTCCGATGTTCCTCCTCGCCTCTTCCAGGTTTTCCTTGAGGCCTTTGTTGCCTCATAAATTCCTGATGTTTCTGAACTTCAGGCCTCCGTTGATATTCCTGCTGTCTCTGTTGTCTTAACACCTGCGTGTGTGCTTGTGTTCGAGGTTGATATCCCTGAACGCCCCAGGTTTTTTGTCCTCCCCAATTCCTTTTTGTTTGCCAACCCTTCCAGTTCTCGTGAAGCCGGTCGTAAGGAATCCGTTCATAGTTCCACTCGTGTCCGTACCAACTGTGGTTTCTGTAGTAAGTTCTCCAGTGTCGATCTAGGTTAAAATAGAAGCTTGGAACATCGTCATAGTAGACCCAGTCCCGGTCATAATAAGCTGACCGATACCACCGACCTTCCCATAGACGCCACCAGAAACCATTCCAGAAATACAAATCGGCGTCGATATCAGGATCAACGTACACACCGCTTGTCTCGGGCATCGCAATCACCGCTGGGGGTGCAGAAAATACGATAGGTGGTGGCAGGGGAATTCCAATGTTTATACTTACCCCTGCCATTGCTGGAATAGGAGCGATCATTGCCAACGCTAAAAGAATTGTCCCAAAAAGTAATTTTTTCATTTTGTAACCTCCTTTCTTAATTAGAGATTGACCGTTTGCCATCTTACGAAGTTAAGTTACAGATAACCATGCACTGCCAAAGATTCAAGGGTATAGGGTTAGACAAAAATCATTGATTTACAAATGAGAGCTATTACGTTAGAACAAAAATGAACATGTAGAAGCCCTCGGAATGCCCCTTGGCAACTTTCCCTCAAGTCTTCAACAAATGCTTCAGGAGTCAATGATCTCCCGTAGAAGCGGAACAATGGCCAGGGGCATTCCGAACCCTGTCTTCTTCAAACGGGAAAGATCCCTTTACGGTATTCTTCTTTCGTCGGATCTCTTCCCACGAAAGAACTTCAAACCATTCATTCAACGCCATTCAGGACGGGCTTTCGCCTCTTTCGCTTCCTCTGTGATCTCGTTCAACATCTCGTTAGCCTTCCTAATCTGTGCCTGGTATTTCGATATTTCCTCTAACAATTGATTCCTGTAAGCTAAGTCTATATTTAACTGAGTACGGCTTAAATTTTTGCCAGCCTCCTCCTTAGCTCTTTCATTAATTTTTCTTGTTATGATTTTGATATTCTCCGTGGCCTCCTGCAACTGTTTCTTCCATGGCCGAACCTTGGCCCTCCAGTAATCGTCCCCCTTGCC
>Ga0335081_10021923_pt1 | contig 10333 bp, 7 predicted proteins | sample Lox_Sample_35_FD_206713 | JGI IMG/M metagenome (GOLD analysis project Ga0335081, IMG submission 206713) | Soil microbial communities from Loxahatchee National Wildlife Refuge, Florida, United States - Lox_Sample_3.5 | ecosystem: Environmental > Terrestrial > Soil > Wetlands | place: USA: Florida...
CACCTGACTCGGTTGGTCGAGGGTTACAAACGAGGGAACGGGAGAATCTGGCAAGCTGCCAAAAAACAATTGCAGGGCGAGAGAGATCTGCTGTCCAAAACAGCCATTCCATCAATCCTGACGGATGACGGCCAAACGGAAGTTATTTGCGGGCCAGAAGTCTTAGTGCTGTATCTGAAGCGCCCACGAATGGAGATCTATCGTTTCGATGTGCTGTGGAGGGGCGCTTCAGATACAGCGACTTGAAGGAAGCCGCCCCTACGGTTTGCGCCCCAGCGTAATCTTTCTCGTCGAAAAACAGCGGATTGTCGGTTTCCTTGGAAAGCGATGGATCATACTTGCCGAATTTGTTGTTGGCACTGCCGGAGCCGAAAAACAAAAGATGGTCAGCAGAGTCATACATCAACTCGCGGATGCTTGCGTTGTATGCGCTGACCTCCGCTGACAAATCCGTGAACGTGTTCGTGGTCGGATCGTATTTGCCGAATCGGTTATTGACTCCAGATCCGAAGAAAATGAGATGATTGAATGGATCATACGCGAGATCAGCCACGGTAGCCGCGCCCCAGGTTATTTTCGAAGAAAGGTCAGTAAACGTATCGGTGGCGGGATCGTATCGGCCGAATTTGTTGTTGACGCTTCCGGATCCGAAGAAGATGAGATGGTCAAACGAGTCATAGGTTGTATACCCAACAAAGCCGCTACCCCACGTTACTTTCGACGATAGATCCGTGAACGTATCAGTGGCGGGATCGTATTTTGCGAATTTGCTGCTTGCGTTGCCGCCCATGTAATAGACATGGTTGAAAGAATCATATGCATAGTATTGAATAGCTGTACCGTAGACGACATTGGCGGACAAGTCATAAAATGTATCCGTAGCCGGATCATACTTGCCCAGCCTATTGACTCCGCCTCCCGGGGAAAAGAGAATCGCATGGATGAATGGGTCGTACGGCAAGTAGATGACCTGCTGGCGGAATGGCGCTAATCGTGCCGATAGAGGACGTGGACATGGATGGCAACCTGGACCTCCTGGCCAAGGTAAGTCCGACGCTGGCGTTCCTGTATCTCGGCCTCGGGAACGGGACCTTCAAGACTCCGGGCGCGATCGGCGCATCGATCATGGACCCGAATGGCGCACCCACGGGGATCGTCTACCTTGCGGACGTAAACGGGGACAACGTCCCGGATCTCATCTTTAGCGGGCCGAGCGACCCGAGCGCGTTTCCCGGTACCACCACCGCGGTTCAGCTATTCCTGAACGACAGCCACGGGTTTTTCCTGGGCGCGGGCGGAGCCGCGGTGGATGTGGGCATCGACGGTATTGTGGTCTTTGATGCGGACGGCGATGGCCGACCGGATATAGTCATGGCGGCGAGCGATGAGGTGTTGGAGTTGTTGAATAAGTGAGTCAAGTAAGCCGAGGAGTTCCATTCGAGCTGACTACTCCGAATTTGTGATCCGCGTCACATCCTGTTCTGATTTTGTAACAAATACAGCGCGAGCTTGATTTCCACAGTTTGCGTCATGTAACGTCTGGCTCAATTCAGCGAGAGTCTGCGTTCGGTTTGTTCCGTATGGACGCTCTCGCTGCTTCTTCCCCATCGCTTTTGACCTTCAGCCGGTGAGTGGCCCGGCGAACTACCCATGGAAATCGAAGCTGCATACGAGCAGCCTCCGAGGAGTGTTTTATGCGTCTAGGGATAGGTTTGGCCGTCCTGCTAGGAGTGTCAGCAATCGCACGTGCGCAAAGCCAACCTGTTAACGACCCGCAAGCAGTGGCAATGGCTGCTCAGTCGATTCTGGCTCTGACGGGTAGTACTCAGATCAACGACGTGACGCTGACCGCGAACGCCATATCGATTACCGGTTCGGATGGCGAAACAGGCACTGCACTCTTGAAGGCCAAAGGCCTATACAAAAGTCGGGTGGACCTAGTGCTGACCGGAGGAAGTCGAAGCGAGATTCGTAATATTGTGCAAGGCTATCCGGAAGGGACTTGGGTAGATAAGAACGCCGTTTCGCATCGATATGCCGATCAGAATTGCTGGACTGATCCGACTTGGTTCTTTCCTGCACTTTCCTCGCTCTCCGGCGGCGACCCGAACATCGTCCTCTCGTATTTGGGCCCCACAACCCGGTTTGGCGTTGCCGTGCAACACATCCGGTCTTTTCGCACGGGCGGACCCTTTCTCGAATCCCAACAGTTGAGCGTGATGGACTTTTATTTGGATGCAACAACATTGCTACCGGTCTCCATCGCCTTCAATCTCCATCCCGACAACGATTCGACCGTCAACGTCCCGGTAGAAACGTATTTCGGAGGCTATCAGATCGTCGGCGGAATACTGGTACCGATGCATTTCCAACTGTATCTGCAGGGTGTCATCCACTTGGATTTCACCATCAGGAGAGCCAGCGTCAACTCAGGTCTTCAAGACAGTGTTTTCGGGATTCAATAGCCCGAGAAAGGAACTTTTTATGCGCATCTGTCTTCGAATGGCCTTTCTGGCAACCTTATTGCTGTGTCAGTTCCCTCAATTGGGATTCAGCCAAGTCAGTACGGGCACTCCTGTCTTTGCCAGCTATGGCGGCGGGCCGTTCGATAGCGTCGATCTGGCCAATCTGAATGTTCACTTCGCGATTCCAGTTGTGCACAAAGCTGGACGGGGAATTCCCTTCACCTATGACTTACGTTACGACAGTTCCGTATGGACCCCCACGACGGTGAGCGGAGTGACAACCTGGCAACCAGCTGTGAATTGGGGATGGCGAGGACAGAGCGACGCTTTGGTCGGCTATCTTACCTATCTCACACACCACCAAAATTGCGGGTACCCCGACTACAACCTGGAAACCTGGCAAGATACATACGTCTACCATGATGCGTCGGGAGGATTCCACACATATCTGGGCAAGGTCTATATATTGGACTGTAATGGAAATAGCTCGGGCTTTACGGAAACAGCGAGGGACGGATCAGGATACACACTCAAAGTAGACAGTACAGGTCGCGTCAACACCATTACCTTGAGGTCCGGGATCACTTTCAGCCCGCCTCTAGCGCCTAATGGGAATGGTTCGGCTACGGACACAAACGGTAACCAGGAGTCGATTAGTGGCACGAGCAGCCAAGTCTTTACAGACACATTAGGCACAACCGCACTCACTATTTCAGGAGGCGCTCCGAATCCGCTGAATTACACGTACACGAGCCCTACCGGGGCCGTGGCTTATGCCGCACATTATACCAGTTACAATGTCAAAACGAACTTCGGGTGCAGCGGTATTGGAGAGTACTCGGCAAACGGTGTCTATCTGGTGAGCAGCATTGTCTTGCCTGATGGGACTCAGTACAGTGTCAGTTATGAACCCACGCCAGGGTATTCTGGCTATTACACGGGTCGCATCCATTCAATAACTCTGCCTACGGGCGGACAGATCACGTACACATACACCGGCGGGAGCCAGGGCATCACGTGTGCGGATGGCAGCACAGCCGCTCTCCAGCGGACGACTCCGGACGGATCTTGGGCCTATGCGCATTCCGAATCGGGATCTGCTTGGACGACAACGATCACCGATCCTCAAAGTAACCAAACGGTTGTGCATTTCCAGGGAATCTACGAAACGCAGCGTCAAGTCTACCAGGGATCGACGAGCGGTACTCTCCTGAAAACGCTTGTCACCTGCTACAACGGGAACGTAACAAATTGCAACACCACGGCTATTACCCTGCCCATTACCCGCCGCATCGTCACTGTGCAATGGCCTGGTGGCCAACAATCCAAAACCGACACGTTGTTCAATCAGAACGGTCTCGCCACTGAGACGGATGAATATGGCTATGGCAACGGCGCCCCGGGAACGCTTCTGCAAAAGACCCTGATCACCTATGGAAGTTGGAATGGGAGTGCTTGCCTGGGGCTCAGCGCAGCGGATCGACCTTGCCGGGTGACCGTGCAGGATGGTAATGGCCAAACAAAATCGCAAACCAGTTATACCTATGATCAGACCGCTGTGACTTCCACTTCGGGTACCCCACAACACGTGTCTCCTCCCGGATCTCGTTCTAACCCCACGACGATAAGCCGTCTGGTTCAGGGCACAACCTCGCTGAATCAGACTTTCACCTATTACGATACGGGCAACCTGAACACTTCCACAGACGTAAACAGCGCCATAACGACTTACGGTTACGGAAGCGGATCTTGCGGAAATTCTTTCGTCACAGCTATCAGCGAGCCACTGAGTCTTTCAAAGTCGGTTGCTTGGAACTGCACTGGCGGGGTGGTGACCTCGGTGACTGATGAGAATGGAAAGACCATTAGTGTTGCCTATACCGATCCGTATTTCTGGCGGCCTGCCAGCACAACAGATCAATTATCCAACGTCACCAATTTCAGCTACCTGAGTGCCAACGTAACCGAACAATATTTGAACTTTAACAGCGGTAATTCGACCGTGGATCTCCGCACGACTCTGGACGGTCTCGGACGCATCTCCATCAGTCAGAAGAAGCAATCCCCCACGGCGAGCAATTATGACTCCACCCAGGTCACTTACGACGCGGCAGGAAGACCCTCGCAGCTTACGGTTCCATACGCGGGCACGGCAGGACAAACTAGGCCACTCGGGACTCCAGTAACTACGACGTCCTATGATGCTCTTGGACGCGTCACGCAAAGAACTGACGGCGGGGGCGGCATCGTCAGCACAGGTTATGCCCAGGAGGATGTTTTGCAAACAATTTCTCCTGCCCCAAGTGGTGAAAACACGAAGCAAAAACAGCTGGAATATGATGCCATCGGGCGCCTCGCGTCGGTCTGTGAGATCACTTCGGGAACGGGTTCCGGAAACTGTGCTCAGGTTTCCAGCCAGACTGGCTACTGGACGAAATATGCCTACGATAGCCCGACCAATTCTGTGGTCGTGACGCAAAGCACCCAAGCTGGCACTGCGCAGACCCGAACGTACCAGTACGATATGCTCGGCCGGCTCACGTCAGAGACTAATCCCGAGACCTCAAACCTGGCTTATAGCTATGTATACGATTCCGATTCAACGTGCGGAACATCGAAAGGCGACCTTGTCAAAAGAACCGACACCAAGAGCAACGTCAGCTGCTATAGTTACGATGCGCTCCATCGTCTGCTGAGCATCACCTATCCCAGTGGCCCTAACTCTGCAAGCACAGCGAAGAAGTACTTCGTCTATGACGCCGCTACCGTAAATGGTCAGGGCATGGTTAACGCTAAGCCGCATCTCGCCGAAGCCTATACCTGCAGCACCTGCCCTGGAACGAAGATCAGCGATCTCGGTTTCAGCTATTCCGCACGCGGCGAGGTCAGCGACGTCTACGAATCCAGTACCCATTCAGGCGGCTACTACCATGTGACCGCGTCCTATTGGGCGCCTGGAGCGCTGGACGCTCTTAGCGGCTTGCCCGGGCTGCCGACTCTCTATTATGGCGCAAGCGACGGATCGGGTCTCGACGGAGAAGGGCGCGCAACCAAGGTTACGGCCACGTCAGGGCAGAATCCGGTCACCGGTGTCGCCTATACAACCAGCGGAACCACCGAGCCCATCGGCTCGCTGACCCAGGTTACGCTGGGCTCCGGTGACAACGACACGTTCGCCTATGACGTCAACACAGGACGTCTGACGCAGTACAAGTTCAACATTGGAGCAACTCCCCAAACGGTGCAGGGCACCCTTACTTGGAATGCCAACAGCACGCTTAAGACGCTGGCGATCACCGACCCATTCGATTCCACAGATACACAGACCTGCAACTACAGTTATGACGACTTGGTGCGAATCGCCAGCGCCAACTGCGGCTCAACCTGGAGCCAGACCTTCTCTTTCGATCCCTTCGGCAACGTCACCAAAAGCGGATCGATCACCTTTAATCCCATATACGATCAGACCAAGAACTGGTTTCAGTCCCTTCCCGGCCTGAGCTATGATAATAATGGCAATCTCCAGAACGACAGCTACCACACCTACACTTGGGACGCGGAGAATAGGCTTCTGACCGTAGACACCGTGGGCCTGACCTTTGACGCGCTGGGGCGCATGGTCGAACAAGCCAGGGGATCGAGCTATACTCAGATTGTGTACGCCCCGAGCGGGGGCAAACTTGCCCTGATGAGCGGTCAAACCCTGCAGAAAGCGTTCCTGGCATTGCCTGGAGGAGCCAGCGCCGTGTACAACTCTTCGGGCCTCGCCTACTATCGCCACCCCGACTGGCTGCAGAGTTCGCGTTTCGAATCCACGCCTAGTCGCACCATGTACTCCGACGCAGCCTATGCGCCTTTTGGCGAAAGCTACGCCCCCGCCGGCACCACGGACGTAAGTTTCACCGGCCAGACCCAGGACACGGTCTCCGGCCTCTACGACTTCCTGTACCGGGAGTACCATCCCGTCTCGGGTCGCTGGATTCAGCCCGACCCGGCAGGACTGGCCGCCGTCGACCCGGCCAACCCGCAGACTTGGAACCGGTATGCGTATCTTGCGAACAATCCTTTGGGGTCCATCGATCCGTTCGGGCTCGAGGGTGGATGTACGTGGTCCTCTAATGATACAGGTGGAACTTTAACATGTGGCGGCTCGGACGGTCCGACCGAAGGGGGCGATGGAGGAGGCGGTGGCCAGTATGCACCATTGCAGGACACAGGTGGAAATATCGGGGGCGGGAGTGGAAACAAAGCCGCAAACAACGGACCACAGAAATCTCCAGCACGCGCTAAATGTGAGGCGAAGGCCGAGCAGAAGTACAACGCAGCGGTTGGGCAGGCGGGCTCGGACTTTAAGAAGGGTTTCGTAGCCGGTGTAGTAGGAACCTCTGCCATCAATTTTGCTGCGGGTTGTGCAATTGGCGGTGGAATAGGTGCGGCTGCGGGTACGACGATTGCTGAGTTTACAGGTGCCACCAGCTCTTTTGGTGGCGCAGCGGTGGGCTGCTTCACTGGTGGCGTTGACGCCACTCTGAACGGGTTCGTCCCATCTCTCGTTAACGGGGCACTGATCGGAGGGGGCGTCTATCTCTGGGATCGATACAGCGCGAGCTCCGCCCTGAAGCAGGATTTGCAGGCTTGCAGTCAGATTCCGTAACAGTGGGCATCGATGGTGAATCAGATGAAGAGATATCTGAAACAAATTGCTATGGTTTTGCCGGCCTTGGTCTGGTTCCTGATGTCGCGGAATTATGAGCCCTTCCGGTCACACTTTTGGCTGGACGTGGTTAGTGCCATCGTTGTCTGCGTTGTGGTAGATGCCGTACTGTTTCTCGTCTACTGGAAGATGAAGACGCGTTCTCGTTCTCAACTGGGGAGTTGATCGGCCGGACGGATCGTTATTGCCGCAAACAACGGGCGACTGCAGCCACCGCAGACAAAACAGCAGTGCCAGGCAGCGGCCCAAGCGCAACTCAACACCACACAAGCAGACATCAAGAACCGCTCGCCTTATCAGTCGGTGATTGTGGGCTCAACGTTTGGCGTGTTCACTGGGGCGGCGTTGTTTTGCGTTGGGTCTCCATTCAACGCAGCGCTTTGCGAGTCAACATACGGAGGGGCCGCGCTCGGCCCAGCACTGCTGGGTGGCTGGCGCGGAGGGACAGGTGCGTATGCGACCTGGGTCATCAAGAACATAGCGGACCTGAACGCTGCCCAAAATACATACAACCAGCAAGTTCAAAACGTTTGCAGCAAGCTGCCCGGCTAGGCTGGAGGGAGGCCCTCAGAAATGACGATTTGGGAAATTTTCATTTGCGCGTTCTACCTCGTTACGGTCCTTCTCGGGACTGTCCGGATGCGGCGACTCGGGGTGGCGTTGTTCGATTTGCTTGTTTTCGCGGTGAATGCGGGTGCGATAGCTTGGCTTCTGTTCCTGTACATCTCGTTTCCGTCGGAGGAGCACGCCCCGAGATTACTCGCGCCGCATGATTCGTGGATTCCATGGTGCTGTTTGTTACTCGCCGTTTTGCTGATTCCCACTACGATCCGTAGCATGGTTCGTGCGGTACGAGCGACTCAACAGGAACAGCCGGCTATGACCCCGAAAGAACAAGCAGCGGCGATACAGGCGCTGACAAGACAGAATGCTAGGACGGCGGTGACATTGATAATCGGAACGTTCTGGCTGATCTTCCTCAGTGTGAGGACATTTGGATATTTTCTGTCGCACTTCTGGCTCATATTGCTCGGCATCGGAGCATCGGCAGCAGTTGGATGGATCATCGTGACACTAATGAACCACCGGAACCCGCCGCCCAAAGGTGCAGCATCCTGATCCCCTTAACTTACGATGCAGTCCGAGGTCCAAATGCCGCAAACAACGGGACTCCTCAACCACAGCAGACGCCGAAGCAGCAGTGCGTATCTCAGGCCCAGCAAACTTTCAACAACACAATGACCCAGATCAATAGTCAATCGATCTGGCCGAGCGTGATCTTTGGAGCATCTTTCGGAACGTTGACCGGTGCAGCCTGGGGCTGTGTCAACTCCACCTTCGCCTGGGCTATGTGTCAAGAAACATGGGGAGGGTCCGCACTGATCCCCGCAATCAACGGCGGGATATCGGGAGGCGGAGCTGGAGCTACGAAATGGTTCTTACAACAGGCGGGGGCTATGTCCAACGCTCAGAACGCATTTACACAACAGGTAAACAACGTTTGCAGCAAATTGCCCGGCTAGGCGGAGGTTTCTCGCAAAATGACGATCGCCATGCTCTTGGTTGTCTATCTTGCTTTGGTCGGCCTGGCGACTGTGCGAGCCAGACAGAGTAGCACGAAGGTATTTTATCTGTTGGCGGGTGGCGCACCCCTTCGCAGGGGTGGCCCACTCAAGCGCGGTTTTCGCTTGAGTGGGGTAGTTCGACTCGGATAGCGATGGCCCGTCACCGAGCAGCGCAAGTACCGCTTCCCAATCTGGAACTACTCCCTCCGAATCTTCATCTTTCGATTGACCTCGCCACCCAGCCACGCTACTGTCGATCATCCCATTCGCTCTTTGACAACTGAACAGTAGCTAACTCTTTGGCGCTCAAGATTTTGACTCTTAACTCCTGATTCCCCAAAGATTTGCGGCGAATTTTCTGCTAAACCCCGCATTCCAGAGATTAGGAGGGGGAGGGGGGTATCTGCCGCGCGGTGTCTTGAGCCTCACTTGCCGAGCCTCATTTGCCGAGCCTCACTTGTCGAGCTTCATCGGGGTTTGGGCAAAGTCGTCGTTTCCGGGCGATAATCTCCTCAAGTGCAGTTGTGGGCAGAACGTTCAAAGACGCAAAGCAGAACCGAGTCCTCGAGGTCGTAAGAAGGCAGGATGGCACGTTCGATCTATTCTTGAATCGTAGGCTCTATCGCGGCCGAATTGATTCAGACGGGCTATCACAGGAGTTGTGCGCACGCTTCGGGTACTGCGGCCAGGAATACAACTCAATTCTGCGAGAAGTGGAAGAGAGCGGATGGAAAGAAGTGTTTCTTTCCTGACCCTAAAACTCAAGTTCTGCGGTGATGGATGGGAACCAGAGTGTAATCGCTCCCCGGATCTCGTGTACCATTGCATGTCATCCATGGAGGTCTGCATGACGCGAGTGCTGCTTGTGGCCGGCGATGCCACCGAATCTCTCGATACCTGGTATCCCTATCATCGATTGCGGGAAGAAGGGATTGAGGTGCACATCGGCGCGCCCGTGAAGAAAATGCTGAAATCGGTGGTACACGATTTCGAACCGGGCTGGGAGACCTACGTGGAGAAACCGGGATACCACATTCCCGCCGATATCGCTTTCGCGGATGTCGATCCCGAAGATTACGATGGCGTGATTCTGAGCGGCGGTCGCGCTCCGGAATATCTCCGTAACGATCCACAGCTACAGAAGATCGTTCGGCGTTTCGTGGAGCGCAAGAAACCAATCGCAGCGCTGTGTCATGGCGTGCTGATCCTTGCTGCCATTGATGGTATTCGCGGCTGCACCATCGCCACCTACGAAGCCCTGGCGCCGGATGTAGAACGCGCAGGCGGAAAGTTTAAGGATACCGAAGTAGTGGTGGAAAAAAATCTCGTTACCTCGCGGACGTGGATGGACCTGCCATTCTTTATGCGAGAGTTCTTAAAGATTCTGAAAGACTCGAGAAAAAGTGTGGCTGCGTAGGCCCAACGCCGGGGCCGAAGCGCATCCGTTGTAGCGCTGCCGGCCCCGCCGAGCTTTGCTCGGCTGGACGGGGCGGAGCCCCGTCCCTACACGGGCGTTGCCGGCGCATACCAAACCCTACTCTTGCGAGCGGGTGATTGAGCTTGTGGGGTTCACATTGTTTGCAAGGCTT
>Ga0335081_10021924_pt1 | contig 10333 bp, 6 predicted proteins | sample Lox_Sample_35_FD_206713 | JGI IMG/M metagenome (GOLD analysis project Ga0335081, IMG submission 206713) | Soil microbial communities from Loxahatchee National Wildlife Refuge, Florida, United States - Lox_Sample_3.5 | ecosystem: Environmental > Terrestrial > Soil > Wetlands | place: USA: Florida...
AAGAGCTCAATAACATCTCCTTCACGAACTTCCCCTTGTTGAAGAATTATCCCACCTATATCCGTTATATCGGTCAATTTTTCTATGTCAAGGGAGTTTCCAAACAGAAGAATTTCTGGATGTATTCTCTCAAGTCGCCCATCTATGATCTCACCGTGGGAAGGGGTTGTCCTTTTCAATGCACGTGGTGCGGCGGCGGTCGTTCCTCTCTGGAGACCATCACCGGCAGGAAAGAAGTGACCTTTAGAAGCGTGGAGAGCGTTCTTCAATCGATCAAAGAGGCCATCGCTTATGGCTATGAGACATTCCATATCTGCTTCGATCCTTTTCCCCAAAGGCCTCAGTATTTCCTCGATCTTTTCGCCCGCATCCGGGAAAAAAAGATCAAGATGGAATGTTTCTTCGAGTCGTTCGGACTCCCCACAAACGATTTTATTCAGTCCTTTAAAGCGACTTTTCCTGGTCCAAAATCCCTGATCGCCCTGTCCCCGGAGGTCGGATCGGACCGGCTGAGAAATATTCATAAAGGGTATTCTTATTCCAATCGTGCGCTGATGGAGTGTCTCGACCAGTTGAAGGCCGCAGGCGTCTTCTGCGATCTCTTCTTTACCCTCGGCATCCCCTTTGAGAAGGAAGAAGATGTGCAACAGACGATTCGACTCCAAAAGATGGTCCGCTACCGGTATCCCAATGTCAGGGGGATTCGCACTTTTACCGTTGAGATGGAGCCGGGTTCGCCCTGGCATCTCGATCCGGAGGAATATGGAGTGAAAACCTCGCTCCATCAATTTACGGATTTTTACCATTACCATTCCGGCGACAAGAGCGCTTTTTCATCTTTGGGATATTGGATTCCGGACTATTTTGATGGGGAGACGGATGAGAAGGGATTTGAGGAGACATTGCAGAAGATCAAATGTCGTCATTTTTGCTTTGCCCATCCTAATGTCAGAAAATCAGCGACTCCTTTCTGGGGAAGAAGACTCTGTGATCTGTCGAGTCTCTTGTGGAAGATAAAGGGATTGACCGCGAAGAAACATTAACTTGCCACGACGCACCCGTTTCCCGGGCCGGCTTTTTCAAGAAATCGTAAGCATTAAACAGAAGGCACTCAATATGGTGGACGCTGAAGTCTATCAGACCGATGCTTATCGTCGCCGAATCGGAGATGTCTGATCGCAAATCTTATAAAAGGGAAAGGAATGTTGGAGGAAAGGAGATCTATTATGAAGTCTGGGGGAGGGTTACCGGGATGGTTCATGATAGCACTCGTTAGTTCAGTTGCCTTGCTTTCTCCTCGTTCTGCGCTTGCCGGAGGAGTGAATCATGAGCCCCTCGGGGCTGAGGCTTTCTTAGCTGGGGTCTTACCTCCGCCAGGCCTTTATGTCAAGGAGTACCTTAACTACTACACTGCCGACAAGCTGAAAAATGATAGTGGCCGAACCTTAAGCCTTGCGAGGGATGGTGCTGCATTAGATAAGCTCGAAGTCTTTGCTTCTTCCACACGATTTCTTTATATTTCCCCGCTAAAGATTTTAGGTGGGTCTTTGGGAGGGCAGATGATCGTTCCGTGGGTGAGGACGAGCCTGAAATTGGACGCATCCACACCGGGGGGTCCTTCGGAAATGGGTGAGCACCGAAATGCGATCGGTGATATTACCTTGGGTCCTAATCTCTCCTGGCATTCTAAGGATGGTCTATTTCATGCTGCAACTGGATTGGATATCACTGTTCCAACCGGCCCATGGAATGAGAGGCACTTAGTTAATATCGGGACAAATGTTTGGGGCTTTTCGCCTGTCTTGGCAGCCACTGTTTTTTTACCCTGGCATCCCAATCTCTCCGCCGGGATAAAAATGGACTATAGCTTCAATACGAGAAATGACGATTTCATTCTGAGTCCTTCCACTGCCGCAAAAATTGGAAATATGGGTTTAACTGGTTTAGAAACTGGCCTTTCACCGGGACAAGAATTTCACTTTGATTATGGCATTGAGTATGCCCTCACCAAGACGGATGCTCCACACCAATTCAGGGTGGGAGCATTCGGATATTTTTACCAGCAAACCACGGACGATAAGACGGGTGAAGGAAGGGTGAGGCATGATTTAGGGAGAGTCTTCGCCATTGGGCCCGGGGTGTGGTGGACTTACAAGAAATGGGTGGTCGAGGCCCACACGGCTTTCGAGACGGCGGTGAGAAATCGGCCCGAGGGGATTAACACCTATTTAACGATCATCCACACGTTTAAATGAACATTGAAAAGTCAAAAATCTGTTCAATCATTTCTTAACCCCTGCCTGTAGCAGGCAGGAGTGTTGTCAAGAGAGCTTGAAGTAATTCTCCAGAAGTTCTCAAAAATTTCCCTTGACAACACAAAATATTGTGGTAAGAATTCTATTACTACTTATATTTAGTGGGGGAGGGAAAAAGATGGAGTTGGGCCAACTAACGCAAAATGCCATGACCGTACTGAAGAAACGCTACCTGCAAAAAGACTCACAGGGGAATATTGTTGAAACACCCGAAGAGCTTTTTAGACGCGTCGCAAAGAACATTGCCCAAGCGGACCGGTTCTATCATCCCGAGATCGATCTCCCTCCCGTTGAAGACGATTTCTATTCTTTGATGGCTTCTTTAGACTTCCTCCCGAATTCTCCGACATTGATGAACGCAGGAAGAGAGCTCCAACAACTCTCCGCCTGTTTTGTTCTCCCTGTGGGAGATTCTATGGATGAGATCTTTGACGCCGTGAAGCAGATGGCCTTGATTCAAAAAAGCGGAGGCGGAACAGGTTTCTCTTTCTCTCGGATTAGGCCGAAGAACGATGTGGTGGGTTCGACGCAGGGAGTTTCGAGCGGCCCCGTCTCTTTCATGAGCGTGTTCGATACGGCGACAGAAACGATTAAGCAGGGAGGAACGCGAAGGGGAGCGAATATGGGCATCCTTCGTGTAGACCATCCTGACATTCTTCATTTCATCCAATGCAAAGAGGGTGACCATCACTTCAACAATTTCAATATCTCGGTGGCGGCCACGAATGAATTCATGGAGGCCGTGGAAGAAGGTAGGGCGTTTGTTCTCCGGAATCCAAGGACGAGGGAGATCGTGGGTTCTCTCAATGCCCGCGACGTTTTTGAGAAAATGGTCCATTACGCTTGGAAGAATGGGGATCCGGGAATTATCTTTATCGACCGGATCAATCAAGAGAACCCGACGCCTCAAGTGGGACAGATCGAGAGCACCAATCCGTGCGGAGAACAACCGCTTCTTCCGTATGAGTCCTGCAACCTCGGTTCCATCAATCTTTCCAATATGGTCAGGAACGGAGCGATCGATTGGGAAAGGCTGGGTTTGGCGGCAGGGAAGGCTGTGCATTTTTTAGATAACGTGATCGATATGAATTGCTACACGCTTCCTCAGATAGAGGCGATGACCAAGGCGAATCGAAAGATCGGTCTTGGAGTGATGGGATTTGCTGATCTCCTGATCCTCTTAGGAATTCCTTACAACAGCCCGAAGGCCTTAGAGATCGGAGGAAAGGCCATGGCCTTTATTCAGAAAAGGGCGAGAGAGGCCTCGAGAGAGTTGGCCCTGAAGAGAGGGTCTTTTCCAAATTTTGATGGAAGTGCTTTGAAGGGCCGCTGGGATGCGATGAGAAATGCGACGGTCACGACCATCGCTCCTGCCGGAACCATTTCGATTATTGCAGGGACTTCCTCTGGGATCGAGCCCCTCTTTGCTCTGGCCTTTATACGCCACGTCTTGGAGGGCAAGGAACTGTTGGAAGCCAACCCCTACTTCGAAACGTTGGCCAAGCAGGAAGGGTTCCATTCAGAAGAGCTGATGCGGAAGATCGCTTACAGCGGGAATATCCAAGATGTCAAAGAAGTTCCTGAGAACATCCGGAAACTTTTTGTGACGGCCCACGATATCACCCCCGAGGATCACATCCGGATGCAAGCCGCTTTTCAAAAATTTACGGACAATGCGGTTTCAAAGACCGTCAATTTTCCTCACGACGCCACGGTTGAGGATGTGGCCAAGGTCTATCGATTGGCTTACGAACTGGGTTGTAAGGGAGTGACCATCTACCGGGATAGGAGTCGAGCCGAACAAGTCCTTTATAAAGGGGTGGATTCCCAAGGCAAGGATCGATTGAAGGAAGAAGAGGAGCTTCGCGAGGAAGAGAGGAAGCCGAGGGCTCGCCAAGATGTGATTCACGGTTCTACGCGAAAGATCCGCACCGGTTGTGGAAACCTCTATGTGACGGTGAACGAAGATCAAGAAGGAAATCTTTTTGAGATCTTCAACCAGATAGGAAAGGCGGGAGGCTGCGTTGCCTCTCAATCCGAGGCTATCGGCCGCCTGGTCTCGCTGGCTTTTCGGTCAGGGATCGAGCCTGAGGATATCATTCGACAGCTGAAGGGCATCAGCTGCCATACTCCGGTCTGGTACCGGGAGGGAAAGGTTCTCTCTTGCTCGGACGCAGTGGCCAAGGCGATCGAATGGCACCTTCAAGAGAAGGAAGGGAGGATAAAGACCGAGAGCCGGGTCAGAGTCTCCACTTCAAAACATCCTTCGAAAGAAGAGGGAGGGTCTTTTCAACGAAGCTTAAGCTTGGTCTTTCAAAGAGGGGCGTGTCCCGAATGCGGAGGGCCTCTTGTCTTTGAAGAAGGTTGCGCCAAGTGCTACTGTGGTTATTCAGACTGCGGGTAACAAGAGCATGGCGCCCGCCTCCAGAAGCCTTGCGGCGGGCAAGCAAAGGGCATGGGGCATCGCGTAAAAAAAATCTTATAACCCAGTAACTCAGTAACCTAACTCTTAAAACAGGAAATTCCGCTCGGACGTTCAGCACCCTTTCCCGATTCACTTTGAGCTAACAACACACTCCTCTTCAAGGTTTCTAGTATGATTTGACTTTGGCCTGTCAAGCCGGGCGGGCAAATCCGTGGGAAATGAATAAGTTGCTTCTAGGATGGGAGATGGTTTAATATAATTTTACTGAGAAACGGGTCCAAGGGCATGAGACAGGGCAGATGGAAGTCGGGGATCGGAATCCTCCTTTTTCTCGGAGCCCTTTCAGGCTGGGGATTCGCCGCCCCTGAGTATGAGCAGGAACGGATTCCGGAACCTAACCCCGGACCGGGAAAGGTATTTTTCTATACGGCAAAGAAGTTTGGCGTCCCCATCCTTAAGGCTTCCATCAAAATCGAAAATGGATCTTCCGAGCGTGGAAAGCTTCTCTATCAGATTCATGCCTCCGTGGAATCTGTTCCCTTCGGATTCTTATTCAGAATGAAAAACCGATTTCTCTCAATCATGGATGCGGAGACATGCTCTCCGGTCCGGTATGTGAAAGAGATTGATCAGGAGGGGTTTATCATCGGGAGAAAAAATTATTTTCAAACGTTTACGTTTGATCTTCCTAATAAGAGAGTGGTGGCCGAAAAAGAGGGGAACAAGGAAAGGCAAGAGTTTCCTCTTCTGTGTGAAACCTATGATCCTCTTTCGATGTTTGCCAAATGCTATTTGAAGGAAGACATTCGTCCGGGACAAAATATTCCGATGTCAATTTTCGACGGGATAAAGTTGCGCCAGATGGTGTTCTATTCAAAAAAGGGGAAGGTGAAGTCAAAGATGTACGGACAGGTGGAGGCAGTGTGTCTCGAGTCCAGCACTCCTTTTTCCACTTTCGAAGATAAGGAGGGGAAAATCCGGATCTGGTATACTGCCAATGGGAAAAAGGTTCCGATCCTGATTGATCTGGAACTCCCGGTCGGACATATTAAATTTGAATTGGACTCCGTGGGTAAGAGCTAAGAACACCCTGTTTATCGTCATCCTTGGGTGATAGACTTTTTGGAAGAACTCAGCACGGACATTCTTGTGATCGGCAGCGGCCTGGCTGGCCTCCTCGCTGCTTTGAAAGCAGAGAGGACAGGCCTTCGTGTTCTCCTTGTGGGGAAATTTGCCATTGGGATGGGGACCAACACCTCACTGGCCAATGGCGTCTTCACTGCTGCGAACTCACGTTTTTCCGAAGAAGCTCATCTCCGGGCGACCTTAGAATCTGGAAGAGGATTAAACCAGGCCAAACTGGTAGAGGCCCTTGTCGAAAAAGCTCCGGATGCGATAAAAGAATTGAGAGACTGTGGGATTCCCCTCCTTGATAAAGGCACGGGATTTACCGTGGATCGGCCGAAGGGTTCTTCGCAACTGCCCGGAGTCCTCTTGATCAAACCCCTTATCGAACGGCTCAGAAATAGTTCGGTCAAACTTTTACCAGGTTTGGTCATTTTTGATTTAGTCATCGAAGAGGGCGAAGTTCGGGGGGCATTCGGATTCTTAAGAGACGGTAAACCCTGCTTGATTCAATCAAGAGCAGTGATTCTATCGGCCGGTGGAGCAGGGGGGATTTATCGTAGAAATGACAATCAGAGAGGCATCCTCGGAGACGGATATGCCTTGGCCCTTCGGGCGGGCCTCTCCCTTTTCGATTTAGAATTTGTTCAATTTTCTCCGTTTGTTTTAGGAGAGCCGAGGCTTTCTTCTTTTCTCCTCTATCCTCCCTATCCGAAGAACTTCCGTTTGTTCAATGAGAAAGGAGAAGACCTATTAGAAAAGCTTAACCCCCGAGGAGATTCGAGCCGAGCCATCCTTACTCAATGGGATCGGCTCTCTGTCGTTCTTTACGATGCCTGTCAGGATGGAGATGTCTTTTTTGATTTGACCCAGGTCCCCCAGGGAGAGTGGGAACACTATCCGCTCAACTTTCTCGAGAGATCGAGATTCCCTTTCCGGGATCGACCTTTTCTGGTCTCCCCGGCAGCCCATTTTTTTATGGGTGGGGTTGAGGTGGATGAAAAGGCAGCAACGTCTCTCCCAGGCCTCTTTGCAGCAGGAGAGGTGGCTTGGGGAATCCATGGTGCGAATCGACTTGGGGGAAACGCGTTAGCCGAGTGCGCGGTGTTTGGGGCCATCGGAGGTCAGTCCGCAGCAGAATACGCCCGCCAGAAAGAACGGACGCAGGGGCCATTCCGTCCTTTCTCTGAAAACGTTATCAAAAAATGGGGCCGCAAGGCTCGATCCTACCTCAGAAAAAGAAGGGGGACGTTTGATCAACCCCGAGATGTCCTTAAGGAGTTGAAGAATTTGGCCTGGAGATGCACCGGTCCTGTTCGAGAGGAGGGATCCCTGAAAGAAGGTTTGGATCGACTGGCTTCTATCAGGAGGAGAATCGAGGAGGTATATCCCGCAACCTTAGGGGATCTTTTCAAGAGAAGAGATTTAGAAAATGTGGCGCTCCTTCTCAAAGCCATTTTAGAAGGGAGTTTGGTTCGAAGGGAGAGCAGAGGCACCTTCTTTCGTAAGGATTTTCCAGACCAGGATGATCAGAATTGGCTGAAAAATACCTGCTACTGTATTGAAAAGGGAGAACCGCGGATTACCCACACAGAGAAAACCCAAATTTCAAAATCCTTGTCTGCGCCGGGGCTCCAGCGGGTCGCCAAATGACAAACAGATAACAGATGACTCAGTGCCGAGGGCTTTTCCATTCTTCTCCAGCGCATTGAGATCACCATTTCATTTGAATTTGGAACTTTGACATTAATCCGGAGCGTTCATCATTTCTGGAAGGAGGCTTTGCAATGAGACGGCTGTGGATGTCGGCGATACTCTTCTTATTGTTCGTTTTCAGCCTTCCTTCAGCATGGGCCCAGAAGACACTTCGCTTGTCCATTGCCACCGGGAGCACAGGAGGCGTCTATTATTCCATTGGTTGGAGCCTGGCCGATATCCTATCTAAAAACATCTCTTATCTGGAGGGGACAGCAGAGGCGACCACGGCCTCGGTCGATAATTGCCTGCTGGTGGGCAAAAAGAAGGCAGACCTGGCCTTCACTATGGCGGATACAGCATGGGATGCGTATCAAGGGAAGAAGCCGTTCAAGAAAAATACGGCTTTGAGGACAGTAGTGGTCCTTTATCCAAGCACCATGCACGTAGTGACCTTGGAGGGGAAAGGCATGGAGAAGGTCATGGATCTGAAGGGGAAGAGGGTGTCGACGGGAAGTCCGGGAAGCGGGACAGAAGTGATGGCCCTGAGGGTTCTCGGAGCTTACGGGTTGAATCCGAATAAAGATCTGACCAGAGACAAGTTGAGTGTTTCTGAATCAGTTAGGGCATTGAAAGACGGGAAGATTGACGCCTTCTTCTGGGTTGGAGGTCTTCCCACCGCAGCGATCGCAGATTTGGGAGCCACCCCAGGAGTGAAGATGAAACTCATTGGTGCTGCTGAGGTGATTCCCAAGATGAGGGAAAAGTACGGGCCTTTCTATGTAACGGGAGTAATTCCTGCCAAAACCTATCCCAGACAAACTACGGAGATTCCGGCCGTCGTCGTTTGGAATCTTTTGGTTTGCGACGAGACGATGAAAGAAAACCTGGCTTATGATATTGTCAAAACTCTTTTCGACCACAAACCAGAGCTGGTGACTTCTCATAGAGAGATAAGTAGCTTATCTTTGGAGCACCAGGCGGCTGGGGATTCCCCGATTCCATTCCATCCGGGGGCAATTCGATATTTCACAGAGAAAGGATTCAAGATTAAGTAATTGAAACAGAAGACCTGGCCCCTGCGGAGAAGCGTTTGATTCCCATCGACGAATATTTTAAAAAAGAATAGTGATGAAACAAACCGTGTATTTTTTGACACTGGTCTTTCTGTCCTTTTCTTTGTCAGGCTGCGGAAACCTCCTTTATCTCTCCAAGCTGGGATGGCACCAATCTTCGATCAGTTTTCACAGTGTTCCGGTTGAAGAGATGTTGGAGGATGAAGGAGTAGACCGCCAAACTAAAGAGAAGATTCTGTTCATCCAGGACGTAAAGCGTTATGGAGAAGAGAAGTTGGGTCTGACGAGGACGAAGAATTATTCAAAATATTTTGAAGTCGGGGGTCCGGTCCTCTACGTCATCACGGCCTCGGAGAAGGACAGTCTCCAGCTTTATCATTGGAGTTTCCCCATCATCGGGAAGGTGACCTACAAAAGTTTTTTTACAAAAGAGGGCGTTTTAAACGAAAAACGGTCGCTCGAAACGAAGGAGTATGATACGTTTATCCAGGAAGCGGGCGCCTACAGCACGCTGGGATGGTTGAAAGATCCCATCTTTTCGTCCATGCTCCGATGGGACGAGGCGACGCTGGCTAACGTCATCCTCCACGAGATGACCCATGCCACGATCTATTTTAAAGGCCAGACCGAATTCAATGAACAGATAGCCACCTTTGTTGGGAATCAGGGAGCCGTCGATTTTTTGTGCGAGAAATACGGGAAGGGATCCAAGGAAGTGGTCGAAGCCATCGACTGCCAGAAGGATGACCTCCTTTTTTCTCAATGGATCGATCAGGCCTGTGAGACTCTATCCCATTTCTATTCGAGAAAGATTTCAAAGGATGAGAAATTAAGGGGGAGAGAAGAGTTGTTTCAGCGTTTGAAGGAAGAATTCACGGAGAAGATGGCGTCCTTTAAGACAGAGAATTACAAAAATTTCGGAAAGGTAGACATCAATAATGCCGTGCTGTTAGCCTATCACCGATATGTTCATCGCCTCGAAAAATTTCAAGCTCTTTATGAGCAATTAGGAAGTAATACCAGGAGGGTGGTGGAGTATTTCAAAACCGTGCATGCCAGAGGCGATAGGGTTACTCTCAGTTCTTTCCTGCAGTAAATCTCTCCCCAACTCTCTGCACTCTAACCTCTGAACTTTGAACTCTGCACTCTAAATTTCTTTATTACCGTTCCCGCTTCCCTTCGATGAATTCCTCCACCATGGATTTGGCTTCACTGTCAGGGATCTGGACAATCGGATGTTTCATCGCATAGGCTGAAATGGAAAGGAGGGGGCCTGCGATTCCTCGCTCACGGGCGAGTTGGCAGCATCGGATGGCGTCAATCGTCATCCCACCGCTGTTGGGAGAATCCTCCACGGAAAGTCTCATTTCAAGGTTGAGGGAAACCTCCCCAAACCCTCTTCCTTCCATTCGCAAAAAACAGACCTTGTTGTCATTCTGCCAGGGGACGTAATCGGAAGGACCGATGTGGATATTTTCCGGTTCTAATGGAACCCCGAGCTGGGATTGAATCGCTTCGGTTTTGGAGATCCGTTTACTTCTCAAGCGATCTCGGTTGAGCATATTGAGGAAGTCGGTATTTCCGCCCGTATTGATCTGGTAGGTCCGGTCCAAGCGTACCCCTCGATCCTCAAAGAGTTTTGCTAACGCCCGATGGATGATGGTAGCTCCCATCTGGGATTTGACATCGTCCCCAAC